>WNFY01004540.1_pt1 | contig 12797 bp, 7 predicted proteins | sample 5400091 | NCBI WGS metagenome assembly WNFY01 (sample SAMN13153364, study PRJNA577476) | soil metagenome | isolation source: 60 cm soil or saprolite under grassland replicate 1 | place: USA:California | collected 2016-06-15 | reverse complement strand
TGGCTGCAAGCGATATGCCAAGAAGTACCATTGCATGGGTTGTGTACCATTTCATAATTAGTAACGGGCCTGAGCGCATTTTTAGGGGAGTATCCCCAGTCATTACCCGCGCACATCCTTCTTCTTGAGAATATAGGCAATTGTAAAGCCCAGTACAACAATAGTGAGCACGAGCATAAACCACGAGAAGAGGAGATGTAGCAGAATTTCTCCTGACCCGTATTTATCGAACAGGTTGCCCCAGTAGGAGAAGAGATCAGCTCCCAGTTTGTCACTGTGTAATCCGACGGTCGATCCCATCGCTGCCATCGCCCAGCGGGCCGGGAAGAACGCTCCGAATACCTGCAGGAAGGTAGGACTATCTAAGGAGAAGAGGACTCCTGAGAAAATGATCTGCGGGATGACGGCTATTGGCACGATGCTCATTGCACGATCACTGTTAGGTACAATGGCCGAGATGGTCAGACCGATCATCAGACCTGCAAGCGAGGTAAGAGCCAGGGTGATATAGATCTCAATAAACGGCGGCAGGATGATGCTCTCAGAGAATGGTGCCTTTAGATCGACCAGCACTACGAGTGCGAGGCTTTGGAGCAGGCATATTACTCCCAGCACAATAATTTTCGAGAACATGTAGGGAACTATACCCAGGTTCACCGTGCGCTCGCGTCGATAAATGGGTGCTTCCTTGACAATCTCGCGTGCTCCATTCATGCAGCCAAACATAACGGCGGCAACGGCCATAATAAAGAGGATCTTTTGTGCATCGGCGCCTGACCCGAATACAATGGACTCTTGAATGATCTCAGCATCTGACTTGCCTGGAAACTTCTGTGCTTTGAATGCGATACCTTGTGGGGATTGAAGCAGGCTAAGTTCTCTACCGCAATCAAAAGACACGATAGGCCCTGTATTATTGATTGGGTCCTGGCGTTGGGGGCAGGTGACTATGCTCGTTTTGTCAAATGTGCCATTGCCTGCCAGGGCGAGCAGGATAAGGCCGATGATAGGTGCCTGTAAGAGAAGAATAGCCAGGTTGATCCTATCGTTTTTGAGCATTTCAAGGTAGCGGAGGGCAAGGACACGGAATTGTTGCCCGGGGTTGCCGCGCTTGGGAGGTTTGATTGCAACCGTGTGAGCCTGAGCATTGGCGCGACCAGCAGGACCTTGATTCAGGGGATCTGCTACGTAACGCGCGAAGTCGGGCGATTGCCTGAACTTAGCTTCAGCCTCAGCCGGGATATTGGGATTCTCATCAGACGGCTCCAGGGCGCTATAGATTTCGGCGAAATCGGTCTTGCCAAAGTAAGTCTTGGCCTCGTTTGGTGGACCGTAGTATGCCAGGCGTCCACCTTGAGCCAGGAAACAGACGTAGTCACAGGCGTTAATGTTGTTCGTGGCATGTGTAACCAGGATAATAGTATGTCCCTTGTCAGCCAGTTTGCGCAAGAGCAGCATCATTTTGCGATCCAGGCCCGGATCAAGGCCCGACGTTGGTTCATCCAGGAAGAAGACGCTGGGATTTGCGAGCAGTTCCAGCGCGATCGAAACCCTCTTGCGCTGGCCACCTGAGAGCTTGCTGACAAGGAGATTGCGGCGTGCCTTCATCTCCACGTCCTCCAGGACAGAATCTATGCGCTCCTTGATCTGTTTCTCTGTAAAGTCTTTGGGCAGGCGCAACCTGGCTGCATAGTAGAGTGCGTGCTCAACTGTCAGATCGCGATGGATAATGTCATCCTGTGGCACATAGCCAAGCTGAGTACTGAAGGCAGCAAGGTGACGATAATAGTCCTGCCCATTGTAGAGAACAGTGCCTTGTTGTGAGGGCCTCAATCCATTCAGGGCATCCATCAGCGTTGATTTACCCGTACCGGAGCCACCCACCAGGGCCACGAATTTGCGTGGAGGGATGGCAATAGAGATATCGTTAAGCAAGACGACCTTGTGACTACCCTGTTTGCGCAAGCCTAGTGCATCGATACGGATACCATTACTCTCGTCCTGCTGTGTCAGTTGCGTGCCTGTATACGTTAGCTTGAAGGGGCCGATACGGATCTCGTCACCGGCATTGAGCTGCTGATGCGTGATGCGCTGCGCATTGACGTAGACATGGTTAGTGCTTCCTTGATCGACGATGCGATAGCCGCCCGCAGCCTGTTCCATACGTGCGTGATGTCCAGAGACCTGTGGATGGTTAAGTACGACCATATTATCGGGCGCGCGGCCAAGAGTAATAACGGGCGCACCGAGCGGGATTGGACGAATCTCAGGCAGGGCATCCTGGGCAGCCCCGGTACCATCGTTATATGTCAACGTAACAAGTGTGCCATGCTCATCACTGATACGGAAAACATCGCCGCGCGTAAGCACTTCGCGGAACTGCTCTGTTCCTGCAATCGTGCGTCCCTGATAAGTGATACCATTGAGAGTTTTGCCACGATTAGGGTGGGGATGGATAAAAACAAGCTGATTGCCTTCACGTACAATCTGAGCATGGAAGCCGGAAACAGTTGGCCGGTTGATAACAATATCATTCGAAGGATCACGACCAATGCTGATCACTGATTTTGTCAATGGGTAGGATTGTTTTACGTTATCGACGTTGGTGCTGACTTCGAGTGTAGGTACACCGGTATAATTGGTACCGCCGGGACCAGCGGAGCCAATTGCGGCATCGCTTCTGCTGGTTGGAGCACGTTGTGTATCGTGCTCCTGAGTACGTATCTCTCCTATGTGAGCTGGTTCTGTCGGAATAAACGGTCGTGGGAATGGTACGGGTGGCGCCTGTTGTGGAGGTGGAGGCGGGGGTGGTATGATGACAGGGTCGGATGATGGTGTTGCATTCCATGGCGTACCTGCCAGAGGAGAAGCAGCCATGCGAGGCGAGTTGGACGAGCTTTGAGGTGGTTGTTGATAGGGTGGTCGTGCTCCGCCAGTAGTGCTCACCTGGAAAAGGAAAGTCGTTCCTGTACCCAGACCGATAGTATCACGATCATTAATCGTAGCCTGTTGGGTCTCACGCTGATTAACGATAAGTGTATTTTGTGCTGTAAGTTTCTTGATGCTCCAGATCCCATTATTCCACGCGATCTGTGCATGTTGGCGTGAAACGGAGGGATCAGAGATTATTATATCATTGCCCGGCTCGCGTCCGATATTGATAATCGGTTTAGTGATCTGATATATATTGCCTGCCAGAGGCCCTGTCAGGAATCTAATCGAGCCAAGAGTTGTGGGTCCATTCACTGCATCCATAATTTAAGAATATGCCGTATGAGTGATCCGCCACAGTGCCATAGCGGGGTGATACGGCGCCTCCTTTCTGCGTAACCTTCCACCAGTTGAGCATCTTGCCTTTCTGGCAATTATACTGTAGTGTCTGGTGGCTGGCAAGTCGATGTCTCGTAGAGGCACAGCCTTGCGTGTGCCGCATGTTCAGGTCCCAGGTATTCAGGTGCCGATTGCCTCCACGCACACGCGGCACACGCAAGGCTGTGCCTCTACGGGTCTACAGCGTTTCTCAACTTACGTCTGTGTCTTATGGATATTGATGGTTCCTGAGCTTACGTCAAGCGACAGGGTAGCTGTAGATGCTGGAGTCACAGTAGTATTGAGAGGGCCATGGTAGGTCACGCCCCCGTCACTACTTTTCATGGGTATGTCGAATTCGCTGTTGATTTTCCCCACGTTTACATTTGCATCCAGAATGACATTGATGGTGTCAGGGAGCGTCACATCTATTGTTCCTTGTTCACTACCAATGTGATATGTGGCCGCCGCCTTGATATCAGGTGAGGCAGCAAGCAGACCGTTAAAGGTGACATTGCCCTGCGTCGTTCTTAGCTCTGAACCACTCGCTAATATCGCGTGGCTTACATCGATATCGCCAGTACTCCCACGGATAGTAAATATGCCACTCAGCCCGTCTACTGTAATATTGCCTACGGGAGCCTCAACGTTCAACAGCATGGTTGGTCCACTGGCCTGAACAACACTCGGTGGCAAGGTGATAGCTATATCGACGGCATCGCTATTTGCATGCAGCAAACCATCGCTATTAGGGAGCGTAATGTTAACCGTCAGTGCGCTGCTTCCATTCCCTCCTGTAGAGGGGGTGGGAGTTCCGGTATCAGCAGTACTGGCAGGTGTGGCGGTTGGTTGTGGCCTGGAGCATGTCAATGGATTGGTAATAGTGCCAGGTGGTTGTGCCTCTACCGCGATGCGCTGGAATTCCTGATTAGCGTCAGCCTGGTTATCCACGTGGACAATTTTTTTCGTTGTCACTGACACCGTCGAAGCCGTCTGATCGACCTTGATAGAGACGTTCCCGATTTTGTCGCAGACCTGCACCTGTGTGATTGTAGATAGCGATACCTGCGTTGTATCTTCTCTGGTAAAGGTTTGCAGGCCACCACCAATGATAGGAATATGCCCACCAATACCGTTTACCTGCCCGGCGCGAATGGCAAGGAAGACAACCACTGCAGCAGCCAGCACAGTCACAAGGATACCTATGCCACAGCCGGTAAGCAGAACGGGCCATATCCTTCTATGCCTGCGGCGATCCGGTGGGTATGGGCGAGGTGGGGGAGGACGCCTTCTGGGCCTCCGGTCGTAATCGTACTCCTGGAATTCCCTGGTTGGCCTCGATCGATACCTCTGTGGTGGTCTACTTCTCCCTCTGTCCATGCGTTACGCCTGCCTCGCTTTCCTGCTCACCGTACTGCATCAAACTATTTGTGTGAACGCTTTTATGACTACTACGTATGACATATGGTGATGGTTTTCTTCCTCCTTCAAGGAAGAGAGCTGGTAACAATGCTATAACACATAATACGCCCGCCGCCAGGAAAATAGCGGTATAGATTTCGTGGGCAGAAGCAACAAGATAGTGACCATACAGTGAGTTGTATTCAGGGCCAAAAGCTGTGACGCCTGCCGGAGCTTTAAAGCCAGCCGCCAGTACGCGAAAACGTCCCAGTCCCCAGGAGGTCAGGGCCGCAAGTCCAAGGATCATACCAACCATACGCAGTACTGTCACTATTGAAGAAGCCATACCAATCTGGCGGTTGCTGGCTGTATTGATCGCGGTAGTACTGATAGGCGCAATCACCAATCCAAAACCGAGGCCACCAATGAGCGTGCTAATGGTGATCTGTGTCCAGTCAACATTGAGGGGCCAGAGGTGCATAAGCCAGAAACCGATAGCAGTTGGGATCAAGCCCAGGACGGCAGTCCAGCGACAGGAGATACGCGCGCATAGCCAGCCACCGAGCAAGGCACCCACCGGAATCATAGCTGTCAGTCGTAACAGAGCCAATCCGCTATCGATAGCGGGACGGTTCAATACTGTGGCGATAAAGATAGGGATATCGGCCATGGCGATGATCAGTGCGGCACCCACGAACAGGCTTACCAGAGAGGTCGCACTAAACATGAGCCGCTTGAAGATAGAGAGTTCAACAAGAGGCCATCTGGCGCGCCGTTCGGTGGAGATCTCCAGTGCGATAAAGCCTGCCAGGAGAATGATAGCAGCAGCGATGAGCCAGGGATTGTTTTGTACGGATGCTGTGCCCGGGGCAGTTGTCGCAGGCGTAATCTGTGCAGCTTCCTGGGATAGTCCCAGGCTAAGGCAGACCAGTGAAGCGCCTAGTAGTAGAGCGCCGGGGAGATCTATGCGTTCTTTTGTAGATCCCTCTTCGGGTCGAATACTGGAGGAAGGGATGAAGCGAATAACCAGGATCGACAGGATAGCCACAATAGGAATATTCAGGTAGAAAATAGCGGGCCAGCCCAATGTTTGCACGATAAGCGAACCATAAAGGGGTCCCAGCACGCCACCTGCTTCCGTTACCATACCGATCAGGCCCAGAGCAAGTCCACGCCGTTGCCAGCCATAGAAGTCACCGGCTACCGCCATTGCCAGGGGAATCATCGCGCCACCGCCTGCGGCCTGCACAAAGCGAGCGGCTATCAGCCAGATCAGGCCCGGCGAACTGACATCGATACCAACATTTTGCAAAAAGCTGAGGTCAACGAGATCAGCCAGCTTCGGTGCCAGTCCACAGAAGAGCGATCCGAAGGCAAAGATACCCAGGCAGATGAGAAAGACGCGCCGCCGACCATAGATGTCGGAGACACGTCCCATGAGCGGCATAGCGATAACATAGCCAAGCAAATAGCCGCTAATAATCCACGCCGCACGATCGAGATGAGTGACCGAAATTTGCAGGTCCGTGATGATCTGGGGTAACGCTGTAACGACGACTGTCTGATCGAGCGCTGTAAGGAACACCGCTGTGCATGCGGTCAGCATGGCGAGGAGCGCAGTATTGCGCTTTGGGAGTGCCTGTGAGAGCCGCTGCATCAAGTGTCCTTTCTTATACATTCAGACAGACGTATTATTGTAAGGCTGGTGCGACGATCGTCAACGATTCATTGAACTTCGAGAGCTTGAATGTACGCACAGTTTTATCTGTATCGCCCTGCACCACTATGCCGTTCATGCGTATGAGGTAAGGCAGGTTGTCTGTCTTGCCTATACAGGTCGTCGTAGCCACCTGCGTGCCAGCAGGCGCACCGCCACCGGTAATACCTGCGAGGTATTTAGCGTCGAGCTTCCCATTGATCAGCCAGCAGGCGGTGCCGTCGCTATTACTATCCGTAGGTGTACTGGGATTCTGAATATTGCCGATGATAGCGGCAACGCCCGTTTTTGAATCTGAAAGCGTCATGGGATTAAGCAGGCCTGTTGTGGCGGTCCACTTGCCCGTGATAGGATCGGTGATGTACTGCTTCTCTCCAATTGAAATAAGCTGCACCTGTACTGTATTACCGAGCGCGAGAGCCGTTGCGTTGGCCTTGAGTTTATCAGGTACGGCAATGTCACCGTCTGCGCTTGTAATAGCCAGCAAGCCAGCGGTGCCAGGCTTATCCGCAGCCAGGTTAAAGTGATAGGCTGTTACTTTCTGGATAGCAGCCTGCGCCTTGCTAATAAGCTGTTGAGCCGTAGGGGTATTCGAAGCACTATCACCCCCGCAAGCTGCTACAGAGAGTATAAGGGTCAGCAAGCAAACGAAAACCGTTGAACGGATAGCATATGCTTTAAAGTTATACATGGGATCTCCTCGTGGTTGATACCCATTGAGGGCCTTTTTTAATAACTACCTATTGTATCATATGAACTTAGCAATTATTTGACGTGAGAATGAGGTGGTAGTACAGGGTCTATTACCATATTACAGCCTGCTTTTTTGTGTCGGTAATAGTGTTTATGCAGCCTGGGAAGATGTAGGAAGGGGAGTATATTACTGTATTACCGCATTTTTGTTATTGTCGTTTTGTTTTATTTCTTTGGCAATGATGATTGTGGCCTTGTTTAAAGTATAGTTATGGCTTTGTGGAATTACAAGCGATTTGGAGGTAGGGGCGCGATTTATAAGCCCGCAAACGTTGCGATTTTGAGACGCGGCGGGCTTGTGAACCGCGCGGCGGGCTTGTGAACCGCGCCCCTACCTCAGGTTATCATAACGTTCCGCAAAAAATGAACTGCACCATAGGGAGATTTGATGTGTGTCAAATTTGAGGAGGTAGAGTGAAATGAGGTGCAAGGCAACTGTAAGGGCAATATATGTCGATTAAGGGAGAGAATCAGTCCCCAGGCCGGGCGGGGGCAAGCCCGGCCCCTACTGGGAGGTTATTGCAACGGATCGCCCTGGAGCCAGCGTTCGAGCCATGCTTGTAGGGAGGAGGCTTTGTATTCTACGATGTAGTAGCCGGGGTGCTCTCCGGCGTAGACCTGAAAAATCTGGCCTCCACGAGCGTCGATAGAGGTGCCTATGCCACAGCCCCAGTAGCAGAGAGGCAGCAGGCGATCGGGCCATACGCCAAGTGGGAATTCATATACGTACTGAGTCTCTGCTGAGAGTGCTGAGAGTGCTGAGATTTCCTGAAAGGTTGCAAGATCTATTGGTTGTCCGTCGATATCTATTATGTCGTCTTCCTCGGAACAGGTATCTGTGGATGCTCTGACTCTCTGCTTTAGTTCGTAATCGGTCAGTTTGATTAGCCGGCATCCCTGTATGTCTGAGAGATAGCCATGAGCGATGTCTTCTCCCATGCCATCATGGAGAGGGAAACCGCCGCTTGCTCCAATGATACCATCTCCGGGTCCGAAGCCGCCGTTGGCGAGTTGGGAGTAGAGGGTGCGCAGCAAGGATGGCAGTGGGAAGCCGAGGAGCTGCTCAGTTATGGCAAGTTGTTCCGCGCTGGCGGGAGGATAGGCAAAGTTAGAGCGGAGGGGATCATGTGCTGCATCTACGATAAACATATTGCCAGCGGCATCAAATCCGCGTCGGCAATTCAGATTGTAGCGAGCGGGATTGTCGCCCTCAGGCCCATACCAGTGCTGTTGCCGACAATGCTCACGAATACGCTCAACCAATACTGTGTAGCTATTTTCACCCATCGCCTCATCCTTTCTAGCTCGTGGAGCTTGTGTGGATATTGAACAAATGTACATACTGGTATAGGTATTCTGGATGAGGATGAGGATTGTGGAAATGCTACAGGCTCAAATTAAGTGTGGTTGAGGCCATTCTGTAGAGCGGCTCCCAGGGCGACCGCAAGGGTGCGCCCCTACAAAGATCCGTCCATCTCGTGAGACCAATATGGTCTGCGGAAACGCTAAGGTCTCATTCTATGTTTTCCAGTGATACCCCAGATCAAGCCTTCCAACGGGTCAGGATCAGATTTGCGGAAATCTACCCATGTCATGCCGCGTAAAAAGACTGGTAACTTTGGTTTGTCTGGTGCGTAGTCCAGCAATACAGGGATGACAGGGCAACCACGGCTGACAAACTCGCGTAAGAAGGCTTCTAGTTCCATCTGTTGCCAGGGACCGATACCGTCTTTTCCTACGAAGACTGCGGCTGATTTGATATGCTCTATCTGCTCCTCCAGTAAACGCTGCCAGGGCAATCCCGGGCGCAATTCCCATTCATCGAGCCAGGGTAACAGACCTTCCGCTTTCAATTGTTCGCCGATTTTCTTTACAGCAGGTTTATCTACGCCATGGTGGCAGAGGAACATATCAAAGTCCATGGTTGCTTCCTTTCCCTGTACAGTTGATTTAGCGGCTTCGCGGTCGCGCTGCTGATCGGCGGCGCGATCCATTTCCAGGACACGTGGTGAGGGCGCTGCTGCAACCCGTTCCTCACGATCCAATAAAGTAATGTGATGGTTTTTACAGACTGGACAGTCGAGTTCATTAGAACCACGTTCGGCCAGCAAACGAATAAGTTGATCAGTCACAACAAAACCACACTGGCTGCAGGCGAAGATGCGGCGTCGCCTGAGTGTCTCAGGAATCGCGCGACGTTGGAGGTGAGACTGAATGAACTCTTCAAAATAAAAGCGTGTCTCCTCGCTTGCTGGTTCTGCTTTATCGAAAAATAGGGTTAGCTCACCACGGCCTTCGCCAATGTTGAGCAAGAACATACCACATATGCCGCCCACGGTGGCAGTGTAGGTAATAGCATTTTTCCACAGTTCTTTTTTCTTGAATAAGCTGCTGTGAGAGAGGCGCACTGCCAGCGTTGCATAAATGTTCAGTACCGGTCCTTCAAAATCAAAGACAACAGCTTTGCCTTCTGGATTCGGTAAATCAGGGTTCTCACGAGTAGATTGTGAAGGGAAGACCAGGAACGATTCTTCGCGCAAGGCAAGTTCACGTCTTAGCAGATCCTCAACCATTGCGATGAGCAACAATTCCTCGTGCTCTTTATTTGTAAGGCGCTCATCTCCAGGCATGCGGAAATCGCCCTTGCGCACGCGTTCTTCTTCGATGCTACCAAGGCCATCTGGCTCGTCCCTCACTGCATTGATGAGGGATGATGCGTAAACATCAAGCAGTTCGGGTTGGAGCAGTACAAGTTTGCCGAAGCTGAGTCGTTTGATCAGGTCGGCGGCTTCCACGCGTCCAATGCAGGTCTCAAATTGGGCATACAGATGCTCCTGCTCGGCAGGAGCATCTTTTGACTTCAGAAAGGTGCTGTAGAGATCATCGACGGTTGAGAGGAGACGCGCGGTCTTTTTCTCCTCGACCAGGAAGGATTTGATGCTCTGAAAGAGTTGCGTTGAACTGATTTTAGGTAGCGCATCCCAGTCTATTGCTTTGCGGATTGCCTCTTGTAAGTCTATGATATGCCATCCCTCTTTAGCGCTGGTTTCAAGATAACCATCAAACCCACATTCATTTATTAGCGCCTGTATACGTTCAGGACCGACGCCTGTGCCGCCGCGATCAACTCGTGCCTGAACCAGAATTTTTTTGAGTGGCAATGCAGAGCTACCCTGAACGCGCTGTGCCTGACGCAACGCCCGGTCCCAGTGGTAAACGCCTGCAAAAGGATCGGTCTCGCTACGGGCATCGAAAACAACGAGTGCTACTGCGACCTCGTTGAGGTGAAGTTGATGGATGAGACGGTAGCCAGGCTGCCCTGCGAGATCCCATAGGAACGTTTCACGATTTTCTGTAACTCCTTTCGCTGGATCGACCTCCTGCTTATCAAAGTTGCAGATACGACGAGCGTGCGTGGACTCGGTGAGCGTAAATGGCGATCCACTCAAGACAAGGCCAAGGCCAGATTTTCCCACACCGCTATCACCCAGCAAGACGACTTTAGCATTGGTATAACTGGTAGAAGTTGAGGAACGAGTGTGCAATATTGTATCGATATCTAGATCCCAGATACGGATGGCAGTTCCTTGCGCGCCTAAAGTCGCAAGCATTGGTAGTACAGGATGGAAAGAAAGAGCTGCCAATGTGTCACAATATTCATAAAGGATACTTATATTTTCCCATGTATCTGTGCGCCAGAGACGCACAGTATTATCGATGGATTTAGAGCCTAGAAGATGACCATCAGATGAAAATGATAGCCACATGATACAATTTGTATGTCCTTCAAGGCTTCTTATACAGCGTCCTGTTCGCGGTTCCCAGAGACGAATAGTACTATCACCAGAGCCAGAAGCTAGCAACTGTCCATCCGGCGACCATACTACACTGTAAACTGCCTTGGTATGACTAGCAAGGGTGTTTATGCATTGTCCTGTTCGCAGTTCCCAGAGACGAATAGTGTGGTCAGAAGAACCGACAGCAAATAGGTGTCCATAAGGCGACCATGCTACACTGCAAACCGGGCTAGTATGACCAGCAAGGCTACGGAGAGGTTGAGCGGTTTGAGCATCCCAGAGACGAATAGCACCGTCAAGAGAAACGGAGGCTAGCAGATGTCCATCCGGCGACCAGGCCACACTGTAAACAGGGCTAGTACGACCAGCAAGGATATGGAGAGGTTGAGCGGTTCGAGCATCCCAGAGACGAATGGTGCGGTCAGAAGAGCCAGAAGCAAGGGTATGTCCATCCGGCGACCAGGCCACACTCAAAATATTGCCAGTATGACCATAGAGTCTATGATGCAATTTGAAGCCTTAGGAGGTGGAAGTTTCTCCCATTCTTTCACTTTCCTTACTCGCACGCTCCTTTGTTCATGAAACCAGACATTCTCTCGTTCCTCATCTTTTTTTGCCCAATATCCTGATAAAATCAATACTCCTGACATCAGGAAAACGAAGATACTGATAAAGGTGGATTGTTTGATCGGGTCAAACAACGCATTTATAACCTTATGAACGTCCAGTAACGACCTGAAATCATTATGGCCTTGTATAAAAAGCATAGCGATATTGAACCCAAGATACATGATGAGAACGATGAGAAGAAGATACCAGCGAAGGAGCAGAGACTGGCGGATGATGCTGAGCAATCCTGAACGTGGGTAGGGTTGGTTGTCAGGTTGGGCGGGCGCGGTATTGATTGTTGGAGTTTGATCTGCCACGTTGTCCTCTTAAATATCATAATTACAGAAAGGTTGTCAGGTTGTAGCAGGGTTTATTTCAGTGGTAGTGTAGTATGTAGAGTTCTATTTGTCAATATATTTTATTGGATGTGGTTCATTTTTTCCAGGGAGGTATTGGATCCTTGCAGTGGCATTGTTCCCAATCAAACAGTAGACGTGCCGACAGATGTAGGGGCGCGGTTTACAAGCCCGCCGCGCTCCACAGGCCGACGCACGGGCTTGTAAACCGCACCCCTACACCTGTTGGTTGGTTAGATTGCATTGGAACCCGCTAGAGCCACCCCTGCCGCGTAGCGAGCACAGCAGCCTGCGTGCGATCCTTCACCTGCATTTTTTGCATGATGTGGTGCACGTGCGACTTCACCGTTTCGAGGCCGATGGAGAGTTTCTGGGCGATGGCACGATTGGTCAGGCCAGCGATGATGAGGCGCAGGACTTCGTGCTCACGGGCTGTCAGAAACTGAGCAGAATTGACCAGGGTGAAACGGGCTTTGATGCTTGTTCCTTTGTCAAGGTTGCTTTCGATCTCCAGATTGCCGCCAGCTTCCTGGATACGTTCGCGCATGGCGCGTAGACCTAGATGGGGAGGCCTGTCTTCTGTCAACCTTCTCAGTGCGATATCCGCTTCTGGATAGAAACCTGCACCGTTATCGTGTACTTCAACCATGAGGATGTTGGAGGACATGCGTATGGAGACGGTGACGTGGGTAGCCTGGGCATGCTTGCGTACGTTTGTTAGAGCCTCCTGGATAAAGCGGAAGATAGGGGCTTCCAGCGTGGCAGGTAGCACGCCAGGTTCATCGATGTCACTGCTAATTGTCAGACCTGGATCGTTGATCATGTGTTCGTCGAGCAGGTTATGTAGCGCTGTGA
>WNFY01004537.1_pt1 | contig 12800 bp, 11 predicted proteins | sample 5400091 | NCBI WGS metagenome assembly WNFY01 (sample SAMN13153364, study PRJNA577476) | soil metagenome | isolation source: 60 cm soil or saprolite under grassland replicate 1 | place: USA:California | collected 2016-06-15 | reverse complement strand
CAGATTTATCAAGCGCAGTTACGCAGCCATTTGGTTTTTCTGCAGGCACATTCTTCGGAGGCGATGTAGGAGTGTACGCGAATGCGGGTTTATTTGCCAATGGAACTTCATCTACGAAATATGGCATATATGCAAGAGCAGGTGGCGGCCTTGCAAATTATGCGGGTTATTTTTTTGGCAATGTCCAGGTAGATGGAAATTTTACTGCAACGGGAATTAAGGCTTTCAGAATTGATCATCCACTGGACCCAGCGAATAAATACCTGAATCATTTTGCTATGGAAAGCCCCGAAGTGCAAAATGTATACAATGGAAATATCGTAACTGACGCAAATGGAAAGGCTGTAGTAAAGCTTCCCAATTATTTTGACGCCATTAATAAAGATTTTAAATACCAGTTAACGATCATAGACGAGTGGCAATTTGCAATGGCAAGAGTCAGCAGAAAAATTGCAAACAATAGTTTCGAGATCATGACAAGCGTGCCAAATATAGAAGTGAGCTGGCAGGTTACTGCCATACGCAGTGATAAAGCAGCTTTGAAATTTGCCTGGCCTGCGGAAATGAATAAACCTGCCAACGAAAAAGGAAAATACCTCGATCCCGAACTGTATAATCAATCTCCTGATAAAGCCATCCATAATGTGAATGGAAAAAACAACCTGATCCTCGAATGTGAATGGAAAAAACAACCTGATCCTCGCTCAAAAGCAATAACGGGAATTTTTTAAAATCTTATTTTGCAGGTATGGTTAAAAAAATCATCCCTGCTTTTTTTTGTTGTTGTGTGCTAATGGCAAAAGCACAGGAGGATACGGCGGAAACGGAGGCCTTAAAGCGGATGATCACACTTTCCGAGGTAGTCGTGAGGAATAATTTTGATGTAGCAAAATTTCTTCAGCTGATAAAGAACGACACTACTTTTTATAAGGCCTTCCGTACGCTACATATTCTTGGCTTTACTTCTCTGAATGATATACGAATGATGGATAAGAAAGGAAAGCTGAAAGCATCGCTTCAGAGCAAAACAATTCAGCATGTATCACATGGCTGTCGCACCATGGAAACAATCCAGGAAAGCACCACGGGCAATATGTACGATGATAAGAAGAATTTCAATTATTATACCGCAGAACTGTACGCTAGCCTTTTTTTTACAAAAGAAAAAATTTGCGGTGAAGATAATATTGTAAAAGGCATTGAGCATAGTACAAAATCAAAATCAGGAATTGAAAAACATAAGGAGCAGTTAAAGATGCTCTTCTTCGATCCTGGTCAAAAAATTCCCGGAATTCCTTTTATTGGGAATAAGATAAATATTTTTGATCCCGACGTAGCCAGGAATTATGATTTTTCGATTGATATGACGGATTATAATGGCCAGGATTGTTACATTTTCACGATAAAGGCAAAAGAAGATCTGAACAGTAGCGAAAAAGATGATATTGTTATTGATAACATCACAACCTGGTTCAACACAAAAACCATGGAGATTGTTGGCCGCAACTATGATATTAGCTATGATGCGGGTGTTTATGATTTTGATGTACATATGGAAGTTCAGATGACTCATTTTGGAAGTTATCTTGTTCCAAGGACTCTCTATTATAACGGAAACTGGGATATGGTCTTTAAAAAAAGAGAAAGAGGAGTGTTTACAGCTACTTTATTTGATTTTAAAAAGTGAGTAAAATATGGTAGTAGGCACTGCGTGATATGATCCAAAATCCTGGTAAGTTTTCTTTAAAAGTAAATCGATGTTCTATTGCTTACTACTTACTGTCGACTGCCAATAGCAGAGACATATTTCCTCCACTTGTCAATCAACTCTTTCATATCAGAGGGTAGCTCAGCTTTAAAAAACATTTCTTTGCCAGTAGTGGGATGGATGAATCCAAGCGTATAAGCATGAAGTGCATGTCTCGGGCAAATTGCAAAACAGTTTTCGACAAATTGTTTGTACTTGCTAAATACAGTTCCTTTTACAATTTTATTGCCGCCGTAAAACTCGTCGTTAAAAAGAGGATGCCCGATATATTTCATGTGCACGCGGATCTGGTGTGTACGACCAGTTTCAAGCACACATTCCACAAGGGTAACATAACCAAATCGCTCGACAACTTTATAGTGAGTGATAGCTTCCTTACCATGATCACCGTCAGGATAGGCTTCGAATAATTTTCTCAACCGCTGATGGCGACCGACATTCGCGACAACCGTTCCGTTATCCTTTTGCACGTCGCCCCATACTAAAGCAATGTATTGCCGCTTGATGGTATGATCATAAAACTGTTTGGCAAGCTGGCTCATCGCTTTATCTGTTTTTGCAATAGCCAGAAGACCGCTCGTATTTTTATCAATGCGATGCACAAGGCCAAATCGTGGCAACGTTTCTTCTGTTACACCTTGCCGCTGCAAATAATAAGCAATGCCATTCAGCAGCGTACCTGAGTAATTTCCGCTGCCGGGATGCACCACTGTCCCTGCGGGCTTGTTTATTATCATAATGTCTTTGTCTTCATAAGCAATATTCAATGGAATATTTTCAGGAATTACTTCTGTGTCCTCGGGACTTAGGTCTGAGTAAAGAATAATTTCATCGTCTGGTTTCACTTTATAATTGGGACGAATTTCTTTTCCATTTACCAGCACCAGGCCGGCATTAATAGCTTGTTGTAGTTTATTTCTTGTGGCTCTTTCGATTCTATGCATAAGAAATTTATCAATTCGCAATGGCTCCTGTCCTTTGTCAACAACCATGTTAAATCGTTCATACAATTCGTCACTGCCTTCCGGTATTGGCTCTTCGCCATTGATAAATTCTTCTTGCATAGTAAGGCAAAGTTAATCGCTTGAGTCTTTGTTCTTAAATTTGCAAGTTATATGATAAAACAATCAGTGATATTTCGTGATCTTGGACAAATGGATTATAAATCCGCATGGAATTATCAGGAGTGTTTGTTACAGGAAAATGTGAGGAAGAAGTCATTAGTGTATGAGCAACATCCTGCGGATAAATCTGAGTCGGTAACTCAGAACTACCTATTATTCGTTGAACATCCTCCGGTATTTACTCTTGGCAAAAGCGGTAACATTAATAACGTGCTGCTGAGCGAGGAAAGATTAAAAGAAAGAGGCATTGAATTTTTCCGAACTAACCGCGGTGGCGATATTACATTCCATGGCCCTCAACAGATTGTGGGTTACCCCATTCTTGATCTTGAAAAAATTGATACTGATATTGGCCACTATCTACGCAACCTTGAAGAGGTAATTATTCTAACTCTTACAGATTATGGCATCAAAGCCGGTCGTTCAAAAGGGGAGACTGGTGTTTGGGTTGATCCGGATATTAGGGGAAAGGAGAGGAAAATATGTGCTATCGGCGTTCGCTGCAGTCGCTGGATCACAATGCATGGTTTTGCATTTAATGTAAATACTGATCTAAGCTATTTTAATTATATCATTCCATGCGGCATACAGAACAAACAAGTGACTTCATTGCAAAAAGAATTGGGAAAAGAAATTGATTTTAAAGAGGCAAAAGAAAAAGTGAAGCGGAATTTTGAAAAGGTATTCGATGTTCACTTAATCATAAATGGAGATTACAAAGTTTAGAATTCCTTCTCGATGTAAAACTTATGCTTTTCTTTCAATATTTCGTCTACAAATAATTCAAACTTGAACCAGCCAGCATGATAAAAATTGGTTTTATCTACAATTAGCGATTGCTCTTTCAGATTCTTTATCTCAAATAAAAAATTATCATTCTCGTCATAAAATTTCACAGAATATTTCTTTGAAACGGCATCTGGTAAATTCAAATGTATGTTTCCATCCCTCGCAGTGTACACATACATGGAGGGAACAAAAATATTGGGTTTGTTTCTTGAGTCAAGCCCATTTGACTTCAGGGTGGAGTCAATATCCTTTAAAGGCCTGTTAACCTCAACACTAAAAGGGTCGAGGGATTTTTTTTGCACAGCCAATTGCGATGAATCAATTATCGGCCTTTTTGAATTTGAAAAAATATACATCGCGCCGTCCAGCATAATGAATAACCGATAAAACATGTTATCTGCTACCGCTTTTGTGTCAACATAACCATTTTCTTTGTTCCTGGGATCAGGCACTGTCAGAATAGTCTTGTAATTCTTCAAACTGTCAAAGGAGCGCTGAATGCTGATTTGCTTTACGACCTGGTAATTATTTTTCCAGCTGATGAGGATTCTATTGTTCCCCACATTTTTTACGGAAAACTTTGGCAACGTATCCTGGGCGGCCGGTCTATAACAAACCGAAGCTATTAATAAGAGGAGCAGGATAAATTTTTTCATCATTTCTATAACGAAAAAAGGTTTGGATTCTTTTAAATTGCTTGCAAAGATAGGGGAGGTGAGCAACAAATTCTCAGAAGATTAACGTTCCCTTTGGCAGGGAAAGATTGCCCTGGAGGCCGCCACTATGTATGATAAGTACGTTGCTTCCTCCCGGAAATAAATTATTCTTTATCAAATCAAGCACGGCATAAAATAATTTGCCCGTATAAACAAAGTCAATTGGAATGGCTGTGTTCGTGTAAAATTTGTTTATGAAATTTATTAACAGGTGTGTGTATTTGGCGTAGCCACCAAAATGATATCCATGAATTATTTGAAATCTTTTCTTTTGTTCTTCCGGAGATAACAAACTGCAAAGATCCTTCTCGAGGCTCGTGTTATTTTTTAGTACTGAAATACCAATGACTTCCTGCTGAGGCAAACTTGCTTTTACTAAACCGGCCATCATGGTCGAGGTTCCAACGGCGCAGGCGATGTGTGAATAGTTTTCTTTTTGGCAGAAATTTAAAATCTCCGTCGCTCCTTTTGCCCCAATTATTCCAAAGCCTCCTTCATTGACGATATGGACTTTGTCGCCATTGTCGATTATTTCCGGGGGGAGTTTTTTAGTATGATAATCTTCACGACCTATGAAAACTAAATCCATTCCATATTTAATTGCCTGAAGTAAAGTGGGTGAAAGCTTTTTGGCTTGTTCGCCACGAATGATTCCCGTTACCTTAAACCCAAACAATTTGCCCGCGGCTGCAGTCGCAACAATATGATTTGAATAAGCTCCTCCAAATGTTGTTATGTGATCTTTACCCTCAACTTTGGCATCTGCCAGGTAATATTTCAACTTAAACCATTTATTACCGGAAATTACCGGATGAATTTTATCAAGACGAAGAACTGCAAGCCTGGTATTTTTTTCTTTCAATTGGGCCAGATCAACTTCATCAACGGTAATTGATTCAAATGATAAAGGCTGCATGAAACGAAATTAATTTAAATTCGCTGCTGTTTTTAAAACAAAAGAATGGAACCTACTTCACCTACATTAGTAATTCTTGCGGCAGGCATGGGCTCTCGTTATGGAGGTATTAAACAAATCCAGGGGTTTGGACCCGGTGGTGAAACGCTTATGGATTATTCAGTTTATGATGCCATACGTTCCGGGTTTAAAAAAATAGTTTTTGTTATACGCAAGGATTTTGCCGGCGAGTTCAAAGGGATTTTTGAAACCAAGCTAAAGGATCGCATTGAAATGGAATATGTGTACCAGGAAATGGATTCCTTCACCGAAGGATTGCCCATCCCGGAAGAAAGAAAAAAACCATGGGGTACTGCTCATGCCGTCCTTTGCGCAATGGAAGTGGTAAATGAGCCGTTTGCAGTCATTAATGCGGACGATTTTTATGGATATGATGCTTTTAAAAAGGCAGACAATTTCCTGGAGAGTGAGTGCACTGCGGACAGATACGCCATCTTAGGTTATGATCTTCTTCAAACACTTTCCCAATACGGAACTGTAAATCGCGGTGTTTGCCAGATAGATGACGATGGAAATCTCTCATCAATTATTGAGAGAATTAATGTGGGAATGAGAGACGGGAAGGTCATCTGTGACGATGGTATAGAGCCGAATGAATTGCCTCTAAATGCCAGTGTATCGATGAACTTTTGGTGTTTTCATCCGTCTATTTTTGAATATACCCAAAAATTGTTTCGTGAGTTTTTGCGTGATAATATTCAAAATCCAAAATCGGAATTCTTTATTCCGATCGTAGCTGACCAGTTTATTAAGGATGGAGGCACGATCAAAGTGATCCGGACATCGGTGCCATGGTTTGGTGTTACCTATAAAGAAGACGCTCCGCAAGTTGAAAAAAGCTTAAAAGAGATGGTGCAAAAAGGAGAATACCCTGAGCGTTTATGGATCGAATAAAAAAACCCCGGTGTCCGGGGTTTTTATTTATAAGGTAGTCGATTAGTCTCCTTTTACCATAAACACAAAATCTTCTATTTTTTTCACCTGCTCTTTTTTATCCAATCCATTCAAAGAAGATTTAGTGGGTACTTTTACATTTTTATATAGTGCACTTTTTTTCAACTCGTCCAGTACCTGGTAAATATATTTAGATTGAACCGCAAATACTGCTCCCTCGGTCTCTGTTTCTTTAGCGCTAAGTATTCCGATTACCTCACCATTATGATTAAACACAGGACCGCCGCTATTTCCCGGGTTTGCAGCGACTGCTATCTGGCAGCTAAGCGTATCCCCATTATAACCGGTTTTTGCACTTAGATACCCCTCACCGTACACAATTTCATCGCGGGGGAAGCCGAGTGTAAAAATAGGCTCCGCAATATCAGATGTAGTTTTACGAATACTGTAGGGAAGCGAAACATAGGGTTTAAATTGGTCATCATCGATTTTGATGATGGCTACGTCCCTCGGCACATCTAATCTTACTACGAATGCCTTAAACTGATCTCCCTTGTTGTTCTGTACAAAAATATTTCTTGAATTTTTTACAACATGTGCATTGGTTATCATTAAACCTTTTGCATCAATTAAAAATCCGGTGCCATTGTACCGTACGGGTGTTGGAATAATTGGCTGTTGATTTTTTCTGTCAACATAATTAATCTTATTGTCTAGAACTTTCTGATTCTTCTCCACTGCATTTACTCTATGAACAAGTTCCTGGACTTTTGGATCCTTCACACGGGGAGTTAATGAATTCACCAGGCCTAAAATGCTAAACGTAGTAATACCGGCAATAGAGGCAGCAATGGCCGTTACTCGTTTATATTTCTTCCATAAGTAAACAACCTTTGCTTTCCCCTTCAATTTGCTTGAATCTATTTTACCTTGCTCTGCGAGGTCGATATGCGTTTCATGTAAGGCTTGCTTGAATTTTTTCCACTCCCCAAAACGATTCATTTGCTGTAAAAACAATGTGTGCTCAACAACAAGCTGATCTACCTCGGGATTGGTTTTTCTTAGTTGCTCAAAGTACAAGCGTTCATCCGGCGTCATTTCCCCCCGGATATACCGCTCAACTGTGTCAAGGATTTTTATATCATCCATTATTGTTTCCGTTTTTATATTGCGCAAAAAATATTTTTTTCAACCTCATCAGGCATTTATACTTCTGGTTCTTGGCATTATCAGCATTTGTATATCCAAACGACAACGCTATTTCCTGCATGTTTTTTTTCTCTAAATAATAGGCTTCCAGCAAACTCTTACAGGGCTCACCCAAGCTGCTAATTGCTTTGGCCATGGCCTGGAATTCATTGTTTATTCTCTCATTTTCGTCTATCTCATCCTCTACCGGCACTGTCTCCTGTAAATTATCAGTTACCTGTGAGTAATGATTCATTTGCTGAAGCCGCTTAAGCCATAGCCGCCGACTCACCGAATAAACATACGTTTTTATCAGGCAATTCAGCTCAAAGCTTCCCGATCGGACCCTTTCATAAAGAACAATCATCGCTTCCTGAAACACATCCCTTGCATCATCTGCCGAGCCACTGTTATTGATAATCAGCGACTGTATCATATTATAATTTTCCCTGTAAATGGTTTCGATTGCTTTTTTATCGCTGCGGGCCAACCCTTGGAGTAAAGCTTTTTCGTTTCGTTCGGCTTTCACTGATCCTTTATTTAATACGAAGTTTTAAAAATAGTAACCCTGCCGCAGGTAAAAAAAATTTTTAAAATCCGGGTTACCTTTTGCTTAAACGGGTATTAACACGAAATCTATTGTTAACAATTCTCAAAATTTGATCAAATGAAAAAATTTCTTGCAATTGCAATTTTCGCAACGGTATTTGTAGCTTGTAACAACAGCAGCGAGAGTTCAGAAAGTAAGGACAGCACCGCAGTTGCTCCGGATACTTCTACTATGGCGCCTGCTCCTGACACTACGTCTCATATGGATACAACCTCAAAAATGGATACTTCGGCTAAGAAGTAAGAGTTTTTTTATATGGCAAGCAATCGACGAGGCCGTCCCGTTTTCGGGGTGGCTTTTTTTTCTTGCGGGAGTAACGACGCCTGCACAGAGCGAAGTGATGTGTTCATCTCTGTTCGTTACTTAGCCCTTGCATGGCAGCTTACCCAAACACTGAGTTTGTCGAAGTAAAAGGGTGCGCACGGGTACCACATAGAATATAGCAATTCTCTGATACTATAAACACCATGCAACATCTATCGTCTATCTTTGTATTTAATCATTTTACTCACTTAAACCAGCACAATCAGTGGTCTCATTTGAAGAGTTAGGTATTGATGAGGGATTACTCCATTCCATCAAGGCGCTGGGATTCACTCAGCCAACTCCAATACAAGAAAAAGCTATTCCAGTTCTATTAAAGGGAACAGAAGACTTTATAGGGCTTGCTCAAACAGGTACAGGAAAAACGGCAGCCTTCGGTTTGCCTTTATTGCAACTAATCAATAAACAACAAAAATTTCCGCAGGCGCTGATCATTTGTCCCACACGTGAGCTTTGTTTGCAAATCACCAGTGATCTTAATTCGTTTAAAAGAAAAACAGATCATATTGTCGTCACGGCCGTTTATGGTGGTGCTTCCATCGGCACGCAAATAAGGGATTTGAAAAAAGGGACTCACATTGTTGTAGCCACTCCCGGCCGGCTCATCGATCTTATCGAACGCAAGGCCATCAATCTTGAAAATATTCATTACGTGGTATTGGATGAAGCTGATGAAATGCTAAACATGGGTTTTAAAGATGATATTGAATTCATTTTAAAGAATACTCCCAACCGACAAAGTACCTGGCTGTTTAGCGCTACAATGCCTCCGGAAATTAGGCAGGTAAGCAAACGCTACATGAAGCGGCCCTTTGAAATTACAATCGGAAAAATGAATGCCGGAGCCGCTAATATTGATCACCAGTATTTTGTTACCTCACAGGTAAATCGCTATGAAACACTCAAGCGGATTATAGACTTCAACCCCGGGTTATACGGCATCATCTTTACGAGAACCAAGGCCGACGCACAGGATATCACCGAATCACTTATTCGTGAAGGATATGATATCGAAGCACTGCATGGAGATCTTACACAAGCTCAGCGCGATAAGGTAATGGCGCGTTTCCGTGAAAGAAATTTACAACTATTAATTGCTACAGACGTGGCAGCAAGAGGAATCGATGTGCAAGGTATCAGTCATATAATCAATTATGAGTTACCCGATGACATGGAGGTGTACACACACCGCAGTGGTCGAACAGGAAGGGCCGGAAAGAGTGGCATTTCGATTTCCATTATTACAACAAGGGAAGTTTACCGATTGAGGCAAATAGAAAAAATGCTGAATAATCGTTTTCATAAAATGGATATTCCGGCCGGCAAAGATGTTTGTCGTAAGCAATTTTTTCACTTTATTGATAAAATGCTGGGAGCTGATATAAGTCATGGGGAATATGAAACTTATTTGCCCTTGTTAAAAGAACGTTTTGCTGCTGTAGAAAAAGAAGAAATTTTGCAAAGAGTGGCAGCATTAGAGTTTGATCGTTTTTTAAAGTACTACGAAAATGCTGCTGATCTTAATTTAAGAGAAGAAAAGAGAGAGCGAATTGAGAAAACAGTTCATCGTGATACAAGAGGAAGAAGCTTTGATAATGGTAGCTACCAACGTTTATTTGTAAATCTTGGAACCAAGGATGGATTTTACAAAGCCAGCTTTCTTCAATTTATCCTTGATATGAGTGATTTGAATAAGGATGTGCTAGGACGGGTTGATATGAGAGAAATGAATAGCTGGATAGAGATAGAACCAGCCGCAGCCAAGAAAATGATGAAGGCTATTGATGGCAAGAATTTCCGTGGCAGACGCATCAGGATGAATGAAGCAGATTCGGTACGACATTCAAAAAAAACAGCATAATAATTTTTTTCTTTGGAATGGATGATTAATTTTGGCGCGTGACAATCACAAAAGCACCCAATTGGTTTTATTTTTATTACTTCTTTAGCCGGAAGCCGGGGATGCTTTTGTTGAAAATCTATTAAGCAAGAAGCTAAAATCAACATAAGGTCCCGGTCAAAAGCCGGGATTTTCTTTGTCCCCTACTCTACAAGGGGGTAAAGAAACAGTGATAAAATTTAACGCGGTAATGTATGATAGAAAAAAATAAGGAAGTTTCGATAAGTGAGCCAGATACGGATGCAAGTCCCCCCTTTCGGGAGGGGTTTGCAATACAAGGTTATGAAGGCAGCTTTCATCAAATGGCGGCACAGCAATTCTTCGGAAAACAAGTTGAAGTAATTCCTTGTGCTACATTTCGTGAATTGGTAAAATTAGCAGCCAGTAAAAAAGAAAGCGATGGAGGAGTAATGGCGATTGAAAACTCGATTGCGGGCAGCATTTTATCGAATTATAATTTGCTTCAGAGAAGCAACCTTGTAATAGTTGGGGAAGTGTATCTGCAGATCAGGCAAAACTTACTGGTAAATCCCGGCGTAAAGCTCGAAGATATTCGGGAAGTACATTCACACCCTATGGCCATTCAGCAATGCTTTGATTTTCTGGATAAATACAACTGGAAACTGGTAGAAACGGAGGATACCGCTTTAAGTGCAAAACAAATCCATCAACACAAAAGCAAACATATTGCAGCCATTGCAGCAAAACTGGCTGCTGAATTATTCAGTCTTGATGTGATTGCCCCAAATATTCATACGCTAAAAAATAACTACACAAGATTCCTGATATTAAAAAGGGAAGACACTGTCCTGGAAATAAACGATGCCGATAAAGCTTCTGTAAGCTTCCATACGGATCATTCAAGGGGAAGTCTTGCGAGAGTGCTGACGGAAATTGCGGAAGGCGGTATTAATCTTAGTAAGCTTCAAAGTTTTCCTATTCCTGACACTGATTTTAAATATAGCTTTCATGCAGATATGGAGTTTGAAACTGTTAATCAATTTCAAAAAGTAATTGAGGAAATAAAACCTATCACCGAGAATTTAAAAATATACGGTATCTATAAACGTGGGGAGTGGAAATAATTCAAAAATAAATGCCAAATGACAAATAACAAATCTCAAATAAACTTCAATGTCCAAATTAAAAATTTTGATTTGTAGTTTATTTGGTTCTTGGGATTTGCTTTTTGATGCTTTTAGTTAAACAAGGTCTATGCAACTTGCACAACGATTAGACGGCATTGGCGAATATTATTTTTCTCAAAAACTGAGAGAAATAGATCAGCTGAATAAAGAAGGCAAGAATATCATTAACCTTGGTATCGGCAGCCCTGATTTGCCACCACATCCCGACGTGATAAAAACATTGCAGGAGGAAAGTGCAAAAACAAATGTGCATGCTTATCAACCTTATAAGGGATCTCCTATATTGCGCAACGCTATTAGTGAATGGTATAAAAAATGGTATCTGGTTGATTTAAATCCTGACACTGAAATTCTACCATTAATCGGCAGCAAAGAGGGCATCATGCATATTTGCATGACTTATTTTGAAAAAGGATTTTCTGTACTGGTTCCTAATCCCGGGTATCCTACTTATTTAAGTGCTGTTAAATTATCAGGTGCAAATCCTGTATATTATAACTTAAAAGAAAAAAATAATTACGAACCCGATTTTGGAGAGCTCAAAGAAATTATTGAAGCCCATAAATCCCCCGTTCAGGGAACCAGGGGACTTTTTGTCAACTATCCCCAAATGCCTACAGGACAACTACCATCCAGAGACTTGTTTGAAAAGCTGGTCGCATTTGCCCGAAAAAATAATATTCTCATCATCCATGATAATCCCTACAGTTTTATTCTGAATGATAATCCAATGAGTATGTTAAGCGTCGATGGCGCAAAGGATTGTGTGATTGAATTGAACTCACTAAGCAAATCTCATAATATGGCAGGCTGGAGAGTGGGTATGCTTTGCGGGTCAAAGGAAAGAATCGATGAAGTGCTTCGTTTTAAAAGTAACATGGATAGCGGTATGTTTCTTCCTGTTCAGTTAGCCGCCGCCAAAGCTCTATCATTAGGCAAGGAATGGCATAACGAAGTAAATTCTGTTTACCGTAAAAGAAGAGAAAAAGTTTTTCAATTATTAGAGGTCTTAAACTGTACTTTTTCAAGAGATCAGGCCGGTTTATTCGTGTGGGCAAAGATCCCTGGGAAGTTTAAAGATTGTTACGATTGTTCTGATTATGTTCTTCATAATTTTTATGTTTTCATTACCCCCGGTGGAATTTTTGGCAGCGAAGGCGACAAATACGTAAGGGTCAGCTTATGTATGGCTGAAGAAAAGATTGAACAAGCGAAACAAAGAATAATTCCCACCTGACTGATGCAGTCGGACAGGATCATTATCAATCAATAATTATTTCATGGAACGTAAGAAAATCACAATAGTAGGAGTTGGGCTCATCGGCGGTTCGTTAGCCTTGCAACTTCATGAGAAGAAAATCTC
>WNFY01013532.1_pt1 | contig 12804 bp, 12 predicted proteins | sample 5400091 | NCBI WGS metagenome assembly WNFY01 (sample SAMN13153364, study PRJNA577476) | soil metagenome | isolation source: 60 cm soil or saprolite under grassland replicate 1 | place: USA:California | collected 2016-06-15 | reverse complement strand
CATTTCAATCGTCATAACCCTACTATCTGTTTCTACCCTGACTTTTTACTGGCGACAGTAAGCGTCGGGCTCGGCCCCTGTTGTATCAAGAAACTTCAAACGGCCTGGTAGATTGCTTTCTCAATTGACCTGGCCGCGATTAAGGCACGCATACGTGGCAGATTCAGTCCAGAACTCTCGCTAAGTGTAACGAGGTCGTGCTGCTAACGCATTAACCTGCAAAGTACTAATAAAAGGCGGTGATGAAATGGCAAATGCTCTTACAGGCGATTTCGATGTCGTAGCGGAATTTTCAACTCCTGCCGTGAACCGGCCGCTAGCGGCGATGCACCAAGTCGAGAGGTTCCTTCATTCCATCTCCGCCCACGTGGACGACAACGCTCATCCCACTCGGCCGGGCTTGCCGACGGTCGTCGGTGTGGTCGATGCTTTCGGAGATGCCGTGGCTAACCAGCGCAGGATCGGATCTCCCAATCCTTTTCCCGGCCCCTCCGCCGTCAGCAATCCTGTCTCTGCACACCTAGGCATGCTGCTGAATCCAGATCTTCTGCTCGTGGCTTCGCCGAAAGTCGTTCCCAGTCACATTTCGGGTATCGCCCAAATCCAACTATTTCCTCCCACGGTCAGCGTACCCGACGCTTCCGGCACCAACCTCACGGTGCGTATGAATCTGATGGCTCGCTTCTTGTAGAAGACAGCACAAACTCCATCACCGCCACGGACACCGTTGCCACCCTTGACAGCGCTGGCGGCGGCTTTGTCCCTTGGGTCGCCCTCGCCGTCGCAATCAAAGCATGATGATTAGGAGATGATTATCATACCCTCAAGTTTTGTCATCCCGAACTCGCCTGCTAAAAGCGGGCGAGAGAGGGACCTTACGCCAGCGTCCGCTTCCCGTGTCGTGGTCAGGAACTTACTTCCCGTGTCGTCATCAGGAACTCTGATCGAATCACCCGACTGAGGTTGCCCACCATTTGGTTTTCAAACAGTGGGAACCACAACGTCGTCTAACGATCAATCTTTCCAGCGGTTTCGGTACAACGAATACTGGTTTGTGCCCCAGAATTTCCGGATTCCGGTCGCACTAGCCACGATTTGCTCGTGCACCGGATTTACATAGATCACATATGCCGGTCTCGGAGACTCGCGCAATGAAGCATCGAGATTGCGGATAACGTTCCGCAAGCCAAGTTCCGGCAGCGGATTGAAAAGATAGAGCACCAGAGGTCCACGCGGGAAGCTGAATTGCGCCGCATCGCCGCACTGCAGGTCTACTGCGGGCTGGATGCTCTCGCGAGCTGTGACTTCCGCGACATTCTGCCTGGCGATCGCATGTAACTCTGGCAGCAGTTCAATCCCGATGATTCGGTGGAACGGGTGTTCGGCAGCCAGCAGCACCGCGCGGCCTTTCCCTGAGCCGATGTCCACGAATGTGAATTCATCGAACGCGAGTTCCATCCGCGCCATGATGTCGCGGAAAAGTTCTGGCTCAATCGGCTGGTATTCGGAATGCAGGAGTCCAAGCAACCTGCTACGCGACCCAAGGCCGCCGCTGGTCGTGTTCACTCGGCGTTCCCAGTCATATTCCACGTCTCCGTAGCGCCGCCGTCGCCACTCAGGCGTAGATTCCCGCAGGAATTCCCAGAAAATGGCAGCGAGGTCCCGGGCCACGCGAAGAGGACTCTTCAATTCACGTTCCCGAGCCCACCAATGACGAAGCGATTTCCAAAGATCCGGTTCTGCACGTGGCACTTGCGTTTCCATGCTGAAATATTAAGGGAGGCCGCGGCACCCCGTTGGTGTTCAAAAAGTGGGGCGCAATGTCAGGTCAAAAACTAAGGCCGCCTTGCGGCGGCCCATTTTTTTACTGATGGCTAACTGCTGACGGCTGAAATCTAGTCCCCCGCCACCGGCTCCGCCACTTCCGGCTTCGCTTCTGAAGCGTGATTGCCGTTCCCGTTCTTCGGAGTCAGCGCGCCTAGCGGAATGAATCCACCTTCCGCCACGACTGGCTTCTCCTTCAGCACCACTTCCCGATACAGAGACGCCATTCGCGCGTTGTAAGCTTCGTCATTCTTCTGCGGCCCACGCGCTTCCTTCTGCTTCGCGTCCCGCGCTCGCAGTTTCTCTTCGCGCGCGTTCTTGGCGATGCCCAGCTTATCCAGGTCGCGCTGCTCTTCCTGCGTCACGATTCCGTCCCGCAGATACAGTGAGTGCTCATTCGATTCCATGCCCACATTCTTGCCACCGGCAAAAATCTCATGCCGCCCATGCTCTTCGTACCACTTGGTGAGCGTGGCCGTCATGTGCATCTTCTCGATAATGTTCCGCCAGCCCACGCCCGTGTTGTACGCGCAGAACGATATCTCGCCTTCCTGCGTGGCATACGGGATAATGCACTGCTCGGTGCGCCGGAAGTCGTAATTGAACAGGTCCTGGAACCACATTCCCGCGATAAACAGGAAGTTCCAGCGATCGTTGCGCCGCTTCATGACGTCGTCAATCGTGCGGTCCGGCCCCACTTTGCCGTAATTGCGCCCGGTGACGTTGTAGTTCTTGTCGAACTTCGAGAGCAGGTCGGTCATCTTGAAATGTGTCGGCGACTTGAACGGGTTGTAGTTCTTCATCAGACACAGCGCCATTCCAAATCCCGTCAGGAATTTCCCTCGCGAAGCATCGTTGACTTTAGCAATATCCTTCGCCAGCTGATCTCCATGCAGGAACGCCGTAACCGGCACCGCTTCCTTCGTCTCTTTGTCGATCATCACCGCCATCCCCGTCCCGCAATTCGGATGACAGCCGCAAGATAACTGGCCCCAGTCGTTCTTAAGATCGTTAACGTGCATCAGATCCGCCCAGTCGCTGAAGGTGGACATGAAGCTGATCGGGAACCAGTCGCGGGCGGGCTCGCCCAGTTTGGTTTGATTTTTTACGTCGTGAGCGAGATGCGACAGCGTGTAGCGCTGCGCTTTGCGGCGATCGTCAGTGATGGCTTCGTCGCGGCCCGTAAAGCTAACCGGCTGGAAGCTGAGGAATCCGATCTTCTTCGGATTATCCAGCGCGAACTGGATGATACGTCCGACTTGTTCGTTGTTGATGCCGTTAACGATGGTCACGACCGGAACGATTTCCACTCCGGCGCGATGCAGATTGTCGATCGCCTTGAGTTTTACGTCGAACAGGTTTCCGACCTTGCGGTGCGCATTGGCAGCGTTTCCGATTCCGTCGAATTGCAGATACGCATAACGCAATCCGGCTTCTGCCGCCTGTTGCGCGAATTCAAAGCTCTTCGCGAACTCAATTCCGTTGGTTGCAGCCTGAACTGAGTTGTATCCGACTTTGCGAGCGTAGCGGACCGCGTCCAAGAAATAAGGAGACAGCGTCGGCTCGCCGCCGGAGAACTGCACGCTCATCTGGCGCCGCGGCTTAATCGTGATCGCGTTATCGAGCATCTGCTTGATTTCTTCCCACTGCAGTTCGTGCACAAACCCGACCTGGTTGGCGTCCATGAAGCAGGGGTCGCACATCATGTTGCAGCGGTTTGTCAGGTCGATGGTGAGCACCGAGCCGCGTCCGTACTTCACCGTGGACGAGCCGTGCTTGTGCAGCTTTTCGTCATTATGGGCAGCGATGTCTCGGCCCGGAAAAACGTCTTCCAGATGTTTCGAAAATTCCGTGTCAATGGACATCAGATCCTGGAAGCGTCCGTGCTTCGGGCACTCTTTCACCATCCAGATCTTGCCGCCCTCTTCGATAATCGTGGCTTTGATCTCGCCAACTTTTTCGTTGAGCAGAACTTCGTGAGGCAGGTGTCCGTCCAAAATCTGCTGACGGATTTCGGGCACGCACTTGGGGCAGAGAGAGTCAGTCGCCCGCGGCCAACCGAGCGGCGGCTTCGACTTCTGGTAGGACTTAAGCAGAGGCTTGTCCGACCACTTTGGCGTCGGCGATGGATTCGGCTTGATGCGATTGAAATGGTCGAATACAAACCACGCGCCCCTCGCGCCTAGCGTGACTGCCTTCTCTACATATTTAATCGGCTTGTGCATGTGTGCGTGCCTTTCCACAACTGGGAATGAACCGCCATCGGCTCTCGGTCATCGGTCTTCGTCAACATCCTTGAGCAGCCTCGGTGCTTAAATCGGCGAGTGCCGGCATTTTGGGATTTTGCCCACGACCGGTGGCCGATGGCCGATGACAGATTTCAGATTTCAGATTTCAGATTTCAGCATCTCTATGCTATTGACCCGCCTGCCTATTTACACCCCTTTGACAATAAGCGGTCAAAAATCGGGGTTAAGCGGGCAAATAAGGGTGCTGGGCGGAGCTAAGTAATTGATAAGATTGGAGCTTCCTTTCCGCCTTCAGGTTTGCCGGCCACTCGCAATCAACTAGACAATCGGCGTTGCGGATGGGATACTCCTGCCCAAATGCTATGGCCGTAAGCGAGGCCCCATGAAACTTTTTGCATGCAGTGATTGCGTGTGGCGACAACTTCGAGCGCCCGCTATGGTGCTGTTGGCGACGCTCCTAATATTTGGAGCCGTCGAAGCCCAGGAGCGCGCCAGCGATGATGGCGTCACCGCCAAGGTGCTCTCACTCGAACAGCTCTGGAACCAGGCCGAGGTCGAAAAGGACACTCACTCCCTCAACCAACTGCTGTCCGACACGTTTATTTTTGTGGACATTGACGGGAGCCTGCAGAACAAGGCCCAGTTTCTGGCGAGCGTCTCCGATCGCTCCGAACACATTGATAGCATCCGCAGCGAATCCATGCTCAGCCACGTTCATGGAGACACAGTGATCGTGACCGGCATTTACCACGAAAAAGGAACCCTGAACGGCAAAGCGTATTACCACCACGGCCGCTTCACCGACACCTGGATAAGAGACGGCAGCGCCTGGTTGTGCGCGGCTAGCCAGTCCACGCTGATGCAGAAGTAGCCTGAGCCAACCGAGGGTGAAAATCCTATAGGATGGGATAGGTGAGTGAGAGCATGAGTAGAGCTACTTATCCATTGAAGCTGCCCCTTTCTATAAAGAAGGCCGCACAACGATTGGCGAAAGAAGACGGCGTGTCTTTGAATCAATGGATTTCTGTTGCCGTCGCCGAAAAGGTCGGCGTGATAGAAACTGCCGCTGAGTTCTTCAAGAAACGTGCCGGCAATGCCACGGGTTCCGGGCTGATGAAGTTCCTCCGCGCGGCCCCCCAAGGTCACGCCTGAACCGGAAGACAAACTTAGATAGATAGCCTTTCCTGCCCCCCGAAAATCGCCACAATTTCTCTGCATCCCAAGTACATGTATATACATCTATTGTGGCATGAGCCAATCCGCAATTCCGAATTTGCCATGCATGGGCAGCAGCGTGCGCAGGGCGGCGCGTGCGCTGACGCAACTGTATGACGATGCGCTCCGGCCTTTCGGACTGCGCGCAACCCAGTTCACCATCCTGCAAGTGCTCTCGCTCGCAGGAGAAGTACCACAGGGACGCCTCGGCGAAATGCTCGCCATGGACAGCACATCGCTGACTCGCACCCTGGCGATCATGCAGCGCGAGGGCTGGATCGCCGACCGCACTGGAGAAGACCGCCGCCAACGTTGGCTTCGTCTCGCGAAAGCCGGCGAAGCGCAACTCAAGCGTGCGCTGCCTGCATGGGAGAAGGTGCAATCGCGCCTGCGTCGACAACTGGGCGAAAAGGCTTGGAAGGACCTGTTCGAACTGACAACTCAACTGACCGAACTTTCGATGCGAATATGAACTTGAGCAAACAACGCCTTCCCTCAGGGGCTAAAGCCCCTCACTCACAACACTTTTATGCAGCGATGAATCGCTGCTCCACCCAAACGATTTCAACGAAAGGATACTGATCATGAAAAGTTACGGAAAACTCACCATCGGTTTGATCGTTGCATGGTTCCTCTTTGCTTTGTCTGCTTCAGCCCTGCACTGGTTTCGCAATGATGCGCAGCGCGTCGGCCTCGGAGTCGCCGCTGCTGCTCTAATCCCTCTCGTCATCTTCGCGGTGTGGTTCAGCGCCTCTGAACCATTCCGGCGGTTCACGCTGTCGTTGAATGCGCGCATCTTGACCTTTGCGCAAACGTGGAGACTTCTCGGCATCGTCTTCGTCGTCCTCGAAGCGCGCAACCTGCTTCCCGCCGTGTTCGCGCTGCCAGCCGGCTACGGCGACATCTTCATCGGAGCGACCGCAGGGCTAGTGGCGTGGAAGTTGGCTACTCCGCGTCATCGCGTCAGCTTTATCGTCTGGCAATTATTGGGAATGCTGGATCTCGTGACGGCCGTCAGCCTCGGTACCACCGCGCGTCTCATAGATGTGGGCAGCCCAACCATGCTGCCGATGACTGTTCTGCCGCTCAGCCTCGTCCCGACATTTCTGGTTCCCCTGTTCTTTATCTTTCACGTGATCAGCATCGCCCAGGCGCGGAAATGGGCGGCCACTCCCGTGCGCGGAAGCCACGTGCTGAACACAGGCGCAGGATTGGCGATTTGAGCTGGCGCAATTTCTAGAACCCCCGCCCAAGCAAAGCTTGAACGGGGCACCCTGAACGGAGAAAACATGGGATTGTGACCTTGGGAGGTCAAAGGCGTTGGAAGGGAATGTCCGACCCACATAAAACCGAACACTCGTAAGTGTCAGAGCAAACACACGGTTGACAGATTGAATCCGAAGCCAGCGTGAGTTCGTCACTTGATCGGCAAATTCTCAAGCGGCCAGTCTTCGCCCCTTCGTTCAGAGCGGATTACTACCGGTTAGCTCGTGATCCGCTAGTGGCGTGTTCCCGGGTCATTTCCGGCAGCCTGGCTCTGCCCGCAACTCGCGATAACAGTTTTGGAGCAGCACAGAGCTAACTTGCCTGCGTTGTAAAACCGCTCATTTCTGCAGCGCCTAGATCAAGTGAGTTGCTGTCGCTGACGAATTATGACCCGGAGGAATACATGTGATCGCCTCGGTTTCAGAAGCTACAATTGGGGTTGCCGGCCGGAAGCTCGGTGCGGAACACACCTCCGACTGAAGTAACCGCGACCGTAACGTCGCTGGCCGGATTGGTTGGATCTTGGTTAATGCCGATGTGCCCGCTCCCGAAGTCGACAAAGCCTTGTCCCTTGCTATACACATGCGGCGAGCATGTGGGGTCATCAAATTCGTAGAATGTGAGCTGACCCGAGGTTACGGTGATGTACACCGGCCCCGGATGTTTATGCCAGCCTGTGGAACCCAATGCATCGTATGAGTGGGTATCGACCTCAACATCGATAGCGGGATCGGTCTTATCGAGAGCCTGCGCTTTGGCGATATATTGGAACGGCTTTACGTTTGGGTCAGAGGGATTCAACGTTTGGTTCTGGTCGGTATTTACCATGAAACCGCCATACGTCCCCCTACCTATTAAGGTGCGGTGAACGCCGATCGCAGGAGTTGCCCACATCCTGAGCACGTACCCGCCGATCGCGAGGACACACACAGCAACACCGGTTGCCGCAGTTTTTAAGACTTTGCCCTTCATTTCGACCTCCGAGAATATTGGAACCTGGACACCTTCTCAGAGCGGCCATTCTCATGCAATGGAGATCGAATGAAAGTCGCATGAAGTTTCTGTGAAGCGCCAAACCACTGATCACTTGCTACTTAGCCGTGTTGTGTCGCATGATCTTAGGTGCCAGGATCCAGTGGCGGGCGGGGGCAGGTACGGTCCAGGTATTCCATTTCGGGGATTTCACACTTGACCGGTCGCGATATCAACTGCAGCGGGGCGGGCGCATTCTCCGTTTGGAAAGACGGCCCATGGAGTTGCTTCTGCTGCTGGTTGAACGCAAGGGCGAATTAGTTTCGCGTGAGGAGATTTCTCAACGCCTTTGGGGAACCGATGTTTTCGTAGATGTAGATCTGGGCATCAACACCGCTGTTCGCAAAGTTCGAACGGCGCTGCGGGATGACCCGGACAAACCGCGCTTCGTGAACACCGTAGTTGGGAAGGGATATCGCTTCGCGGCGCCGGTGGTTGTCAACGGAGCCAGCGCACCATCTGCTCCGGCCTCCTTGCCGACCACGCTGCAGCCTGCCCAAGCAGGTGAAAGCGCGGCAATCGCAGCCACGCTGGCTCGGCAGAGGCGCAGGCGCCTTTCCCTATTAATGCTGCTGGCGGGCACAGCGACGGCGCTTGCAATCCTGGCGTCCGGTTGGGCGATCTATCTTCGCAACACGCGAAGCTCGCTGCAGCGACCGATCAGGTCACTCGTTGTATTGCCTTTGAAAAACTTGTCAGGCGATTCCAGTCAGGAGTACCTCGCTGATGGAATGACCGAAGCTTTGGTATCTCGGCTCTCGGGTATTCACGATCTGCGGGTGATTTCCCGAACGTCCTCCATGCGGCTTAAGAATTCCGATCTCTCGGTTCCGGAGATTGCAAAAGCCTTGCAGGTGGACGTCGTTGTCGAGGGCTCCGTCATTCGAGAAGGTAATCGCATTCGCGTTACGGCGCAGTTGATTCGCGGCACAACTGACGAACACTTCTGGTCGGAGACTTACGATCGGGAAGTGCCTGACGTGCTTGCGTTACAGAGTGACGTGGCCCAAGCCATCGCCCGCAAAGTTGAGGTAACTGTCACTGGGAAAGAGGAGCAGCGCCTCACCGGATCGCATGCCGTGTCGCCGGAAGCCTACGAAAGCTATTTGAAAGGTCGCTTCGCCTTAGCCAACAACAACAGCAAGGCCGAGATTCAGAAAAGTATTCGTTACTTCGAGGAGGCGATCACGAAGGACCCAGGATTTGCGCCCGCTTACGCTGGCTTGGCTGGGCGCAAGCCGAAGTTGAATACCGACAGGTGCTGGAATTGAGTCCGAACAATTCCGGCGGTTACGATGGGCTAGGAGATTGGCTGCTATGTCACGGCCGTACAGACGAAGCGCTGGCGTCAGCTGAGCGCGCACGCGAACTCGACCTCTTTGGATCCACAACCTGGGATATTGCTTGGATACTATTTCACTCCCGACGCTATGACGAGGCGATACGCGAGTTACGCGGCTCGCTCGCGCTACGCCCGAGTGATGCCCACACTTTGTGGCTGCTGGGTTTCACGTTGGTTGAGAAAGGTCAACCCAACGAAGCAATCCCTCTACTTGAAAAAGCATCGGTCCTTGCGGACCGCAGTTCCGGTTTCATCGATGTGTTGGGGGCGGCGTATGCGCGTGCAGGTCGTCGCTCCGATGCTCTACGCATCCTCGCTGAACTGAAACGTCGCAAGCAGCATGGCTATGTCGCAGCCGCATCCTTCGTTATCGTTTATCTTGGCCTCGGCGAAAACGAGCAGGCGTTTGCCTGGCTCGAGGAGGCTTACAAGGAACGGTCAAACATGCTGAAGTTCGTGAAGGTGCATCCGCTCTTTGATCCGCTGCGTGACGACCCGCGTTTTGTAGATCTGGTCCACCGCATCGGTCTTGGCTGACGCACCCCGGCAACAGCGAGTTGCTGACGCAACTCCTTATGATCTTTAGGTCCGAAGTATGCTGCCGAGCAACGCTGGATTCACAAAACACCTCCTGTAACTACGACTAGATCACTGCCCATTGTCTCTGGATGGTCGGCAACTCTTCCCTAATCTGGGTCGGCCAGCATTCGCTATTCAGGTTGCTTCTGTGTAGCTCGTGATACGTTCCGAATGACGAATTCGTGGCAACTTTGGTTGCGCCTGTTCGTGTCCCAGAAGTCGTAAAATGAGTGGTCCGATTTTTGGACTAGATGAATGTGGGAGGGTGGAGGACGATTCGCGCATGTTCAAGTACCACCAATACTGTCCTGTCGCTCGCGCATGCGAGATTCTTGCCGACCGTTGGACGCCACTCATCGTGCGCGAGCTACTGTTCGGCAGCCGCCACTTCAACGAACTGCGGCGCGGTTTACCCCGCATCTCGCGATCTCTACTCGTTGCTCGTCTCCGCCACCTCGTGGACAACGGAGTGATCGAGCGACGTGCAGGTACGCGGCCAAACGTCACGGAGTACATCCTCACCGAAGCGGGAAGTGACCTGGCGGACGTAATCAAGGATTTGGGCACGTGGGCGATAAAATGGGTGTTTACCGACCCCAATCGCGACGAGCTGGATCCCGCGCTGTTCCTGTGGAAGATGCATCAACGCGTTGACAATCGTGAACTCCCTCGCCGACGTACAGTCGTGCAATTCGACCTCACTGGCCGAAAAGGGCGAAGGGTGTGGCTCGTCCTCGTACCTGGGCAGGTCTCATCGAGTTTGAAGGCTCCCGGTTTTTCCTCAGACTTGGTGGTGCATGCAGACGTTTCCGTGCTTTATCGCGTATGGGCAGGTTTTCTTGATTACGACGCTGCGCTGCGTCGCGGGGAAATCGTCGTGGAGGGACCTCCCGCATTGATCGAGGCATTTCCTCGATGGTTCATGTGGAGCCCGCTGGTGGACGTTGCACGCGAGTACCGGGACCGGCGAACTCTCGCCGCTTAAAGCCACAACTTCGAAACCATCCGTCACAGTTTCGGACCATAGGCAGTCCGATTTTAGAACTTGCCGATGCCGCACCCGCATTCCTATATTCGCTCCATCTGAGCCGCTGATTTTCGCGCGAACGCGCATTAGTGATGCATGGGTGCAGAATGCGATCTACCAGCGTTTTACTCTCGCCAATTCCTCTCGTTGATCTTACTTCCCACCTGCCACGCTTCGCCTCGATAGCCAGCGACTCATTCCGAAAAGGAGAGACAAAAATGTACAGGTTCAAGAACTTGCCAATTGTTAACAAGTGCCGCCAAAGAACGATGCCAACTGTTCCAATTACGTTCGCAATTCTGCTGATGACGTGCGCGATCTCAAAGGCGTCGCCGACACTGCCACCCGGAAACGCCGTACAACAGTGGAACACCATTGCTGAAGACACAGTGGTTAGTTCCGGCGCGTTCCAGGCCGAGGGCTTTATCTATATGGGCTACGTGTCAGCGGCGGTATACGACGCGGTTGTGTCAATCGAACGCGGGTATCAGCCGTACGGCTCGCCAATTACAGCAGACTTCGGAGCCTCCACGGATGCGGCAGTGATCGAGTCCGCATACCGAGTACTCGTCAATTACTTTCCCAGCCAGGCAACGACGCTCGACTTTCTCTATACCGAGGCGTTGGCGTTGATCCCTGATGATGCGAAAAAAACGGCTGGGCTGGCGGTCGGTCTGGCGGCCGCAACGAACATCATCGATCTGCGCGTCGGCGATGGACGTCTTACGCCGGTTGCCATCACCCTCCCGTTCTCCACGTTGCCGCCAGCCCCAGGCGTGTGGCGCCTGACCCCATTTGCATTTGCCCAGCCGCAGACTCCCTGGGTGGGCAATGTTCGCCCTTTCATCCTGCAGAGCCCCGACCAGTTTCTCCCCGATCCGCCGCCATCGCTTCAGAGTAACGAGTGGGTGGAGGCATTCAACCAGATAAAGAAATATGGCGAGGCAATCAGCAGTGCGCGGCGAACTGAGCAGACAGCAATTGCGGAATTCTGGTCAGCGAATGTGGTCCGACAATACAACCGGGTTGTACGCGATATCGCTGATCGACGTGGCCTTGGCTTGCTTCAGACGGCGCGCCTGGCAGCGATGGTGAATACAGTGGGGGCTGACGCGCTCATCTCGTGCCTATTCGCCAAGTACCACTATCTATTTTGGCGACCCGTTACCGCCATCGATCCGACCGCAGTCACGGCTGACGGCTTCGGTCCCATCCCCGGATATGATGACGGCAACGCAGCCACAGCCGAACAGTTGGGCTGGCGACCGCTTTTGGTCACGCCGAACCATCCGGAATATCCTGCTGCGCATGGCACGATCACGTCTGCGATGGCCGAGGTCTTTAGCAGCTTCCTCGGTACCCAGCGGTTAAACCTCGACATTCGTGGCTTTGACGCCACTGGACGGGCTGGGAACCTGGACGCCGTAAGACACTTCGAGATGGCGCACGATCTTCGGAACGAGATTATCTACGCGCGGCTCTGGGCCGGTTTGCACTACCACTTTTCAAGCGTTGCCGGCGTGGTCCTGGGACGCAAGGTCGCGAAGTACGACCTGAGGCACGCCTTCGGACCGCAGAACTAGGGATCGCGTGAACCAAATGCATGCAGCTTCCCCTGCTGTTTTCGCTGCATGAAGGATGAAGCTTCTGGGCGCTTCGAATGACTTAGCAATAGGCCGCTCTAGTTGGAGAGGTAAACATATGAAACTCGGAATGGTCTCTGCACTCATCGCGATAGGGTTGATGACAACCACAGCAAGGAGCCAATCGCTGCCGAATTTACTCCCGCTCCGAAACCCGAGCGGATGGCTGGAAACATACAATGTCAACAATGCTCCCATTAGCTTGACTGGAGCGTTTTTCCAATCGCTCGGTACCAATGGACGCTCCTGCGCCTCCTGCCACGTTCCCAGCGAGGGATGGACGGTTTCCGCCTCTGGAGTACAACTTCGTTTTCTCCTCACGCAAGGCTTGGATCCAATCTTCCGCACCAATGATGGTTCCAACTGTGATCAGAATATCGATACTTTCACCGTGCAAGGCCGGCACCAAGCTTATAGTCTCTTGCTGAGCAGAGGCCTGATTCGCGTTGCTTTGCCCGCACCTGCAGATGCCGAGTTCACAGTTCAAAGCGTTATCAATCCTTACGGATGCAACGACACTTCGACGCTTTCGATGTACCGTCGCCCGCTCCCGGCTACAAATCTAAATTTCCTGAGCACTTTGATGTGGGATGGGCGCGAGTCCACACCACCGAGCACACAGAAGAT
>WNFY01004527.1_pt1 | contig 12809 bp, 12 predicted proteins | sample 5400091 | NCBI WGS metagenome assembly WNFY01 (sample SAMN13153364, study PRJNA577476) | soil metagenome | isolation source: 60 cm soil or saprolite under grassland replicate 1 | place: USA:California | collected 2016-06-15 | reverse complement strand
GTCTGCTCTACCTGGTCGAGGACGGCGGCAAGGCGATCCGCTACGGCATCGGGGTCGGCCGCCCGGGATTCGCCTGGTCCGGCGTCAAGGAAGTCTCGATGAAGCGCGAATGGCCCGACTGGACGCCGCCCGACGAGATGCTCCGGCGCCGCCCGGACCTGCCGCGCTACATGCCGGGCGGCCCGGAGAATCCGCTCGGCGCGCGCGCTCTATCTCGGCTCCTCGCTCTATCGCATCCACGGCTCCAACGAGCCCTGGACGATCGGCACCCAGGTGTCGTCCGGCTGCATCCGCATGCGCAACGAGGACGTGATCGACCTCTATGACCGGGTCAAGGTCGGCACCAAGGTCATGGTGATCTAAGACCGGGCTCAGGCGGAATCCAAACCGCCGTCGCCGCCGTCATCGAAGCCGCCGTCGTCGGCGAAATCCGGATCGCCCGCATCGCCCGCATCGTCCTGGCCGGCATCCATGAAGCCTTGCGGGGCGCCGCCTTCGTTGCCGTGATCCGGGCCGCGGCCGATGTCGTCGAGCCCGGCTTGGCGGGCCAATTCGTCCGAGCCGCCGCGCCACGGCGAGCCCTCCTCGGCGCGCGGACCGGCGTGGAGCTCGTCGAACGTCGCGGCGAACGGTCCATGCCGATGGCCGCCGAGCATCGAACGCATGCCGTCGAGCAAGAGCGCGCCGCCCACCATTCCGGCCGCCGCGGCCGCCGCGGTGCCGAGGAACGACGGCCCCTGCGCATAGGGTTGCGCGTAGGCGTTCTGCGGAGGTGCCGCCGCAAATCCGGGCTGCACCGACGGTACCGAGCCGCGCCGCGGCTCGCTCCGTCCGAACAGCGCCTCGCGCATGTTGTCGAGAAATCCGCTCGGCCGGCCGGCGTCGATTGTGCCGCCCTCGAGCGCCTGGATATGGGCATTGGCGGCTTTGAGCGCCTCGTCCTGCACCAGCACGGTCTGAACCAGCGGGTAGATGGCGTGCGGGGCGCGGGCGAGCCCCTCGCCAATGGCGCGCTCGGCCTCCGCATCGCGCGGCTGGCCTTCGAGCTGCGCCAAGCGGTCGAACAGATCGGCGATGAGCTCACGTTCCTGCGGGGTCATGCGGCGCTCCTCTGATTGCCTTTCGCAGGATATGGGCGGTGGGACGTCGCAAGGGAATGGCCTGCTACGCCAACCTCACCCCTGCGGCCGCGAGCGCGCGCGGAAAAGCGTCGCCCGCGAAATATTCGTATTCGGTCTCGCGCAGATCGGTCAGCGGATCGAGCCGCCGAAGCTCGGCGTCGACGTGGCCGGGATGGCACATGATAAGGCCGCCATCGGGCATTGCGTCGAGAAAGCGCGGAAACAGCGCGGCAAAGTCCGTTGCCGGATCGAGATCGTAGACGCCGGCGAAGGCCGGATTGGTCGCCAATCCGAGCGCCTCGACGCGGCGGCGAACGCCGCGGCTGAGCACGCTCAACGCCAGCGTCTTGAAGTCGCGGAGCAAAACGCGCAGCGGCAGCGCGCTGCCGCACTGCCGCACCCAGGCGGCGGGCGCGGCGCGTTTCACCGCGGCGAGCATTTCCTCGCGGATCTGCGGAAACAGATGCACGTGCTGATGGCCGTCGACGAAGTCGGGCGCGCGTCCGAACGCAGCCGCGAATGCGGCGAATTGCGCCTCGATCTCGCGGGCGAGCGCGGCTTGGTCGAGCCGCCGCAGAAACGCGCGCCGCGCGATTTCGGCGAGCGGCGGGAACGTGTCGCCGCAAAGCGGCCGGAACGCGGTGAGCGGCGGGAACGGCCCCGTCAAGGTCAGATGCAGGCCGATCGCTATGCGCCGTTCGGCATCAAGTGCCGCGAGCGGCGGCGCCTCGGACCTGAAACTCGGCGCGACCACCATGACCGAAGTCGCATTGAGCCGCCCGCGCGCGATGAGATCGCGGATCGCCGCATCGACCGCCGGCGCAATGGCGTAATCGTCGGCGCACAGCCAGATCCGCCGCATTCCGGATCGGTCTATTCGGCCGCGGCCTGCGCCGATTCCCTGGCGCGCTCGCTGGTATCGGCGGTCTTCACGCTGTGCTCGGCGACGAAATAGACCGGGCGGTGCTTGAGCTCGGAAAGGATCTTTCCGATGTATTCGCCCATGATGCCGATCATGACGAGCTGGACTCCGCCCAGCACCATCAGGCCGACGATGAGCGAGGGATAGCCCGGGACGGATTCCTCATAGATGAAAGTCTGGACGACGATGATGCCGCCGAAGACGAGCGCGCTTGCGGCGAGCAGAATGCCGAGCAGGCTCGCGAGCCGCAGCGGCGCCACCGAGAACGAGGTCAGGCCTTCGATCGAGAGGCCGACGAGCGAGCGGAGCTGGAACGTGGTCGAGCCGTGGGCGCGTTGGGCGGGCTCGTAATCGACCCGGACCTGGCGGAACCCGATCCAGCTCGCCAGCCCCTTGAAGAACCGGTTGCGCTCCGGGAGCTGCCGCAGCGCCGCGGCGGCGCGCGGCGAGAGCAGGCGGAAATCGCCGGCGTCCACGGGAATCTTCTGCCGCACCCCCCAGTTGATCATCGAATAGAAGACCTTGACGCCGAGGCGCCGCACCAGCGGTTCGTTCTCGCGATGCGCCTTGGCCGTATAGACGACGTCGTAGCCGTCATCGAGCCAATGGGAGACCAGCGTGTCGATCAGGCCGGGCGGATGCTGGCCGTCGCCGTCCATGAACAGCACCGCGGCCTGGCGCGCGTGATCGAGCCCGGCGAGCAGCGCGGCTTCCTTGCCGAAATTGCGCGACAGCGCCACCACTTGGATGTCGGCGGCACCCGCCGGCAGCGCCCGTGCGATCGCAAGCGTCCCGTCGCTGCTGCCGTCGTCGACATAGACGATCTCGGTGGTCAATCCGCGCGTCTCGCGCAGCCGGCGGAGCACCTCGCCGACGCGCTGGTTGAGCCCGGGCAGGCCCGCGGCCTCGTTGAACAGCGGGATAACGACCGAAAGGCCGGACCGGCGGGGCGTCGTCGGCGCGGCATCTTCGGCCATGGCTCGGCTCGATGCTGCCGGATTCATGGAATTTCTGTCCGTGCTCCGTTGAACGCAACGCCTGCCGCGGCTTCGGACCGGAGATCGGCAGTCGGATACCGGGCCGATCTATAGCGCAATCGGGCACTGCTGTCGCGACGGCGGCGCGCGACAATAAAGCTCGGTTAAGGCCGCCAAAGATGCTAAGCGGGCCGCCATGATTCCCGTCGACCGATTGCAGAGCCTGTGGGACCGCGTCTTCGCCATGCTCGGCGGCCGCATCCTCGTCGGGCAGGCGGCAAGATTCGCCATGATCGGCGTGGTCAACACCTCCGTCGATTTCGGCGTGTTCCTGTTCGCGCTTGCCTTCCTCACCTCCTCGCTCGTCGCCGCCAATGTGTTGTCCTGGACCGTGGCGGTAACCGGCTCCTATGTGATGAACTCGTTCATCACCTTCGCGGCGGAATCCGGCCGGCGGCTGCGGTTTCGGGCCTACGCCGGCTTCATCGGCTCGGGCCTCGCCGGGCTGATCGCCAATACGGCGACGCTGCTCATCGCCGCCAAATTGCTGTTGCTGCCCGTGGTGCTGGCGAAGCTGCTGGCGATCGGCGTCAGCTTTCTGGTGAATTTCTCGCTGGCGCGCTTCGTCGTGTTCCGGCCGCGGCCCTCGCCGGCGGAGTGAGCCTGCGGGCTACTCGCCGCGGACGGCCGCGGCGCCCGCGCTGCTGTTACACCTTGGGTGTTGTAGGTCGAAGTCGACAATCCCCAAACGGATTCGCCGGGCGGCGCCTCCCAAGTGGTTGCCCGCATAAATTTACCAGTGTTTGCATCCTTATGGTTTGATCTCGACTGGCGTCCCATCCGGTACGGTCCGCCAAATTTCTTCGATCTCCTCGTCGGAAACTGCGATACAGCCTGCCGTCCAGTCAACCCAGCGATGAAGCCTTCCGATCCAGCCGATTCCATTCCGGATGCCATGGATCAGGATATCGCCGGCAGGCTTTTCCCCCCGCGAAGACGCTGAGGCGGAATCCCCGGGATCGGGATAGCTAATGTGGAGGGCGAGATGAAAAGCGCTGCTGGAGTTCCGTCCGTCTATGCGATACTGGCCCTCGGGTGTCTTGTTGTCGCCTTCGCGTCTCTTTGGCTGCAAACCACCCCTTCCGAGCGCAACCGAGTAACTACGCAAGGATCGGCCATTCTCGAATAACGTCATCGTATGATTGGCCTTCTCGATCAAAATTCGATCAGCTCGAGCACCGGGAGGCAGAGGAACCCTGGAGCTCCCTGGCCGGATGACGAGCGCAACAGCCACCAGTGATATCGCCATTGCGGCGAATAGCGCACTCGAACCGCGCTTCATCGCGTCTTCTCACCTTCCCCTTTCACGCCGGGTCCAACCTTAACATGGGCCGACACTCGCGCGATATTCTGATGAACCTGCCACCAAGCATCGCGCAACTAAGTTGATGGCTTGGAAAGAAGCCCTATGTTCGACCTGGGCCGCGTCAGGACTATTGGCCCGCGGGTGCGCCGGGCTCGGCGCTCGCGCTGCCGGGCAGGGCGCCGCCGCTGCGCGAGAACACGGCGCTCGCCCGCACCAGGCGCTCGCCGTTGACCACCAGGAAGGCATTGGCAAAGCCGAGCCGGCTGCCGACCTTCTGCACGTCGACGTGGGCCTCGACCCAATCGCCGACTTTCGGCGCACCGGCGAAATCCGCGCACACGCTGGCCGTGGTCAGCGCCGCGGGAGGGTCCTGGCTGAACGCCGCCCGGTAGCCGAGCGCCACGTCGAGCAGCGTGAGCAAGAGGCCGCCGTGCGCGCTCCCGCGTGTATTGGCGTGTTTGGGCAGCACCCGCAGGCCCACGACGAACCCGCCGTCCGGCTCCTTGCGGTAGAACAACGGACCCACGGTGTCGAGGAACGGGCTCGTGCGGAACAGCGGCTCGAACCCGGCCGGGGGCGCGGCGCTTGGTCTTGCATGATTGCCTCCTGCCGTCCCCGCAGCACCGAGGGAACCCGGCGCGGTTCACGCCGCGCCGAGCCCGGCCTCGAGCCGGGCGTAGAGCGGATTCTCGCTCGCGAACACGTATTCGAGCTCGGCGACCGACACCATGGCGGCGCCGTTCTCGCGCAAGAAGCTCGCGAGCGCATGGATCGCCGCCGGCGGGCAATGCAGCGTCAACATGCCCGAAGAGGTCGGCCCACCGAACGGCGCCACCACGCCGAAGCGCTCCCGCGCGCTGTCGAGCAGCCGCGCGTCGCAGCCGGCAAAGCGCGCCCGCACCTCGCGAAACGCGCGCGCCCGCGCCTCGGCCGCGATGCGGTCGAGGATGGCGCGGGCGATCTCGCGTTCGTCGGCGCCCCACGACGCCTTGCGGGCGGCGACGAGGTTCGCCTCCGAGCGCAGGATCACGCCGTCCTCGATCACCTTCAGCCCGTTGGCCGCGAGCGTCGCGCCGGTGGTGGTGATATCGACGATGAGCTCGGCGGTGCCCGCGCCCGGCGCCGCCTCGGTGGCGCCGAGGCTCTCCACGATGCGATAGTCGGTGATGCCGTGGCGGGCGAAGCAGCTGCGCGTCAGGTTCACATATTTGGTCGCGACCCGCATCTTGCGGTCATGGCGCAGGCGGAACGCGGTGGCGACGTCGTCGAGATCCGCCATCGTGCGCACGTCGATCCAGGCCTGCGGCACCGCGACGGCCACGTTGGCGTGTCCGAACCCGAGCTTCTCGACCAGCACGACGCTCGCCTCGGTGTCGGGGATCATCTCGCGCACCAGATCCTCGCCGGTGACGCCGACATGCGCGGCGCCCTGCGCGAGCTGGCTGGTGATCTCCGCCGCGGACAGATAGGCGATTTCCACGCCGGAAATGCCGTCGAGCGTGCCGCGATATTCCCGCGGGCCGCGCGGCTGCACCAGCACGAGCCCGGCGCGGCGAAAGAACGCCTGCGCGTTCTCCTGTAGCCGGCCCTTCGAGGGCACCGCGAGCACGAATGGCGCGCTCATGGCGAACTCCCGATCGCCTCGAGGCGATCGATCCAGACCGCGAAACCGACCGCGGGAATCGCATCCTTCGCGCCCAGCCGTGACAGCAAGGCGTCGTAGCGCCCTCCTGCCACTAGTTGACCGGCGACGCGCGCCCGCGCGTCGTGAATCTCGAACACGAAGCCGGTGTAATAGTCGACGCCGCGCCCGAATGCGGTCGCAAAACGCATGCGCGAAACATCGATGCCCTGCGCGGCGAAAAATCCGGTGCGGTTCTCCAATAGATCGATCGCCGGACCGAGCGCCACGCCGGTTTCCTCGACGAGCGCCCGCAGGTCCGCGGCGGCCTCGTCCGGATTGCCGGCGATTTTCAGGAAGCGCTCGATCACGCTCTGAGTGTGCTGCGGCAGCCGTGCACCCGCGCCGAGCGCCGCCTGTTCGAGAAACCGGTCGGCGATCTCGCCGACGCTGCGGCCGCCGACCGTGGTGATGCCGGCGATCGACAACAGGTCGGTGACGAGCGCGTGCGCGGCGCGCAGATCCGAGCCGGCGAGCGCCGCGAGCAGCCCCTGGTACTCCGGGCCGCTCTGCGCCGCATCGAGGCGGAGCCGATCGAGATCGTGCGCGAGGCTTCCGGCGCGGTGGAAGTCCTTGGCCAAGCGCCGCCGCCACGCCGGCGGCAGATCGAGCGCCGCGATCAGCGCCGTGAACAGGCCGACGTCGCCGATGCGGATCTCGGACGCCTCGACGCCGAACTGCGCGAGCGCCTCGAGCCCGAGCGCGAGCATTTCGGCGTCGGCCGCCGCGGTATCGCGCCGGCCGAAGGATTCGATGCCGGCCTGGAGGAACTCGCCGGGAGCATCGCCGCGCTGCCGGAACACCGGACCGAGATAGCAGAAGCCGGCAGGCTCGCCGGCCGCGCCGGCTCCCGAGGCGAGATAGTCGCGCGAGACCGGGATGGTCAGATCCGGCCGCAGGCACAGCTCGCGGCCCGAAGGCTCGCCGGTGAGATACATGCGCCGCCGGATGCCCTCGCCGGAAAGATCGAGGAACGGCTCGGCGGGCTGCAGGATGGCGGGCTCGGCGCGCCGATAGCCGGCGCGCGCGTAGGAAGCGACGAGCGCTTGCGCGCGCGCATCGGACCCGTTCGTCTTTCCTGCCACCCCGGACATGGCGCTGTTCGTGTAAAAACTTGTTTCGCGGAGCGCGCCCTTTACCACGCCGGGGTTAAGGTTTCGACGGCAATTGCCCGGGGTCGTGACCGACGGGCTTTACTGGAACAGGTAAGGTTAACGTTGCGCGGCCTTGGCCGGGACGACATTCCGAGGTTTTCATCCCGGCCAGCGCGTCAAGCCGAAGCGCTGGGCCGCGCGGCGAGCCTTTCATGCCAGCGGCGCACGTGCGGGGATTCGTCGGGCAGGGGAATGCCGGCGAATTTCATGAAATCGAGCGCGACGAGCCCGGTGATGTCGGCGACGGTGAAGCTCTCGCCGCAGACGAACGGCTTGTCCGCGAGCTGCTGCTCGAGCGTCGGCACGAATTTGAGCGCCCGCGCCCGGTTCGCCTCGGCCCAGCTGGCGATCTGCGGCACTTCCACTTTCGCCATCAATGGATGCGAGTGCCGGAAAAAATGGCCGATCGTCGCCATCAGCCCGAGCTCGATGCGCCGCTGCCACATCTCCACGTGCGCGCGCTCGAGCGTCGAGCAGCCGAACAGCGGCGGCTCGGGTCTGAGCTCCTCGAAATACCGGCAGATCGCGATCGATTCGGCGATCACGGTGCCGTCGTCGAGCTCGAGCACCGGCACTGCCTGGCGCGGATTGAGCGCTGTGAACTGCGGGCTCCGCTGCTCGCCCTTCATGATGTCGACGGTAATGCGCGGAATCTCGATGCCCTTCTCGGCCAGGAACACACGAACGCGGCGCGGATTCGGCGCAAGCGGATGGTCGTAAAGCTTCATGGCTCGCCTCACATCGATGCGCGGCGTTGCGCGCCCGCGCCGGCCGGACGCGCGAGCGCTAGCGCCTGTTTGATCGCGGCGCCGGCGTTCGCGATCGCGGTGCGGGCATATGGTATCGCGCCGGCGAGGCAGAAGAAATGATGGATCATGCCCGGATGGCAGGTGTACTCGACCGGAACACCTGCGGCCGCAAGCTTGTCCGCATAGGCCTTGCCTTCATCGACCAACGGATCGAACTCGGCGGTGTGAATGTGCGCGGGCGGCAGCCCGGAAACATCCGGCGCGAGCAGCGGCGAGAGGCGCGGGTCGATCGGATCCGTTCCGAGCTCGACGTATTGCCGGAAAAACCATTCGATCGATTTCTTCTCCAGCAGATAGCCTTCCGCGAGCGCCACGCGGGAGGGCGTGTCGACGCCGGACTCGGTCGCCGGGTAGAGCAGGAGCTGCAGCGCGAGCTTCGGTCCGCCGGCTCCTTTGGCGAGCTGGCACACCACGGCCGAGAGCGTGGCGCCGGCCGAATCCCCGCCGATCGCGATGCGCTCGGCATCGATGCCGAGCTCGCGCGCATGCTCTGCGACCCAGGACGCCGCCGCATAGGCGTCGTCGATCGCGGCCGGAAACTTGTGCTCGGGCGCCAGCCGATACGCGACCGAGATCACGCGGCAGCCACTGGCATTGGCGAAGAGGCGGCACAGCCCGTCATGGGTGTCGAGATCGCCGATGACGAAGCCGCCGCCATGGAAATAGACGAGCGCCGGCAGCGGGTCGCTCGCCGCATCCTTCGGCGTGTAGCTGCGGTAGGGCAGGGTTCCGGCAGGTCCCGGCATGGCGCCGTTGTCGATGCGGCCGATCGGCACGTCCTTGGCGTCCGCCGCCTGTGCGAGCGCCGATATCCCCTCCCGTGCCTCGGGCGGGCTCACTTGCCAGACTTTCGGCCGGCCGGCAGCGACCAAGAGATCGAGCAGATTCTTCGCATCCGGATCGAGCGGCATGGACATCACCCCCGGCTCAATTGACTTCAACTCACGCCGTGGCGCTGCAGGACCTCGCGCACGGCGTCGATCAGCTTGTCTTCTGCAATCGCGAATTGCGCCGGCCGGCTCTCGCGCCATTCCTCGTGCGAGGCGATCGCCGCCGCGGCTTTGGCGCCTTCGATCAGATCCTTGACCTGCAGTTCGCCCTTCGCGCGCTCGTCGCTGCCCTGGATGATCACGCAGGGCGCGCGGCGCCGGTCGGCATATTTCATCTGCGCCTTCATGCCGGCGGCGCCGAGATAGACCTCGGCGCGGATGTTCGCCGCACGCAGCCGGCCGGCGAGATTCTGATACTCGCCGATGCGCTCGCGGTCGAGCACGAGGATCACCACCGGCCCGGCTTCCGCCTTGGCGTCGCTGCGGCCGATGTGGGCGAGCGCGGCGGCGAGCCGCGATACGCCGATCGAGAATCCCGTCGCCGGCACCGCCTCGCCGCGGAAGCGCGCGATCAACCCATCGTAGCGCCCGCCGCCGCCGACCGAGCCGAACCGCACCGGCCGGCCCTCGTCGTCCCTGATCTCGAACGTCAGCTCCGTCTCGTAGACCGGGCCGGTATAATATTCGAGCCCGCGCACGACGGAAGGATCGATGACGATGCGCTGCTCGTAACCGGCCGCGGCGATCAGCGCCGCAATGGCGCGCAGCTCCTCGATCCCCTGCCTGCCCGTCGAGGAGGCGGCAATCACCTCGCTCAGCCCCGCGAGCGTCGCGTCGGCATCGCCGGCTCTGACCTTGGTGAACGTCAGCACGCGCTCGATCGCATGGGCCGCAAGTCCGGCGCCCTTGGTGAAATCCCCGCTCTCGTCCTTGCGACCGGCGCCGAGCAGATCGCGCACGCCCTCGATCCCGAGCCGGTCGAGCTTGTCGATCGCGCGCAATACCGTGAGGCGCTTGGCTTCGTCGCGCTCGCCGCTCAGGCCGATGGCATCCATCATACCGTCGAGCACCTTGCGGCTGCTGAGCTTGACCAGATAGCTGCCGCGCGGAATGCCGAGCGCGTCCATGGTGTCGGCCGCCATCATGCAGATCTCGGCGTCCGCCGCGGGCGAAGCGGAGCCCACCGTGTCGGCGTCGAATTGCATGAACTGCCGGAAGCGGCCGGGGCCCGGCTTCTCGTTGCGAAACACCCAGCCGACCCGGTAGCTGCGATAGGGCTTCGGCAGGACGTCGAAATGCTCGGCGACATAGCGGGCGAGCGGCGCGGTGAGATCGTAGCGCAGCGAGACCCATTGCTCGTCGTCGTCCTGGAGCGAGAACACACCCTCGTTGGGCCGGTCCTGGTCGGGCAGGAATTTCCCCAGCGCATCGGTGTATTCGATCGCCGGCGTCTCGACCGGCTCGAAGCCGTAGCGCTCGTACACCTCGCGGATGCGATCGAGCATGCGGCGCGTCGCCTGGATTTCGACGGCGTCCTGATCGGCGAACCCGCGCGGGAGCCGCGCCCTCACGCGGTTGTCTTTTGTATTGGGCATCGATCGGTCACTCGGGTCGGAAGCGCCGGTATGTCATCGGGTTGCGGCCAGGGCAAGCCGAAGGGGCGGCAATCGGGCGCGTCCGAGCGCCGGTGCGGAGATTTCGTCCCCGCGCGGCGGCTGCTATACCGTGGGCCATGCTCCGGGCGCGCCGGCGCCCAAAAACTCGATCCGGGAGGCCGACATGGCGCAGGCCAGAAGCGAAGCCGTTGCGACCGCCGTACCCAACGATCTCGAATCGTTCTGGATTCCGTTCACGCCCAACCGCGCCTTCAAGAAGGCGCCGCGGCTGATCGCGCGCGCCAAGGGCATGCATTTTTACACCGTCGACAATCGCGCCGTGCTCGACGGCACCGCGGGGCTGTGGTGCTGCAATGCCGGCCACGGGCGCGACGAGATCGTCGCCGCGATCTCTCGCCAGGCCGCCGAGCTCGATTATGCGCCGGCGTTCCAGTTCTCGCACCCGAAGGCCTTCGAGCTCGCGAGCCGGCTCGCCGCGCTCGCGCCCGGCGAGCTCGATCACGCCTTCTTCTGCAACTCGGGCTCGGAGGCGGTCGACACCGCGTTGAAGATCGCGCTCGCCTACCACAATGTGCGCGGCCAGGCCTCGCGCACCCGCTTGATCGGCCGCGAGCGCGGCTATCACGGCGTGGGCTTCGGCGGCATCTCGGTCGGCGGCATCGTCGCGAACCGCAAGTATTTCGGCTCGCTGCTCGCCGGCGTCGACCATCTGCCGCACACGTACAATCGCGAGAAGCAGGCCTTCACCAAGGGCGAGCCGGAATGGGGCGGGCATCTCGCCGACGAGCTCGATCGGCTGGTGGCGCTGCACGACGCCTCGACCATCGCGGCCGTCATCGTCGAGCCGATGGCCGGTTCGACCGGCGTGCTGCCGCCGCCCAAGGGCTATCTCGAGCGGCTGCGCGCGATCTGCAACAAGCACGGCATCCTGCTGATCTTCGACGAAGTCATCACCGGCTTCGGCCGGCTCGGCCATGCGTTCGCGGCCGAGCGCTACGGGGTCGAGCCCGACATGATCACGTTCGCCAAGGGGGTGACCTCGGGGACCGTGCCGATGGCGGGCGTGATGGTGAGGAAGGGCATCTACGACGCGTTCATGAACGGCCCCGAGCAGACGATCGAGCTCTTCCACGGCTATACCTATTCGGCCCATCCGCTCGCCTGCGCGGCGGCGCTCGCCGCGCTCGACGTCTACCGCGAGGAGGCGCTGTTCGAGCGGGCCAGGAAGCTCGAGCCGGCCTGGGCCGAGGCCGCGATGGCGCTCAAGGGCCTGCCGCACGTGCTCGATATCCGTACCGTCGGGCTCGTGGCGGGGATCGATCTGGCCTCGCGGCCCGATGCGGTCGGCGGCCGCGCCTATGAGGCCATGCTCAAGGGCTTCGAGCAGGGCGTCATGATGCGCATCACCGCCGACACCATCGCGCTCTCCCCGCCGCTGATCATCCGCGAGAACGAGATCGCCGAGATCTTCGACAAGGTCGCCCGGGTGATCCGGGCGCTGAATTAGCTGAGGTCCAGCTCGTAGGTCACCCAGCGCGAGCGCCGGGCGATGCCATCGTAAAGCCGCTGCGCGGTGAGATTGTCGTCCGCGGTGCGCCAGTAGATGCGCGGCCAGCCGGCGCGCCGGCCCTCCGCGGCGAGCGCCTCGATCAGCGCCCGGCCGATGCCGCGTCCCCGCCGCTCGGCCTCGACATAGAGGTCTTCGAGGTAGCACACCGGCGCCTCGAACCAGGTGTTGGGGTGGATGACGGCGTTGAGCATGCCCACGACCCGGCCTTCGAGTTCGGCGACGCGCCCGATCATCTCCGGACGGCGTTGCGCGATGAGCGCCCGCCAGGTCGCCTCGGTCGTCTCGGCGCTCAGGGCTTTGCGGTAGAACGCGAGATAGCCCGCCCACAGCCGGCGCCAATCGCGCTCGTCGGCGGCCGCAAGCGGCCGAATCAGCACCTTGGTATTCGCGTGGTCGGCCATGGGTCCCCCGAGCTCGCGGCGGAAGCAGCAAAAATCTGTCGGATTTGGTGCCATTCGCGCGAAGCTGCTTGCGCGCGGCGGTTTGCTCATGGACATTGTAGAAGGCCTGCTCCGCCAATGAATAGAGAGAGGGCTGGGGGCAGGCCCTAAGCCGGGGAGGGACCGGGCAGCCGTGGGTGCAATCTTCTTTGCTGTTCTTCTCATGCTCGGCGCCGGCTCGGTCGGCGGCGTGCTCTATCGATTTTTCGCCTTCGACCAGGTGGAAGCGGCCCTCGTGAGCATTGCCGCGTTCTCGGTCCTCGGCTTGCTCCAGGTGCTGATCGCGCGCGCGCGCGACCGCGGCGAGATCAGCGACCGCGTCG
>WNFY01004525.1_pt1 | contig 12809 bp, 11 predicted proteins | sample 5400091 | NCBI WGS metagenome assembly WNFY01 (sample SAMN13153364, study PRJNA577476) | soil metagenome | isolation source: 60 cm soil or saprolite under grassland replicate 1 | place: USA:California | collected 2016-06-15 | reverse complement strand
GCTGCCCGCGCACCGTCGGCACGAGCTGGCCTACCTGGTCAGCCACAGCGAGGCCGTGGCCGTCGCCGTTCCCGGCCTGGTGCGCGACTTCGACCATCAGCAGATGGCGGAAGCGCTGGTGGCCGACTGCCCGACGCTGCGGGTTGTGCTGACGACGAGCGAGATCGTCCGGGCCGGGTGTACCGATCTCACTGCCCAGTGCGCCGAGCCGGCGGAGGCGGACATGCCGGCCGCCCGGCGGCGGTGGGACGCCGACCCGCCCGGCAGCCGCGAGGTCGCGCTGTTCCTGCTGTCCGGCGGCACCACCGGACTGCCCAAACTCATCGCACGGACCCACGACGACTACGCCTACAACGCGCGCGCCAGCGCCGCATTGTGCGAGCTCGGGCCGGACACGGTCTACCTGACGGCGCTGCCGGCATCGCACAACTTCCCGCTGGCCTGCCCGGGCATCCTGGGCACCCTGCTGTCCGGCGGCCGCGTCGTCATGCTGCCGTCGCCGGAGCCGGAGCGGTCTTTCGCCACCATCGCCGCCGAGGAGGTCACCGTCACCGCCGCCGTACCCGCGGTCGCGCAGCGGTGGCTCAGGCACGCACGGGAGCACGGCGCCAGTCAGCTGGGCACGCTGAGGCTGCTGCAGGTCGGCGGCGCGCGGCTGGCGGACGAGATCGCCCGCCAGGTCCGGCCGGTCCTCGGCTGCACCCTGCAGCAGGTATTCGGGATGGCCGAGGGGCTGCTGAACTACACCCGCCTGGACGACCCGGAGGACGTCATCTGCACTACCCAGGGCCGGCCGCTCAGCGAGGGGGACGAGGTCCGGCTCGTCGACGCGTTCGACTACGACGTCCCCGAGGGTGAGCCGGGCTCACTGCTCACCCGGGGCCCGTATACGCCGCGCGGGTACTACCGGGCGGCGGAGCAGAACGCGCGCGCCTTCACGGCCGACGGCTGGTACCGCAGCGGCGACATCGTCCGCCGCCGGCCCGACGGCAACCTCGTCGTCGAGGGGCGGGACAAGGACATGATCAACCGCGGCGGGGAGAAGATCAGCGCGGAGGAGGTGGAGAATCTCGTCTACCAGCTCCCGCAGGTCGCCCAGGTCGCCGCCGTCGCCATGCCCGACCCCGAGCTCGGCGAGCGGGTCTGCGTCTACACCGTCCTGACGCCCGGCGCCGCGCTCACCCTCGACGACGTCCGCGCCGCCATGACGAAAGCCGAGGTCGCCCGGTTCAAGTGGCCCGAGCGACTCGTCATCGTGCCCGAACTGCCCGCCACCAAGGTCGGCAAGATCGACAAGAAGGCGCTGCGCGCTGACATCGCCGCGCGGCTGGCCCACGACTAAGGAAGCAACCGAAAATGACCAGCCTGACAGACAAGACGGCCGACGCCGTCTTCGACAGCCCAGAACACCAGGCCAAGCTAGCCGAGCTCTACCGGGACTTCGACGCGGAGGGTATGACGCCGCTGTGGCAGACCCGTGAGGGCCTGATGCCGTTCCGGCCCGAACCGCACGCGGTCCCGCACCTGTGGCGGTGGGCCCGGCTGTACCCGCTCGCCGCCCGCAGCGCCGACCTGGTGCCGGTCGGGCGGGGCGGCGAGCGCCGCGCCATCGGCCTGGGTAACCCGGGCCTGCCCGGCGACCCTTACGCTACTCCCACGCTGTGGGCCGCCATCCAGTACCTCGCCCCCCGGGAGAACGCACCCGAGCACCGGCATACCCAGTCCGCGTTCCGGTTCGTGCTGGAAGGCGAGGGCGTGTGGACCGTCGTCGACGGCGACCCGGTGGCCATGCGCCGCGGCGACCTGCTGCTCACCCCCGGATGGCACTTCCACGGGCACCAGAACGTCTCAGACCAGCCGATGGCGTGGCTCGACGGCCTCGACATCCCGTTCGTCGCCACCATGGACCAGGGCTTCTTCGAGTTCGGCCTGGATGAGGTGCGGGACACCTCGACCCCGGATCGCAGCCGCGGCGAGCGGCTGTGGGGCGGCCCCGGCCTGATCCCCGTCTCGGCCGCGGGCCAGCCACGCCCGGCCTCCCCGCTGATGGCCTACCGGTGGGCGCACACCGACGCCGCACTACGTGCCCAGCTGGAGCTGGAGTTTGAAGGCCACCCCGGCGTACTGGAGCCCGGTCACGCCGCGGTCCGGTTCGCCAACCCCACGACCGGGGGTGACGCACTCCCCACGATGCGGACAGAGATGCACAGGCTGCGCGGCGGGACCAGCACGGCCCGCACCCGCACCACGGCGTCCTCGGTCTGGCAGGTCTTCGACGGCCGCGGCACGGTCACGCTGGACAGCGAGGTGCACGAGCTGGAACACGGCGATGTCTTCGCGGTTCCCTCCTGGTGCGAGCTGTCCTTGCACGCGGACACCGAGTTGGACCTGTTCACCTTCTCCGACGCGCCGGTCTTCGAGAAGCTGTCCCTGCTGCGCACCGAGGTCACCGGCTGATGCGGCTCGCGACCATCCGCGTCGCCGATGGCACTCGTGCCGTCCGGATCGACGGCGGCCAGGCGATCGAGACCGGCCACTCCGACGTCGGGGCACTGCTCGCCGCCCCGCACTGGCGCGACCAGGCGGCGGCCGCGAGCGGCGAGCAGCACCCGGCTTCGTCCCTGGACCTCGCCCCCGTGGTCCCGCGGCCCGGCAAGGTGGTCTGCGTCGGGCTGAACTACCGCAACCACATCCTCGAGATGGGCCGGGAGCTGCCTGAGTACCCCACCCTGTTCGCCAAGTTCGCCGACGCGCTCATCGGGCCGCAGGACCCCATCCAGCTCGCCCCCGAGTCCTCGGCGGTGGACTGGGAAGCCGAGCTCGCGGTCGTCGTCGGCAGCACCGTCCGCCGGGCCGGCGCGGCCGAGGCCGAGGCTGCGATCGCCGGGTTCACCGTGCTCAACGACGTCACCATGCGGGACTGGCAGTACCGCACCACCCAGTGGCTGCAGGGCAAGACCTTCGAGGCGACGACCCCGATCGGCCCCGTGCTGGTGACTCCGGACGAACTGCCTGGCGGCGTCCGCCCCGCGCTGCCGCTCACCGGCGCGGTGGACGGCGAGACCGTGCAGAAGGCCGACACCTCGGACCTTGTCTTCGACCCAGTCACCCTGGTCCGCTATGTCTCCGTGATTATGACGCTGCGGCCCGGCGATGTCATCGCCACCGGCACGCCCGGCGGGGTCGGCCACGCCCGCAAGCCGCCGCGTTACCTGGCCGAGGGCATGACGCTGACGACCGAGATCGCGGGCATCGGGCGGCTGGAGAACGCCGTGGAAGCGCCGTGATCGCGCGCCAGTGGATGGATGATGGCACCCGGCTGTTCCTCGGCGCCCTCGCGGACCTCGGCGACGATGACCTGGACCGTCCCCTGGCACTGCCGGGCTGGACCGGGCGGCATGTCGTCGCCCACGTCCACTACAACGCCCGGGCGCTTGGCCGCCTCGTGCAGTGGGCGACGACAGGCGTGGAGAACCGGATGTACGCCTCGCCCGAACAACGCGCCAGCGAGATCGAGGAGGGCGCGGCTCGGCCCGCCCCCGAGCTCAGGGATCTGGTGCGGCGATCCGCGGATGACCTGGCCGCCGCCCTAGACGGGCTGCCCGCGGGAGCGTGGGACGCGACCGTGGTGACCGCGCAGGGCCGCACCGTCCCGGCCACCGAGATTCCCTGGATGCGCGCGCGGGAGGTGTGCGTCCACGCCATCGATCTCGGGGCGGGAATCACGTTCGGCGACCCGCCGGCCGACTTCACCGCCGCCCTGCTCGCCGACGTCGTCCGCAAGCGCGCCGGGGCCGGCGAAGGACCGGAGCTCGCGGCCTGGCTCACTGGCCGGGTACCGGCCGCGCCCAAGCTGGCCGCCTGGCTATGAACCGAACGGATTCGGTGGCGCCCCATGCCTGAGCTTGACGTTCCCGGGACGGCGCTGTACTACGACAGCGCCGGACCTGGGCCACCGAGGTGATTCCTGAGGTTGCTCAGGTCTCGCGCTCCTCGACCTGCGGTTCGCCTGACAGGGCCGCCGGGTGACCAGCTGCACCCACGAGAAATCCGATGACGATCACGCAACCGGCAAACTAGCGTGTGGAAGGTGACGGACGCGGGGCGCGCCGGGCGGGTGCGTCTACTTTGACCGCTTCTGCCTTTCCGGCACGCTGGCGACCGCGCGAAACCGGGCGGCGGAGAACCAGGCCGGTCAGCATTCTCAGCAGGTTCCCCGGCTGTGATACGCGATCGTCTCGGAGGCGGGCGGCTGCCTATCGCGCCTGGTTACAAGCCGCTTGGTGCGCTTAACAAGCTGTATCCGTTCGGTCGGCTGCTGCGGCGGCTTCGACGTTGTCGAGGAGCGCCTCGAGTATCAGGTTATGAAGCGGCTCGATCCGCTCACGCCAGATCGCCTCGTACTTCCCGACCGCGCGGCCCTCGAGTGTGTGGCGCAGAACGGTCGCGCCTTCGGCAACCCCCAGCTCGAACCAGTGCTCGCCCCGTAGTCCGTCCGGCCTGATCACTCGGAATGCGCGCGCGGCATCTGGGCGATCGAACTCTTCCCAGAGCATCGGCCCGGCGTCGTACAAACGGTGTCCGTGCAGCCGGGGAGCGGGAGCGATCTGCGTGGGCCAGATACGATCGAAGTCCGCGATGAGCGTAGCGATCCGCTCTGGCGGCGCAGCGACAATCCGCTCATGGCGGTTCCTGATCTTCATCCGCTGCTCATCTCACCGTTGTGCTGTCGTCCCTTAGACCAGGCCGCGCGCCGTCCCGTGACACCGGGGCTCGGCAGGATCGCACTGCGGGCCGGGCGCTGGCGTTGAGTTTCCCGAAGCACGGCTATCGAGACGGACCCGCCCCGCTTCGGCTACGCAAAGTGACCGCCTGCTGCTGCGGCTGGCACATACGGCTCGGGCGGCCAGGTCTCCCGTTGTGCCTGCGATGCTAAAGAACACAATGGTCTAGTGCCTAGTACCAGTGAGGCCGGACTTTCCTGGACCAGTTCCGGGCTGGACTTCCTTGTCCACCTGGACCGCAACGCGCGGGGGTTCGGCGCCGCGCTGCAGCGGGCGGTCCGGGACGCGATCAGGTCTGGGCGCCTGCACGCGGGCGATCCGCTGCCCTCTACCCGGGCCCTGGCCGGTGATCTGGGCGTGGCCCGGGGAACCGTCGTGGAGGCGTACGAGCAGCTGATCGCGGAGGGATGGCTGGCGGCGCGGCAAGGGGCGGTGACACGGGTGGCGGACCTGCCTCCGGCGCCGCCGGCGCCCGCCGACCCGCCGGCTGACCCCGCGCCGCGCCATGACCTGCGGCCCGGTCACGCCGACCCGTCAAGCTTCCCGCGGCAGGCTTGGGCCGCTGCGATGCGCCGGGTGCTGGCCGAGGCGCCCGACGAGGCGTTCGGGTACGCCGATCCGCGCGGCCGGGCCGAGCTGCGCGTAGCGCTGGCTGGATACCTGGGGCGGGCCAGGGATGTGCGCGCCGCAGCCGCAGCCGTGCAGGTCTGTGCCGGCGCTGGGCACGGCCTGGGCATCGCGTTCCGGGCTGTCGCCGCCCTGGGCGCCCGTACCGTCGCGGTGGAGGATCCCAGCTCGCCGCGGATGCGCGAGATCGCCGCTGCGGCTGGTCTTGCGGTACGGGCGCTGCCCTGCGACGATCTCGGCGCCAGGGCGGATGCGCTGGCCGGGCTCGGCGCGGAAGCGGTCGTGGTAACGCCGGCGCACCAGTACCCGCTGGGGGTCATACTGCACCCGCGGCGCCGCGCCGAGCTGATCGCCTGGTCCAGCGACAGCGGCGGGATCCTCATCGAGGATGACTACGACGGCGAACTGCGGTATGACCGGCAGCCAGTCGGCGCGCTGCAGGCCCTGGCCCCGGGCAGGGTGATCTACGTCGGCACCACGAGCAAGTCCCTGGCGGCCGCGCTTCGGGTCGGCTGGCTGGTGGTGCCTGCGCAGCTGACGGGCGCGGTCGCAGACACGATGCGGGGCATCAATGCGTGGCCTTCTTCGCTCGAGCAGCTGGCGCTCGCCCGGTTCATCGAAACCGGGATGTTCGACCGGCACATCCGCATGATGCGCGGCATCTACCGCGAGCGGCGCGACCTGCTCGCCGCTACGCTCGCCAGCCGGGCCCCGATGCTGCAGATCACCGGCATCGCCGCCGGCGGCCATGCCCTTGTCCAGATGCCGCCGGGCGGGCCCGGCGAGCATGAGGTCATCACCAAGGCGACGCTGGCCGGGCTCGCGCTCGACGGGCTGAGCAGCTACCGCGTCGGCGACGCAGGCGCGGAACCGCCCGGCCCGGCGCTGGTCATCGGTTACGGGACCCCGGCCGGGCGGAGCTATCGCGCGGCGGTCGCCGCGCTCGGCGATCTCCTCCACTCCCTCTACCCGCCCGGTTGACCGGCCGACGGGCCAACTGGTACACCACAGCAGCAGTCCACTGGTCCTATCAACAGGACCAGCACGGGACTAGCGTGCCTGCCAGAGGGCAAAGCCCGGGCCTGCCGGCCACGGCCGGCCGCCGGGCACGCGAGACCGAGCGGAAGGACTCAGATGCTGACCACCGGCACACCGGGCGTTGATGCGGTCATGGCCGTGTTCGCCGCGGTCGAGCAACGTGATGACCAGGCCCTGGCCCGCGCATGCCAGCCCGATGTCGAGTTCTGCTGGCCACCGTCCCTGCCCTACGGCGGCAGCGCCCGGGGACTGGCCCGGCGCGGCGAAGGCTGGGCCGCCTACTGGGACCGGCTGCAGCCCACCGCCAAGCACCGGCGGCTCCATCCGCGGGTGATCGCGGCGGCCGACCAGGAAGTCGTTGTACTGTGGCGGCAGCGCGGCCTGACCCCGGCCGGGGACAGCCTCGACAGCGAGGTGCTGGGCCTCTACCGCCTCAGCGACGGGAAGCTCGCCCGCGGACAGATGTTCTACTTCGATCCCGCATCGGTCTGCGCATTCCTCGCCAGAGCCAGCCGGGCCGCACCCGCCTGACCCAGGCCGACCACCAAACCCGCCGCCCGCTCGGCCGCCACATCAGCCGCCGACTGGCTCGTCGCCGCATAAAGCGGCCCAATTCGGACGGCCCGTTGCCACACCAACTCCTCAGGCTGCATGCCGCCGAACCCCGCACCACGGCTGGGACGCCGGCCGATACGACCATTGACACCTCGGACACGCCCAGAGCCGGATAATCTGCGCGCAATCGTGGGCGCGAAGTCACGGCGACCAACCGCGCCGATTCACTTACGAGGGCCGGCCCGCGTCGGTCCCGTTTTGGTCGGCGTTGGTAGTCAGCGCGTCACAGGCAGGCCGGGCAGAGCTTGTCGTATTCCTCCATGATCAGGACTCTCTGATCAAGCTCTCGGAACTTCGATTCTGGGATATCGATGTACTCGGTGGACCCGTCCGGGTGGCGCTTTATATGCCGGGGGCCGAAGATCCGCTCGGGGAAGGCTTCGATGTCCACCGAGCCATCAGGGCGCCGGGGCATGTCGGCTGGCCTGAGCGGTAGCCTAACGGCGACGACATACTCGTCCGGGTGGCGCGGCAGGTATTCAGCCGGTGCCGGACCCCCGAAATGGCGGAGCATGTAGCCAGCGTACTGCTGCAACAGTCCGATCAGATTGCCTCGTCCTCCCCGATAGGTGCCGGGGCTTCTTCCCGGAAATTCGCCGCGCGCGTTTCGGGCCTGGCTACTGAACAGGTATTTGAATTAGCGCGCCCGACAGGATTCGGCCCCGCGACGTGCTGCTTAGAAGGCGCATTTGAACAATCGCGGAACGTCGCCTGGCGTCGCCCTATGAGGCGTCTAGCTGGACGAATCATCGGGGCGTGTCGCTCTGCGTCGCTCGGCGTCTGCCTCCGGTGGCTCTCTGATTGGCTCCCCGAAATCTAGTTGCCCTCGCTCATGTTCGAGTGTGCTCGGGCGCGGAACATAACCTCTCTCCGAGGCGTTTCAGGTAAGATGGTATCTGATCGGATACGTTGAGGATGAGGGATGGAACCTGGCGGACTGCTGGAGCGTGCCCGGGCCGATGCTGGCTTGACCCAGGACGAGCTTGCCCGGCGGGCTGGCACGTCGCGTACCGCGCTGTCGGCGTATGAAAATGGCCGGAAGTCGCCCACGATGGCAACTTTCGCCCGGCTGCTCTCGGAGGCCGGGTATGAGCTGGCGGCGCAGCCGCAGGTGACATTCACCCGGCAGCCCGCCGCGCGGGGCAGGTGGGTGTGGGTGCCGGATCACCTGCCGCGCCTGGACGTGGCGCGCGCGTTCGCGCGGGTGCGGTTGCCGCTGCACCTGAACTGGTCGGCGCCCGGGCGGGTCTTCGACCTTGGCTCGCGTGCCGACCGCGCGCGCGTGTACGAGATCGTGCTGCAGGAGGGCCGCCCGGCCGACATCCTGGCCTACGTGGACGGCGCGCTGCTTGTTGACTTGTGGGATGATCTGGTGTTCCCGCGGGCGGTCCGGTCAGCGTGGACGCCGGTGGTCCATGCGTCTCGCGAGATGGCGGCGTAGATGCCGGGCAAGGACCCGCGAGATGGTTCGGTATGACGGACCTGACGGACTTCCAGCTCGAGGTGACCCGTCTGTTCTTTGGCCTGCCCGCGAGCAAGGGATTTCTGCTGGCTGGGGGAGCGGCCCTGCTCGCGCAGCGCCTCACGACACGGCCTACGGAAGACCTCGATTTCTTCACCGCCCCGGACCGCGGCCACGTGCCCGCGGCGCGCGACGCGCTGGTAGCCGCGGCGCGGGAGCGCGGCTGGGCCACCGAGCGTATCCACGACAGCGACACATTCTGCCGGCTCGTCATCCGGAGCGGCACAGCCGAAGTGGTGACCGATCTCGCCGTGGATACGCCACCGGACTTTCCTGCCTCTTCAACCGCTGCCGGGCCTACGCTGGCTCCTGAGGAACTCGCCGGGCGCAAGCTGCTCGCGCTATTCGACCGGGCCGCGGCACGGGACTTCGCCGACGTACGACTACTCGCCCGGCGCTTCGGCAAGGATGTCCTCCTGGCCCGCGCCGCACAGATCGATGCGGGCTTTGATATCGGGACCCTGGCCGGCATGATCGCCACCCTGGATCGGTTCGCCGACGACGAGATACCACTACCCGAAGGCTCATCAGTGGCCGAACTGCGGGCCTTCTACGCGGAATGGCGATCCGAGCTGATGGAGCTAGGCGAAGGCTAGTCTCAATGCCCGGCGGACGCCCTTGCCGCAATATTTCTCGCAGCTCGGCGACCTGGCCTGGCGCGCCCGGCAGGATTCGAACCCGCGACCCGCTGCTTAGAAGGCACATTTGAATTATCGCGGAACGTCGCCTAGTGTCGCCCTGCGAGTCATCTAGCAGCAGTTATTGTCGCTGACTGTCGGAGGGCGTCGCGCGGCGTCTGTCTCCATTGGCTCCCCAACTGGCTCCCAAAATTTAGTTGCCTTCGCTAATGTTCGAATATACGAAAATAGTGTCGGCTCGATGCTGCTTCGGCGTGTCGCCGGCAAGCCTAGCCATCTACCCGTAACGCTGTGTCATCGACGGCTGCGGGAGAACGCGCGCAGTCGCGCCGATCGGTGCGGGCATCGGTTCGATGCCGATCAGGACATGGTTCGCGCAGAGGTGTACGTTCTGGGTGCCTGCGAGCCGACGGCACAGGGGATCGCTGGCTTACTGTCTGGGGCCGGGGCGCGGGCAGAACTGCGGCCGGTTCTCAGAAGTTCGCTCTGGTCGTCGCGCACGCCGGATTGGTGAGACTATCGGGATTGCGGGTGTTCGCGCGGCCCATGCACGGGGTAGGGCGCCGGTGAGTGCGCTGGCCGGGGAGGGCGAGGATGACGGATCCTGCCGTCAGCGGCGCCGGGGATGCGCCGGGCCGGCTGCCGCGACCGCGGACAAGCTTCGTAGGCAGGGAGAGCGACCTTGCCCAGGCTCGGCACCTTCTCGGCCACAACAGGCTGCTGACCCTGACGGGCCCCGGTGGCTGCGGCAAGACGAGGTTGTCGATCGCGCTGGCGGCCCGCGTGATGGGCGCATTTCCCGAGGGCGTGCGCTTCGTGCCGCTCGCGGCGATCAGCGATGCGTCGTTGGTGCCGGTCTCGATCGCCCAGGGCATGGGGCTGCAGGACTCACGGGACGGACCGCTGCTGGAGCACCTGAGCGGTTACCTGGGAGATCGCAAGCTGTTGCTGGTGCTTGACAACTTCGAGCACGTGCTCGCTGCGGGTGAGTTCGTCCAGGAGCTCCTTGCCGGGAGCACTCAGCTGCGGATCCTGGTCACGAGCCGCTCGCCGTTGCACCTGTCTGGCGAGCAGGAGTTCCCGGTGCCCGCGTTGCGCGTGCCGGAACCGGGCGGGGCACCGTCGGTCACCGCGGTCGCGGCGTGTGAGTCGGCGCAGCTGTTCGCCGCGCGGGCGGCTGCTTTGGTGCCCGGTTTCGCCATCGACGAGCATAACGCTGGGGCGATCGCGGGGATCGTGGAGCGGCTCGACGGCCTGCCGCTGGCGATCGAGCTGGCGGCCGCGCGGGTCAAGCTGCTGCCGCCGGCGGCGATCCTGGCGCGGCTGGAGGACTCGCTGGGCCTGCTGGTCAGCGGCGGCCGGGATGCGCCGGACCGGCAGCGCACATTGCGTGCCGCTATTTCCTGGAGCTATGACCTGCTGAGCGAGGCAGCACGGCGCCTGCTCGCGGCGGCCTCGGTGTTCAGGGGCGGCATCAACCTGGAGAGGATCGAGGCCGTCTGCGCGGAAGCGCTGCACCTCGGGGTGCCGGTTCTTGACGCGCTGCAGCAGCTAGTCGACCATAGCTTGTTGCGCCTTGTGGTACCGTCCGCGCCGGTGCCGCGCTACGCGATGCTGGAGACCGTCCGCGAGTTCGCTGCTGGGCGGCTGAGCACCATGCCGGACGCCGCCGCCATCCGCGCGGCCCATGCCGGGCAGTTCGGCCGTCTGGCCAACGACCTTGCCCGTCCGCCGTGCTGGCCAGCCAGGGATGGGCTCGACCTGCTGGAACTGGAGCACGACAACTTCCGTGTGGCCCTGGACTGGTACCACCGGGAGGACCCGTCCGCCGCGTTGCGGCTGGCCAACCGGCTCACCGCGTTCTGGTCCGCGCGAGGCCACTTCTCCGAGGGGCGGCGACGCCTGGGCGAGTTGCTGGAACTGGTCCCAGACGACGACCCCGAGCGGGTGGACGCCCTGAGCGGTGCGGCGTGGCTCGCCACCGACCAGGGAGACCGCGCTTCGGCCATCCCGCTGCTCGACGAGAGCATCGGACGGGCCCGTGCCACGCATGATGTTGTCCGTGAGGCCACCGCCCTGTATTACCGGGGCGGGCCAAGCAGATCATCGGCGACCCGGCCGGGGGTGGGGCAGACATTGAACGGGCGTGGGAGCTGCAGACGGACGGCGGCGGCGCCGACCTCGCGGCGGCCCTGTGGTGGGCCGGGGCTGCGGCAATGTTCGAGGACGACCTGGGCCTTGCCATCGAACGGTTCGAACGCTGCGCGGAGCTGTCTGGGGCGCTCGGTCTGCCCGCAATCGAAGCCCGGGCCCTCCAGCTGCTCGGCGTGTCCCGCCTCGAGCTCGGTGACCTGCACGGCGCCAGGTCAGCGCTCGGAAAGGGTGTGCCGGCCATCGCAGGCATCGGGGATCGTTTCGCCATCCCGGTCGGGCTGAGCGCCCTGGCCGGCCTGGCAGCCAAGGGGGGCCGGCTGCGGGCTGCGCTCCGGCTGGCCGGCGCTGCCGCGGCGTACGAGGAGGTCAACCAGACCTATCGGCCCCAGAAGATCCGCGCTTTCCTCGACGCGTGGCTGGCGCCGGTCCGCACGACGGTCGGCACCGCGGCGGCGAAACTGTTCGACGAGGGGCGCGGGCTGGCGCCCGGCCAGGCGATCGCGCTGGGCCTGGACGACAAGCCCGAGGACCGGTGGCGAGGCGGCCCGTCGGCGAGCCTTACCCGCCGTGAGCGGGAGATCGCGGCGCTGGTGGCTACGGGGCTGACCAACCGCGAGATCGCCGGGCAGCTGTACCTGTCGGTGCGCACCGTCGAGGTGCACGTCGACCACATCCTGTCGAAGCTCGGGTTCCGGACTCGCACTCAGCTGGCGGCATGGATACACCAGGAAGGCCTGGCGCCGCGAATTACGTAGTCCCCTTACGTAGTTCTTCTGACGACCCGGCTGGCTCTGACGTCGATCGTTGCTGCCATGAGCGCAACACAGACATCAACGTCGCACTGCCAGGCTGCTGGCGCCCCCGGGATCCGCATCGGATCGTCGACACGAGCGACGGTCGGGCCCGGGAGAGTTATCCGCGTCCGTCCGTCCCCGACGTTGGCTAGTGGCAGAACGTGGCAATACGCCGGGGTCTATGAGCTTCAAGGAGAGTGATCGGCATGTGCACCGACGACATAGCCACCGCCCATCTGCACCAGCCCGATCCCCAGGTGCTGCACGATTTCGAGCCCAGGGTGGTCTTCGACCTCGAACCGGTCGACTCGGTGACAGTGACGACGCTGATGGACAATGTGACCGACGCTTTCATGCCGGATCAGGGACCGGCCCAGCGGCGACGTCCCCGAGGTCCCATTGGCCGATGGTGGCTTCTCGGTCCTGGTGGACGTGGCCAAGAACGGCGCCCGCCACCAAATCCTCTTCGACGCCGGCACCACTCCCGATGGGGTAGTCGAGAACATGCGCCGCCTCGAGGTCGACCCGTCAGGCATCGAGACCATCATCTGCAGCCACGGCCACTTCGACCACACCACCGGACTCGACGGCCTGATCCGGCGGCTCGGGAGGGTCAACCTCCCGGTGCTCATCCACC
>WNFY01011830.1_pt1 | contig 12811 bp, 14 predicted proteins | sample 5400091 | NCBI WGS metagenome assembly WNFY01 (sample SAMN13153364, study PRJNA577476) | soil metagenome | isolation source: 60 cm soil or saprolite under grassland replicate 1 | place: USA:California | collected 2016-06-15 | reverse complement strand
CTTGGTGAGCAGGCGCAGGCCGTTGGGCTCACCGGCATCGCTCTAACCGAGCACCTCCATCAGTGGCCGGCCGATGAAGTCGAGCACTTCAGACAGGAGTACGGGCTGTTCGTTTTCAACGCCCGTGAATGGTCCACCGATATGGGGCACGTCGTCACGCTCGGCCTGCCGCGAGACGTCCGCGGTATCCACCGCGCGCGCGATCTCCGCGCCGCCTGCGACGACTACGGCGCTTACTTCGTGATCTGCCACCCCTTCCGCTACTTCCCGGGCCCGTCGAGCTTGTTGTTTGGCCACCGCAGGGACCAACAGTCAATGCCTCTTGAGGAGCTGGCGGAACACCCGGTCTTCTCGCTGGCGGATGCCATCGAAGTGCTCAACGGAGGCTGCATCGAACGCGAGAACACACTCGCGCTGGACGTCGCGCGGCGGCTCGGTAAGCCGCAGACCGCCGGCAGCGACGCGCACATGCCACTTGAGGTCGGGCGCTACGCGACCGTCTTCGAGAAGGACCTCGAGAGCGAGGAAGACATGCTGGGAGAGTTGCGCGCCGGACGCTTCCGGCCGGGCCGCCGCGGCATGCTCGCCGGCCAGTACGAAGTCCTCGCAGAGACCGAGGCCGTCGCCGAGAAGTGACAGTTGCCCCTTAGAGATCCCGCCGCCTTCCGCTATCTTTAACTCATGAAGCTCGTACTTGCACGCCTACCCTTGGCAGCGTCTGTTGACCGCGGGAACGACATGCGAGGAACGACCAAACCGAAAACGACCAAACGAATTCCCCCGGCGACTACGTAGAGAGACGCTTAAAACGAGAAATCTTTGGAAAACGACCAGTCCGCGAGTCCCAAACCTCAGGAACGACCAAACAGCGTGCCTCACTCGCAGCTAGGCGCTAGCGGCCGCGGCGCCCGAAGAGCCCGCCCCCGCGCCCGCCCTTAAGCCCGCCGAGGAATCGCCCCCAGGCCGCCTCCGCAGTAGCCGACCGCTCCAGGCCGCGCACCCGCTCGTTCACGATGTCCCTAACACGGCCTTCCTCGCCCGCATCCAGCCAGTATCCATGCCCGTCCCCGCACTCGTCCAGCTCCAGGTTGTAGGCGCGATAGTCGAAGGCGGTCATGCGCTTCCCACACACCGGGCAGTCAAGCTCGCTCGGGTGCTCGCCGTACTCGATCGTGGCTCGGCGCTCCGCTTCGGTCGCTCCGGTAGAAGCTTCCAGCTTGTCAAGCTCGTCGTGGTCGAGCCACCGGCCGCTACACTCAGGACAGCGGTCTACCTCGAAACCGTAATCACGTTCGGTGACGAGCTGCGTATGATCACGCGGGCACTTCACAACTTTAGTTTATAAGGTCTTCCGGCTTTGGTGTTAGCACGCCCGCCGTCTTGTCCTCGATAATCGCCTGGATCTGAGCGGCATGCTCGCGGTCATGGCTGGCGACGTTCTCTAGAACGCTGAGTACGCTGTACTCCTCGTGCCCCACCTTCTTCAGTTCGTAGAACGTCTCGTATGCCTTCGGGTCCAGTTCGAGTGCTCCCAAGGCCTTGAGCAGCGCCTTGCGTGAGTCCAGAAGCATCGTCCGTGCTTCGGACGCGGAGGCTGGCGGCGAGATCTCAGATCGGGGCGGTGCTTCGGCGCCGCAGAGGTAGGCCGTGGCCTGCGCGTAAAGCTGCTCTGAGTGGATGACGTGCTCCAAGACCTTACGAATGGGCCAGCCGCCTTTGCGAGCGCGCTCAAAGTCCGCGCGGCCGATCGAATCCATGACGCCCAGCAGTTCATCGCGCCCCAGGCGTATGGCTTCCTGGGACGCAGTTAGGTCGGCGTGGTAAGGGCAGGTCATTCGGCCGCCGAGACCGCGCGTCGCGCTTTCAGCGCCTCGTTCAGCGAACCAGTTCTGTAACCTGCCAGATCGAGCGTCACGTATAGATAGCCGAGTGTCTTCAGCCGCTCCGAAACTTCCTGTCGTTCTGCAAGCAGAAGGGCCATTCCTTCGTCGTCCGTTTCGATGCGTGCTACGGTATCGCCTGAGGGGATGACGTGATGGCGAACGCGTAGCTGGCGAAGGCCGAGCGAGCGCAGATAAGCCTCCGCCTGGTCGATGGAACTGAGTGCCTGGACGGTGACCGGCGTGCCGTAAGGTATGCGGGAGGAGAGGCACGCCATGGCGGGCTTATCCCACGTCGGTAGCCCGCGCTCACGAGATAGTTCGCGGATCTCGGCCTTGCTGAGCTCTGCTTCGAGCAGCGGGCTGCGGACCCCGTGTTGGGAGGCGGCGCGGCGGCCGGGACGGAAGTCTCCGGTGTCGTCTAGGTTGCAACCATCGAGAACGGCGGCAAATCCTCGCTCCCCGGCCATCAGAGCCAACCGGCCGTAAAGCTCGTCCTTGCAGTGGAAGCAGCGGTCCGGGTTGTTCTTCACGTAATCGGGGTCATCCATCTCGCGGGTATTGATCAGCTCGTGCGCGATACCAATCTGCGCAGCCAGCGATCGCGCTTCCTTCACCTCGGAGGGCGGTATCGAGGGCGACACGCCCGTTATCGCGAGTGCACCGTCCCGCAATTCGTCAAAGGCGACCGCTGCCACGAATGTGGAATCGACACCGCCCGAGAAAGCGATAATCGCGGGACCCGCGTCGCGGATTATCTCTTGTAAGAGGGTCAGTTTTGCGTCCAGCGTTAGTTCGGTTGTCACGGGGGAAATGATAGCACGCGCCGTGTGAGCTCCAAGCGGCAGGTCCGCGCTACGGCGTAATCGCGATCTTTAGGACGCCTTCGGCCTTGCTTCTGAAGAGATCGTAAGCCTTTGGCGTCTCGTCAAGTGTCATACGATGCGTAAACAGCGGGTGCAGATCGATCTTGGCATTCTCGATAAGAGCGAGGAGGCTCTCCATGCGCGCGCTCCCGGAGGGACAGAGGGTCGTTACGACCTTGCGGTGCAAGAACGAAGGTGCCGTGAAAGTTGGCATCGTAAGTTGCGGGACCAGACCGTAGACGCCAACCGAGGAGACAACACCGCCACGACGCACAGCCTTCGTGCATGCCTCGAACGTCGCCTGCGTGCCCACCGCCTCGACAGCCACGTCGACGCCGCTTCCGCCAGTGAGCGACATGATCTTGGCGACCGGGTCTTCTTCCTTCGGGTTGATCACCACATTCGCACCGAACCGCTTCGACATCTCGAGGCGCTCAGGAAGGGTATCGACCGCAATGATGAGCCCGCAGCCGCGGGCGCGGGCGCCGGCTGTTGCGCACAGGCCCACCGGCCCCTGGGCGAATCAGGTACTTTGGCGGCATTGACGTCCGCGAACGGGACCTTGTAGTACTCTGCCTGGCAGCCGAAGAGGACTCGGCCCCCGCCCGTGCAGACGCTGTGGTCTACTGTCATACATTCGCGGCATTTCCCGCAGCCGACAAGGCAGGAAGCCATGACGCGATCGCCTTCACGGAACCTGGAGACACCTTCACCGACCGCGTGGACGGTACCCACGCCTTCATGGCCCATGAGCAGGCCCTGCGGCAAAACGCTTCCAACGAAGAGGGCGCCGAGCATCTCGTTCGGAAATTCATCGAGGAAATGCATGTCCGAGCCGCAGACCGTCGCCATCGAAGTCTTTACGATCATCTCGCAGGGGCCCGGCTCGGGTGTGGGGATGTCAATGATTTCGACCTTGCCGTTGGCGGGTTTGACGCAGGCGCGCATTGTTACCTCCGGTTCCTTGCTGAGGGCGAGATTGGGCCTTTATATGAGCACAGCCGCGTGCGAGCGGTCAAGAGTCGGCAAACACCGCGTCGATGACGCCTCGGCGAGTCGCATGCGTCCGGCCGGAACGCATCTACAGGCTGCCCAAGAACCCGATCAGCTCCGCGTTCACCTTCTCGGGTGCCTCTTGCTGCGTCCAGTGGCCGCACTCGGGGACGGTGACGATCTTGAGATTCGGTACCGATCCCTTCATCGGGTCCATCGGCGCGAACGTCCCCACCGGGTCTGTCTCGCCTGTGATATACAGCGCCGGTTGCTGGACGGTCGACCCTGCCAGTTCGTGAAGCTCCTCCCAATCGCGGTCCATATTCCGGTATCGGTTGAGGGGGCCGCGGAAGCCGGTCTGCTCGAACGCCTTCGTATAGGTATCGAGATCATCGTGCGTCAGCCAACCCGGGAGCTTCTCCGGTGCTGTAAGGCCGTCAAAGAGCTTGGCATCTTTCGGCTTGTTCATGAATGCCCCGCTGACATTAGGGTCCGACCGGCCTTCGGCGGACGCGCCGTACATGAACATGAGCATCGACCGCCTTACGTCCGCCTCGAACTCCTCCTCGGCAACGCCCGGCTCCTGGAAGTAGAGCATGTAGAAGAAGTTGTCCTGGAAGATCGCCTTGAACATCTGCGTAGGCGGCATTGGGGACCGCGGCAGGAACGGGACGCTTAGCGCTGCTACAGCGCGGTAGCGGTCAGGGTGCAGCACCGCGGAGTTCCAGGCCATCGGTGCCCCCCAGTCATGACCGACGACCACGGCCGTCTCCTCGCCCAGCGCATCGAGGATTCCGAGCGCGTCCGCGACGTGGTTCTTCATGCTATACGCCTCAATCTCGTGCGGGCGATCGCTCTCGCCGTAACCGCGGACGTCCGGAGCGACCGCGTGATATCCAGCCGCCCCGAGTGCTGGTAGCTGGTGCCGCCAGGAGTACCACAGCTCCGGAAAGCCGTGTAGGAGGAGGACAAGGGGGCCTTCACCGGCTTCGGCTATGTGAACGTTGATGCCGTTAGTAGGGATCGTGCGATGCGAGATTTCGGTCACGGGGCTCCCTCCCTGGTCCGCCGGAGCCTCAAGGCACCGGGCTATATACGAGCCGTGCTCTGTGGCACGCTGTTCATGCCGGGATCATGGCGGTCATGGCGGCGCCGAACGCCATGAACTCCATTGGTTCGATGGTTTCGCCTGAAGCCATCTTTACCGTGAGGTCGTAAGTTGGCTTGACGAAGCGGTTGCGCTCGTTCTCGAAGTGCGAGAACGCCTCTTCCTCCGTGCGTCTACCGGAGAAAGCGTCATCAATCGCCTCGACCAGAAGCTCGGCTTGTAAGAACGCGTCGTTTATGCCGAGGCCCGTGATGAAGTCGCGGTGATAGCCGGCGTCGCCCGTGAGAGCCCAGCCCGGGCCGTACGGTTTCCGGAAGTAGTTCGGCATGTCCGCCGTTCCCAGATAGCGCTCCTCGCGCTTGCCCGCGCGCACGTGGCTAGCGAGCTCGGGGATACGGTCGATTATCTTGAGGTAGTTCCTTTCGATGTCTCTGCGGAACGCCTGGAAGCCGGCGTTGAGCCCGCCGACGCCGATACACGTCTGGCCCCAGTTTGTCGGGAACACCAGCACCCCGTACGCGTCGTCGAAGAAGTGGATGTGCATGCCGCTATCCGGAACTCCCGACCAGTATGTGTAATACCCGAACGTAAGCGAGACCTTCGTGAATGCAGGCCGTCCGCGCCGATTACGATGCGCGCCCGTTCCTCGAACTCTCCGTCTCTCGGCCTGCCCCGGATCCCGTTTACGCTGCCGTTATCCTGGACCAGGCCGCGTACCGGGAACCCCTCGCGAAGCTCAGCTCCCGCCTCGACGGCGGCGTCGACCAGGATCTTGTCGAGAACGATCCGCCGGGGGCAGAGCGTATCGGGTGAAACACCTTCGGGGAGGGGAGGATCCGGGGGCTGGAACGCTGTGCCGTTGAAGTGGAGGGTCCGGGCGCGGATGCAAGGCGCTCCTGACTCGATGATCTTCTCGAGGAGTCCCCAACGCTGAAGACGCACCTGTCCCGGCAGATGGATGTAGTGCGTCGACATGATATCGCTGGGAAAGGAGTCGCGGTCCACCATCAGCACGCGATAACCCTTGCGGGCGAGAAGCATCGCGGTGGGCGCGCCCGCGCAGCGAGCGCCGACAACAATCGCGTCGTACATCAGGTATCTTGAGACGGCGCCATGATAGCACACGATCTTGCCCGTACAACTGTGATGAAAGTCACACATTTGCGGGCCGGCTGCCCTCGGGGCTCGGTACCATTCACCCCGATGGCGACGTTCTTACGCCACAAAGGTTGTCCAGCCGGTTCATCGGCTCAAGTAGACGTACACTAAGTGCGTGTCAGATACCGGCGCGGGTCCTCCTCAACGTCGACGCCGGTGGCGTCCGCGCGCTGCCGATCGCGCCGGGTTCCGCGCGGACCAAATGCTGGATGTAGCGCAAGACCGGGTATTTCACTACCTCTGGCTATTCGTGCCGCAGCCGGCCATCGCGCGCGACCTGCGCTTCCAGCACCTGCTCGCGTCACGGTTCTTGTCAGAAGCGGGCCAGCAATCGCTCCTCTTCGGCGCACTTGTGTCGGTGGCCCGAGGAGGAGGTTCTGCCCTTGAAGTTGCGCTAATTGGGGTCTCGGCTCTCCTACCGCCCGCCCTTTTTGGCCTCTACGGGGGCGCGGTGGCGGACGCCATTCCCAAGAGAGTCGCCCTCGCCGGAGCCTACGCTCTTCAGGCCGCGCTTTGCTTCGTCTTCCCCACCGTGCTCGGCACGCATTTGGTCGCCATAATGTTTCTTCTCTTTGCGGTCAATACGCTGGGCCAGGTATCGGGGCCGACCGAATCGTCGGTGCTTCCCATCGTGGCCAATGACGTTGAACTGGCGAGCGCGGCGTCGATGATCAATCTCGCCTCGGTGGCTGGCACCGCCTTCGGAACGGCGCTGCTCGCGCCGATTGTCGTTCGCATATTCGGCGTCGAGGCGATGCTCTATCTGGCGGGAGTCATGCTGCTTCTCGCAGCCAGCCGGGTCTTCGACCTGCCCGTCGGCGACGAGCAACGCGTTATTCGCCTGCCGCCTTTGGCGATAAGGTTCCGCCCGGCAGTTCGTTGGCTGATCAGACACCCTGCCGTCGGCACGATGATCATCTTCTCAACGCTCGCCGGTGTTGTGAACCACATTCTGCAGATCCTCGCCCCACGTTACGTCGAAGAGGTTCTTCACGCCGATGCGGCAGATACCGCTTACGTGTTCGCGCCGTCGGCCCTCGGCATAGTGGCTGGACTGGTCGCTGCGCCTTCAGTGATGCGGTTTGCAGGAGAACGGTTCTCCGCGATTCTGGGACTTCTCCTGGCTGCAGCCTGTCTCTTTCTGCTCGGGTTGGTAGGCGACGTAGCTGACGTGATCGAGCCCTACAACCCAATGCGCATAACAGAGTACATCGGCATCGATATCAATGAGCGAGTGCGGGCGGCCGGGCTCATCGCTCTGCCGCTCGCGCTCGGCATTTCCATGACGGTTACCAGCGTTCAGACTTACATCAACCGTCGTGTGCCGCTGTCCTACCAGGGACGCGTTTTCTCGATGCAGAGCGCGCTGCGAAACGGTGCGGCCATTCCGCCACTAATTACTCTCGGCGCCGTCGCCTCTCTGGTTGGCACGGATAGCGTGCTACTCGTCTCGCCGCTGATCCTTCTTGGAATCGGATACGGTCTGGTCTACTTCAGCTTTCAGTTCGCGGGGCTCACGCGGCCCTCCCATCTCGAGGTGATGGGATCGTTCTGGGAAGAGCCTGAGGACCCTACAGTCAAGACGGTGAGAGGGTCTCGAGCTAACCCACCTTAGGGAACAAGCGCTGCCTCAGCGTTCCGGCCTCAGCGTTTCGGGCTCAACACTGCGAAACAGTTGGGCGAGCCGGCTGGCTGAAATAAGGATCCCGAGGCATCGCCTCTCACGTCGTTCACCATTCAGTCGCGCTCTAGCCGCCTGGGCTACCGTCCCGCCACTTCGACAACTGGCGATCTCGCGGTCTCTTTCCGGATGATCGGCGCAACCTTGGTTCCGAGTAGCTCGATCGAGCGCATCACTTGGTCGTGTGGCATCGTTCCGACGCTGAGGTGCAGCAAGAAGCGGTCGAATTTGAAGAGCTCGTGCTCGTATAGCATCTTCTCGATAACTTCTTGAGGGCTGCCCACTAGCAGGGAGCCCCTACGTGCGCGCAGGGCCTCAAATTGCTCGCGGGTCATCGGCGACCAGCCGCGCTCGCGGCCGATCTTCGTCATGATCTGCGCGTAAGGCGGGTAGAACGTCTCGGCGGCGTCCCGCGAGTTTTCTGCAATGAAGCCGTGCGAGTTGATCGCCAACCGCAGGCGCGATGGCTCGCGGCCGGCCCGGTGTGCGGACTCGCGATACAGCTCGATGAGGGGCACGAACCGCTCCGGTGTGCCCCCAATGATCGCTAGCACAAGCGGCAGGCCGAGGTCACCGGCGCGGATCACCGAGCCCGGATTGCCGCCGACGGCGATCCAGACCGGCAGCAGGTCCTGCACAGGACGCGGATAGACGCCTAGGTTATCGATCGCAGCACGATGCGTGCCAACCCATGTGACCTTGTCGCTCTCACGCAATTTCAGCAGCAACTCGAGCTTCTCAGCGAACAGCTCGTCGTAGTCCTGGAGGTCGTAGCCGAAGAGTGGAAATGATTCCGTGAACGACCCGCGCCCAGCCCAGATCTCCGCCCGTCCGTTCGACAGAAGGTCGACGGTAGCGAAGTCCTCGAAGACGCGCACCGGGTCGTCGGTGCTTAGCACCGTCACGGCGCTTGCCAGCTGGATGTGCTCGGTTGTCGCCGCCGCCGCGCCTAATACGACAGCCGGAGACGAGACGGCGAAATCGGGCCGGTGATGCTCGCCAACCGCGAAGACCTCCAGCCCCACCTCGTCGGTGAGTTTGATCTCCTCCATCAAATGGGAGAGGCGCGTGGCCGGATCGATGGTCTGCCCAGTCACCGGGTCAGGTGTTGTTTCCGCGAATGATGTGATTCCTATTTCCACAAGGTGCTCCTAATAATTGCGGCCGAGGTTAACCTTACAGCTCTCCCGGCCTTGCGTAGCGATAGAAAAATCGTCCGAGCCCCGCTTGAGCGGTCGGGCCTAGGAGGCGACTCAGATGTTTCTCGAGTGTGCCGGCCTGATCCAGACCGCCGATGTACACCGGCTCGTAGCCGGCATCGCGGCTTAGTTGCTCCGCGACCTCGCGGGCGTCGTCGTCCGCGGCGTAGAGGTTGCTCGGGCGCACGCGCTGTTCGTCGATCTGATCGTACAGGTCCGCGAAGTTGGTGTTGAACGCCTTAGCGACGGGACCACCGACGATCGACTTCACCTGGTGCGTCAGCGACTCGAACTTCTCGTCGCGACCGGCGAACGGGTTGGTAGTGTCGATGGCGATCTTGTCGGCAATCCCGCTCACCTTGCCCAGCGCATCTGCGATTTGGCCGGACGGCACTGCTACGACGACGGCGTCGGCATCCGAGGCGTCGCCGCCGTCGCGGCCGATCCTTCTGACGGCGTGGCCGGCGCGCTCCCAGCGGTCGGCGAGCCCGCCGCCCACTTTGCCGCGGCCGATGACTGTAATGTTCACTCGCTTCTCCTCCTTGAGTCTTCCTTTGTCGTCACGTTTGTCGTCACGTTCGGTGATTGCCGTCGACGACGCGTTCGTGTTCGCCGCCGCTAAAACATTGTGTTCGCGTTAGCGGCTGTCTTTGGAACTTCCTGGATAGTGTCCCAGTGCTCGACGACCTTACCGTCTTCAAGGCGGAAGAGGTCCATTAGCGCCAGGCCGCGGTCGTTCGGCTCGCGGACGAAATTACTGTGCACCGCGACCACGTCGTCTTCCCCTACGAAGCGCTTGAATTCCACGGTTAGGCCCGGGTACGCGTCAGTAAATGCCGAGACGAATTCAACAAACGCCTCACTGCCATCCGCCGCCCCGGGGTTGTGCTGGCGATAGTAATTGCCAACGTGCTTGGCCACCGCCTCCGCCGGCTTTCGCTGGTTGAACGCCAGGTCGTAAAATTCACGGACCGTTGCTTTGTTGTTTTCCGGCGTATTTGTCACTTCGATTTGCCTCCGATTCGAGGATCGGACCAACGGCGTCGGATTCCGCTTCAAGTGAATGTGCGTGGCCGAGTTCATGCCGCCTTCCTCTCCATGCGAACTGCCAGCGCAGGCCGCCTCGTCTGCGTTTCTGGATACGTGCGATGGCCACACTGCAGGCAGACCATCTCCACCTCGCCGAGCAGTTCTTCCTCCATCATGTCGCCATTGCAGCGCGGGCACGACTTCATGAGTATCATTACGCCTCTTCCTCCTTCTTGCGGATCGCCTCGATGTGCAGCGTGATCTTCACGTTATCGCCAACGACGGCGCCGCCGCCCTCAATCAGCTGGTTCCAGCGGATGTCGAACTCCTTGCGGCTGATCTGCGTCGTTGCCGTGAAGGCGGCCCGCTTGTTGCCGTAAGGATCGTCGATCTGCCCTTCGTACTCGCCGTCGAGCACGACCTCCTTCGTTACGCCCCGGATACTGAGGTCGCCGCTGAGCCTGAAGCGCTTCTCATCCAGGCGCTCTATATGTGTGCTGCGAAAAGAGATGTAGGGGAACCGCTGCGCGCTGAAGAAGTTATCCGAGCGAAGGTCCGCATCGCGAGCCTCAACGTTCGTGTCGATGCTGGCGACGGCGATTTTCGCCTCGACCGAGGAGTTCTCAGGTTTGGCTTCGTCGATGTTGAGGGTCGCCTCCAGCTCGCGAAAACGCCCCTTTACCGTTGTAACCACGAGATGCTTGACTGCAAATTCGGCGATCGAATGCATTGGATCGGCTGTCCATGTGCTCGTTTTGCCGGGAGCTTCCGTTGTCATCTATTCCTCCTTGCTCGGCGGCAATTGTCCGCCGCGCTTACTTCTAGTAAGCTACTATATGCCAGTGAGCTTACCTCTGTCAAGCAGCTAATTTTTGGTAAGATGTAATCAGTGACGAACGAACTAACAAGCTTCTGTCCCGACTACCACCGCGCAGTAGAGCTAATCGGCCGGCGCTGGACCGGTGCGATCCTTCGCGCCCTCCTTACTGACGTCAAGCGGTTTAATGACCTCGCCGCTGCCGTTCCCGGCTTGAGTGATCGAATGCTGGCCGAGCGGCTCAAGGAACTCGAGACGGAGGGCGTTGTTGTGCGGAACGTGTTTCCGGAGACGCCCGTGCGCGTGGAATACAGGCTAACGGAGAAAGGGCTCGCTCTCGAATCCGTAGTGCGCGCGGTGGCCGGCTGGGCAGAGTCGTGGGCCGTGGAGGGCTCGAAGAGGGCGGCAAAGCAGCCGGCCGGCATCTCCGGCGACCAGTAACACTCCCCCGGCGATCCGAATTCGTGGTGTCACTCCTGACATGGAGATGTCCCGTCCTCCTGCTATTCTAAAGTTATGAATTCCGGCTCATCATCTGGTCCAATCCGGCGCGTCGATCCGGAGCGAGTCAAGCTGGCGGCCCGGCAAACTAATCATCTTGAAGTCAATCAAGGCCGCAGCCCGTCTCCGCGCTCGCCCAGCGTCGATTAGCAAATACCTTTTCGGAAACCAATCAAGTGCGTCGCGCAAAATCGGGACTCAATTCAGGCACCCACCGTGGGCAGAAAACCGCTACCCAGATTCAGAGATCGCCTAGCTCGCCACAACCGGCGCGATCTCTTCTTCCGCCACGGGCGCCTGCGCCCGGCGCATCATAGCCGTCGCCTCGCGATCGCTGATGAAGGCGGCCGCGGCCATCCCGAGTATGGCGAGCACGGCTGCCACGATAAATGCCTCGTGAAATGAGGTCAGCGCCGCATCACGTGTGGCCGGATTGCCGAGAATCCCACCGTGGGCGCTCAGACGGTTGCTGAGCACGGTGGCCAGCAGCGCGACCCCAAAGCTGGCTGCCACCTGCCGGTTGGCGTTGAAGATGGCGCTCGCGCGGCCCATTTCGTACGGACGGATCGTTGCGTATGTAGCCGTCTGAATGGGTATCAACACAAGGGCAAATGCCCAGCCCCGGCATAGCATGATCAGTCTTATCCACCACTGACTCGTCTCCAGGTCCACGAAGAGAAACATGAGCGTGGTGATCGCCGATCCGAGCATACCGGCCATCATCATTCGTCGCGGGCCCATGCTGTTGTAGATGCGCCCCGCGATCTGGACCATGCTTACGACGCCAATCGCCTGCGGGAAGGTCGTGAGTCCGGACTGAAACGGCGACAGGCCCATCTCAGCCTGAAGAAGGAGCGGCAGCAGAAAGAGGCCGCCCATCATCCCGCTATAGCCGACGATCTGGGCGACGTTCATCGTCGTAAATAGTCGGTTGCGAAAGAGACGCATGTCGATCATCGGTTCTCGTGTGCGAAACTCCTGGTACGCGAACAGCAACAGAATGCCCGCGCCCAATGCGCCGAATGTAAGGACTCGCTGGCTTCCGAAACCTTCGATCCCAGCCTCGGCAAGCGCGTACATGAGGGCGGCAAGGCCGGCGGCTGCAAAGACGAAGCCGGGGATATCGAGCCGCCCGGGATTCGGCTGCTTCTCCTCGCGAAGAAAGAGGCCCGCAAAAACCAGTCCCAAAACGCCAACCGGGATGTTGATCAGGAAAATCCAGCGCCAATCGTGGTATTCCACGAGATAGCCACCGAGCACCGGGCCGCTCGCCGGCGCGACTACCATCGGCACCATGAGGATAGCCGCTCCCTTCGCACGTTCCTCCGGCGGAAACGCCCGAAAGAGCATCGCAGTGCCGACTGGAGTGAGAATGCCTCCGCCCACGCCCTGAAGCACACGGAAAGCGATGAGCGACTCGATATTCCAGGCGAGCGCGCAGAGCAACGAGCCGGACGTGAAGACGAAGAGCGCGACCATGAAGATGCGCTTCGTACCGAAACGATCGCCGGCCCAACCGCTGACGGGAATAAATACGGCGAGGCTCAACAAGTAGCCGGTCACGACCCATTGGATGGTG
>WNFY01006539.1_pt1 | contig 12812 bp, 16 predicted proteins | sample 5400091 | NCBI WGS metagenome assembly WNFY01 (sample SAMN13153364, study PRJNA577476) | soil metagenome | isolation source: 60 cm soil or saprolite under grassland replicate 1 | place: USA:California | collected 2016-06-15 | reverse complement strand
TTTTCTACGCTATTTACGATTTTCGGTCTATCGGACAGTTGCTTCCACGAACTGGTTTGTTATTATCGTCTTTTAGATCTATTTCGTGATCTTGTTCCTCCACGATAATATCCCTTAATGCTTCGGAGAGTGCAAATTCTCCAAGGCGTTCCGGTCTAATCCTGAATGTTGGTGTTACTAGTATTACTTTCCAGGCTGGTTGAAACACTGATGATCTATTGCCACATTACAACCTGGATGAGTGTCACCACCGTTCAACGCAACTCCTCCTCCATTAGTGTCACCACCGTTCAACGCAAGTCCTCCTCCGTTGGCCTGACTACCTGGTCCTATTGCGAAACCACCCTTATGTCCATTTGCACCGTTGGCATGACTACCTGGTCCTATTGCCAAACCCCCATTGCCTGCATTACCACCACTAGTACTACCAGATGCACGGAGCCATCGTATGCGAGTATTTTTCTGGTTGGAAAATCACTTTCTTACTCATATCTCAAATATATCAGGACCGCCTTTGCCTGTAGTAGCCTCTCTTTTGGGATTTACATCATCTATCTTTTTTGATAGATCACCTACTTTCGGATGACTCAAAAGACGGCTAACTTCATCCAATTCTGAAGCAGACCTAATTACCACTCCTCTCTTCTTTGTTATAGAACCATAGGTGTCAACTGGATTTATCTCGATCGCTAAAGATGCAGGTCTTCCTTTAGATGCGGGTAGTCTGAAGAGAAATACACCGGGTATATTAGTAGCCTTCCTTTCCCAATTTCTTCCTTCATTGAGGAATTGTCTCAGTCTTTCATTTGCTTCTTCTGTCATGCTATGTTACTAAGGTAGAGGATGTTATTTTGTATTTGACAGTATCGTTTCAGTATTAATAGGTCGTTGGCCTCCAGCCGGAAATTCACGGAGTGGAGAAATTATGTTAGAAGCAAGAACTTTTAATGTAAGTTGTTAGGGACTAGTTGAGTTTTGTATTATTTTGCTCGTGCTAGTGGAGTTAGATGAATGGCAATTGTTGTTGATACACAACTGTATGGCAAGTATCTCCATTACAGGTAGTAGAGCTCTTTTTCATGTGAAGTTCCACAGTCGCCAAACTTCTATGTGCTCCCACAGCACTAATCAAAACAAAAACCAGCGCGACAGTTGTTAAAGCCAGAATTTTGTTATTTATTTTCATCTAAACAGCAACACTTTTTGTATTTTATTTGATTTATGTGACTAACTTCTAGATATAAATCCTTAATAATTTCATCTAAATAGGTTATCAATCACTATGTGTTAGCTTAAGAAATACTTATTTTTCTTCCTTTAACGTTTCTTAATATTTTCAGCCCACTTCTGCATCTCAAGTACTCTGTCGATCTGTATTCTTCCGAAATCCTTTTCATGTATGCTTCGATCTCCTATGAATCTCAGATATAGAAAATCTGTTGTAATTATCGGTGGTGTTTGTAATTCTGCAAGCTGACTCCGGACTAAACATATATCACTATTCGCAAAGAAATTGTATGCCAAATCTTGAAACCATGATGCGTGCCTCACTTCGACTGCGTATCTGAATTTAGTATCTAGACCGGGCATTAAATCCCTAAGCTTCTGGAGGCCTTCGAGTATCTGTATAGAAGGAGGCAATTGGATTAGTAGAGCAAGTGTTTTGTCGGAAAGCGGGCGAATTGCTTCAAAAAATCGCTCTAATTCCTTGTCAACATCCTTTAGCCTCTTGTCATGTGTTATGATTTTAGGAAATTTAGCTGTGAATCTGAAATTGTGAGTGCTTCTCTTATACCAATTCTTGACCATGAAAGGAGAAGGTATCCTGTAAAAAGAAGAATCGATCTCTACGTAATCAAATATGTGTGAATAATATTTTAGCCAACCAGAATTATTTATCGTTGTGGGATAGAATGGGCCCTGCCATGACGAATAGCTCCAGCCTGAGCATCCTACGTAATATTGCAATTTGTGCCTGCATATTTATTATGCTACCACCTGTTATTTGAATTAAGATACTCTTTTCGGTGTTTTCGTTGTCATGCTAACAAAAGCTTTGTTAAAAAGTGAAACTGAAGTTACGGTGTAAGCACGCTGATGGCGCTAGAACTAGCACATCAGGTTTATCATTTTTTTCTAATATTTGATTAGCCTTTGATTCACCATCCTTAATTGAATTCCTTATAGTTTCTACCGAAAAATCAGTGTTCTCGTAATAGCGTGGGAATGACTCATCTCTAGTTTCGTGAATTATGTCCCTTATTTCTGCACCACGTTCACGTTTCATTTTAGTAAATGTACGATGAATCTTTTCAAGTTGTTTCTTATCTATTCTAGCCGGATCAATATTTTTGTCGATTATCTGATAGAGCTCTTCTATATATTTCAGATATCGTGTTATCACTTTAGACATCTTTATGCTGTATTGAGATTTATCGCAAAACATGATATCAAGCAAAAGTCTTTTGTCAATCACAGGAGAGGCATCTAAAACTTCGCTAAAAGGCGTGTTATTGAGTAGAGAACCATCCCAAGCATATACACCTTCTTCTAGTTCAACCCAAGGAAAATTATCTGACGGGTAGCCAGAAGTTGCAAGTATGTGCTTAGGAGTTATTTTCTGCCTAGAACTATCAAAAGTTAACGGCTCTGATGTTAAGACATTTACTGCAGTCATTATTAGACGAGGAAAGACGAAACTTTTTGAAGGGTAAATCTACAACCCTTTACTATAAGAGACAGTCGTAATACAAGACGTCTGGATTACTCCAGGTAATGCTAATGGAAACAGAAAGGTACGGAGTGTAACAATTGACGGTGGTCATACTCACCAAGGCTGTACTGATGCAATAGGCAAGATGTGTGTAAATCCGCCTTGAAGATTGTGTCTTTTTCTTTTGGTATAGAAGTAGCTGGTATACCTTGATCTTATCCTAGTATAGCAAAATTTGTTACCGCTTCTGAAGTCGTTTAAACCCCATTCGTTATTTTGGTTGCCTCTGGATTTTCTTTAAGATCATCCTTTACTTGAAGAACTTGATCGATAAGTCGTGTTTGTATTCAATGAACTTGTATTTGCTCCTATAGCTGAATCTAATCTGCAATTCTTATGGGGTGTAACTAAATTTGGAATAGAATCCATACTTGTCTGAATTCTCCGATTTGATTCCATAGTCATCGAATGAACATTTGTTTGAACGTGCAATCCCAGGATCATAATCGGCTGCAACTGTAAATCCTGGATTAACTACCTTTATCTCTTCCCATGGCACATTGATTGTCTCACCAGAGTGCTCTGTTTGGAGAATTACTCCTAATTCCTTTGCCATAAAAGGAATTCCATGTAAAAACTGTGGATATGTGAGGTCTACTTTACGCTTTTGTTCCACATATTCTTGAGTTTGAAACTTTTATTTGATTGTACATAATTTTACAGCTATAATTTGGAAAGATGAGGAATATGTTTCATGTATATTATAATACCGAGAGGCAATATTAAAGCCCAGAAAAATTGGGCTAGTTGGATATTAATAAATGAAATTCCAATTGAGATGAGGAAAATCACAGGAGAAGCAAGACTCCTTAAAAGAAAATACTTTACCAGAGCTGGATGTATATCTTTATTTACCAAATATCTATTGTGTGTAGCATACCACCATATTATACATAACATAAAGCCAGTGGCGGCCATAATACCAGCAAAGGTTATTACAACTATTTCGTGAGTACTATACGTAGTAAGAAGACCAGTAAAATATGCTGTTAGTGAGATAAAGAGTAAGAACAACAAGTTTAACCATACCAAGGTAATGTCAGCATACCTCATATGTTCAAAAATTCTATGGTAACTAATCCAATACGTTCCGACTACCATGAAGCTGATTATGTAATGAATTATGCTAGGTATCAGTGTTTGAGATAATCTTCTCGTTAGCTCAGACTCTACAATGTTGCTAGGAAAATTTGGCAGCTGAAGTGATAAAGCCATAAAAGTGATAGAAAATGCAAAAAGAGCATCGCTAAATGAAATCACATACTCTACTTTTATCTGACTTATGTTCATTCTTGAACACACATTCGTTTAGTATTTATGTATTAAGTGCATGGGGAATAGAGGGAGTAAAATGTAGTCAGCATCTTCCAAAGTTACGCATATTGCTGCTCTCTGCTTTTATCAAGATAACCACTCGATTACGAACGTCAAAATTGACAAGTTTACAGGTTAGAGAACACACACTAATCTGATTCCTCATAATTCTCATCGTAGTAATTCTGGTCCTCAAGTATTGGCGATTTATATTTTTAGGCTTGTTCCGTGTCATACTACTTGTATCAGCAAAGTTATTATTACAACGCAAGGAGAAAATGCGTCAAAAATATTTGGAGAATAAAAACTCCGGTCTGCAGCCGCAATGTAATTTCTAACTAACTAAGCATGGTAAAATTTTCAACATCTAAGAACTCATGCAAGAATACTTATTGATGAAAATATGAGATATATTGCAATATTGAACTACTCGGGATATTTAGCAGAAATATCGACATATGAAAGGGTAGAAAAACTTCGCGAGATAGAAAGGTCATCTTTCTTTAAAATCATGAACACATTTCAGCCAGCTTCGTATTTTAGATTGAGACGCCATCGTGAACCGTATAATAAAGATGAGCAAGATGCTATAAAGAGACTCCGAGAATTTAATTTGGTTGAGGTGCAAGATAAAAGGAAATCATTGCTGGGTAGAGAAACAATCTATGTGCTAACTACCTCTGGATTATTCTACATCTTTTCCAATCTATTGAGTTACCCGCCACAATTGTTAACGCGATATCAAGATAACATAATACTAAATACTATTCTGTTTCCTTACTTCGAAGTAGATACGATAGAACGTTCTACTGGTCGCTTTTATTCTGTAATAACTCAATATCTACAGGAATGTTGTAGGACGACGCTCCACAGAATCGATACTATCGAAAAGTCTACTACAGCAAATCCAACTAATATGAATCTGAAAAATGGAGATCGAGAAAGGCATGCCAAAATATTGGAATCAGATTTACAACTGAATGCTAAGCTGATAGCATTTAGACTAGGAGTAATGTATAGTGAATCAAATATACTTGTGATGGTTAATTCTGATGATGTTGCCGATGATAGCGCTAGAGTTGCAATGTACGAACTTGAAAGCACAATGAAAACAATTCTCTCCAAAGACAAAAAGTTTATGCAATTACTAAAAGTGGTTCAGGTAGATTTCGAGTACGCTTTTAAAGAATTCATGGAATTAAAAGAATAATAATATCTTCCTTAACCGTCACTTTTGGACATTTAAACCATATATTGAATCTTATCGTAATCGATATATCCTACACTGGTCGACTTGCCAGACCAGATATTTAGAAGATATGAACGTTCCATCACCGTCCATCTTGGGGTTGATCTATGACGATCTCGAAGATAATGATAATAAGGAAATTCTTCCTGTGACGTCACACTCACTTACGAGAAAATAAGTAAATAGATAATCCCAATCTCTGCACTTTCTAGTATCTGATTTCTCCATCAAGGATTTGCGCAAATGAAGTAAATTCGTGAGGGTTAGATTCCTTAATGCTGAGAATATCAAGAACCTCCAGCCCGAGCATCGATAGATAATCGCTTATAAATCTCCGATGACAACGCCATGGCAAAGCTTCAGCACACATGATAGCTATAGTATTATGCTTTGCGACCGAGAGTATGTCATCAATGCCTTCTTTAAATAATTGAGTTTTCATGTAAGTAGCATAAGCTTGGAAGCTCTTGTTTCTCCAATGACTATTGCTATTGCGAGCGAGATCAGTTTTTTCTCGTCTTCCACCTAGTTTTTCAATATGAACATATTCAATGTTTTCATCAGTAAGTAACTTTATCATACTTGCTTTGTTAAAATGAGGATATCTTCTTGATCCAGGAAAACGACGTACATCTACAATCATTGTTATACAATTTTTAACGACAATGGAAGCAAAGTCACTCCATGAACGTCTTGAATGGCCTATTGTGAAGATCTGTTTCATTCTATCCTATTTAATACAAATGATGGACACATATTAAATATCATTCATTTATGAGACAAAATTTTCCGCGTTGTTAATTATGTCCTCTATACTCACAGACATGGATTCAGGACAATGACCTCTACTAGATTCTAATCCAATGATGGTATTATTATGGATGTTTTGTTAGCTGAAAGCTCTACCCTTTGCACTCAGTGTTTACACAGGTCCAAAGGGGGTTGGAGGAACGTCTTATCTCATGAAATTTTTCCTTCCAAAAGTACCATAAGTTTACCATCGTAGGTTCCGGTTATATTTATGAGTAGTAAACCAATCTTGTCTAGTTCATTTATGAAGTGCTGATTCATGAACCTTGTTTTTAGTTTGAAACGACCGGTATCCATATCTTCGTCTAAACTTTTTATCTCAATGCCTATCAATTCTATTTTTTTATACCACACGTCTATATTTTCCTGAGATTTGTCCATTGTACTATAATCTCAACAAGATTGATTTGCTTTAAAATGTTCCTCAACTCTACTTAGACTTTCCATCGGAGTATGGGACCCCAAGTATATATTCGATGATTATAAATAATAATCGTCCTGTATGATTTCTTGCTTATCTTCTTCATACTCATCATAATGTGTAGGGCAAAGTCCTAGTTTGTCAGGAATTCCTATCTTATTACATTCATAAATCCGACATTTTTGACTTTCTTCTTCCAACTGTATCAGCCCATGATCACGATACGGTTGACCAAAGTACTAATGAACCATAGCATGATATAAGGTTTGTTAACTTGCACACTGCGATAGATTACTGAATATGACCAAGATCGGTGGAGTAACAAGATGAATTACAAATGGATTACTCTAACTAACACAACCATTGGCACGTTAATGGCTTCACTTGACCGAAACATAATTCTCATAGCATTACCTACGATTGCATCAGACCTTCATACATCATTTTTTACGTTGATGTGGATAGTTCTTGTCTATTGGCTAGTAACAGCAGCTGTTCTCCTAAATTTTGGTAGGCTTTCAGATATGTTTGGCAGAGTCAAATTATACAATATGGGCTTTGCACTCTTCACATTTGGCTCAGCCTTATGCAGTATATCACAAACTGGAGAACAATTGATATTATTCAGAATTATTCAAGCATTGGGTGCAGCATTTCTTTTTTCTAACAGTGCCGCAATAATTACTGATACATTCCAAGAAAATGAAAGAGCTAAGGCACTGGGATTAAATCAAATGTCTATAGTAGTAGGATCTGTAGTGGGACTTGTCTTCGGAGGATTTCTTACCTCATATTTAGGGTGGAGATCTATTTTTTGGGTTAACATACCGATAGGCATATTCGCTACCATCTGGTCCTATGCTAAGTTGAAGGAATTGGGAACTATCAGAAAAGAGAAAATAGATTGGGTCGGAAATGCTACATTTGCAGCAGGATTATTTCTGATCCTGTTAGGAGTAACTTTTGGTGCTTTTAAAATTATCAGTCTCTTTGAAATTTCGTTATTTATAATTGGAGGGTTTTCTTTGTTAATATTCTTTGTCTTTATTGAGAAAAGAGTACCCAGACCAATGTTCGATCTATCTTTATTCAAAATTAGGGTTTTCACCGGGGGAAATATTGCAATATTTCTTAATGCCCTTGCACGAGGGGCTTTTACATTGATCATGTCATTTTATCTTCAAGGTCCATCCATGAAACTTAATGCGCTCAATGCAGGTATTTACCTAATTCCAGTCTCTATCGCATTAGCTATCTTCGCACCTTTAAGTGGGTGGTTGTATGATAAATACAAACTAAGGATTCTTGCATCACTAGGTTTATTAGTATCAGGGACAGGTTTTTTTATTCTTGCAACTATAGGAGTAACGACCTCTTTCTATGGGCTTTTGACGCCGCTTCTTCTAGTGGGAGCTGGTATGGGTATTTTCGCATCACCAAACAGAGCATCGATAATGACCTCTGTGCCAACTTACAGGAGAGGTGTGTCAGCAAGTATTAGTACTACTTTTGTTATGACAGGGAATGCATTCAGTATTAGCTTAGTATTCTTGATAATGACCAATGTTATTCCTCTACATGCTGCTGAGCAATTATTTTCAGGTTCGTTTCAGACATCATCATCGGTTATCTCTACTCTCGTTGTTGATAAATTTCTGAACTCGGTACATCTGGTCTTTTTCATTTCAGCGTTAATGATGCTTGTTTCCGTCATTCCTTCAATAATAAAATGGCGTGTGAAATAGCCCCTGACTTTCCATAGTTTTTAGAGACTAGATCACCTACTACGAAAGCTACTTTGTTATTTTATTATAAATTATGGAACTTAAGACTTTTCGAGAATATACAGTTATTGTGCACGCTCCCTTATCACTTCAAAAACTTGATTTCTTGTCGCTAGATTGGATGATAGCTATATTTGTACGATAGATGACGCGGGTCCTATGCTACATGGTTTTGCCAACATTCTACCACATCATGAATAAGCCTATGAATATTAGTCCTAGTTGTTTGCTCGTCGTTTCTTATCATGGCATGTTGTATACGTATATGTTCTTCTAACTCCTGCATATTATCAGTATCTACACTAGTACAATACCTGCACTTCATATTACAGTGGCTTTCATTGCATAAATAATAAATTCACTATCGATGGACTAGGAATTTATTAGAAACATAGCAAGGTGTTGTTTTTACATCAGCTTTCAAATGCCTCAAATAATATTGCTGAGGCTTATGTTTTTCTGGTGCAAATAACATTTTTTTAGAAGGAAAGGACTCATTTTCATAACACTCCTTAGGTTTGAGCTTAGCTTGCTTCTTGCTAATACGATATGCTTGTTATAAATCTGAATAGATTATGTCCTCCTTAGTTTTGTTAAATTTCTCAACAGCCAAGTCTTCAATCTTTTCCGATTTTATTGTTGTCCCGACTCCCTTTGCAGAATCTCCTTCCTCAATTGATTTAGAAATGATTCTATAAAATCTGTACGCTGTTTTGCTATCTCCTTTGCTGTCTTAGTATGCATGGAATTTTTTAATATCAACAATTTCTTTTTAATATGGTCTAATGTCCATCGAGTATCATCTAATTCTCTATCTGATTCACAAAATGGATCTTTTGGATTATAAAGAGACCTATTTTCGCTACCTCCAACACTAAAAGTTCTAGCTATTCCTATTGCACCTATTGCATCTAACCTGTCAGCATCCTGCAAAATTTTGCCCTCCAAAGTAGATGGAATTAATTTCTTTGAATAACTGTGTGTACGAATCGCATAAACAACCTTTTCGATTTTTTCTGCTGAATAATACTTGTATTCAGATAATATTTTCCTGGCAATGTCAGCACTTTCATCTGCTGAATGTTTAGTCTTTCTGCTTCCCTTTGGATAAACTACCAAATCATGTAATAGTGCAGCAGCAAGAATGATCAGCAGCAAGAATGATATCCAAATCAGCACCTTCTTCTTTCTTGCTTATCATTTCGGCGTTTCTATATACTCTTAGTATGTGTTGAAAATCATGAGCCGGAGACTGATTATGTAGTAATAATTCTACTGTTCTCAATATTTGTTCCAAATTAAGTGTCATATCCATTCTTGCAGAGAGGGTCAATTTTATTTTAAGTATATGACTTAATTCCCCTGATACTGAATATTTCGTAATGTGGGAATGGAAGTAATGTACTCCGTTGATAGTTATTGTCACTTTACTTATTTAGGCTTTTATATAGTGTCACTAAATTTACTAGATTAGTGTATTGTAGCCATCAGGACCTAAGGCGTCCTTTAAGGAGTTGCCATAAAAATTTGCTTCCTTACAGATACTGCCTGCTGGCAAATTCGGACTGCCATTTTTGCCGACTTTGTACAAATTTAAGATTAGAAAACTGCTATTGTGTCTGCTGGGATGAGCCAATGATGAAGGCAGCTCCTGACCCAAAAGTAGAGGACTATATTTGAGACTTGCTGATATTAGTAAGGAGAAGAAGATGCAGACAAGACAATATCAAAAGAAAAAGAGAACCGTTGAAAAATTTATTAGAAAAACTGGAAAAGTGGAACATTCTGTTATTCTGAATGAAGTAGATGTAGACTATGATACATTAATGAAAATACTTAAAGACTTGCGTAGCGAAGGAATGATAAAATAATGGCAGCAGGGAGACAGAAGTTTTATAGATCCGAAAAACATCTATCTTGATGTAACAAAATGGCTAATACTACGCTCAAAAATAAGTTAGAGAATGTTGCTGGAAGGTTATGCGAAGTTCTTATCCCAATCAAGCATGAATATTATATAGGAGAAGGAAAGAGTGTGGCTATCTGTACACTATCTAGTATGGCTCTACTTCAGGCTATTGCTAAAACAGATGATATAATGAGCAGAATTTTAATTGTTGGAAGATTACTCTCAGAAAATAAGGGACTAGATACACTGGTCCGATTTACATTAAAACAATCAGCGTTGCTTTATCTGGTTGTATGCGGAAAAGATGTAAGAGGACATCAATCGGGGCAAGCATTATTATCGCTACATAGAAACGGCGTAACCAGGGATGGGAAGATCATCGGAGCTAACGGCCCTCATCCTTTTTTGACTTGTCTACAAGAAGATATTGAATCATTCAGAAAACAGATTATGATTTGTGATTTGATAGGTTGTGAGGACCTAGAAACTGTAAAAGCCACATTATCATCCTTCGGTCATTAGCATAAGCGGGGCTAGTAGGAATATTATGGTCGTATTTCAAAACACTTGCATTATTGACTGCCAAGACAACATGTGCTCAATTTGGATGTTTTTGGGAGTTGAAATGACAAGATTATATATTCGAATATGGCTAGCCATTTTTGTATATGTCAGTTGACTTGGGGAGAAATGTTCCTCTACAAATCCAAAGACAGCTTAGAAAAGAATGTTTTTTTGGGTGTGCTCTGTGTGGTTCTCCTTTACTAAAGTATGCTCATATTGTTCCGTATAATCGGATTCAAGCATTTCTTCCTGAGAATATGATATCTCTTTGTCCCCCACACTATGACGAATATGATAGTGGGGATCTCTCAGAATCATATTTACGTGATGCGAAAAAAGATCCTCATAATAAATTACAACCGCAAGATGCATTTTTTGTAGAATCGCAAGAGTTGGTCATAAATGTAGGAAAATCCAAGTTTATTAACACTCACCGAATATTAGTAGTCGATGATTTTGACCTTATAACAATAACTAGAGACAATGGGAAGTATTTCCTTCTTGACATCAATTTTTTCGACAAAATAAACAATATGATTGCAACAGTAATAGAAAATAGTTGGGTATCGGAAAATAGTATTGGTTGGAACATAAATTACAGCCCTCAAAAATACTTGACTATCCAGAACCCTCAAAGGAACATAACATTTGAAATCACAATAGAAAATACAGAGCTATTCATCACAGCAATGATGTATTATAACAGCTATCCAATAAGGGTTACCAGAAATGAAATATTGCTTGATGAAAATGAAATAGGAACCGAATTTAAGAACAGCGTGTTAAAAAATTATGATGTCGCTATTGTTGCATACACATAAAATTTCTATTTATGGGCTGCTTTGGGAGAGCAACAGCCATCAAAGAGTTCCTGATGTTCTGATTTAAACAAATAGAGATTGATGCATTTCTTGAGGGACTTTCGTTACTCTACAAATATACTGGATTTGCTAAATATGACCTTGAAACAGACCGAAGAAATTATACAATTATTATGCACCATGTATTAGGAGAGAAGTGGTCAAACTCTCAGACATGTTGTCTCAAGGAATAAAATCTGAGCTTGGGATAAACTCGAGGCTTGATTTTAGCAAGAGTTCAATAATAATCAAATTCCTTGTACCTTAACATTAACTATCTAATTCTCTCACTACTAACTCTTCATTAGACACTCAGGATCTGAAGAAGAAAGTATTGATCGAGAATCAACTACAACATTAACAACAAACCAGACTTTTTAAAGCACTTATTCATACATTAGAGACTATAGAATAGTTAGTAATATACTTATACCTATCCTTATATTCTATATCTATCTTTGACCACTAAAAATAACCATAAAGGAACAGTCACTATAACGAACGAGAAAAAAGCTTCAATAAAATCTCCAGAAGATATAGAAGTGAGAATTGCAGATACGCTTACAGGTTTTAGACCTTATACATTTAGGATTCTACGTGATCAAGTATTACCTGGGAATACCTCTATGATTTGTGACTATATTACTTCTATGCGACATGAAGTAAATCCCTCCGATAGCTATAGAGAAGATGTTATTTTATTATTAGCCAAATTTTCAATTTTCTTCAATAACGAAAAGACATTCAAACAGATAATTAGAGAGGATCTACTCGGCTTCTTGAATAGCTTTAGGAAATCTGAGAATGTTGATCCGTTGCACAAGTGGATAGGTACTTATAATATTTTTAGAATTCACTTAATGAGATTCTTCAAATGGCTCCATCATCCTGACATAGAACAGGACAAAAGACCCAAACCTTCAATGATAGAAAATATTCCACAGCTTAAGAGAATAGAGAAATCAATCTATAGACCGACTGACCTATGGACTACAGAGGACGATCAATTATTCTTAAAGTATTGTCCTAGTGCAAGAGATAAATGCTATCATGTGGAATAGCATTCAACGCAAGTAAAGGACGCTGTTTCGGGCACTAGAATCCCATTCAAGTTCAGTCAAGGAAGCT
>WNFY01004523.1_pt1 | contig 12813 bp, 18 predicted proteins | sample 5400091 | NCBI WGS metagenome assembly WNFY01 (sample SAMN13153364, study PRJNA577476) | soil metagenome | isolation source: 60 cm soil or saprolite under grassland replicate 1 | place: USA:California | collected 2016-06-15 | reverse complement strand
GCTCGCGCTGGGCCGCTATTTTCGCTATTACAATCACCGGCGGCTGCACTCCGCCCTGGGCTACCGTGCCCCAGTCGAGTATGAGTCGCGCGCGGCCTAACAACCGGTGTCTACGAATCCGAGGGAAGATCCCGGGCGCGGCCAAGTAAGGTTGCATTCCATTTGTGCGCCAACTGACGACGGTGTATCGAAAGAACTGGTGGTTCGCCCGCGGACATTGCGCTCGCAGCTCAAGCGCGATCCGTTAGGCAGCGCACATCGCCAAACCATGTCAAACTCGGTCTTTCTTGTGCTCGCGATGTTTACCGCTAGTCTTGGAGGACAGCTCGCAGGCATGACCGGCTCGAACAGAGCATTCCAACATGAGCTCGCACGAGCCGAGTCGCTGCCCGCTATTCGCGGTCCAACAGCTATTGCGATAGTGCAGGAGCCGCTGGATTCCGCGCTGCCTGACCTTCGTAGGGTTCAGGCGATCGCTGGCGCTCTCGGTTACGACTTTGTCCTAGCACCCGAGCGTCTGCCACGATACGCTTCGGTCTCAGTTCCACCTGGTAGCGCGCCTGCCGGTACGGCCATGTACGTTCCCGATGGCCGCCCGTCCGGGTACGCCTTAGTTGACCCACGCCGCACCCCTGAGTTTGTGAGAGGTCTCGCCGCAACGGGCGCGCTGCGCAGAGCATTTCGCGCTTTTCGACGGTCGCAGTTAGTCAACTGGTACTGGCAGCTTTGGCCGGTCGCGCTGTTGAGTGCCGTGCTAATCGTTGTAAGCCTTACCCCCGCGAGTCAGCGGAAAGCACTGTGGGTTCCGCTGACGGTGGCGTTCGCGGCTATAAGCCTCGCGCTGGTTGCACCCAGCATCATCGCACGGGCAGCCAACCCGTTTCACAACATGCTGCAACGAGACGTTGTAGCCGCATTCGTTCTCGCAGCGGGTGTCCCGCTTCTGGTGAGCTGGACCGCGTTCTTAAGTCAGGGCGCGTCTACCGCGTATCGCGTCCTCCTTCCGTCTGCGATTGCAGTGTGCAGCATCGCCGCGAGCCCCTTGTACGCACTCCTGATCCACTGTACTAGCGGTGATTGCCTCTGACGCCTTGCGGGCGCGCTGCCTAACATGCGCTTGAAGCTGTCGGGCCCGCTCTTAAAGGAATCGGCCGTTGCCTCGCCCGGCGTGCCTCAGCGGGGCAGGCCGGTCCCTTGCGCTGGCGCGCACGCCGCCCGCAGCTTAAGCGCGATCCGTTAGGCCGCGCCGCAGGACCGCCTTAACGTTCTGTTGTGGCAACCAACGAGCCTCTCACAACGTCCCCTTCCTCTGGGGACGTCCTTCAGCGAGCGAGATGGCGGCGCGTTATTAAACGGATGCGTAACACGCGCGTCCTCCTCATCCTTGGCTTAGCAGCGATGCTCTGGATCACCCTTGGTTGGCTGGCCACGAACCCCGTCGTCGGCAATCATCAGGAACTCCGCGTCATGGTTGCAGGGCCCCAAGACTACGGCCTGCAAGCTCAGCGGGTAGCGTTCGCCGCAACAGACGGAATACCGCTGGTCGCTTGGTGGCTGCCCGCTCGCGCCGAACCCAAGGAGGTCCACGGGACTGTGATTCTCGCCCACGGTGGCGCGGGTAACCGCTCGTACATGTTGTCGCGTGCGGCGTTCCTTGTCCGTAACGCTTGGAACGTCCTGGCCGTGGACCTGCGGATGCACGGCGAGAGCGGCGGGGAGTGGATGTCGCCTGGTTACTACGAAGCCCAGGATCTCCTTGGTGCGGCCGCCTATACGCGGGACCGAGGGGAGCGCGGGCCGATCATCTTGTTGGGGCACTCCTCCGGTGCAGTCGCTTCTTTACACGCCGCCGCCCAGTCTGTAGACGTCGCTGCGGTCATCGCCGACGGCGCCTTCATCAGCCCCGAGGCAATGATGAGGGGCGTCGCGAACGTTGTCGCGAACGATCCCCACGCTTCGATCTGGCGGAAGGTCGGCGTCCGCTTGGCCACCTCCCGCACGCTTCAGGTCGCAGTGGTTCTGCCGATGTACGCCCTGCGCACCGGACACTCGCTCGAGCTCGACAGCGCGTCAGCGCGATCGGCGATCGTCGGTTTAGGAGCGCGGCCTGTGCTCTTCATCGCGGGTGAGCGCGACTCCGTCGTGCCTCCAGAGAACGCGCGCCGCATGTACGACGCGGCGCAGAGTCCCTTCAAGAGGTTGCTCATCATTCCCGGTGCTGAGCATAACAACACCTATCGGATGAACGCCCAGCTTTACGAAGCCGAGGTCCTCGCGTTCTTGCACACGGTCCTCGCTGCTGACACAGCGGCGCGGCCTAACGAGCGCTTGAAGCTGCCGGGCGCTCACAAGTAGGGAGGAATTGCGTTGCCTCGCCAGCTTGCCTCTTTGTCTGCCGGTTCACCACCTTGCGCCCGCGGGCATTGCGCCCGCAGCTTAAGCGCGATCCGTTAGGCCGCAGCCAAACTGAGCGGGCATCCCACTGAGACCATCGAGGAGCGCCGTCTGAAGGCCTTACGCGTCGGAGTCGCTGCAGGAGCTGGAGTCGCAGCGACGCTCGTGTTGATCAGCATGGGAGGCGCGCCACCAGACGCGTTTGCCTGGTTCATCGTCGCCTTCATCGCAACTGCTGGCGGCTGCCTGGGTGGTGGCGTCGTCCTCGCCATTGTCCACGTGCGTCGCTCGCCGGTGGCACTACTGAAGGCGATTGGCTTCCTTAGTGCAGTATCGGTGCTCGTCCTGGTCCCCTACAGCGTTGATGCTTTCCGGGCGCGCAGCTTCCTCACGCATGCTGATTCGGCACAAGGCGTGGTGACCCGCACGTACCACCGCGGCGGCAAGCAGCTCTGGGTCAGGTACGTAGCAGGTGACAGCCGTGGGGTTGTGTCTGACCGGGCACGGAGTGCTACGTGGGACCTGCAGGTCGGCGATACTGCCTGGGTCTTCTCTGACCCCACCGCCCCCGCCCGCGTCACGATCGGGCGGCCGGGACCAGATTGGACGAGCGCCTTCCGCTCGCTCGTCGCACTGTGGGCGATCGGTGGCGTCCTGTTCCTCGGATACGGCGTCGACGCCACGCCCGCTGGCCTTCCCCAGACTTGGCGTTTACCAGTACGCCTGTTGCGAGCCCATCTCGGCGCCGCCGCGATGGCCGACGTCGGCTTTGCCCTGGTGATGGTGTTGCGGTCGGATCTTCACGATCCGCGTCACGATGTTGTGCCAGCCTTCGAGGGCGCACTGTTCGTCGGCGCCCTGTTCAGTTTGATCTTCACTTTGGTCCTAGGGGGCCTCGCCTTCCTGGTACTTCATGAGCGTCGCTGGACCAGTGCCTTTGCGTACGCCGTTGCTGGTATCCTGTTCGGGTCGCTGGGCGGGCTCACCGTCGGACCGACTGGTCTCTTGGTCGGTAGCGTCGCGGGGGTCTTTGCGGGGCTCGCCTTTCGGTGGCTCTATTTCTGGGGCGGCGAGCCGTTTGGGACTCCGGTGGCTGCGGCCTAACAAGCGCTTGAAGCTGCCGGGCGGTGATCGCTCTAAGGGAAGCGGAGTGTTGTGCGCTGACGCGCACGAACTCTCGTTCGACGGCCGATGCGCGCGCGGGCGAGTCGCCCGCAGCTTAAGCGCGAGCCGTTAGGCGGCACCACTAGCGACTGTTGTCAGCTACCACAACCGGAAGCGAGTCATGCAGTGAAAATGAGCGCAGCACGTGCGGTCGGAGTCTTCGCCGTGTCGATCGTGCTCCTCTTTGCATGCGAGCCCTCCAAAGCAACCGCCCAGCGACGACCGTCGCGTGCCACTGCGCGGCAGCTGGTTTTGGAGGCTTACGAACCGCCCAGTCAACAGAAGCGCGTCGTGGCGACAAATCCCAGCAAACAGGTTATCACGCGGACGATTCGCGACCTCCGCTGGTCCGACATCACGTTCGTAGTCCTGAGGTTAGACGACCGGAACTGGATCGAAGCGTCGGGAAGTCGAAGTGACGGCTTCTCGGTCAAGTTTGCGCGCAACGGCAAGGAGCGGGTCTCCGAAAGTGCCCCCACGCTAGATGAAATCGTGGCCCTGTTCCAATCGTACGTTGCGAACGACGGCCGCTGGGAACGAATGGTCAAGTGGCAGTGATCCCAGACGCCTCGTGAAACTGGCTTGCGGCGCGAGATCACCCGGGATCCTTCGCGGTGCCGCCTAACAAGCGCTTGAAGCTGGCGGGGCCGGCTTTCAGAGGAGGCGTGGGTTTGTGCGCCCACGCGCAGTTACCGCAGGGCGGGGCGCTTGCGCCTGCCGGCGCTCGCCCCGCAGCTTAAGCCCGATCCGTTAGGCGGCACCGAATGGGCTTCTCAGCCGACACTAGATCAAATCGCGACACAAGATGACCAGAGAAAAACGCCCCGACGAACTTGCTCGTGAGCTAGCCGGAGAACCGACCGAGCCATTGGGTACACGTCTGAATACCGTCGGAACCGTCAAGTACTGGCGGGACGACAAGGGACACGGTGTGATCGCCTCGGAAGCCACGGCGCCGTGGGACATCTGGTGTCACTTCTCAGCCATCGAGAGTAAAAGCGGAATTGCCACTCTGCCGTCGGGCGAGCAATTCCCGGTGACGTATGACAAGGACGGCCGAGCCTACTCGCCAACGGGCGAGCAGGTGGTATCAGGGTACGTCGTGCCCTCGGAGCTTAGGTCTTTGAAGGCCGGCGACCGCGTGGAAGTCACCTACTGTCGCGCCAACCAGGAGAGTTTCAAATACGTCGCGAAGCGCGTGCGACGTCTTGAGCCTACGAACGGTGCCGCCTAACAAGCGCTTGAAGCTGTCGGGCGGTGATCGCTCTAGTGGAAGCGGAGCGTTGTGCCCTAGCGAGCACGAACTATCGTTCAACATCACTGCGCCCAGCGGGCGAGTCGCCCGCAGCTTAAGCGCGATCCGTTAGGCAGCCGCAGACCATGACTTCTTCCGTCCAGCCGCTACTCACACTCTCGCAAGCCCGTATTCAAGAGGAGCTGTGGAGGGCGGAGCTACTAGCGGCCGCTGCCGCAGCTTACGGTCGGAAGACCCGTCGGCTCGTCCGTATATGCGCCGTCGCGGGATTGGCCGTACTAGGGCTCAGTCTCTGGATCGCCAGCAGTGCCCTGGCCCAAGTGGTGTTTTACGGAGGCGTTCTTCGTGCGCTTTGCGGACCAATGTGGACGGCTCTCGTCTCGCCGTGGCTCGAGGAGAGGCGATGAGAAAGCGGCTGCCTAACATGCGCTTGAAGGTGGCGGGCGGTGATCGCTCTAAGGGAAGCGGAGTGTTGTGCCCTGGCGGGCACGAACTATCGTTCAACTACACGGCGCGCGGCGGGCGAGTCGCCCGCAGCTTAAGCGCGATCCGTTAGGCGGTGACATCTGTCGATGGCACCGTCAAGCCCAATGACCCCTGAACGCAAGCGACGCCTTTGGATGGCAGTCGGCATCATTGCGATGCTGGACTTCACCGCTTTCTGGGTCGTCGGCGTTCTGGTGGGTGACGCACTGAACGGGTACGTGGAGGACGGTCACTACTACCTGTGGAATAAGTTCCATCGTCCAGACGTCTACGTCGAGGTCAGCCGGGCCGTGTATACCTATGTTTGGTGGCTCGCAACTTCCGCGCTCCTCTCTTTCCCTCTTCTACCGCTAAGCTCGGCCATGCTCTCCGAATCCCCACCCACAGTGGCCGACCTGAAAGCAGACCTGAAAGATCTTCCGCATGCCTTCACCCCAATGCGCTTGGGTATCTTTGCCCGAGCTCTTTGGGAGGCAGCTGGCTCTCATTGGCGAGATCTCGTTCCGTTCTGGTTCGCACCCACCTACTGCCTGCTCATGTGGAATCTCGGCAGTCCCATATTCGGTCGGGTACTAACGGGGAGTCTTCTGGTGCCGTTCCCTGTCTTCTGGGCATTCATCCGTGCCGCGCGCCCGTTTTCTCGTGGAGACCTTTCCTTTGCGGAAACGCTGGTTTGGGTAATACTCATGCCCTTTCTGATGCTCCTTTCGCTCATGCCGTTGCTTAAGCCGATCTTGGCACGAGGCAGCGGCTGAACCGGAGCTTCCCCCCCGCGTTGCCGCCGCCTAACATGCGCTTGAAGCTGACGGGCGGTGATCGCCTTAAGGGAAGCGGAGTGTTGTGCCCTGCCGGGCACGGACCGTCGTCTCCTTCGCTTGCGCCGGTGGGCGAGTCGCCCGCAGCTTAAGCGCGATCCGTTAGGCCGCGCCGGAGGACGGGGTTATGCACGAGACCGAACGAGTATTGGTCGTCGGAGGAACTCGAGGAACCGGACTCCTCATCGCTAACCTGCTGCTCCGAGATGGCTACCGCGTTCGCGCGCTTGCCCGTAATCCGGCGAAGGCAGCACGACGTTTGGGCTCGGCGGTGGATGTTGTCCTTGGGGATGTTACGAGGCCCGGCACGCTCGCCAGCGCTGTCAAGGACCTCACTCACCTCATCTTCACGGCAGGGGTGGCTGTAGGCCCTGCGCGAGAGAAGCTGATCATCGCAACAGAATACCAAGGTGTCTTGAACATCCTCGCCGCAGCTCGGCAGGCGAGGTTCAATGGGCGCTTCCTCTACATGACGTCTATCGGAGTGACGACGCCCTCGCTCACCGCTGCTGTTCTCAACTTCGTCAAGGGGAATACGCTGCGGTGGCGCGGGCGGGTCGAGAACGAGATCCGCACCAGCGGTGTCGACTACACGATTATTCGAGCGGGCTTCCTCCTGAACAAGCCTGGAGGGAAGCGAGCCCTTCAAATCGGTCAACGCGCCCATCCTCTGGCTCCCAAGTACAAGATCGCGCGCGCCGACGTGGCCGAGACATTCGTTCAGGCGCTGAACTACCGCAACACCACGAGGACGACATTCGAAGTAGTCTGGGGCAAAGGTCCGCGCCAGGAGCAATGGGAGCTCCTCTTCGGGCGGCTCCAGCCGGACTCTTGACCCTATCATCGGCGGCGCGGCCTAACAAGCGCTTGAAGCTGGCGGCGCGCTCGCAAGTAGGGAAGAATCATGTTGCCTCGCTGACGGACTCCATCAGCTGCTGCGGTGCCTTGCGCCACTCAGCAGTTCGCCCGCAGCTTAAGCGCGAGCCGTTAGGCGGCCAGCTTGCAAACATGGGGTTCATACTGAGCAATGAACTGGATGCCGACATTCGTGGCGCTCCCCGAGCGTTCGAGCGCTATCGAGCATCCGTCCGCGAACGCCGGAACTCATTTCCTCCATCGGCCTTTGCGCTAGCCATCTCTGACTGGTACCACAACTTCCATGATCACCGCTGCCCCCACGACGCGCGGCTCGAGGAGATCCGGGTTTTCAAGCCAGGCGCCGGCTCCGAGAACAAGCCCCCTCTTTCCGAGCTAGAGATCTTGCTTCAGGGAGCCTACGACGACGGCCGCATCCGCTTTCGATACTCAAACGTGTTCCGTTATTCGCTCGTGCACGAGAAGGCCCTACCGACGCTGGACTGGCGGTACGATGAGTTCCGGATCAGCGACGACGGGCATCTCGTACACGAGATTGAGTGGTGGGACAACGCACAGCGCAGAGTCGATATACAAGACGGCGCGAGAAGGGTCCAATATGGGTCTAGACTCGGTTGAGTTTGTCATGGCGTTAGAGGAAGCGTTCGGTATCTACATCCCGGACGTCGATGCCGTCAGCCTTGCAACTCCGCGCAACGTCATCGACTATGTGGAGAAGCGGTTAGTTCCTGCCGATACCTCACACTGTCTGGACCAGCAAGCGTTCTACTCCGTTCGTCGCGCCGCAATGCAAGTCCTGGAGAAGCCCCGAGCGTCGTTTACGCCCACCACGCGGTGGGACGAAATCCTGCATATCCGTGATCATCGCCGGCAGTGGGAGCTCGTTGGCCAGGCGACCGGATTATCGAAGTGGCCGCGCCTCCGATTCGGCTCGATTCCCTCCGACGTTCGGACGGTGGGTGGCACCGCTCGTTTTCTCGCGACCAAGTGTCCGAGTGCAGTGAAACGATCCCCGCCCAGCTGGACGAGAGAGGAGATTACAGAGGTTGTGACGCGCCTGATGGAGGCGGAGCTGGGGATCACCACGTTCGGTCTGGATGATCGGTTCGTTCAGGACCTTGGCGTCGATTGACGCGCCGCCTAACAAGCGCTTGAAGCTGCCGGGCGCTCCCAAGTAGGGAAGAGTGGCGTTGCCTCGCGGGCAAGCCTTTTTGTCTACCACTCCACCGCCTTGCGCCCGCGCGCATTGCGCCCGCAGCTTAAGCGCGATCCGTTAGGCAGCACCACTTCTCCAGGTGACCTCCATGCCCAATGTGACTCTGAAGCGCTTCGAGGTGCCCGATGAAGTCCGACGCTTTCCCCAGGGTCGGCTCGACCTCGTCGCTGTCGGCGGCCTTATGATCGGTCGGGCGACGCACGAGCCAGGATATAGATGGTCAGTGGATAGCGCTCCGGCCGTCGGTACGTCCCGCTGCCATCTTGAGCACGTCGGGCTTGTCCTGCAGGGTCGGGCGACAACAGCCTTTGACGACGGGCGTGCGTGGGAGCTGACGCCCGGCACCCTATTTCACGTCCCCCCAGAGCCCCATGACCTGTGGGTAGTGGGAGGTGAGCCCTACGTGTCTCTACATTTTCTCGGTGAAGCGTACTATTCCAAGTAATGGTGGTGGGAAGGTGCTGCCTAACAAGCGCTTGAAGCTGTCGGCGCGCGTAGATTAGGGATGAATCTTCACCAGCGCGCCGCAGCTTAAGCGCGGTGCGTTAGGCCGCGCAGCGACCACCGTTTAAGGGAGGACCCCACCATGGCCAAGCAGCTTGCATGTGACGACCTAATGAAGGGCTGCAAGTTCATCGCCAAGGCATCCAATGAACAGGAACTCTTGAAAAAAGTAGCCTCGCACGCCGCACAAGCCCATGGCGTCAAAGAGATCAGCCCCGAGCTACTCGCCAAGGTACGATCAGCGATGAAGGAAGTCTCTGCCTGACCAAGATCGCGGACGCGCGGTCTAACAAGCGCTTGAAGCTGGCGGGCGGTGCTCGGTCTAAGGGAACCGAAGTGTTGTGCCCCTGGCGGGGCACGGGTTTCGTCCAGCCGCCTTGCGCCGGCGCGCGAATCGCCCGCAGCTCAAGCGCGGTCCGTTAGGCGGCGTCTCTGTATTCCTTGAATAACCGCAACTTACCCTCGCCCGGCGCTGGCGGTCGAGTTCCGTATGTCTCTGCGCGATGACTTGCGAGGAGGCGTCCTCTAGGGCGCCGGCTTCTCGGTCCTCGCCCTGCTCATCATCGCCGGGGCCGCGGTTCGCACTCTGTTTGGCGCACGGATCGGTCGCTGGTCACAACTCCCGCTCGCCCTGCCCGTTATCATCGGCTCTTACTTCGGCGCTGGACTTCTCGGAGGGCTCGGGTTCTGGGCAACCCGACCTCTTCGCCGCTGGGCAGTTGGGTGGGCTCTTTCTGGATTTGCCATCGGTACCATCGTCTATGGAACAGTCGCGCTGACCGGCATCCTCGCGTATCTCTACTTCGACGTGAATCTGTTCGACCTGAAGTCGAAGACTGACGCATGGCAGTTCTGGCCAGCGGTATCTGGAGCGTGTGGCGCCCTGACCGGGGTCCCTCTCGGGTTGTACTACTGGTCGCAGGAGCGTTCGAGCGGAAGGACGGAGACCAACTGGCGCTTCCTGGGAATAGTCGTTGCGATTGGTGCTATTCTCGCGTTGGCAATGCGGTTGGTTGGGTGGTGGTGATGCTCCTTTCGTTCTGGACGCCGCCTAACAAGCGCTTGAAGCTGCCGGGCGCTCAGAAGTAGGGAGGAATTGCGTTGCCTCGCCGGCTAGCCTTTTTGTCTGCCGCTCCACCGCCTTGCGCCCGCGGGCATTGCGCCCGCAGCTTAAGCGCGATCCGTTAGGCGGCGGCAGACGCATTCCTGGCGAACACGACTATGCGCTATCGTTCGCCCACATCTTCATGACCGTGGCGGCGGTGCTCGCAGCAGGCTTCGGCATCGCCACGGCGATTTGCGCCTATCTCAGCCAGATTCGTCGCCGATGGCTCTGGATACTGATCTCTCTCCTCGGGGCGCCCGTCACGACTATGAACTGGGCGACAGGCCAGGTTCGCACACAAGCTCTCAGGATCCAGGTCGTCAATGTCGGTGTTGTCAGACCAGGTCCCAAGGCGCCATCGCTGTCTACCAAGCGCTTGAACGTGCCGGCGCGCGTAGGATATTGAATGACGACTCTTTCACCAGCGCGCCGCAGCTTAAGCGCGGTCCGTTAAGCAGGGGGCGCGATGTGGAGACGTGACCTCGTACCGCTGATGACGTTTGCCGTCGGCGTCGCGTCTGCCTGCGAAACCCGCAGCTCCCGCCACCAAGCGTCGACTGCCAGCACGGCGCCACAACTTGCCACCGATTCCGGGTCATCACCGCCTCGGGTATCAGGGGACGTATCGCGACTCAACGCCAGTGACCTTGTCGGCCTTCGCTACGGTGCCGGCACGAGGCCACCCTCCGCCGTTGCTCCCCTTGGCGGTTGGCTCATTCTTCCGGAGAGTACGTCAGCGTGGGCGGCTGAATTCCGAATCACGGAAGCGTACTACGGAAGTGGTCGCGTCCTGCTGCTCGAGCGCGTCTATCGCCGTGCCGCGTCGAACTCGCTAGTCTGGGAGATTATCGCCGTGCAGCGCTTGCCACCGTTTCCTGCTGGTTACGTTCTGGCGCGTGGCACGTGTAGTTTCGGACGGCGGGCGGATGGCAGTATCGCCGCCATTGTGCGTGCCGGAGTTGAGAGGGACGAGCCGTTTCGGGTCATCAGCCAGGCTTGGCGCGCCGACCTGAACCGGCCCGCGTTCTCCGAAAGCTCTTTGGACGGTCTCCGGTGCTTCAACAAGCCGTTCGACGGTCGGTGACGGAGGCGCCCCTGCCTAACAACCAGCGCTTGAAGCTGCCGGGCGGTGATCGCTTTAGGGGAAGCGGAGTGTTTGCGTCCTGGCGGGCGCGAACTAACGTCCAACGGCCTTGCGCCGGCGACCGAGTCGCCCGCAGCTTAAGCGCGATCCGTTGGGCGCACGCCAACTACCCTCCGATTATCTCTCATGCCCGTCAGCTCGAGCTTTCGGACTTTCGTCGTCGACCAGTTGAGCCGGGTCCTGCCGCGCGTCCGCGCGCGGAGCATGTTCGGCGGCGTCGGCGTCTATTCCGGCGACCTCTTTTTCGCGTTGATCGCCGATGACACACTCTACTTCAAGGTCGATGACTCCAATCGAGGCGACTTCGAGGCGCGCGGCATGGGTCCGTTCCGGCCTTACGGAGAGACCGGTGAGATCATGCAGTACTACCAAGTGGCGGAAGATCTCGTCGAGGACCCCGAGGCTCTGCGGCCGTGGGCTCAGAAGGCCATTGCGGTAGCGGGGCGCAAGAGAGTGAAGCCGCGGCGGCGCGGCGGCGCCTAACAAGCGCTTGAAGCTGCCGGGCTTGTCGCTCTTAAAGGAATCGGAGTGGTTGTGCCCTAACGGGCGCGGACAATCGTTCACTACTCTTGCGCCGGCGGGCGAGTCGCCCGCAGCTTAAGCGCGATCCGTTAGGCAGCACCACATGGCTTTGCTCGCTCTTGCCACCGCCTGCGCCGGCACATTCTTTGGTGCCGCGATATACATCAATTTCGTCGAGCATCCAGCGCGCATGTCCTGTGGCCGAGAGCTCGCAGTTCGTGAGTTCGGTCCAAGTTACGCCCGCGCCTCTGCGATGCAGGCAGCGCTCGCGATAGTCGGCTGTCTGATTGGTCTGGTTGCGGCGTGGTCGCTGCGAGACGTTACGACAGCCATCGCAGCGGCACTCCTTGGCTTGGTCGTCCCGTTCACTCTGATCGTCATTTTCCCGACCAATAAGCAGTTATTGGCGCCCAATCTCGATGCAACGAGCGAGAACGCGGGTGCGTTGTTGGCTCGGTGGAATCGGTTGCATGCCGTTCGAAGTCTTCTGAGCGGAATCGCCTTTGCTCTTTTCCTCTACCGTCTTGCCTCGATCGGCGCTGTCTAACAAGGGCTTGAAGCTGACAGCGCACATAGGGGTATTTGATTTGTCACCAGTGCGCTGCAGCTTAAGCGCGATCCGTTAGGCGGCGTCACACGCTTGGTAGATCGGCCCTCGTCCCATAGATTGGTCCCATGACCAACAAGCTCAAGAAGGCCTTCGACGCAGCCTCCAAGCTTCCGCCAGGCGATCAGGACGCTCTTGCGGCGGCCATCCTCGAAGAGGTGAAGGTCGAGGGGCTCTGGGACGCCTCGTTTGCAAAGAAGCCGGCCGTCCTCGAGCAGCTGGCTGACGAGGCTTTGGATGAGCACCGTGCTGGGCGGACGCGCCTCCTCGACCCTGAGAAGCTCTGACCTCACATACTACAAAGCGGTTTCGCGAGGCGTTCAGCGCCTTGCCACCACAGGTCCAAGCCCAAGCACGCCTCGCCTATCAATTGTTTCGCGGCGACCCGTTTCACCCGAGCTTGCGGTTCAAGCAAGTCCACTCGACGCAACCCATCTTCTCGGCGCGTGTGGGCCTGGCGTATCGGGCGCTAGCCGTCAGGGCAGGGGAGGATGTGATCTGGTTCTGGATCGGCTCCCATTCGGACTATGACAAACTTCTGGCACGGTTGTGACGCCGCCTAACAAGCGCTTGAAGCTGGCGGGGCTGACTTTCAAGGGAACCGTACGTTTGTGCGCCAACGAGCTCGTACCGCAGGGCGAGGCGCTTGCGCCCGCCGGGGCTCGCCCCGCAGCTTAAGCGCGATCCGTTAGACGGCAACAACTTTCCTCTGATGGCGAGCTCAT
>WNFY01004519.1_pt1 | contig 12820 bp, 8 predicted proteins | sample 5400091 | NCBI WGS metagenome assembly WNFY01 (sample SAMN13153364, study PRJNA577476) | soil metagenome | isolation source: 60 cm soil or saprolite under grassland replicate 1 | place: USA:California | collected 2016-06-15 | reverse complement strand
TGTTGCGCTTCCGCGCTGTCGCAATTCCTGAAAGTGCGCGGTGACCTTTTGTCCTTCGTCGCGCTGGCCCGCGCGCATTAAAACCTGTCCCAGATTATAGAGTGCCGTTGCATTATATGGTTCAGCGGCTAGCGCTACGCGAAAAGCCGCGATGGCTTCCGGGTATTTGCGCTGTTGAGAGTAGATCTGGCCCAGATTGATGTTTGTCCCAACGTCGTTTGGATCGATCTTAAGGACGTGTTGAAACGCAACAATCGCTTCTTCCGTCCGACTCTGCAGTTTGTCAATCAGCCCCAGAATGTAGTATGGCTGCGGAGCGCCGGGTGCCAGAGCAGCTGCGTTTTGAGCTTCCCGCAATGCCCCCGGCAAGTCCGGTACATTGAAGAGCGCGATACTGAGGTTGATGTGTGAGAGATTGAGCTTCGGATCGATCTGCAACGCGCGTCGGAAGGTGTCGGCTCCTTCTTTGTACTTGAACTGCTCGAGCAACGCTACGCCGATGTTATTGGCGCGATATGCGTCTTCGCGAGAAGCCGTGGTCGGCTGGTTCTGTAATTTGGCGGATGATGTCCCGGCGAGAAAGAGTGCAGGCGAGCACACTGCCAAAACAAAAAGGCAGAAGATAACGGGTTTAAGATTTTTCATCACTCCTGTCCCAACGCTTTATCGAATAGGAGCACAACAACACTGTATTGAGTTTGATTGACCGCTAGTGCAAACCCCAAAAGGTCGATGTTTCAACAATCTGTGATAATTATCACTGGCGTATTGCGTAGACCATCGTCGCGAATCGCTCCTCCGGCCATGGCAAATTCTGTCTTGATCAGAAGTTATGGCTGCTCGATTCTAGTGCCCAACATCGATGTTCAATGGTTTGATGTCCGGCGGAATAAATTGTCGATCGATCAAATCCCTCATGGCGATGGGTTTTTCAAGAATCCCCACCTTGACCGCCATATCATTAATCTTCTGCAAGTCTTCATCCGTCGGCGTTAACATTCGGTAGCTAACGCGATCAGGCGGCTGCGTCAGCACGTAACGAATGAGCTTCTCATCCTGACGGAAATAGGGCGCAACTACCTTGGCGGCTTCCAGTCGATGACCGTCTGCCCACTCGCCGCTCTCAGCGATGCCGCGTACGAGATCACGCACAACGTCCGGTCGATCCCGAATCAGTTTCTCGGTAACAACCAGGACGCAGGAGATGAAGTGCGGCCAAATGTCTTTTGCGTGGTAGAGGACACGACCACTACCGTCCAGTTCGGCTTTTGCGGCATGTGGTTCGCCCACGAAGTAGGCATCGATGGCATGTGCGGCGAGCGCCCCTGGCATGTCTGGCGGCGGTAGTTCGACGAACCGGATTTCATCGGGACCTACTCCCTGATCGTCCATGAGTTTGCGAATGACGAGATACTGGTTGCTGTACTTGCTCGGTATCGCGAATGTCTTACCTCGCAGATCGCGCAGACTTTGCGCTGGAAGATCCTTGCGCACGATCACAGTCGAGCCGTCGCGATGTCCCAGATAAACGATCTTCACCGGCACGCCTTGTTCGCGCAGCTTCATCGCGAGCGGAGCAATCATGAACGTCGCGTCCAGGCGACCGCCTTTAACGGATTCGACTACAGTGGGGAAATCGGTAAAGCGCTGAGACTCGAACCGATTGGTGGTGCTCGTTCTGGTAGCGAAGTCAGTCACCGGACAAGTTAGATGGCAAGTAACCGGCAGGTATCCCACTTTCAATTCCTGACGAGTCTGTGCCGATCTACCGCTCACCATTTCCCTTATTGAGCCGTAATGCCATGGCTTAAGTCTTAGCAGTCCAAGCACAGCGACAAAAGCAATGATTCCAAGCAGCCAGCGAGTTATGGGTGACCGAAGCATATGAATTTCTCCATCATGAGACCGGCGTCTGGATGATAAGGTTGCCTTTATCCTGTTCGAGGCCAAGCTCAGTCAAAACATAATGTACGGTCTCTACGACTTCAGGATGAGTCGGCTCGCGCGGACGACGCAGAGTTACGCGCAACTCTCGGCAGAGGCGAGCAGGGCGCTCGGAGAGTACCAGAATACGGTCCGCCATTTGAGCGGCTTCTTCGATATCATGTGTCACGAGCACAACCGTCCGTGGTAATTCTTCGAGCATTCGCGCCAACTCTCGTCGCATTCGAAGGCGAGTAAGATAGTCGAGCGATGAAAAAGGTTCGTCCAGAAGCAGGATGTCTGCATCTCCAACCAGTGCCCTGGCCAGTTCCACACGTTGGCGCATGCCTCCTGAGAGTTGATGCGGATAGTGTCCGGCAAATTCCTCGAGATTGATCAGACGCAGCATCTCTTTGAGTTGTCTTTCGCGCTCCGCCTCGCTGGTTAGATCCCGAAGTCCAAGTGCAATGTTTTGCGCTGCGGTTTGCCAGGGGAAGAGACTGTCGTGCTGGTAGACCATCCGTACCCTGCCCGAACGCAACACCCGGCCCGCTGAAGGCTTTAGAAACCCTGAAAACAGATTGAGCAGCGTTGTTTTACCGCAACCTGAAGGACCCACCACTGCAACGAATTCGCCGCGGGATATATCCAGCGAGAGATGACGGAAGACCTCGAAAGAGTCGAAGCTGACGGACCCGTCTTCGATGCGCAGCGGCTTATCTTTCATATCCCCAACTGACACTGCGAATCTTCGTGAGCCTGATGAGAACCTGATCGATTACCACGCCAATTACGCCGATCACGATCATTCCGGCGACGAGCAGATCCATCCGCAAGCCATTGCGCGCGTCCCAGACTGCGAATCCCAGACCGTCGCGCCCGGCAATCATTTCCGCTGCTACTACTACCAGCCAGGCAAGACCGGCTGTGACCCGCAGCGAAGTGATGACCTGTGGCGCAATCGCAGGCAAAGTTACCCTCGTCAGCAATTCCAAACCGCTAAAACTGTAATCGTGCGCCACGCGAAAATAGATTGATGGAATATTCGCCACGGCCGCAAGCGTTGCGACCACAATTGGGAAAAAGCAGGCCATGAATATCAGAAAAATTGCCGGCAGATCCCCGATGCCGAACCATAGAATGGCAAAAGGTATCCAGGCGAGGGGCGACAAACTGCGAAAGAAGTTGATCGCCGGCAAGAATGCAAAGCGCGAGCGCACACTATGACCCAACCACAGTCCGATTGGCACTCCCGTGAGCACTCCGAGCAAGAAGCCGGTTGTCACGCGGAAGAGCGAGGCGACGAGATCGTCGATCAATCGTCCGCTGCGAAACTCCTCTCCCAAACCCCTGGCTACGGCTAATGGCGACGGGAAAACCGATTGGGGAAAAACGCTTAACTGGGAGAGCATGGACCAGATAGCGAGGGCAATCAACAACACCAATAATGGAAGAAGGCGAACCTTTAAGGGCAGCGGCTTTTCAGTCATGCAAAGCTCACGAACTTATTTCTCGCGTCGATACATTGGTAACTCACGGAAGGCTGTGCGCATTCGAGAGAGGCTGCTCCTCACTAAGAGCTGCTGACGACTTTCATTTGCACGCTCTCTGCTTCTCACTTGCCGATGCGGGTTAGTATTTGTTCCTGATTAGCTAATATCCGCTCCTGGTTGGCAATGACGGTGTCAAGCTTGTTTTGATTCGAGAGGATCGCCTGTTGATTGGAGATGATAGTCGCCTGGTTCCTCAAGGTTTCGTCCAGTTTTGCCTGGTTGGACTCGATCCTTTGTTGGTTGGCTATGATAGCTCGCTGGTTAGCCAATATCTCATCAGTAGACATGACGGTCTCCTCTTTTCGTTCGACACGGAGTTTTTTGTATGCTCGGGCGCGCTCATTATAGCCGCGGGCGCAATTAGATGATATTCAATTCATTTTTGAGGCAATGTTTTCACAAGAGCCGCAATCAGGTATTCATACTTTAGTTGGAGACGCGTATCAGCCAATGGGTGTAGAAGTCGTCACAGACGGATGTGTTATCTTGCTTCAAAGCGTGGTAAGAGTCGTAGTAAACCGAAATTGAGCATCGAGACCACTTCTCATGACACCAGCTTTCGTCAGGTGAGGGGTTGTTGTGGCCAGTCGTCAACCCGCTTCAGAGGTTTCCATCGCCAAGAGAACGGCTCATCGTTCCTGAACAATGACGATCCACTCTAAAGCACAGCAAACGCCAGGCGGGAATGAGAAACGCGTTTGCTTGCAATCCCCTGGCACGTCCGGACGACCTTCCGAGAGTATCGCGCAAGACTTGTAGATGAAAATCAGTCTGCCGCACTATCACAAAACCGCCACGGTGTTTCTCCTGGGAGTGCTTCTTTTTGCAATCTCGGCATGCCGACCCGTCGGCAAATTACCGCCGAAATCCTCCAAAGAGTATAACGATGTAGTTAGTGCATTCTATGTTGGACTCGCGGCATTGCAAGTTGGCGATGACGTGCGCGCGGAAAGCAAACTCGCACTGGTTACGCAGCTCGTGCCGCCTGAACCGGCCGGCTGGGCCAACTGGGGACTACTCTCACTACGCCAAAGGAATTTTGATACGGCGGCGGAAAGATTAGAGCGCGCTCGCTCGCTTGCTCCCGAGAATGATCAAATCCATTACCTTTTGGGTCTTCTCGAAAGCAGTCGCGGGCGTTCGACAGAGGCAGTTGCTGAGTTGCGCAAAGCAATCGAGATCAACCCGGGAAACCTTGTGGCAACTTATAAACTTGCCGAAGAAATTGAACGGCAGGGTGATAAGAATAGCGAATTGGAATACCAGCAGCTCGTCCAAAAAATGCTGGAAATCCAACCTGACAACCTGGCCATCCTGCTTGAATTGGGACGCATTGCGGCTAAGCGCGGCGATGCTGAGGCTCTGCACCGAGTCGTAAGCAAGATCTCTGAACGCTCATCGGGTTGGCCTGCGGAGGTGCAACAGCAACTCGAAGCCGTGCAAACGGCTGTTGCTGGTTCGGACACGCGCGAGGCCGCAACCCGGATCACGTTTTTGCGCAACGTCCTTGTACGCGTTCCACAGTATCGGCGGGATCTCGGCGCGATCAAGCCGCCGCCCGGCGAGGAAGCAATTCCGTTTACGCATTTTCTACGGCTTGAGTCTCCGACCTTCGCTCCTGCGGCCGCAGATCTGGCGCTCACATTTCCCTCCGAACCAGTGCCTAACTTGAACGACGGACACTGGGATTGGGTTGGCGCGATTTCACTGGCCAGCGGCGGGCCGCCGACTGTCGTGGTTGCAAATGGAAAAGAGGTGCGTCTAAGCAGCGGGGCAGGCTTTGCTTTTCCTGGAGGATCAGTTGCTACGCCACCTGGGCCCAACGGTGTACTGCCGATCGACTTCAGCTACGACTTCAAGAACGACCTGGTGCTTGCCGGTGTCGGAGGTGTGCGTCTCATGCGGCAAGATGATCCGAAGGCATTCACTGACGTGACCGCACAAACAAAACTTCCCGCCTCGGTAATAAACGCAAGCTATACCGGCGCGTGGGCAGTTGATATTGAGGCCGACGGTGATTTGGACGTAGTGCTGGGATCACAACAAGGCGCGCCGACAGTTCTGAGAAACAATGGTGATGGCACCTTCCTCGAGATTCACTCCTTCAACGGAGTCTCAGGCGTGCGTGGTTTTGCCTGGGCCGATCTCGATGCGGACGGTGATCCCGATGCTGCATTAATTGACGGTGCAGGAAAACTCCATGTCTTTAGTAATGAGCGACAGGGCCAATTCCGCGAACGTGCTCTCCCTGCGAATCTGCAGTCAGTGCGCGCAATCAATGTCGGTGACATTAACAGCGACGGTGTTTTGGATTTGCTGGCAGTCCAAGCCGACGGAACCATTGTTCGCATGTCCGATAAGGACGAGGGACAAAGCTGGGACACGGCTGAGATCGCAAGTCTCGGGAGCACTCTTCCTGATCAAGACGAAGTAGAATGTAGTCTACGCGTAGCGGATGTGGACAATAACGGCGGAAACGATTTGATTCTTACCGCCACTGCCTTGCGGCCAGGGTATATCGTACCCATCCCCTCAAATCGCAGCGCCACAATTAGCCAAGGAAATGCTGTTGTTTGGCTGAGCGATAAAGACAACAATCTTAAAATCCTTAATGCAGCTATTGAACCAGGTCGGATCACTGATGTCGTTGACTTGAATGGCGATGGCAGACTCGATTTCCTGGGTTTTTCTTCCAAAGGCGATCAGCCCCGCGTGGGAATCAATCACGGTACGAAGAATTATCACTGGCAAGTCGTGCGACCACACGCCAGCCAGGCAAGCGGCGATCAACGCATCAATCCTTTTGGTGTTGGCGGTGAAATGGAGGTTCGTGCCGGCCTAATGCTTCAGAAACAACCGATCACGGGACCGCTACTTCATTTCGGTCTGGGCGAACAAACAAGTGCGGATGTTGTCCGTGTCGTTTGGCCCAATGGCACGGTGCGCGCGGAGTTTGAGGTAAAAGCTGATCAGGAAGTGGTGACGGAGCAACGTTTGAAGGCGTCTTGTCCATTCCTGTTCGCTTATAACGGTAAGCGGATGGAGTTTGTGAAGGATGCGGCTCCATGGGGTTCTGCTATTGGCTTGCGCATCAACACGCTCGGCTCCGCAAAAATAGCGGCAACCGGAGAGTGGTACAAGATCGGGCGAGACCAACTAGTACCGCATGATGGTTACTATGACCTACGAATTACTGCGGAGCTTTGGGAGGTTTACTATTACGATTATGTGGCGCTCATGCCAGTCGATCACCCCGAAGGTACTGAAATCTTTGTAGACGAGCGGTTCGTTATTCCGCCGGCAAAACTTGGCTTCACCACCGTTGCGACACCGCACAAGATAGCCCGGGCAGTCGATGACAACGGTCAGGATGTGACCGACGTCGTGGATGCGCTCGACGGTAAAGCCCTCGCTAGCTTTGGGCGTGGTCAGTATCAAGGTCTGACGCGTGATCACTATCTTGAAGTAGACCTTGGCGACGACATGCCGAAGAGTGGCCCACTCTACTTGATAGCTCATGGCTCGATCCACGACACCGAGTCGTCGCTCAACGTTGCTATCACCCAGGGGACGCGCTGGCAGGCTCACGGGTTGAGCCTCGAAGTGCCGGACGGACGCGGGGGATGGATCGTTGCGCAACCGAACCTGGGCTTTCCCGCTGGGCGCAAGAAAACGATTCTTTTCAATCTCACGGATGTCTTTCGTCCCGGTACGCCACGTCGAGTACGTATACGAACTAACCTCGAGATTTACTGGGATCAGTTAGAATGGGCGCGGGGTCTTCCCGATGCTCCGGTCAGAACGGTCCGTCTGAATCCGACCGTAACAGACTTGCACTATCGCGGTTATTCGGTGATCCACAGACCAGACGCCGGAGCTCCCGCTCCTGAGGTGCCCGAATATGATCAACTCTCGGCGACCAAGCAGAGTTGGCGCGATCTGATCGGCTACTACACACGCTACGGCGACGTCAACGAGCTTTTGCAGAAAATAGATGATCGTTATGTGATTGTAGCCTCGGGCGATGAGATGTCACTACGCTTTCCCGAGCAACCACCGCCGCCCGCCGGCTGGGTGCGCGACTTCGTGTTTATGGGCGACGGCTGGATCAAGGACGGCGACTATAACTCGACGTTTTCCAAAACAGTTCTGCCGCTGCCGTATCATCAGAAGCGAGAATACACTGCGGTTCCCGGGATTCTTGAAGATGAATGGGTATATCGTCGCTATCCTGACGACTGGCAAAAGTTTCACACGCGTTATATCACGCCTGAAGTTTTCCAAGACGCATTGAGGTCAGACAAGCGGAGATGACACCTGATCGTCCAGTAAGAATCGCACTCCTGGTCCTTTTCCTGGCGCTAATCGGTACGCCGATCGCAATCAAACGATGGGAGGCGCGCCGGGAGTCAGGCCGATCGAAACTGGACAGCAGTCTAGCGTTGGCGCGTTACGGCTTTTATCTGCAGGAAGTGGCACGCGCATCAGGAATAAACTTCAGTCATCAAGCGCCCACGCTGGACCATAAGCTGGATCACATCATGCCGGAAGTTGCGTCAATGGGCGCCGGCGCTTCTATCGTCGATTTTGATCGTGACGGTTGGCAGGATATCTATCTGACAAACAGTGGTGAAGGAAGCAAGAACAGCCTGTATCGGAACATGGGTGACGGCACGTTTAAGGACATGGCCGGCGAGCTGGGAATCGCGGATGTTAACCAGCCGGGAACCGGCGTATCAATGGGAGCAGTTTGGGGCGATTATGACAACGACGGTTATGAAGATCTTTTTCTCTACAAGTGGGGCCGCCCCGAAATGTTTCACAACGATGGGGGCCGGCATTTTACGCGCGTTACCCAACAGGCCGGATTGCCGGCATGGGTGAATGCAAACACCGCGATCTGGTTTGACTACGATGGCGATGGCCTGCTTGATCTCTTCTTAGGTGGTTACTATTCCGAAGACGTCGACCTTTGGCACTTGAAAACCACACGCATGATGCCGGAGAGTTTTGAATATGCAAAGAATGGCGGGCGAAAATATCTCTTCCATAACCTGGGTGGTGGAAAGTTTGAAGAGGTTAGCGCGAAAGTTGGCATCAACAGCCGCCGCTGGGCGTTAGCCGCTTCGGCGGCCGACCTTAGAGGTTCGGGCCATCAGGATCTATTTGTCGCGAACGACTACGGAGTTTCTGAACTGTACTTCAATAACGGCAAGCAGTTTCGCGAGGTGGGCGAACAGACAGGTGTCGGCTTTGCGCCTAAGAGCGGGATGACTGCTGCCTTTGGGGACATTCTCAATCAGGGCAGGTATGCTATCTATGTCTCCAACATTTCTGAAGACGGCGTGCTCATTCAAGGCAACAACTTTTGGGTGCCACAGGAGGGCACCTCCGGCGACGGCATTCGCTATGAGAATCTCGCTCGAGCGCTGGGCGTTGAAATGGGTGGCTGGAGCTGGGGCATGCAGTTTGGTGATCTAAACAATGACGGAACACTTGATCTGTATTTGACCAATGGTTATGTCTCGGCCGATCGAAACAAGAGTTACTGGTACGACTTTTCGAAAATCGCCGGCGGCAACAGCACCATTATCGGTGATGCAGCGAACTGGCCCGCGATGGAAGGACGCAGCCTATCGGGCTACCAGCAAAAGCGTGCCTGGCTTAACGATGGTGCGGGGAGGTTTGTTGATGTTGCCCAAGCGGTCGGTGCGACGGATACATATGATGGACGGTCAGTTGCACTCGCCGATCTTTGGAATCGCGGGGTGCTCGATGTGATTGTCACTAACCAGCGCGGTCCATTGCTTATTTACAAAAACACAGTCGCTCCGGGAAATAGGTGGATCGACTTTGAACTGGAAGGCACGTCAAGTAATCGTAGCGCTCTCGGCGCTGAAGTTGAGTTGTTTTGGAACGGACGGCAACAACTGCAGACAGTTTCCGGTGGCAGTGGTTTCTGCGCAGAGAATCAAAGGCGGCTGCACTTTGGCCTAGGCAAAGACGCACAAGTCGACAAGGCCGTGATTCGTTGGCCCTCCGGACGAATCCAAACCATCGAGAAACCCGTAATTGGCCAAATTAATAAAATCAAGGAGCCTGCATGAGCCAGTTTACGGCCGAGCCCACCCTGACCCCGGCGGGCTCGGCGCTCAAAGTCGGAGAGCGCAAGAAATTCCGTTTTGATAATCGCTACGTAGCCCCTCTTTTTATCACCTGCATCCTGCTGGTGGGCCACTTCTCCTACGGCATTCTCGAAAATTACAAGAAGACCGTGCTGGCGATCGTGGCGAGCATCATTGCCGAGCTGATTCTGGGCCGGATCTTTTTCGGTAAGTGGTTGAATCTTGCAAGTGCTTACATCACCGGGATCAGCGTCGGGATTCTAGTCCGCTCGCCCGCCTACTGGCCTTACGCACTGTGTGGTGTGATCTCGATAATGTCGAAGTACGTTTTGAGGGTTAAGGGACGACACATTTGGAATCCATCCAACTTCGGGATCGCCGTGTTGTTGTTTCTTGCGCCAGAGACAATGGCAGTCCTGAGCATTCAATGGGGCAACAACCTCTTGCCAATCTTTGTCATTTGGGCTTTGGGTTCGATTATCATTTGGCGCGCTCGCCGGTTTCACATCAGCGCCACTTACGTTATTTCCTTTTTCTTGTTTGCGTTCCTGCGAAGCTGGATTACCGGCGATCCATGGCAGTCGGAAGTGGCGCCAATCACCGGGCCAATGTACCAACTTTTTGTTTTCTTCATGATTACCGATCCAAAGACGACCGTTCGATCTAAGACGGGTCAATGCATGGTTGCCTTTTGCGTAGCCCTGGTCGAGTTTATTTTGAGACTGGGCCAGGTCGTTTATGCTCCTATTTATGCGCTGTTCCTGGTTGGCCCCGCGGCTAATTTGATCGAAATCTGGCTGGAAACGCGCAGAACAACGTCCGCCACATCCAATGCGTAAAAGCGAACAGCGACATGCGCTGCGCATGTCACCAGTGGTGAGCGGGGAATTGGGCGCGGCATAGGCTATGAACATTGTGCTCATAACAGAGCGGTGGCGTGCTAGCTCCCCGCTAACTTTTCATTCGTAATCATTTGGCCGGTCTGCTCATATATCGGGATAGAAACCTTTATACCAATGCGACATAGCTCAATCATCCTTTGCTTTCTGCTCGTTTCGTTCTTTCTGTTCCAGGCCTGTAAACCATCTGCCTCGATTACTCCCACGGCCGTTCCTGCTGAGGTTGCGAATCAGACACCCTCACCTTCCGCAAGCCCGACACCACCGCGACCGTCAGGTCAGATCGAGTTCACCGATGTGTCAGCTCAGGCGGGAATACACTTCAAACATAACAGCGGCGCGTTCGGGAAGAAGTATCTTCCGGAAACACTTGGCTCGGGCTGCGCTTTCCTTGACTATGACAATGACGGTTGGCAGGACATCCTGCTCGTCAATTCAGCGGATTGGCCGGAACACAAGACTGTGAAATCCCTTCTCGCTCTCTATCATAACAACCAAGACGGCACGTTCACGGATGTCACGCGGCAGACGGGCCTTGCGGTGGAGATGTATGGCATCGGTGTCGCTGTCGCTGACTATGACAACGACGGGAACGAGGACATATATATTACCTGCGTTGGACCAAATCATCTTTTCCGGAATCTCGGAAACGGCAAGTTCGCCGATGTCACAGCCAGGACCGGCGTCGGCGATCCGGGTTTCTCTACAAGCGCGGTCTGGTTTGACTATGACAATGACGGCCGGCTCGATCTGTTTGTGGCAAACTACGTTGATTGGTCTGTTGAGAAGGATCAGCTATGTTCACTCGATGGAAAAAACAAGTCTTACTGCACTCCTCAATCCTATCAGGGCCAAAGTTCAACACTTTACCACAACCGAGGCAACGGCACTTTTGAAAACGTTACCCAATCAGCAGGTCTCAACGATCCCACGAGCAAATCGCTTGGCGTTGCGTTACTCGATTACAACGGCGACGGCTGGCTGGATCTTTTTGTAGCCAACGACACAGAGCCAAACAAGCTTTACAAAAACAAAGGGAACGGAACTTTTACTGATGAGGCAGTCACAGCGGGTGTGGCCTTTAGTGAAGCCGGCACTGCGCGCGCTGGGATGGGTGTCGATGCCGGTGATTTCGACGGATCCGGTCGGCAGGGAATCGTAGTCGGAAATTTCACGAACGAGAGCATGGCCCTCTATCGCAATGATGGTACCGGCCTCTTTACAGATGAAGCACCTAACTCCGGGATCGGGAAAATGTCTGCGCAATCGCTAACCTTCGCGGTGTTTTTCTTTGATTACGATCTCGATGGACTCCTCGATGTGTTTGCCGCTAATGGCCATGTCTCCGACGACATCAGCGTAGTACAGCCTAACGTCAAATACGCCCAGCCGCCGCATCTCTTTCACAACAAGGGGAAAAGGAAATTTGAGGAGATGACTACCAGGCTCGGCCGCGCTCTGCAGCGTGCCATTGTCGGTCGGGGCGCTGCGTACGGCGACTTTGATAACGACGGCGATCTTGATCTATTGATCACGTCAAATAACGGGCCGGCGAGGCTGCTCCGAAACGACAATGGCAACCAGAATGATCTCCTGCGTGTTAAGACTGTGGGTACCAGATCAAACCGCGATGGGATTGGCGCTAGAGTTACATTGAAGACTTCGAAAGGTGTGAAGCTCTTTGGGATGGTGAAGACCGGCTCCAGCTATTGTTCCCAGGGCGAATTGCCGCTTACGTTCGGACTTGGTCAACCTGAAGAAGGTCGAACTTTGGCTCTGGAAATCGTTTGGCCCAGCGGACAAAAGGACACTATCCCTGATGTTAAACCCAACCAGTCGATTACAGTTCAGGAAGGGAAGGGAGTTACATCCTCGGCTCCTATAGTCTTCGCGAAACCATCGCCGACTCCAACTCCAGCCCCATCTCAGCACGAATGAAACGCGAGGAGTCTGTCGGAATACTACTCTGCGCCCCCTCTGCGAACTCGGTCGCCAGAAAAATTTCTGACACGTTTTGTGTTCGACGGAATCCGATTGGCGTTTGAACCCAAGGCAAATGCCGAGGGAGCAGATCGAAGATAAGCGTTCAGTCAACATGGTCTACAGCACCAGCAATAGCCAATGAACGTCTTTGGCTCTTCTATCACATCCTCGGGCGACGTCCTTCTGTCGCCCTTCTCAGGGCTCGATCTGTTGGTCCGCGTATCTACCAGGGGCGGCGCGCAACCGCCGCCCCTGGCTACCTTTTGCCGCGCCTTCGGCGCTAGTTGATTGGCGACACCTCGGCCAATTGAATTACATGCGTATCGTGGCGCCGCTC
>WNFY01007587.1_pt1 | contig 12822 bp, 15 predicted proteins | sample 5400091 | NCBI WGS metagenome assembly WNFY01 (sample SAMN13153364, study PRJNA577476) | soil metagenome | isolation source: 60 cm soil or saprolite under grassland replicate 1 | place: USA:California | collected 2016-06-15 | reverse complement strand
CGCTTTCGATTTCCGATAGCAATCTATGGGTGATGCTCCACCGCGCGCGCATGGCGCTGCGCGAATGTCTCGCTATGAATTGGTTCGAAAACCCGGAGGTGCAAGATTAACAAACTAAAGCCACTATCTGAATGGATGCCGAACCCGCGCCCACCGGACGACGACTCTCTTTTTCAGGAGCATCGGAGCTGGCTTCAGCTGCAGCTAGTGCTCCTCATTTGCAGGTTTACCCCGACATGTCCAGAAGTCACTCGCATTTTGTCGTTGGGCATGGACAAAGAACTTCCGCTGACGACGCGAATCAAGCTGCGAATCCATTATCTCATGTGCTCCTTTTGCGAGCGCTACGCCAAACAGCTCAAATACATGCGCACTGTGGCGCATGAATTTCCAGAAAAGATCGGCGAAGTATCGGACGCGAAGCTTCCAACGGAAGCGAAGGAGCGGCTGAAACAGGCCTTGCGGCAATAGGACTGTAGTCGGCCCTGGCGCGCGGCAACGCTTTGCCTCAGCCGGGGTCACCGCCCCCGGCTACAAGAAAATGGACACACTGTAAGGATCGCGCCATTCGTGCGACCAATGAGCAACTGCTATGAAAATCTCAACAATCATCGCCTGGATTTGCCGTATCGCCGCGGCCATCATTCTGCTGCAAACACTCTTCTTTAAGTTCACTGCCGCGCCCGAATCGGTTTACATTTTCACGAAAGTCGGCCTTGAGCCGTGGGGACGCATAGGCTCCGGCGCTGCCGAATTGATCGCAGCGATTTTAATCCTCGTTCCCTCGACCACCTGGCTGGGAGCCGGCCTTGCCCTCGTTGTGATGTTAGGTGCGATCTTTAGCCATCTCACCATCCTTGGCATCGCGGTGATGGGCGATGGCGGATTGCTCTTCGGTCTGGCGTTCGCTGTGGCCGCATGCAGCGCGGTCTTGCTTTTTCTGCAACGCCGGCGACTTCCACTAATCGGGGCGTACCTATGAAACGATCGCCGTTACACGAGGCCATCGCCGAGGTTTTGCGCCAGGGCGAATCGTTACTGAATTCCCTGAGCGACGGAGATTACACGCGGAAATTGCCGACCGTGTTCGGTTCTACGGTGGGCGGACATTACCGTCATTGCCTGGATCATTTCAAGACTCTGCTGCTAGGTCTGGATGCCGGCGAAATCAATTACGATCATCGCGAGCGAAACTCCTGGATCGAGAACGATTGCATGTTTGCGCTTGCTGAAACGCATCGGATCCTGCGCGCTTTCGAATCCATTCCGACCCCATTTCTCGATTGCCAAATCAATGTCCGAAGTAAGGTAAACTACGAAGTCGACGCGGCGCCGCTGATCGCATCCACAGTTGGCCGCGAATTCATGTACGCGGTCGCGCATGCGATCCACCACTATGCCTTAATCGCCGTAATGTGCGGCATTCTTGACGTGTCAGTACCTGCCGGCTTCGGCGTTGCACCGTCAACTCTGAAATATCACGCCGAGCAACCAAAAGCGGCGTGAATTTTACTTATGATTGCGCCAGCGCTCCTCGCTTCGACCGCAATCATTTTGCTAAGCTTCATCTCCGAAGACGCGGCAACACTTTCTTCCGCGTTGTCGGTGTTCGGGGGTCCGCTCAGCTGGCCGCTAGGGTTTGCGACTTGTTTTGCTGGAATCTGGTTGGGTGACCTGGGTCTTTACTGGCTCGCACGTCGCCTGGGTAAACCCATTCTGCAAAGCCACTGGGTCGCGCGGTTCGCCGACGCCGACGCCATCGAACGCTGTGAACAAAAATTCAATCAACACGGCTCGCTCACGTTGTTGGCTAGCCGATTCATTCCTGGCACGCGGTTGCCGACGTACCTCGCGGCCGGGCTTCTCTCGATGCCGCTTAGAAGATTTGCTCTCGTCACGGCGTTGGCAGCGGCCTTGTGGATTGGAGGAATCTTCGCAATTGCGAAGCTACTCGGCAGTCACGCATTGCTTTGGTTCCCGCTCCTTCAAGGCAAGATTGCCGCGATTGTTTTCACAGCGTTTCTTATCGGGGCAGCGCTTTTATTGGTCAGAAAGCTTGTCTTTATCCCAACATTCTTGAGGCGGTGGACGCACTGGGAATTTTGGCCGGCGTGGCTGTTTTACATTCCTGTAGGCGTTTATTATTTGTGGCTAGTCATCCGCTTTCGCGGTTTCAGCGTGCCGACTGCAGCAAATCCCGCGATGGAAACTGGCGGATTCATTGGCGAATCCAAGTTTGAGATTCTCGGCGAACTTCATCGCACCAGTTCTGAATTCGTCGCCGAGGCGTTCCTGTTGGATGGGCCAACAACTTCCGATCGCTTGCTTTCGCTACATCGGTTGTGCCGACAACACGCCATCACGCTACCGTTTGTTTTGAAACCAGATGTCGGCCAGCGCGGCAATGGCGTGAGATTGATCCGATCGATGCGAGCTGCATTGGAATACTTGGAACAGGTCAGTGCGCCCGTGATGGTTCAACATTATGTTGCCGGGCCGCACGAAGCCGGTGTCTTTTACTATCGCTTTCCTGGCGAACCACGTGGACACATTTTCGCGATCACGAATAAAATCTTTCCTACAATCATTGGAGATGGAATTCGCACGGTAGAAGACCTAATCCGGGATGATCCGCGTGCTTCGTTGATGGCATCGACTTATCTTCCGCTACGAAAATGAAGAAGATTTCAAACAGGGACGCAATTTCCAGATCGTTGAACTCAACGGCGCTTCCTCGGAAGCGACCAGTATCTACGACGCTCGCAACTCGCTCTTCTCGGCCTATCGCACACTTTTTCAACAGTGGAGACTGGTCTTCGCCATCGGCGCCGCGAACCGGCTGAACGGTCATGCGCCTTCTTCGTTGACGGCGCTCTGGCGGAATTGGCGGCAATATTCCGCCGCTGCGCTATCGTACCCTTTGGCGGATTAATGTGCACCGTTTCGTTTTTCCCAGGCGCCCACGGGTTTTATCTCGCGATGAATCGCGACGAAAAATTGGACCGTTCTACGGCTCTTGCGCCAAGAATTATCAATATTGGAAGCCGCCGTGCGGTGTTTCCGAATGAACCCACTGGCGGTACGTGGATCTCTGCCAATGATGCCGGTGTTTGTCTCGCATTGATTAACTGGCACCGCGTGAAACGGCAGCCGAAGAATGATGGCGTTAGCCGTGGAGATGTCGTTAGGGCGCTTGCCGGCAAATCCGCCGCCAATAAGATCGCAGACGGCGTCGCGAAACTGCCGTTGCGAAAGCTGCGGCCCTTCCGGTTGATTGCCATTTTGCCGTCGGAGATCATCAATCCACTAAAAGCCTGAGATGGCTCCGGCTGTTACATCGTTCTCATTCGCCCAAGCGCGGGCCGCTTTCGATTTGTATGCATCGCCGGGACGCAAGTACAGTCAGTTACACTGAAGTCGCTGTTTCGGGACGGCGCGCAACGATGCGTTATAAATCGGGACCCTGCTGTGCCAAAGGAACCATCGTCACTAGAACGATTTCGCTAGTACATTGATTGTAAGCTTGCGTAGGCTCTAGCGACAAATCGAAGCATGATTGCGCAAGACATAACTCGACCTGTTTTTCTCCCAGTCGTTATCGGCACACCGCGCCAGGGCCGATTGACTGAGCCCGCCGCCAATTTCGTGTTTGGTGAAATATCAAAGCGCAGAGATATCGAAACCGAATTGATCGACATCAGGAGAATTCCGCTCCGCATGGATGACGCCGGCGAAGCGCTCAAGGACAGCCAGTTCTCGGCCACAGTTGCACGGGCAGACGGTCTTATTCTCGTGGTACCAGAATACAATCATAGTTTCCCAGGTCTGTTGAAACATGTGCTCGATACAAACCTTAAGGAATACATTCACAAAGCAGTTGGCGTTTGCGGTGTGTCAGCGGGTCCATTCGGCGGCGCGCGCATGATCCAGAGTTTGGTGCCGGTGCTCCGTGAGCTCGGCTTGGTCACGATTTTATCGGATGTCTATTTCGGCACCGCTGGAAAGCTTTTCGATCCCGCTTCTGGCAAAATTACCGATCCGGCTTACGCCGGACGCGTGGACAAATTTCTGAACGAACTAGTCTGGATGTCGCGAGCCCTTCGGCACGCACGGGAGAATATTCCGGGGGTGTAAATCTGTACAGGCGCGTGTCGGACGGGCGGCGCAGCAGTCAATGAGTTCTGCAGCGCCTCGCGGACCATGCCAAGTAGAAGATCATCGCACCTGCGATCGGCAGGCCGACGAGTGATCGATAGTCGTGGCGCGTGACCACATTCACCAGATCGCCAATGATGTTGATGAAGAGGATCGCTATTCCCAGCCGAATGCCCCAAAGCGTCCCATGCCACAGGCCGATTGCTGTCAAAGTGCATCCGGTTCCGACGGCGACATGAGCAGGATCGACCAGCTCCCGAGTGATTGAAACGCGACCCTAGCGTCAGAATTCAGATTCCATAGAGAATCCAGCTTCGTTCCCGGGAAAACGAGCAACACGACTGTGATAAGACACATCATTGCTCCGAATGCGAAGAATGCAGCGAACCAGTGATGTCGTCGCGGCTGTCTCGAGAGCTTTGGCTTCAGGAAACTATCCGAGTAAAACCTTGGAGATTAATATCCCACCGCGTTGCGTGTCACGGCGTTGCAGCCGATCCGATGCAAAAACCTTTCGAATTCGTCCTCGATATGGTCGTCGGCATTCGCGACGAGAAAACGAACATCCCGAAGTACATTGCGGATCGATCCTGGCGCTCCTATAGCCTGCAACGCGTTCCTAGGACGGTCGCAATTGTGAATACAATCGTGGCGCCTCTGGATTAAAGCGTTTAGGCGCGTCATAAGATGTGCATTAGCTGCTTTGCGTGCTGTCTGTCGCGCGGCGCCTACTGTAAGGCCGTAATTTGCCGCAGTGATTCCAAACAAGTGTGCCGTCGCATTCGGGCGATTGATCCAAGTATCGATCTGATCAATGAAAAACTTATGACCAGTTCGGAAGAACGGGTTGAACAAATCTCTTATTCTGGTCAGTGACAGAACGCTGTCGCGCTCCATCATCTGACGAACTGCCATTCGCCATCGCCAGTTCGGCCGATTCGCATATGCAGCAAGCATACTTCCGATTGGCAACCTAATAGATCGAATGAATGGGGGAACATCGACACTAGCCTGGATGCTTTTCGCCCGAAGCGTAAGGACGACGACGGCGACATATGCATCGCAAAAGTATGCATCCATTGCTCCGACGGCGAGCATCCATGCAGACCGCAGTATGTCATCCCGCACGGCAACCGCAGCAGGAGCCGCAGGTAAGCCAGCCGCATGGGTAATAATAGAGCTCGCGCGAGCGATATCCTGATTGAAGTGCTGGCGTGGTGTGGCCGGCATCGTTCAAACGGGACAAACGACATGTCTGCACAACGTGCCGCTATATACCTTCATCCTCGTAACGCCTAACTTCATCGAAGTTGAGCATCATGACCGCTACATGCTTCATTCGCGTCAGATGTAGTGTTTAAACGGTAATGGTGGCACATCCTTAAAAGGACCGCTTGTAAGAATCTCACCTATTGCGTCTGCGAAACGCAGGGTAACCGGCTGACCGTCTGCAAAGATGCAAGCATTGTAATTCAACTTTGTCAGCGCCATAAGGTCGTTCAGGACCACGTTAATAGTAGCGTCTCCCTTGCAGACATCCACGAGTAGTGGAAGTGGCACTTCGCGTCCTGGATACGTGCGGAGTCGCGGTGTGAATCCCTTTGTCCATAGGTAGGCGGTGTGGCGATCCCGGATGTAAGCCAACCCGCGCAAGGCGGGCTGATCTCCTTTTCTGAATAGTTTTAAGTCACTCTCCGACCGAATTCGCACGCCAACTAGATTTGTTGAGTTTCCAGCAGCTTCGCGGAATCCGGTCCACTCACGTTCCTCGAACCGAACCTTTCCGTGGATGAAGAGTTCTTTCGGTGCTTTGTTCTCATGTTTGGCTCGGTAGGCTTTCATCGCCTGCTCCACTAGCTCGCGCGCTGCGTCCGCACTGAGGTGATAGTCTCCGCGCTCGGGAGAATACCAAGGTCCGACATTGCCTTTGAAGACGACTCCATCACCGGAATCCAAAAACATCTGCGCTGCGCAACATGCAGAACGCGGGTCGTTATTATTGACTTCCTGTTTGAACACCAGCCCCACGTAGCAAACACCGTCGCGAATGCTGCTGATCTTCCAGGGACGTCCGCCGCATTTGTAAAATGCCGTGCTACAAATATTCCAGGCAATCGCAGATTCCATTTCGTCCAGTCTGCGCGTTGGATAGCCAGCGCTATTGAGAATTTCGCGGTGCGCGATGGTGCTTTCGCGAATGATCTGAGTTGGCGCGTTGTGTTCTAGCAATCGTCCTTTTAATTGGTTGTGGAAGTTGACTTCGTATTGATAAGGGACTGCCGCGTGTGCCTCCTCTTCTATTAAGAATGGCTCGGACGGTAATCGCTGCGCCCATCGTACGTTCATTTTTTCCGCGGCTTCTACACGATCGGCGCGTGCCACAACAGATCTGGGTCTGCAACATTTGTGGATTTCATCAGGAATGATGACAAACCACATTTCCGGTTTTACATCCTCTGTTCGAATCGCTTCGATGATGGCGTTCGCGAAAAGATCAACAGTCTGGTACACGCGTTGGTGGGGATCATCGATGTGAACTCTCCCGTTGATCTCTGCGGGATCGACATTGAGTTCCAGAGCGGGTTCAGGATTCCACGGTACTTGAAATGCCGCTTCAAATCCGGGAAACGGGGGCCGAGCGACACGCGGAGGATCGTTTGTGATGAATGACTGGACCTTCTCGACCCATCGCCGAAAGCGACACCGCCCATCGACAGTGCCTATGACGCCTGCTCGGATACCATAGGGTTTTCCTTCATCCAAAGGGCCAAACAAGGTTAGACCATCCCTCGGGTCCTCCACACCTTGTCGGTGTTTAAACAGGAGCGGTGGTTCTTCGAGCTTGAGCAGTAAGGGCGAATTCCATTTCATATCGATACGCCCTCACTTTCATCGTCGTCCTCTTCGGTATCGTCGGTTGTGACTACATCTGGAGCTTCCGGTAGCGGATGATCTTTGAAAGTCACTGGCGCAGTGAATTGAAGAGGATTGATTTCAACTTCAATTGTTTGCTCCGGCGCGATTTCGACCGGGATTGTTTTCGCGCCACCGGACAAGTGACTCATGGTTGCAAGCAACAGATCGCGCCACTTTGGATTCCACCACATGCTGCATTGGTTGCGACGCGCTTTGTGCAGACGGTCTTTGTCGTCCCACAATGTGAAACCGTCGTTCGTAAACAGAACGTGCGATTTGAGGCAGAAACCGACGAACGGGTAAAGGGATGCTTTCGCTTGGAACCCGTAATGCCAATACCGCTTTGGAATTAGACCATCTTTAGTTGCTTTTAAGCTCTTGAATCCGACAACCTGCCGCGTCGTTCTTCGTCCATCCACGCCGGTGAAATGGATGGTATCGTCCGGTATCGCATTTTTTTGAAACCAAAAGCATCTCGTCCTGTTGGATAATTCGTATTCCGGAAATTGCCGGGATCGCATCGCGCGTTCCCACGCATCTTTGAGCAGGTAACTCGTTAGGTTGCGCGCTTGGGTTCGATCGAGGACCGCCCCGTCAATCACGCCCGCAATGAGATCTTCACTGCAGTATGCGTGGGTCTTCTCAACCTCGTACTCAGATTCAAACGACTTCGCTCCGGCAAACGTTACGATATATCGATCGTGTCGGATCGCTGGAAAAGCAGTGTTTAACACGGAAGCGTCCTTTTCGTTGTTCGGCCATCCCGAGACTTGATGCAGAGAAACGATTTTCGGCAACTCGCGGACCGGGAACCAATTCGAAAGATGCTCCTCTGGCTGATTCGTAATTCCCTGTGCCGCACCGTGCTGGCTGCGCCACCAGGCAGCAACGGCAGACGGACTGAAATCAGGACGCTTTTGAACGTCTTCCGATTCAAGTTTCTCGAGCAAATCCTTCAGCCCTTGCGCCCATCCTTTTCGAAAGTTCACCGTCGTCAGACGGGCAAGCTGGATGTTTATGTCCCGATGCGGGAGGTCATCGATTAACAAAGGGATAATGAAGTCGTGCAGGTTTTCGTCGCGTTTCACATTTGCTGCGACGTGAAGCTCACTCAGTGGCCCGTCTTTAGTGTTCGAGGTTTTCGACAGAACGTAGAGAAACTTCACCGTCCTCGTTCGCAGCGCATTTTCGATGTCGGACCAAAACGTTTCTCCGCCAAGGAGCTTGGTTAGATCGCACCAAACCGGATATCCGCATTTTGCGAGTTGCAGTGACAACCACTGCGCGAACTCGTTGTCCTCAGGATTAGCGTGGCTGAGGAAGAGCATATCGCGTAGCGATTGCTGGTCAGTTTTGATTGATAATTTCAATCCGGTGTCGCCGACCGGAACGGCTTGCAAGGTAGACGTGCTCATCGCGCATCCTTTCTGTTAGCAGCTGACTGTTAAGGAACACGCCTCCAAAAAGGAGGCCGCTCAGTCTCTGAAAAGCCTTTACCGAGTAAGGACGCCTAGCCTCGCGGACAGGCAGACTGAGCGGCGCTCCAAATTCAAAATGTCGAACAATCTCGGTCGGCTTTTCAGTTCCGAACTCTGGCCTTATTTCGTGCCAGTCGAACGGACGGTGGGCCGTGTACACCACAATGGCAAGTAAAATTTTCGGCGGGTACGCAATATACGGTGTGTGGGCAGCCTTCCTGTCGACGCTCAATCGGATTTGCGCCGGCGATTCAGATTCCGACCTCCAATGCGCGGCGAAGAGATGTCAGGGTCACCCGAGAAGCCAGCGCTTCCCTACAGATCCAACCGCCGCCTATTTCTGCATCAGCAATACGCTGTGTCCGTCCGGATCGCTGACCAGCGCGCCTTTGGAAAATCCGGCCTTGTCCTTTGGCATTGCGACAACGCCGGGCGAAATAAAACTAACGTGCGCATCGCGTAATTTTCTCGCCAGAAGATCGAGATCGTCTGTTCTGATCGTTGTTTGCCAGTGCACGATGTCGTTCGCGTGAACGTCCGCCGGGCGCGCGCGTCCATCGCGCGGCGTGAGATATTCGAGAAACTCGATCCCGGGACCAGACGCGCCCCGCATTCCCGTAATTTGCAAATGCGCGCCGAAAACTTGATTGAGATGTTCTTGCTCGGTCCCAAAATTTTCGCTCTCACCCACTTTGCGCAGCCCGAGTAAGTCACGGTAAAACTTGAGACTCGCGTCCGTGTTGGAAATGCCAATGGCAGTGTGATCGATGCCCAGGAATAGCTTGTGGGTTTTTTCCTGCCAGCGCGGGTCGCCTTTGCCAGGCGGAAAGTAAATGATTTCCAAGTTGTGCTGATCAGGATCACGGAAATAGAACGCCTTAATTCCAGCCGCGGCTTTGATCGACAGCGGCAACGTTTGCGGACCTGTCGAGACGAACTGCACTTTCAGAGCGCGCAATTTGTCGAACGCCTGATCCATGTCGCGCACAACTATGGCGATGTGCTGAAACCAAAGATCGTTGCTCCGCGAATCAGCCGGAATCGGTCGGCCAGGCGGAGCTAGATACTGCGTGAGATCGACATATTCATTGCCCAGCTGCATCCGCACGATGCGCATGCGCGCGCCAAAAACGCCTTCCAGATGTTCGTACTGCTCTCCCAAAACTTCGATGTCCGAGACTTTCTGAAACGCGAGCGCCGAATAGAACGCCACCGAGCGGTCCATGTCGCTCACCGTCACGCCGACAGATTCGACCGTGACCTGCGGCGACCGTACGAAACCCGTGACACTGAGCAGCGCGAATAGCGCGGCGATCGCAAATTTAATGGGCCATTGAACTCTCATTCAGAGTTGTCGTCGCTTGGGACGGTTCCTTGCTCGTTTTCTCGCGTTCGAGCAGTTCAGGGAAGCGGCAATTGAAAATGCAACGGTGCCGATTGTAATGATGATATTTCGCGCAATAGACGACGCCTTTACCTCGGAGGTAAAGCGTTGCAGCCAACTGCATGGCTAAGACAGGCGCGGTGAAGTAAATCCAGAGCCCGGTCCAGAGATGACCCACAAAAGCCGAACTGAAGGTCCGAGCAGGGTTCATGCTCATGCCAGATAAAGGCCCTTCGAAGGTGATGTAGGTCGCAACGAGGCATCCCGCAAAAATCCCTGTGTAACGGGCCAGGTGAGGTGTGTTGCTCACGTTAAGAACAACCGTCATTAGAATAAAAGCGATCACAAGCTCAGCGACGAACGCTATCATTATGCCGTGAGAACCCGGCAGCGTGGCTACGTAGTTCACGGCTCGATGCGACAACGCCATACGTGCAACCAACGCCACGACCAACACACCGCTGATTCCTCCAATGAATTGCGCGATGACATAAAAAAAAGCATCCCAGTTTTTCACTTTACCGAGACGCCAAAACGTCATGGTCACGGCTGGATTAAAATGGGCGCCGGAGCGCTTGCCCAAAGGCGAGGAGACCAGCGCGATGGCTGTGCCTCCCATCGCCATTCCCGTCAGCATGCGCCGGACAAAAGTATTTGGGATCAGATTGAAAACCGGTGACGACGGATGCCAAAGCAACATCGTAAAGAGCGAGGCCGATATCATGAACAAGCCGAGTTCGGCTGCTTCGCAGAAATATTCTGGCCAATGCTCGCGGAGCGCTCGGATCATGTGTTGTAGTCGGCATCGATGATGCCGGATCCATTAATTCTGATATTCGAATTCACATTCCTTGGCCGGGATCAGCGATCCCGGCTACAGCTATGGCCGAATGCCTTCGATGTTCAGCTTCATCCGATACAGGCCGCTGCGCGCGCAGAGGTAGAATGTCTTCCCATCGGCGTCGCCCCAGGCGAAATTGTGCGGGTGCTTCGGCGGGATAATTGTGCCGAGATGCTTGCCTTCCGGTGAGATAATCCAGAGACCACCAGGACCTGAAACGTAAAGATTGCCTGCCTTATCGATCTTCATTCCATCGAGCGCGTCCTCTGTGCCAGCGCTCGTCATGTCGAAGAAAACTTTGCCGTTCTTCAGCGTTCCGTCCGCATTCACCTGATAGCGCATCACGATTTTTTTGTGATCGTCCCAATTATCAACATAGAAAAATTTCTCATCTGGCGAGAAGGCAAGACCGTTGGGACCAGTCAGATCTTTACTCGCCAGCGTAACCTTCCCGTCTTTCGCTGCGAAGACGCCACTGAAAGGCAATTCCTTGCGCGGATCTTTGAAAAACTTGGGCAAGCCAAACGGCGGATCGGTGAAATAAAGCGTGCCATCGCTTCGGTAAACGAGATCGTTTGGACTATTTAGCCGCTTGCCTTCAAATTTGTCCGCCAAAACGTTGAGCTGGCCGTCGCTTTCAACGCGCACCACACGGCGATTTCCGTGTTGGTTTATTGCCAGGCGACCTTCGCGATCAAACGTCAAACCGTTCGAGCCGGGCTGACCGTACTCCGCGATATCAGCGCCTTCGTAACCGCTTTTTTCGCGGAAGACAGCGAGCTGCCCATCTCCTTCCGGCGAATATTTGTAGATGGTGTTGTTGTTTGGGTCGCTAAAGAGCAGGTAGCCACCCTTGCGATCCCAAACCGGGCCTTCGGTGAACTTGAAACCTTCGGCTAATTTGAAAATCTTCGGGTTCGACGGCACGATCGCATCGAGCGCCGGATCTTTGCGAATCACTTCGACATTGACTTCGCTAGGCGTGATGGCGACCGGGACAAGGCCACCCTTGTAAAACTCGAGCTTCGCCTCGCGCATGTAGATGTAATTGGTCGGAGGGTTCGAGAGCGGCCCGTTGACGCCGAAAATCGCGAGCTGAATTTTCTGCCCGGGTTGAACGCTGCGGTTTATGATCAGCCGATTCGGAGCGTTCCAACCTTTGACCACTGAGCCACCGCTTTGCCCAAGCGCGCGGGACAATTCGCCATCGACCCAAACCTCGGCGTAATCATCAATGGAAGTCTCGAAAACCGCCGTGGCGCTCGCAACATCGACGTCGTTTACGCTCGGAGGGATCGTGATGTTGATCCGATACCAATTGAAACAGAGCCGGCCGGTCGATCGCCGCGCATCGAGTGTGGTTGGATCGATCTTTTCCCATTTCGAGTCATCGAAATCCACGCCGCCTGCGTGTGGAGTAAAATCATAAGTCTTGATCGGTTTACCGGTCGGTTGTTTGTCAGGTCCAGCAGCCTTGAAATCGACCTCAATGATCTTGGTGTCGCTATAACGCCACTGGCCTTTGACAAGATCGACACCTTCCTTTGTGGCGAGGTCGATCGCTGCGTCCGGCTTTCCAGTCGGCGCGTCGGCATTTGTTTCCGCAAGTGCGCGGCCCGCCAGGAAAACCAGCATGACGAAAGTGACCGCGGCTGCGAAGCGCAAACGCCACATTGAGGCACTGATGGGAGCCTCGCGATGCGCCCGATTGAATTCCGTAGCCCAAGCGTGAAGAACTGCAGTGGATAATGATCTATTGAGAGTGATTCGTTCCATGTCTGCGAATTCGTCGCTTTCCGGTCGAATTCCTTACGCAATCACAGTTCCCGCGGAGTCGCCCTTGCGTACCCTTGCTCGCACGCTTGATTAGATCGATGGAAACAAGGCCGCTGGAATCATCGTCACAAACCGTTCGCGAACAGGTCCGACGCCGTTATGGCGCCACGGCTCGCGGAGAAACATCTTCGTGCGGTGACGGGTGCTGCAGTTCCACAAGTGCGGATATACTAGGTTACTCAGCTGAAGAGTCAGCGATCGCACCGGAAGGC
>WNFY01004518.1_pt1 | contig 12822 bp, 15 predicted proteins | sample 5400091 | NCBI WGS metagenome assembly WNFY01 (sample SAMN13153364, study PRJNA577476) | soil metagenome | isolation source: 60 cm soil or saprolite under grassland replicate 1 | place: USA:California | collected 2016-06-15 | reverse complement strand
CCAGGAAATTTTGCGTCCGTATTTCTGCTTGATCGGCCACAGCAGCCGGCGCGCCTTGTCGAGGTTCACGTTGTCAGGCCAGCTATTGAGTGGCGCGAAACGCTGCTGCCCGGCTCCGGCACCGCCGCGGCCATCGCCGATGCGATATGTGCCTGCACTATGCCACGCCATGCGAATAAACAGCCCTCCGTAGTGCCCGAAGTCGGCGGGCCACCAATCCTGCGAGTCGGTCATGAGCGCATGCAGGTCTTTGATCACAGCATTCAGATCGAGACTCTTGAATTCCTTGGCGTAGTCGAACTCCTCGCCCATGGGATCAGACAAGTCTGAGTGCTGATGCAGTACCTTCAGATTCAGCTGATTCGGCCACCAGTCGCGGTTGGTAGGAGCCGAGGCCCCGTGGTTGAACGGGCACTTGGATTCGGTTGCTGCATTTTTGCCCTGATCTTTGACTTGATCTCTGACCTGAACCTCGGGGGAAACAGTCCCCGATGAAGAGGCAAGTGTGTTTTCCATTTGTTTTGTATTTTCCATATTTTTTTCCTTATGTATTAGTTCGAAACTGCGATGATCTACGAACCCATCAGACTGCGGTCCGCACAATTTAGGTGCCGACGCGCGGGTTGATCGGCTGTTCAACAAACATCCACACATCTCCAGACTTAACGGGAAGCGCGGTGAGCGCACTTCGCGCAAAACCCGCGGAAAATAAGTTGGCATTCACGAACCACTCGCTTGCCGAGCGAACGCGAAGTAGGCTTGGGCACGTCGTACCAGTCCACGTCCTCAACATTGCCGCAGCGGTCGCAGATGAAGTGGTGGTGGCGCATGCCTTCCAGATCGAATCGCCCGGCGCGGCCCTCGACGGCCACTTCGCGCACCAAGCCCGCCTTCACCAGGTCCCGCAGATTGTTATAGGTTGTGGCCCTCGAAGAGCGGGGATCCACACGATTCACGGCTTCGAAGATTTCCGCAGCCGTGGGATGTCCCTTATGGTCCATCAAGAACGCCATCACGGCGTGGCGCTGCGCAGTGCACCGCAACCCGCTGCCTTCCAGGGAATGTTTGATCGCGTCGGCGTCCATTAGAACATTTAGATTATATCTAATCTAATAGTTTGTCTAGATTGGGTGAGTGGGGCAATTCAGAGCTGGACCTTCACTCCACAGATCATCGCTTTGCGATGATCCGCTCCGGTCGGGATGACAGAACTGAGGAAATCTGAACATCCCTACTCAAGCCAAAATCCAGCTTGAGTGGGCCACCCGTCGCGCATTTTCGTCGACAAGAAATGCCTGGGCGATTGGTTCAATCAACTCCTTCAGGCGGATACGATTGACGACATAGCGTTCCTCTTTGCTCACCTCTCTCGCCCCGCTTCACGCTCCGGCCCAATTCGTTCCATGTCCGCAGTCCTGCGACTTGGGTCGCTTCGGGCCTCTATCTCGGATCGATAGATATGAGCTACAGCTCCGGCGCTGAAAATTTTCGTCTCAATCGGTTTGAGGTGCATCAGCCTTTTAAGCCCTGCGAAAAGTCCGAGCCCTCGGCCTATCGCCACGGGATGAGTCAGAAGCCAGAATTCATCGATGAGACCCGTTTGCACAAGATTTTGAGCGAAGTTAGCACCGCCGTGTGCTACCAATTCTTTTCCGGATTGTTCCTTAAGCTCTCTGATCCCCTCAGTTAAATCGCCCGTGATCACTTTCGGTTCTGTCCAAGATCTTGCACTCGGCGGAAGGGTGGAAACCATGTTGTTGCCATCAGCTCTATTAATTCGAATGGCATCTTTAAGTGCAGCGGAGGACTCACCTTTTTGGGATGGATTAAAGCCTTTTGTTGAAAACACGATTTTCGGAATTTCATTCATCGGCGCAGCAAAAGCTTCACTGGAGTTGGGCCAGTAAGCAGCCATATCGTTGAACGTCTTTCGCCCCATCAAATGAGCACCAGCCAGCGAGATTTTATCCACCGTCCAGGCTGCAGCGTCTTCGCTCATTGTTTTAAATATCCAGTCTATTTCGCCATTCGGGCCACCGACAAAACCATCGAGCGTGATAGACATTTTCAGGATCAATTTCCTCATATTGCCTCCCTTGAGTTGCAAGGACCTCTTCTAACTTATCTAGTGACTGGCTCCATTCTTTTTTGGCACCTTCTATGTCCTGAGATGTGTATTTGATGGTTTCAGCCGATGAAGATTTTCATTGCTGCGACCAGGAGCATGGATGAAGACCTCGGTCATTTCGGCGGTAATTTGGCGGTAAATTGACACTCCTTATTATTGCCGACATATTGGCACGATTTGCGGGCCAGTCCCGATAAGAAAACCCTGAAGTACCGACTCGAACTTGGTCTTTTCTGGGCATACTTTTTAGATTCGTTTTCGACAGATAGTGTCGCTTAACCTTTCAGAATGCAACCTATTGTGGACGGGTGGCTCACTCTAGCCCGGTTTTGGCTTGAGTGGGGCAGTTTACAGTTGGACAGAGTCTTCCTGCGCGCTTTCGTATTTTCGTGTCCGTCTATTTCGACTCGATCTCGACCCGTCCTTCGCCCCAAAAAACAGCCGGTCCCTCCACTCCTCAAATCATCGCTTTGCGATCATCTGCTCCGGTCGGGATGATAGAACTGAGGAGATCTGAACACCAGATCTGAATATCCCCACTCAAGCCAAAACTGGGCTTGAGTGGGCCACCGGTACTTGATATGTTTGAGCGCACCATGTCTACTCGCCCCCGCAAGGAGCGGACACGGTTATAATCAGCCGCCGAATTCAAGGCCAGCCGAGCCGCTGAAGCGAGCAATGGCCTCAGTTCTTTTTTCTAATACCTTGCTTGAGTCGAGGAAAGTACACTAGGGGACATCGTGAACGAGCAAAAACTTAATGAATTCTTTGGCGATGCTGAATCCACCGGCTTTGGAACGGGTTGGTGGAGTGGGATATTGTCAGCCTTTTTTGGATTTCTTTCATTCGGAGCAGTTTTGTGCCTCCACTTCCCTCAGCTACTAAGCTCTCCTGAACTGCGTCCGCATTACCCGATGCACATCATGCGAGTTTTAATTCAATGCCTCATAGTGGGGGCACTTTTATTCGGAGTCATTTCTTCGATTCTGCGCAAGAAAAAGATTTTGGCATTAACTGGACTGTCGTTTGCCACTGCTGCAACACTTTTGGGAGGATCAAGCGTACCGATTAATCAGACCCTGCGCGACGGGCCGGCAATCGGCCTGGACTGGTTTTTGCTTGATATGTTTTTGATGGCGCTGATCTACGTGCCACTCGAAAGGCTCTGGCCGCAGTACCCGGCACAAGGAACATTCAGGAACCAGTGGACTTTGGATGTGGTTTACTTCATGTCCACTCATCTGCCGATACAGATTTTGTCTTTTCTGGTTTTGTTGCCCGCTACCCTAGCGACTAAATATTTGGGCGTTCCGGTTCTTCAACACGCTGTTGCTCGCATGCCGTGGTTGTTGCAATTCTTCTTGGCTGTTGTGGTTGCTGACGTTGCGGAATATTTTATTCATTTGGCTTTGCACAAAGTACCTTTTCTGTGGCGTTTTCATGCCGTTCACCATTCTTCGAAGGCGCTTGATTGGATCGCGGGCTCACGCTCCCATTTCGTAGACGACACACTTGTGCGCGGATTTATCCTTGCTCCTCTCATGTTCGGATTTTCGCAATCGATCATCCTGGCGTATCTGATTTTTGTTACCCTTCACGCTACCTGGACGCATTGCAATTTCCGTCTCAGTGCGAAATGGCTGGAAAAGTTCCTGGTCATGCCCAGATACCATCATTGGCACCATACTTCTCAAAAAGAGGGCATAGACAAGAACTTCGCTATCCACTTTCCGTGGATCGATAAGCTTTTTGGAACGTACTACTGTCCCGATAACTGGCCGGAGCGCTACGGGCTGGACGGCGAAGAAATTTCGCCTGGCTTCGTCGGGCAAACGATTGAACCATTCACTATAAAGAGGAAGAGCGCCTTAAAAACCTAGTGCGCCTAATGGAACGTCGTCGGGTATTTGCTCACCTCTTGCGGTGGCCTTCACCAAGCCAAGAGATTTCATAATTTTGACAGTTATAAATCCGAAGTCATATTCAGATTTATCGTGGCTGAGCCGCAAAAGACCTGGATAGTGGTGATGATTATTCTGCAGACAGGCGCTGAAGGTCGATGTTACGGGCAGCCACTCGCCAACGTTCATGGCGTTGTCGTCATCGTGATATCGCCGGTATCCGAATGTTCGAGTGTGGGTCCAATAGTTTTGAATCATATTTACCCACAGCGCAAAAACTCGCGTTCCAAACCACATCACAAGCGCAAACTTCAGACTTCCAGCTAACTTCCACAAGAGATAAAAACTAGAGGCTTGAACAACTATTGTAAAAAATGGGTTGGCCGCGACCCGAAAGGTCCGAGAGTGCAAAACCTTGTCGCTGGTCAAACTCTCAGTGCATCGATACGGCATTACGCAGAGATACATGGTTCGCCAAAAACCATCGCCTGAAAGTTTGTTGGGATCTCCGTGATGATCAGAATTTTTATGATGCAATCGATGACGATTCACCCAGGCGATCGGATCTACATAGATCGCGAAGGTGTTATTCACGACAGTCACGACTTTTATGAACCATTCCTTGTAATCCAGTGAGCGATGAGCGATGCCCAGGTGCAAAACATCGGCCAGATACAACCCGCCCATAAACCAACAAAAAATCAAGTAAGCTCCGCCCATTAAAATCCCGGTCCACGGTCCCAACTGAGCTGGGGCGGAATACATGCAAGCCAGCAAGTAGAAAAAAATAACTAAATAACCTGTAAGGCTGTAGATTTTCATTAGGGCTCCCCGGTCGGGTTATTCAACCAGAAATCGGAGCCTTTTCAAATAACAAGTTAGAGTCGATAACGTCTATAGCCCGAGGTCGGCGCCCAGTATCTTCTTAGAGTAGACTTGCCCCATGATTCGTCAGATCGTGCCTCTGTTCTTCACCATGGACATTCCCGGCACCCTTGCCTATTACAAAGCTAAGCTTGGCTTCGAGTGTTTGAGCACGTGGCAGGACCCGCCGGTTTACGCTATCGTTGCGCGCGACCAGCAGGCGATTCATTTCCGCTGTGCCGAACCTCCCACGGCCAACCCCGATAAATATTCGGACGAACTGCTCGATGCGTATTTGTTCATCGAAGATGCGGACGCGCTTTACGCTGAGTATGCAGCTCGAGGCGTGGAATTTACGCGCGGACTTGCCAACATGCCATGGCAGTCCCGTGAGTTTGTAGTGAAGGATTGCGATGGCCGTCTGCTAGCCTTCGGCGCGAACTTGTAGTCTAGTTTTGGTTGTTCCGCCCAAATACTACTCTGGACTATCGAAGACAGTGTCGCAGCGGCGGTCACACAAGAGGCCTCCGAGCTTCTAATATCACAAAGCTTTTCAAGAGAAGGCGGCGGAGTACGAGAGCTCAACAAAGCCGTTCTTGTAGGCGACTACGTTCTTCAAATTCCACCTCTCCTCCGTCAGGGAACCGAACAGCCGGAGTCCTTCACCCAATAAGACAGGCGCTATCGTCAACTTGATTTCGTCCACCAGGCCGAGTTCGAGAAAACGCTGGCACAACATGGCCCCGCCCACGAGCCAGATGTTTCGATATCGAGGCGCAAGCTTCACATCAACTAATGTCTTGAGATCGCCCGAATAGAATTCGACGCTCTTCCTCGCCGGCGGCCATTCTCTACCGGTCACCACTACGACAGGAGTGTCGCCATAGGGCCAGCCCAGTTCAAGCGCGTGTTCATACGTGAGGGAACCCAGCACATAACAATCTATCGTTTTGACGAACGCCGCAGCTTCTTCCTCCGAAATGGAAACTCCCGCTTCGTAGACGTTTCCAGGGTTATCTAGCCACGAGACATTGTTGTCCTTCTTCGCGATGAAACCATCCAGACTGGAAACCATGTGCAACGTTACGCTTCGTCCTTTTGCATTGCCTTCGCTGCGTGACATCTTCTTCCTCGCTTTCACAGACACGGCCCGGCTGACAAACTAGAAAATCAAAATCAAATCTAGACCCTCAGCGAGCCACGGAACCCTCGCGCGGCATAGTAAGATTCCGCACCGTTGTGATACACGAAGACCGTGTCGTAGCGGCGATCACAAAAGAGCGCGCCGCCAAGTTTTCTGATAACAGAAGGTGTTTTCACCCAGCTCGACGTTTTCGTATCGAATTCGCCAAGCTTCTGCAACTCTCGATATTGTTCCTCCGTCAAAAGCTCAATGCCCATGGAAGCTGCCATATCCATAGCGTTATCTTTTGGTTTATGTTCTTTCCTTGACTCCAGTGCTTCACGGTCGTAGCAAACACTTCTGCGGCCTTTAGGACTTTCCGCTGAACAATCGTAAAAAATGAATTCGTCCGTTTTTTTATCGTGACCAACAATGTCCGGTTCACCACCGGTTCTTTCCATTTCATGGAGCGACCACAGTTTTTCAGCGTTCGCTCCCAGCTTTGCTTGCACTTTGGCCCATTCAAGACCTTTATGTCGGTCCATGTTTTTCTCAAAACGGGCTTTCAATGTTGTGAGCAGTTCTTCGTGTTGTTTTTTCGAAAAGGTTGCACTCGGCATAATTCTTCCTTAAGGTCTGACGTGGTCCTCAATCTCCTGAAGCTCGCTCTTCAAATCAGGATATTTATCAACTATCCTAAGAATGTCCTTCAGGATCTTCGAGCTCGTTTGTGCGTCCACCATGATCTGCGCATGACGGTGCCCAACACCTGCGGTGAATCTCACGTTGTTACGCGTCTTGGGTTCATCGTCCACATGCTTAGCACTTTTCAATGCACGTTTTAGCAACGGCAATTCCGAAACCTCATTAAGGACGGATCCGGGCACAACGTGAACGTAGACAGGAAATACAAGAGGAGAGAAGTGTTGCTTGTACCACTCTCCCTCTTCGGATGACGTACTGATCACAATCGGAGAGACCGGGCGCTCCGTCTCTCCAACGAATTCAACAGTTAGCGTTGTGTACCTTGGTCGAGGCGACTCGGCAAGGGCTAGATAAGGTGAGGCAAGCGTCAGAAATACGGCGCACACCGAAATTGCTCTCGTTGCTCTCATTGTTCACCTCGCTCATGGATTGGGATCAGTCGAGCAGCCAGTGGGCTATGCGTATCCAGAAGCCTGCTCTGTGGAGAAATATTTCCGAGGCTGCCGTCTGCCCTGCCACTAGCAACGGAATCGCGATCGTGTAGACGGCGTGAATGCGGCGGCTGACGAGGAGGTCGCGTAACGCCCCGAGAAGAATCAATCCGTCGACGCTGCCGTAAAAAAAGAGCGGGGCGTGCATGATCGGCATCCTGCCAAACGCCGCTCCGGTTAGTGCGCAGGTCGCGATGAGCATCAGCCGCCGGTGTCGTTCAGGACGTGTTCTCCATAGAATTGCAAGCCCGAGAAAAATCGCAAAAGCGACGATGTCGAACAAAGACACGATTAAGAAGGCGTCTCTATTCGGTCGATGCAACCGGCTGGTATCGAAACTCGCCATGACCAGCGCCACCCAGGGCCCAATCACGACCATCGACGTACCGAGAGCTGCGCCCGCCCAGCCGAGAGTTCGGTGCAGCTTCACTTTCCGGATTCGCACCAGCGCCGACTGCAAGATATAAAAGGCGACCCAACTTGAGAAAAGGACAGCATGCACCCAGAGCAGAATAGGCCGCGGCGGGTTGGCGTGAATGAGTTTATTCCCCGCGGTGCCGCTGAATCCGTAAACAACGACCGTTGCGATTAGCAACGACATAAACAGATAGAAATACTTCTCCGCCCATCGTTCGAGCCTGGAAGGTTGGAAGCGGGACAAAACGCGTACAGCCTGAGTGGTTGCCATTCGCTTTCTCGTTACAGATTGAGGCCTTGCTGGATTCGGACTGAGAGATGCTAGCAGTGAGGGTACCTCATCGCAAGGCAGAGGGGGCCGCCTGCACCTCAGCTTAGGTCGTGGAAGAAAGCAGTCATGTCCTGCGCGACCGCCGCTGGTTGCTCAGCTGGGGCGAAGTGGCCGCCGCGTGGAAAAACTGTCCAGCGCTGGATGTTGTACACGCGCTCCACATACGAGCGTGGTGGCTCACCTTCAGGAACAGTCTGGTGCGCGAATACACCAAATGCTGTCGGTGTGTTGACGTAGGTGGGCTTGACCGGATGCCAGCGATTGTCCCAATAGTCGCGCATCGACGAGGTGATCGTCTGCGTCACCCAGTACAGCGTGAGAGTGGCACAAAGGAAGTCATTCGGCGGCGTGACGTCGCTCCACGAGTGCCACTTCTCACCCAGGTATGCGGCCAGTCCCACCGGAGAATCGTTGAGGCCGTAGCCAACCGTCTGCGGCTTGGTAGATTGAATCGCGCTGTAGCCGCGCTCCGTCTCATCCCAGCGCCGGGTCATCGCCAAATACGAACGCTCGATATCGGACAGCTCCGCGTCATCCACTGTGGGCGTGAGGTCCGACTCCAGTGTGGTGAGGTGTATCCCGATCACCGACTCGAGATGGTCGAACGCAAGGAACGTGGTCACGCCAGCTCCAAAATCGTAGCCGCTCGCAGCATAGCGGGAATACCCGAGCTCGGACATGAGCTGATGCCAGCGCTCCGCGACGTAGCGATAATTGACGCCGACCTTTGGTGGCCGCGGCGAAAATCCATATCCGGGCAAGGAAGGTATGACTACGTCGAAGTCGCGGAGCATCGGCAGCATATCCACATAGTCGAGGAAACTGCTAGGCCAGCCGTGCGTGAGGATGAGCGGCATACCCTTGCCGGATGTCGCACGCTGGCGCACGAAGTGGATGTCTTGCCAAGTGAAATGGTCGAGCGCGTTGAGTCTCTTTTGCCAAGGACGCCAGTCGAACTCATCGGCCCAATAGGAGACGAGGTGCCGGAGCCAGTCCAACTCAGTGCCCTGTTCCCAGCCTATGCCGGGCACCTGGTCTGGCCATCTCGAGCGGCGCAACCGTGCCCGCAGATCGTCAAGCATTTCATCCGCGATATGAATCTGAAACGGTTTCAATCACAACCTCTCTGATCACAAGTGGTCAGGCGGACGCAGAGAGATTGTAGCAATCCCAAAACACGGGTGGTCACTAGCAGATGAAAAAGCTGGGCGGCTGCCCACTCAAGCCCGGTTTTGGGTTGAGTGGGATGTTTCAAATCTTCTCAATTCTGTCTCCCCGACCGGAGCGCATCACCGCGAGCAGCGGTGATCTGCGGAGTCGAGAGTCTGCCCTGTTTTGCCGAAGCTCCGAGCGAAGTCGAGGAGGAAGTCGTAGGGGACCTGCTGTTGTGACGTCAACCGGCTGTTAGGAACGGGCCGAGATCAAGTCGGAACGGACGGCGCGAAAACGCGAACGAGCGGCGGGTAGACTATGCCCAGCGGCACAACTGCCCCACTCAAGCGAAAATCGGGTTTGAGTGGGCAACCCGTCCCTGTTACTAGCTGTTCAAGCAAGCCTAATCATTATAATGGGGAGCCTATGAGCAGATCCCTTTTGCTCGGAATCCTGATTTCAGTGGCGCTCACCACTGTCGCCGCGGCGGCATCCGGCCCCGGAATCGAGCTTGACCACGTTTGGATTATGGTTTCGCCAGACGCACCAGAACGGGCTGCGTTTGAACGGGCGGGCTTCCAGATATCGAAAGACATTAACCATCACGAGGGGACCGGTACTTCATCGATCACGGTGGAGTTGGAAAACACATATCTCGAACTGATGTGGCCCGATCCCAAAGTTCCAGTGTCTCAAGGCATGGAGCGGGCGGCAGAGAAGTACCACCAACGCCAGCTCTGGCGAACAAGCGGCTGGTGCCCAATCGGCGTCGGTTTTCGGCGCGGCGTGCCGTCAAACGAGGCTTTGCCTTTTCCCACCTGGACTTGGACTGCCGACTGGATGCCGAAAGGCTCAGTAATGGAGATGCTGACTCCACGTGACGACACACGGAGCCCAGCGCTGTTCATCGAACCTTCCTCTTTGAGCAACACTAGGGAGCAAGCGGCGCGTGCAGCGCTCTACCACCATCCCATCGGCGCCCACCGAATAACCGCGATCCAACTCATCTCGCCTAAGACGTACCAGCCCATTGCCGCACTCACATACCTGCAGACGCAGCGCCTTCTCAGCGTCAAGCCGGGCGATGATTGGGTAGTCGAGTTGACGTTCGATGAAGGCAAGCAGGAAAAATCGAAGGATCTGAGGCCAGATCTACCACTTGTCATTCGATACTAGAACCAACGGACGGGTGGCCCACTCAAGCCCGGTTTTGGCTTGAGTGGAGATGTTCATACGTCACAGACATTACTCCGAGCAACAAACTACATTGTCTTCATGCCATGGGGACTTACACGCTTTCACGAGAGCGGACAGAGTCACTTCGTCACGTTCTGCTGTTACCATCGCCATCGCTTATTTACCACGGACGCAAGCAGACGAACATTCGTGTCAGCCCTAGAACGGGTGCGGCGTAGTTACAGACTTCGCGTTTACGGGTACGTGGTCATGCCGGAGCATGTTCACCTCCTGCTGAGCGAACCGGAAAAATATACGCTGGCCGATGCGCTGAAGTCGCTGAAGCAAGGAGATCGCGGCGGTTGCTTCCAAAAATGGGTGGCCCATTCAAGCCCTATTTTGGCTTGAGTGGGGAACAGCATTTCTGGCAAAAGCGGTACTACGATTTCAACATTCGGAATTACCCGCAGTTTGTGGAGAAGCTGCGCTATATTCATCGAAATCCTGCGAAGGCTGGGTTGTGCGAGCGCCCGGAGGACTGGGAGTGGAGCAGTTTTCGCCACCATGCAACCGGCTTTGAAGGAGGGGTGGAGATCGAGTCAGAATGGACGGCGCGCAAACGCGAACGAGCGGCGGGAAGGCTTTGTCCAGCCATAGAACTGCCCCACTCAAGCCAAAACCGGGCTTGAATGGGCCACCCGCGGAGGAAAGGAGCCGAGCGGTTATCTAATCATTCTACATTCTGTCATCCTGAGCGAAGTGGAATCATGCCGCTTGCGGATGATTCCACGCAGTCGAAGGACCCCTTGCACTTTAATCTGGGCAGAGGCGTTGTAGGGAATTCTCACCGTGCTGCTGTTGTCGAAATGCCTTTACGCGCCAATCTCCCTCCCATCACAATCGGGGTCCTTCGACTTCGTAACAACTTCGCTTCGCAAAGTTCTACTCCGCTCAGGATGACACTTATTGAGATTTGATTCGTGGCCGATTGGTATGCCGCTGGTGCGTTCGCTCGGCCGCGAGATGCGGGAAGTCCGAAGCAGCTTGCCGCACGGTCGTATCGCCCGCGTGATTTTCTGCGTTGAAAAAGATTGTATGGTGCTCCTGCATGGCTTCATGAAAAAACGCAGAAAACACCTCAACAGGAAATCGATCTGGCGCTGAAACGAAAGATGGGGACGGAATCATGAAAAAGAAGATATCGGATCGACCTTCGGCAACTGGCTTCGCGAGGAAGGCCTCTATGAAAAAGTCAGCGCCACCGCGATCAAACGGGTCGTTGCCCGCTAGGTTGAGGCTGCCATGCACCAAAAAGGGCTGACCAAGATCGAGATGGCGCGCCGAATGCGTAGGAGCCGCGCCGCGCTCGACCGGTTCCTCGATCCCGAGAACGATGCCGTGACCTTGGCCACTCTTCAAAAAGCTGTGGCCGCTGTTGGTCGTCAGGTTCGGCTAGAGCTCGTCTGAGCGCCTCTCAAGCGATCACACAATCGGTCCGCGTCCGAGGAACGGTGGCCATCGTGCAGGCCCGTTCAATGCGTGCTTCGCGCGCTGCGCCACTTGGCGGCATACGGCAGCACGAACAAGTACATGCCGGTGAAAAATTGCAAGGCGAGCGGGACCACCGCCAAGAGTCCCACCGAGGGGGTGTACTTCTTGTGTGCTATGGCGACGATGTTGATGATGACTGCCACCGTAAATGCCATGGACACCCAGCGGTGGGTCTGCCGAATCCATTTGTTCCAGTTCAATGTGACCTCCTCTGAAGCGAACCTGATAAAGATCGGCCCGAAGCGGATCAGGCATACCTACCAGTACCTACTGTTTGATCACAAAAAGATGAGGGGTGCCCCACTTCTCCCCGATTCTGGGAGAAGTGGGAATAGAGACCGTGTGCAGTTAACGTTATTTATCTGTATGTCCAAATACCTTTACCCACACTTCTCGGGTGCACCCGCACGAAAGCGTCGACGTTCGCTTGGAGGTGGAGGACCTGGGCCACTAGGTTTCGCACCTTACTCCGCAGCCGCGGGCGCCGTGACTATGGCCGCCGCCATTGCGAGCTTGTGATCGTTGTTCCAGGGTGGCCCGACGGCCCTCCGCACCTGGAGGAAGTGAGCGTCGAGGTCCTCTACACGCAGGGCCTGGCGCGCTGCACCCAATACGCTCTTTGCGTCGTACCAGTGGACGGGCCAACCTCGTGCCTCGGCTGCGGAGGCCAGAGCCTTGCGGTACATCACCCAGTCGGCATTATTCTGCGCACGGTAGTCCTTGATTCGCTCGGCGATCGTGGCTGGAAGCTGTGGGCACTTGCGAAGGGCGACACCAAGAATACGCGGAACCGCCATGGTGACAGCGTCCAAGGCAAGAACCGCGTGCCTCTCCGCCGACACGCGCACGCGCTCGACTAACTCCACGGCCTTGTCGAGCGGGAGCCCTTGGCCTTCGCTGTGGTGCGGAAGCTTCGGCAGGCCCTCGTCCACGAGTTCCACCCGGCGGCGGTCGAGGAGCGTCCCATCACGCGCCACCGTCAC
>WNFY01004516.1_pt1 | contig 12824 bp, 16 predicted proteins | sample 5400091 | NCBI WGS metagenome assembly WNFY01 (sample SAMN13153364, study PRJNA577476) | soil metagenome | isolation source: 60 cm soil or saprolite under grassland replicate 1 | place: USA:California | collected 2016-06-15 | reverse complement strand
CTCGCACTCCAATTTCCGCTGTTCGGGCTTGCGCTTTCGTTTTGGGTTTTGCTTTTAACCTACATGACCAACCGTTTTGCCGGAAAAATTGAAGCGGATGCTCCGCTAGCCCTTGCTGTCGCGGCGTTGAAGAATTGACTCGTTGAAGGGTTTAATGGGTTAGCGACTTCCGTTAAGGAAGTGGACGAGGGCTTCGTGGACGCCGGCGCCATACTCGTTTTGGGCGACATAACCGCCCGCGGCGCGGACCGCATCTTTCACTTCCTGGATGGCGTTAGCTGGACATGATGGAAGTGCAGCGAATTGACCGTCTAACATTGAAACGTCGTTGTGATGATCACCCGAGGCGAAGATCTTTTCGCGCGGGACATCGACCAAGCGGGAAAGCTCAGCCAGCGCCGCGCCTTTGTGGTAATCGGCATGGCAAAAACGGAGGTAAACTGTATTGCGCTGGTAATTGAACTTAGGCTGTTTGGCGCGCGCCTCCTCGATGAACTCGGTCACCCGATCCATTTCTTCTTCGCTGTTCGCAATCAAACCAATCGGTTCGCTCGCCTCGTAAATCATGCGGGCTTTTGTTTTTTGATTCACGAAGTCGACGACTTCGGCGAGCACCGATTGCGATGAACTGAATAAATCTGCGTGTTCACGGGCGCAGCGTTCGTTCCAATCACCAAACGCTTCCCATTTGTCCCCGTTTTGGCCGGGACGAAAAACGTCGCGCTCGTTTGTGAGAATAAAATCGGGACGGATCGGAAATGAGAAATCGGTCATGCCGGATTCGAGGAGATCGACGGAGCGCCCGGTGTTAATCGCCCAGATCGCGCCGCCTTCCTGCAATTCGCGGATTAATTCCATGCACTGGATGTCGAAAACGGGTTCGCCAGCGCGCGAAACGAGCGTGCCATCGAAGTCGACGCTGAGAAGTTGAATTTTCGCGCACATGAAAGAGTAACTTAGGATTTGATTTCGCGAACGCAATCCGCGACGATTTTTTCAGTCCGATTCCGAGCACGAACAACAGGATGCGAAAATGAAATCAGCCTACGAACTCGCGATGGAACGGCTCGAAAAAACGTCGCCGTCCATTTCGCTCACGGCGGATCAGAAAAAGGAAATCGCGGAAGTTGATTCCACTTATCGGGCGAAGATCGCCGAGAAAGAGGTTTTTCTTAAAGATCAGATTCGCAAAGCACAAAACGCAGGGAAGTTCGACGAAGTGGAATCGCTGGAAAAACAGCAAGCGGCCGAAATCCGCCGCTTGCAGGAAGACTGCGAGGCAAAGAAAGAAAAACTGCGGGCTAGCTTTGCCAATTAACGAGAGGGCAGCGGTTTACTAAAAGTCCGATACTTCGGAGTTGGAGGTTGATTGTCCCTATCTATGAAATCGCCTCGGTCGTCTCGAGGGCAGATTTTCCGCGCTTCGGCAGGTTGCGATCGAGGAACCCAAGCATGTGCGCATGCTCGATCACGCGGACGCCTTCTTCTTTTTGCAGTTCAGCGACTTGCTGGTGGAACGCTTCCATTTTGGTCCAATGCACTTTCGGCCGGAAATGGTGCTCGGCATGATAACCATTGTAAAAAAAGAGCCAGTTGTAAATCTTACCGTAGCTGCTCACCCCCCAAGCAATGGGTTTATCGGGGTCCGCCCCATAATGGCGGTAATAGCCATTCAGATAACTAAAACAGTGGCCAAGATAGAAAAACGGCAGAAAATAGAAAATCACGTAGCGCCAGTTAAACACAAACATCACGAACAGCACAGTCGCGAAAGCTGCCAGCTCGATGTTTCCCCATATGAGTTCGCGGCGGCCGCGTTTGCGCAATTCCCTCCGAATCGCACCAATATCGTCGCGGAAGAAACTTAGGAAGACATATCTCCACGGGCTCTCCGCTTCGCCATCGTGCCCGTGTTTGTAAATTGAGATCCAGTCGATCGTCTCACCCTTCTGATCCGGCCGGTCGGCATTGCCTTTGTGATGCTGCATGTGAACCGCATTGTAATACGTTTGTGAAAAGCAACACGCGATCGATTGAGTGATTCCAAACAGTCGATTAAGCAACTCCAAGCGGAAGAATGGGTTATGAATGAAGTTGTGCCCTACGCCGTTGATGTTTGCGTTGACCATCAACGAGTAAATGAATCCAAGAATCAGCATCACCCAAAGCGGCGCATGCGGAAACAGGAAAAACAAACCTAGAAAATAGACGAGATGGAAAAGACCGGCCAGCGTCGGGATCGCATCCCAGCGCGTGTGCGCGAAGAGTTTCGAGCTGGTAGTGGCACGATCCACCCGGATGGCATCGGTGTTCATGTCGGGGATTTTAGGTATAGAATTACTCGCTAAAGAAATACTAGTTGGCAAGTTTTTGAAGATTGCCAAGGCTGTTTCCAACCGCCTAACTTAACCGCTCCATGTTTGCGCTCCAGCCAGAATTGAAAGTCTTTACCGGCTCCGCCAACCGGGAGCTGGCCGAGCGCATTTGCAAATATATCGGCGTGCCACTTGGTCAGGCGACAATCAGCTCGTTTCCAGACGGCGAGACCTACGTCAGGATTGAGGAAAATATTCGGGGCCACGATGTTTTCATTATTCAACCGACTTGTCCGCCAACCAACCAGCACTTGATGGAGTTGCTCATCATGGTTGACGCAGCACGCCGTGCCAGCGCGGATCGGATCACGGCGGTCATTCCATTTTTCGGCTATGCCCGCCAGGACCGCAAAGATCAGCCTCGTGTTCCAATTACGGCGAAGCTCGTGGCGAATTTGCTGGATGCCGCTGGCGTGAGCCGGGTGCTGACCATGGACCTGCACGCGCAGCAAGTGCAGGGCTTCTTCGATATTCCGGTAGATCACCTCTATTCGCTCCCGGTATTGATCAAGTATTTACGACAGCAGCTTACGGGAAAAACGGTGGTGGTTTCCCCAGATCTCGGCGGCCTCAAAATGGCCTCGGCCTATGCCGACGGGCTCGGCGCGAACCTGGCGATTGTCGCCAAAGAACGCCGTAGCGCCACAGAGACGGAGGCACTTTATTTGATAGGCGAGGTCGAAGATCGCGATGTGTTGCTGGTCGATGACCTTACCGAAACAGCGGGAACGTTGGCTTCTGCAGCTGAGCTTTTGAAGAAGCGCGGCGCCCTGAAGATTTATGCTGGTGTTTCACACGCTGTTCTCGTCGATCTAGCGATCCCGCGCTTGCAAAAGTCAAAAATTGAGGAATTGATAACAACCAACAGCACTCCGGTGCGCACTGTCGAAGGGTTTAAAACCACGGTGCTATGCGTCTCCGAGCTTCTCGGCGAGGGCATAAAGCGGATTCACAAGGATGAGTCCGTCTCATCGCTGTTCAACATCGAAAACGAAACAAATGGCAAAACAAGTAAAGCTAAAAGCTGAACCACGAGCCAGTGTGGGACGCTCCGCGGTGCGCAAACTGAAAGCGCAGGGAGTTATTCCAGCGATCATTTATGGCGGCAAGGACAAGCCGCAGCCGTTGCAGGTCTCCGCCCGCGACATCAACGCAATGATGAGCCATGCCTCTGGAGAAAATGTTCTGGTCGAGCTCGAAATCGCTGGTGAGAAATCGAATCGCACGGCGCTTGTGCAGGAAGTGCAACACTCACCAGTCCGCGGTGACATTCTTCATATTGATTTTCACGCCATCTCAATGGACGAGACGATTCAAGCTGAGGTCCCGCTCGAGCCCATTGGCGTTCCCAATGGCGTCAAAAACTTTGGCGGATTGCTTGAGCAAAGCTTGCGCGCGCTGGCAATTGAATGTCTGCCGCGCGATTTGCCGGATCGGATCACCGTCGATGTCTCGCAGTTGAACATCGGAGACTCCATTCACCTGCGCCAGATTCAACTGCCGTCTGGAGTCACGAGCAAGGTGCCGCCCGATCTCACGGCATTCTCAGTTCTCGCCCCAACAGTCGAAGAAGAACCAGTTGTGGCTGAAGCCGCAGCTGTGGCTGGACCCGAAGTGATTGGCGAGAAAAAGGAAGAGGGTGAAACGGCCGCGGCCCCTGCGATCCCAAAGGAAAAAGAGCAAAAGAAGTAAGCTGTTTGGATCCGCTCCATCTTGGTTAACGCCGACGAGGACAGTCTTGCGAAATCTGATTTTCGTCTGAGCGACTGTGGAAGAAAAAACTCCACAAGTTCGTCTGATCGCCGGTCTCGGAAATCCCGGGCTCGAATACGAGCATACGCGACACAACATCGGCTTTCTTGTCGTCGATCGGCTTGCCGCTCATTTTGAGTCGACATGGAAACAATCGACCAAGCAGGACGCGCTTTTGGCGAAATCGGGAGAATTGATTCTAGTGAAACCGATGACTTACATGAATCGAAGCGGCGAACCGCTCGCCGAGCTCGCACAGTTTTTCAAAATCGAGGCGCGGGAAATTCTGGTTGTGCTCGACGATCTCGCTTTGCCACTTGGCCGCCTTCGATTGCGGGCCTGCGGCGGTCCGGGAGGCCACAACGGTCTCGAATCAATCATCATGCGATTCGGAACCGAGGACATTCCGCGATTGCGCATTGGTATTGGGGCGGCGCCACCCGAAGGCTCGGTTGAATACGTATTGAGCCGATTTTTTGAGGAAGAAAAGCCGCTTGTTAGATCCATAATCGATCGCGCCGCGGAAGCGGTGAAATGGGCGATTGACAATGGACTCGTTTCCGCGATGAACAGTTTCAACAAAACCGAAGAATCATGAAGAATCGTTACGAGGCGTTGCTCGTGCTCAATACGCAGGGCAAGGAAGACACGGTCAAAGATATTGTCGATCGATTGGAATCTGAATTTCAAAGAGAAGGCGCTGAGATCGAGCAGGTGCAAAAAATGGATAAGCGCCAGTTTTCCTATGTGGCGGGGCCGCTTGATTCCGGGTCTTACGTGAACTTTGTTTTTTACGCCGATCCGCAGCTCATTACGAAGTTGCGTTCCAAATTTAAACTTGATCCGGAAGTCTATCGTCAAAACTACCAGCGCCTCCCGGAAAAGAAGGAGAAGGCACCGAAAAAGTTGGCGAAAGCGAAATAGTTTGGCTATAACCGGCGCATGGCCAGCTTCAACAAAGTCATATTGCTCGGAAATCTGACGCGCGATCCAGAGGTGCGTTACACGCCGAAAGGGAGTGCGGTATGCGATCTCGGTATCGCTGTTAATCGCGTTTACACCACCGACAGTGGAGAGAAGCGCGAAGAAGCGACCTTTGTAGATGTCACTTTTTGGGGACGCACTGCAGAGGTTGCCGGAGAGTATCTGAAAAAGGGCCGGCCAGTTTTTATCGAAGGCAGGCTCCAGCTCGACTCTTGGGAAGATAAACAATCAGGACAGAAACGCTCGAAGCTGAAGGTGATTGGGGAAACGATGCAGCTCATCGGTGCACGGGCCGCTGGTGCCACCGCTGGCCCGGGTGAACAGGGCGAGGAAGATCGAACGTCGCGCGCCGCCGGCAAATCGAGCACACCCCCGCCAAAAGCGGCTGCGCCGCAGCCAGACGACGACGAAATTCCATTTTGAGTCGCAAGGTCGTGCGAATGCGCACGAATAACGGTAGGCGACACTCTGTCGAGCCGACAAATTTTCTACGGCTCCGCAGAGCATCGCCCTACCTACCGAAATCGTGCTAATCGATGAATACGACTGAAGCTTGCATTGCGCTCAACATGTTGCCGACTGTCGGGCCGGTCCGGCTGCGCAAATTGCTACAAGTTTTTGGAACTCCAGAGCGCGTGCTGACCGCGAAACGCGGCGAACTTCGCGCCGTGGAGGGAATCGGTGGTGAAGTTGCCGATCAAATTGCAGCCTGGCAATCGACTCTCGATCTTCCAGCCGAGCTGAATCGCATTCGCGATTTCGGCGCGACCGTCATCACCCAGGAATCACCGTCGTATCCAAAGTCGCTCCGGGAAATTCACGCTCCGCCCATCGTGCTTTACGTTTGGGGTGATCTTCAAGAGCGCGACAATCACGCGATTGGCATTATCGGCGCGCGCCGCACCACCCATTACGGAACTGAGGCCGCTAAAAAACTCGCCTACCAAATAGCTTATGCTGGTTTGACCGTGATCAGCGGCCTGGCGCGCGGGATCGACACGTGCGCGCATCAAGGCGCGCTTGCCGCGAAAGGTCGAACAATTGCCGTGATCGGGGCTGGATTGCTGGAAATTTATCCGCCTGAAAACCGGGGGCTGGCCGAAAAGATTGTGGCCGGCAACGGTGCGATCGTGTCCGAGTTCTCAATGGAAATTAAACCCGACCGACAAACATTTCCGATGCGTAATCGGATCATTAGTGGCTGGAGTCACGGCATTCTTGTTGTCGAAGCCGGTTTGAACAGTGGGGCGCTGATTACTGCGTCACAAGCGATTGAGCAGGGCCGCTCCGTTTATGCTGTTCCTGGACACATTAACGCGCCGAGTGCGATGGGATCCAATCGGCTGATTCAGCAAGGCGCCAAGCTCGTCATGAGCGCAAGTGACATTCTCGAGGACCTGCAAATTCTTCTTCCCGAGACAAAGCCGTCGCCGGAAGCCGCAGCGCGTCCCTTACCAGCGCTCTCTGAGGGCGAGCGTCGCGTTTATGAGGCAATTGATTCGTCCGAAACGCCCATCGACCAAATCGCCACCAGATGCGATTTGCCAAGCGCAATCGTCTCTTCTACGCTCCTCATCCTTGAACTAAAGCGGCTCGTTAAGCAATTGCCCGGGAAATACTTTGTGAAGCTGGGCTAGCTCCACGCCGTCCATCTTTTGCCGATTGCAATTACCGCAAAGCTAAGCTTCGGTTGCAGCTTTAAATGTCCAAATCCCTTGTCATTGCCGAGAAACCCAGTGTCGCGCGCGACCTCGCCCGCGTGTTAGGCAAGTTCAAGCACGAGAAAGATTTCTTCGAGAACGATCAATATGTGATCTCCTCGGCGATTGGTCATTTGGTCGAGATGGTTCCACCGGAAGGCGCGGAAGTGAGACGCGGGAAATGGAATATCGAAAATCTCCCAGTGTTGCCGGACCATTTCGATCTCATCCCGAAAGAGAAGACAAAATCGCGGCTACAGGTGCTCAAGCGTTTGATCAAGCGGCCCGATGTGACCGAGATCATTAACGCCTGTGATGCCGGGCGCGAAGGCGAGCTCATTTTCCGTAACACGTTGCGGTGGACGGGCGCGAAGAAACCGACGCGGCGGCTTTGGCTGCAATCGATGACACCGGAGGCGATTCGCGTCGGCTTCGAGCATCTGCGTTCCCAGCAGGAAATGCAGCCGCTGGCGGATGCCGCGACCTCGCGCGCGGAAAGCGATTGGCTGGTCGGCATCAATGCAACACGTGCGCTTACTTCATTCAATTCACGCAGCGGCGGTTTTCAAAAGACCGCCGCCGGCCGGGTGCAGACGCCTACGCTTGCGATCCTGGCGGGGCGCGAAGAAAAAATCCGCTCCTTCAAGCCGCGTCCGTATTTCGAGGTCCACGCGGACTTGGGGGTAAAGGCGGGGAGCTATCGCGGCCGCTGGTTCGACGAGAAATTCAAAAGTGATGGCGACGAGGACGCGCGTGCAGAACGGCTCTGGAGCCGCGAGAAAGCTGCCGAAATCGAAGCGAAATGCGCCAATAAAACGGGCGAGATCACCGAGGAGAAAAAATCGGCAACGCAGGCGTCGCCGCTGCTCTACGACCTAACAACACTGCAGCGCGAAGCCAATGGCCGTTTCAGTTTAAGCGCGCGCCGCACGCTCCAGATCGCGCAGGCCCTTTACGAGAAGCATAAGGTGCTGACCTATCCGCGGACCGATTCGCGTTATCTGCCGGAAGATAATCTTGGCCAAGTGCGCAAGGTCATGTCCAGCTTCGACGACCGGACGCTGGCCACCCACGCCGAGAAAGCGCTCCGCAACGAATGGATCAAGCCGACGAAGCGCGTCTTCAACAACGCCAAGGTGAGCGATCACCACGCCATCATCCCCACGGGCACATCGCCCGCCCACCTCGATGATTTCGAGCGCAAAATTTTCGACATGGTCGCGCGCCGCACCATCGCGGTCTTTTATCCGGCCGCGCAATTTGAAGTGACCACGCGCATCACTCGGGTGGAAGGCGAGCCGTTCAAGACGGACGGGAGAATCATTGTCGATCCTGGGTGGAAGGCGGTCTATGGGAAAGAAGCGGCTGGCGAGGACGAACAATCGATTGTTCCGATTTCGCCTAACGAACGGGCAAACGTGCTTGCGATTGAGGTCAAGGAAAATGAGACCAAGCCACCCGCACGCTTTAACGAAGCAACGTTGCTTTCGGCGATGGAAGGCGCTGGCAAGCTGGTTGAAGACGAAGAGTTGCGCGAAGCGATGAGCGAGCGCGGCTTAGGCACGCCAGCCACGCGCGCCCAAATTATCGAAGGCCTGATTTTTGATGGATACGTAGAGCGTAAGGGAAAGGAGCTCGTCGTCACGGCAAAAGGATTATCCCTCATTACGCTGCTGCGAAATTTGCACACAGACGTTCTGTGCACACCGGAATTGACCGGTGAATGGGAATTTCGTCTCAAACAAATGGCGCACGGGAAGCTCGACCGTCGCCATTTCATGGAAGACATTCGCGGGTTAACGCGCGAGATCGTGGAGAAAGTCCGCAACTTCCGTGGCGAGACCATCGAAGGCGAGTACGCTGTCATTGACGCCAAATGCCCTAACTGCTGCAGCGGCCCGATCAAGGAAGATTACAAAACGTTCCGGTGTCAAAATTGCGACTGGCTCATGTGGAAGACGATGGCCTCGCGCCAATTCGAGCCGGAGGAAGTCCGCGAATTGTTAACTAAAAAACGTGTGGGGCCGCTGCAAGGATTCCGCAGCAAGATGGGACGTCCGTTCGAAGCTGCAGTGAAACTCGGCGAAGACAAAAAACCGGAATTTGATTTTGCTGCGGAGGAAAATGGCGCGCCGCAAAAGATAGACATCTCCCGGCATGAATCCATCGGAATGTGTCCAGTTTGTAAGGAGGGCCAGGTTTACGAACTGGAAAATGCCTACGTTTGCGAGCGTGCCGCCACTGCCCCAAGAAAGTGTACATTCCGCGTAAGCAAAACGATCTTGCAGCGCCCTATTCCGAAAGAACAAGCCCAAAAAATGATGTCGACGGGCAAGACAGACCTCCTTCCGAGATTTATCTCGAAAAGAGGGCGCCCGTTTTCCGCGTACTTGAAACTGGATAATGGCAAAGTCGGTTTCGAGTTCGCCGAAAAGTCGCCACGCGCTGCGAAGCCTCGGGCGCGGAAATCCGTCGCCAAAACGTAAGCAGCAGCCAGCTTTCAGAATCGCCGGCGAGGCGTACGCCAGCCTATCCAACCACCAGGTATCAATCAGCCAGTTCTGCATTGGATCTGTTGGACGCGCTGGACCATTGCCACGGCCGCGACGAGGACGAGCCCCGAAAACACCTGGTGCGGTTGGAGCGTCGCGTGGAAAAAACCCCAGGTGATGCATACCGCGGCGAGTGTCTGCATCATCTCGAAGTAGCCCGCAGTCGATGCGCGAGTGAGGCGCAGACCTTCGAAATAGATGAGGAGCGGGATGCCACCGGAGATTGACGCGAGCAAGACCAGCCAGACGATCGCCTTTGTGGCATGCGCCTGCGCGGCTACTGGCCAGAGCGCCGCGCCGTGAAGCTTACCGTATGTGAGAAGAATCAACGTCATGCAGATAAGACCGACGAGGATACGCAGACTTGACGCAAGCCGGAGCGACATGCCGGTCATTACCCCGCGGCCGGCGACGGTCGCAAATCCCCAAAACGCCGCGCAGGTCAGTGCGTAGCCGGTGCCACGGTTCAGTCCGGCGCGCTCGAACGATGTTCCGATCAGCGTTGGATGCGTGACGGAGACGAAGATACCTGCAAGGATCGCGATGCTGGCATAGAGGAAGAAACGCGGACCGAGCCGGTCGCCGAAGAGCAGGAACGCGCCCATAGTCGAGATGACGGGCTGAATGTTCAAGACTACGTTCACAACGGTCGGGTTGCCGTATTTCAATGCAAGGGTGAAGAAGATCGTGCCGACAGCCGAGCCAGCGAAGCCGGAGAAGAATAGGTATACCCAAGTCCGCACGTCGATTTTCCGGATCTCACCAACGCGCGACATAAGAAGTGGCAGGAACATGAACAGAATCAGCACGTGCTCCCAAAAGACAATTACGTCAGCATCAAACAGAGCATTCAGCGGGATGCGCCACGCGCTCTCGGTGCCCCAAAGCGCCGCGCCAAGACCAACGAGCCACGGGCCGTACGCGCGGCGGTTTTCCATGCCGAAGGGTCTAGTGCGGTTACGACGTTGCGTCAACGTGCGCTAGCGGTTTGAGCGGGCGGAAGCGCGAAAACTATCTCCTCACGCACATAGCGGAGGCCGCTCTGCGACTGAGACAGCCGCGACACTGCTAGCTCGAACGGGATTAAAGGAATTATAATCGAATCTCGTCGTCGCGACGCAATTTTTCCGAACAAGAATTTCGCCTTCGAAAGTATTGACGATACAATTGGTTGTGTGTTATTGAAGCGTCCAACACTATGCGTTGCCCCAAGTGCGGGTCTCGTGATGACAAGGTCATCGATTCCCGTCAATCGCGGGATAGTTCGAGCATCCGCCGCCGCCGCGAATGTTTGAAATGCAAGTATCGCTTTACCACGTATGAAGAAATTGAGCGATCAGATCTGCGGGTGGTGAAACGTGACCGAACACATGAGCCATTTGACCGGCGCAAACTCGCTACCAGCATCGCAAAAGCCCTTGAAAAACGCTCGGCCAGTCTTCTTACCCTCGAAGAGATGGTGGACGAAATTGTGCACGAACTTGAAACCAGCGGGCGGGAAGTTCCTTCCTCAGCCATCGGAGCGAAAGTGCTCGAAAAATTGCGCAGGATTGATGAAGTGGCGTATTTACGTTACGCGTCGGTGCACCAACGATTTGAGGATGTCGATCAATTTGTGGATGCCATCCATACTCTCGGCCGGCGAATAAAACCAAATGCGCTCCAGCGGGAATTGTTTCCGCCGGAGACAACTCAAGCTCAATCTCGCGCCGCCGGCGCGAGATCACGGGGTATCCCAAACGAAAATCATGGTCGCATTTAAAGAAGAATTTCCGTATCTGCGGACCGAGTCGGGACAACTTTTCGAGTTTAATCGCGATTGGCTGCACGCTGCCATCACCCGCGCGGCGGACAAGGCTGGCTACCCGAGTTGGTGGCTGACCGATCACGTGACGGAGAGTATCGCTTTTTACCTACGCCTGCGAAATGACGAGAGTGTAGTCGCGTTCAGCCAGCTTTCGCAGACCGTGCGCTACGTCCTGAAAGTGATCGGCTACAAGGAGATCATCCCACATTTTGCGCCCGCGCCGCCGCCTATTTCCATTTCGCTATTCGAGATCGCCGAACAAGCAGGCACAGGATATGAACTTGCGTTTTTTGATCTTTTGGAAAGGCGAATCAACGCGCTAATTCAAACTGGCATGGACAATCTGCAGCTCTGCTCGCTGCAACCTTGCGTGAAACACCTGCGTGGCGTGAAAGTGTGGACGCGCGCCTGTGATGCCCTGCGTGAAGAAATTGTCTGCTTCGTGCGCGAAAAAATAGCGTCGACCACTGGGGTTGCGCGTCTCGACTGTTCGGTGCGTTGAATTGGCTTTTGCAGCAATAGGTTAGGCAGGCAGTCGCGCTAACCTCCCCAATTACTCCGAACACGAGGGTATCTTCGAAAGCCACGCCCTAAGTTCGCAATTTGAGCGCCTAGATTTTCAGAGTATTGGATCGTCATGACCATTTTTGAAAAAATCACCGCCCGCCAGATCCCGGCTAAGATCATTTGGGAAGACGACGACGCAATCGCGTTCCATGACGTCAATCCGCAAGCGCCCGTGCATGTGCTGATCGTGCCAAAAAGAGTGGTGCCGCGGCTTGCAGACGCTACCGACAATGACCGCGCGTTGCTCGGAAAATTGCTCCTTGTTGCGCGCGACATCGCGAAGAAGCAGGATCTATCGAGCGGCTATCGCGTGGTGATCAACAGCGGGCCCGACGCGGGTGAAAGCGTGCCGCATTTGCATGTCCACCTGCTTGGCAAACGCGCGCTCGCCTGGCCACCGGGTTAGGTCAAAACTCGAACGGCAAGCTGGCATCCAGCGGTGCATGTCGCGCGGGTGACATTGACTGCGTCGCCCCAGTTTACGACCCGCAGAGCGCCCTCTACTGGCCAACATGCGCCCAGTTGACTCCGACGATACGCTTGCCCGCAAATCGTTTCAGCGATTTGGGAAAAACGAGATAAGTCGCACCTTTTCGCTCGTTGAACCCCACAATTCCGAAGTCTGTCCCACTCTCGCTCTTTTGAACCGTCATCACGCCGTTGTTCTTTATCCGCGATTGGAAGTGACGGTCGGTTCCCGGCTTTTGCCAAAGCGTGTAGACCTCTGGTGCACCACATTTTTCGACCACCTGAGAAAAACGTGCCGTCTTAACTTTGAGGAGCTTCATAGCCGAATGGCACGGCCCGCTGGGCGGTCGCGCCCAACAACAAAGTCCGCCAGAGAACTACGGCAAAGAGGATCAAACTACCGTTGCTGCATTCCTGCCCTGGCGGGGTTGGTAAGTCCTCAGTCCATAGCCCCTGACGGAGAGCAAATTTTCCCGCAAGATCGATATCGTGCAATCGCGTTTTATAGATCGGAAAAATCGCAAGCATTGACAACCTAGAACGCTTCTGTTTGCATCGACATCATGAAATGGCTGGCATTACTTTTGCTCGTGGTCCTTCAGTTCTCGTGCACGACTCT
>WNFY01022243.1_pt1 | contig 12829 bp, 11 predicted proteins | sample 5400091 | NCBI WGS metagenome assembly WNFY01 (sample SAMN13153364, study PRJNA577476) | soil metagenome | isolation source: 60 cm soil or saprolite under grassland replicate 1 | place: USA:California | collected 2016-06-15 | reverse complement strand
CAGCTTCTTGCAGCATGCGCTTCTCATTGCGCACGATTACCTCGGGGGCGCGCAGTTCCATGAGCTTCTTGAGACGGTTATTGCGATTAATTACCCGCCGGTAGAGATCGTTGAGATCCGAAGTTGCGAAGCGTCCGCCATCGAGCGGCACAAGCGGACGCAACTCGGGTGGAATCACCGGAATCACGTCGAGAATCATCCATTCGGGGCGATTGCCGGACTTCAAAAAACTAGTGGCTACTTTCAAACGCTTCGAGTACTTGAGCTTCTTTTGCTGAGAAGTCTCTTCCTTCATCCGCTTACGCAGATCGGTCGCCAGCTCTTCTATCTGGACCATGGCGAGCAATTCCTTGATTGCTTCGGCGCCCATCTTCGCGACGAACTGTGCCGGGTAGTCGCGCACCAATTCGCGATAGCGCTCGTCGCTAACCAGTTCCCGTTCCTTCAAACCGGGAACGTCGCCGGGATCGATCACAATGTAGGACTCGAAGTAGAGGACTTTTTCCAACTCTCGCAAAGGAATGTCGAGCAGGTGGCCGATACGGCTGGGCAGTCCTTTGAAAAACCAGACGTGGGAACATGGGCTGGCCAGATCAATATGGCCGAGCCGTTCGCGCCGCACCTTCGCCTGAGTTACTTCCACGCCGCACTTGTCGCAAATCACGCCACGGTGCTTCATGCGCTTATACTTGCCGCAAAGACATTCCCAGTCAGCCACGGGACCAAAAATCCGCGCGCAGAAAAGCCCGTCGCGTTCCGGCTTGAACGTGCGATAATTGATCGTCTCGGGCTTGGTCACCTCACCATGCGACCACTGCCGAATCTTTTCCGGTGACGCAAGTGAGATACGAATAGCTTCAAAGTCGGGGGCCAGTTGCGTCTTTTCTTGTTGGAATCGAAACACGTTTTTTCTCCATTACCGATTGCCGACTACCAATTGCCGACTGGTCTTTGGCGTCTGGATCAGGAATTAGACCAGACTAAAGCCAATCAAACCGCAAACAACGCCAAACACCAATCGGCAATTGGCAATCGGCAATCGAGAATAACCTTATCCTTCCACTGCGCTGGTGACCAATGCTTCACCAACGCCATCTTCTTGACCTGTACCGTTGCCAGCTACCTTCTTGTTAATTAGTTCGACGTCCAGGCAGAGCGATTGCAGTTCCCGCACCAGCACGTTGAAAGATTCCGGCAGACCTGGATCGAAATCAGCTTCTCCCTTAACGATCGCCTCATAGATCTTCGACCGTCCCGCTACGTCGTCCGATTTCGCCGTCAACAACTCCTGCAAGATGTGGGCGGCGCCGTAGGCCTCCAGTGCCCAGACCTCCATCTCTCCGAAGCGTTGGCCGCCAAATTGGGCCTTGCCACCGAGTGGCTGCTGGGTAATCAGGCTGTATGGCCCAATTGACCGAGCGTGAATCTTGTCATCGACCAGATGCGACAGTTTCAGCATGTAGATATAGCCGACTGTCACTTTCTGCTCGAAAGGATCGCCGCTTAAACCGTCATACAACACGGCCTTGCCCGACTCATTCACTATTTCAGGCAGTCCGAGCTCGCGGGCGCGTGCTCCGGACTGCTGTAATTTCTCCTTGATCTCAGTTTCAGTGGCGCCATCAAACACCGGCGTCGCGAAATGAAGCCCGAGCACGCGAGCAGCCCAGCCAAGATGGGTCTCCAGAATCTGCCCCACGTTCATACGGGAAGGTACGCCAAGCGGATTGAGCACAATCTCGACCGGAGTACCGTCTGGCAGGTAGGGCATGTCCTCTTCAGGCAGGATGCGGGCAATAACGCCCTTATTACCATGGCGTCCGGCCATCTTGTCACCAACCGAAAGCTTGCGCTTCATCGCAATGAAGACCTTGACCATCTTGATTACGCCTGGGCTTAGCTCGTCGCCCTGACGGAGCTTGGCAATCTTCTCTTCATAAATATCCGAGAGGATCTTGATCTGGCGTTCCGTGCGGTCTTCATACTCCTTAATCTCGGATCCAATATCGAGCCGGGAAGAAGCCAACTGCACCTTTCTGAGTGCTTTCGGCTCAACAGCTTTGAGCATTTCCCGCGTTATCAGTACATTCTTCGGAATCACGACCTCGCGATTGGAAGTCAGGTCGACGGCGAGCTTGCGCCCTTCAAGGAGTTCGTAGATCCGAGCATCACGCTGTTCGCGCAGAATACGAATCTCGTCTTCAAGGTCGCGCCGCAAACGATCTTCCTCCTCCTGTTCGATTGCCAGTGACCGTGAATCCTTCTCCTGACCCTTGCGGGTAAAGACCTGGACGTCGACCACTGTGCCGTCGATTCCCGGCGGGCTCACCAGCGAGGCGTCTTTAACGTCGCCGGCCTTCTCACCAAAGATTGCCCGCAACAGTTTCTCTTCCGCGGTCAGCTGCGTTTCGCCCTTCGGAGTCACCTTGCCGACGAGAATAGAGCCGGGCTTGACTTGAGCGCCGATGCGAATGATGCCGCTGTCGTCAAGATCGCGAAGCATGTTTTCGCCGACGTTTGGTATATCGCGAGTAATCTCCTCCGGTCCCAACTTGGTATCCCGGGCTTCGATCTCGAGCTCTTCAATGTGAATCGAGGTGTAATAGTCCTCTTTCACCAGCCGTTCGGAAACGAGAATCGCGTCCTCGAAGTTGTAACCGCGCCAGGGCATGAAGGCGACCAGGACGTTACGTCCGAGCGCCAACTCGCCGCGATCCGTGCAAGGACCGTCGGCAATCACCTGACCTTTTGCGACCCTCTCGCCCACGTGCACGATCGGACGTTGATTGATGCAGGTGTTCTGGTTCGAACGCTTGAACTTAATAAGCGTGTAAATATCCGCGGTAACCTCGCGTGAGATTGTGCCGTCAACGTTGTGGTCCGCCTTCACGATAATGCGTTCTGAATCTACATAATCGACCACGCCGTCCCGCTTTGCCGCCACCACCGCACCAGAGTCGCGCGCAGTGACCTTTTCCATACCAGTGCCGATATAAGGGGCTTCAGCACGCAGTAGTGGCACCGATTGGCGCTGCATGTTCGAACCCATCAGCGCGCGGTTGGCATCGTCGTTCTCGAGAAACGGGATTAACGACGCGGCCACCGAGACCAACTGTTTCGGCGAGACGTCAACGAATACGATATCCTTGCGCAGGGCGAGAATAAACTCACCCGCTTTTCGGGCAGCGTTGCGCTCGTTGATGATGTAGCCATTCTCATCCAGGTTGATATTGGCCTGGCCAACCACGTGTTTGTCTTCTTCCCACGCCGTCAGATAAAAGGGCCATGGCTCAAACTCCGCCTTGCGGCCCTCGGCGCTAACCTTCTTGTTTGCCTTGTCTGCCTCTTCCTGGGCAATGTGGTCGCCCGGCTTTAGCTTCGTGTCGCCGCCATTGATGACGCGGACATATTCCATCACACGACCGTCGATCACTTTGCGGTAAGGCGCTTCGATAAACCCGAACTCGTTGATGCGTGCGAAGCACGAGAGACTCGAGATCAGTCCGATGTTTGGACCTTCAGGTGTCTCAATAGGACAGATGCGACCGTAGTGAGTGGGGTGAACGTCGCGCACTTCGAATCCGGCGCGCTCACGCGAAAGACCGCCTGGTCCCAGGGCTGAGAGTCTGCGTTTGTGGGTGATTTCCGAAAGGGGATTGGTCTGATCCATGAACTGCGAGAGCTGGCTGGACCCGAAAAACTCGCGCACCGCGGCCGTTACCGGTTTTGCATTGATCAGATCGCGCTGCATTGTGGTCTGCATTTCCTGGTGGATGGACATCTTTTCCTTGATCGCCCGCTCCATGCGCTCCAGACCGATGCGGAACTGATTTTCCAGCAACTCACCAACCGCGCGTACGCGTCGATTGCCGAGGTGGTCGATGTCGTCCGCTTGATACTCCGAGGGATTCTTACGCATCTTCAACACGTAAGAGACCACTTCATAAAAGTCCTGTGCCGATAGCAGGGGATCGGTAATGCGATCGCGTTCCGGCTTTCCCATTTTGATGTTGAACTTCAATCGCCCAACGCGGGAGAAGTCAAACTTTCGCGGATCGAAGAACATTGCTTCGAGCAGACGGTAAGCAGTCTGCACAGTCGGCGGATCGCCCGGACGCATTTTGCGGTAGATTTCCAGTAACGCATCCACCGGCTTTGTAATTACGTCCTTCTTCAAGGTCAACGACAGCACCGGCCCAACATCGTCGCGCTCGGGAAAGAAGATCGAGAAGTTTTCAATGGCTGCCTCGACAATTTCCTGAAGCTTCGCCGCGGTAATTTCGTTGTTGGCTTCCAGCACAATCTCGCCACTTTCGGTGTTGACAACATCCGAAAGCGCATAGGCACCCTCGAGTTGCGCCGACTCGATCTCTACCTCGCCAATATTTGCTTTGCGCAGGGCTTCCAAAGCGGCCGCGGTAACTTTCTTACCACTGCGAACGATCGGTTCAGGTCCACGGCCTTTGATATCAAAATCGACCTTCATACCAACCAGATTCGTCGCACCCTTTTCGGGCACCTGCATCATCAGGCGGCCTTCTTCCAGCCGAATCTCGTCGGTCACGTAGATCGCTCGCAACATATCGTCGTCGGTGAAAGACGCGTTCTTTACCGTCTCCTCCAACTGCGAATCGTTGCGTAAAGAAGGTTCTTCTGGTCATATTCAAATTCAACCCACGAACCGCGGTAGGGAATAATCTTGGCAACATAAAGCTGGCCGCGCTTGAAAAACACACCGGGCGAGCGATGAAGCTGCGATACGATGACTCGCTCCGTGCCGTTAATGATAAAGGTCCCGTTGTCGGTCATCAGCGGTATCTCACCAAAGAAGACCTCTTCTTCCTTGATGTCGCGTATTGACAGGACTTCAGTATCCGGGTCTTTGTCGTAGACGGTGAGGCGGATCTTCACCTTAAGCGGCACGCTATAGCTCATGCCGCGTTCCTGGCATTCCTGCTGGTCGTGCTTATGCTTGAGTCCCACCGGCTCGCCGCAGTTTTCGCAGAGCTGAGGACGGACAAAATTGAAGGTGCCGCATTTGTGGCAGAGCGTTTCTCCTGCTGCAAGAGGGTTGACCTTGATGGTCGAGCCACAGTTCTTGCAATTGGCGCGCAGATAATTCAAGCCTTCGAGCCGGCCGCATTTGCACTGCCAGTTACCAATCTGATATTCGACAAAATCGAGCGTGGCGGTGCCACGAAAATCAGATATGGGAAACACTGACTGAAAAACAGCCTGCAGTCCCGTCAGGTCACGCTCTTCCGGGAGAAAGTCCATCTGCAGAAAGCGATTATAGGATTCACGCTGAATCTCGATCAGATTCGGAATCCTCACCGCGGTTGCGATCTTGGAAAAGTCCACTCGTTCAGGCGCCTGACTGGTGCGCCTTCCTAACCCGGTATTTATTGTTTGAAGCAGATTTGCAGACATGTGAGATTCCCTTACGAATTGACGATTTCAGATTTGGGATTCTTGTTTGAACGCCGGCCCCGGTTCACCCGCAAATCCGAAATCAGAGATCAAAAATTTACTCTAGAGACGCCGAATGGCGGTCAGAGCGCAGAATGCCCCGACCGCTTACTTCACAGAAAAGCGGCTGTTTCTTCAATCAAATTTTTTGGGAGTAACGCCAGCGCCTCAATACTCCCTTAACTTAACCAGTAACAAAGTGACTGTCAAGCGACGAAAACCAGGTGTCTAAAATATGAGCCAGAAGTCTGGAGCCGACGCCCGAGATATTCTTCGGCCTTCGGATTCCAGACTCCGCCCAGCAGACTTATTTCACTTCGACGGTTGCACCCGCATCAGTGAGCTTCTGCTTAATAGTTTCGGCCTCTTCTTTCGAAATGGCTTCCTTGACGGCCTTTGGAGCAGCCTCGACAAGATCCTTGGCTTCTTTCAGACCGAGCGCAGTTACCTCCCGAACGACTTTGATGACGTTGATCTTGTTGCCGCCTATGGCCTGCAGGATCACGTCAAACTCGGTCTTCTCTTCTGCCGGAGCCGCCGCCTCGCCCGCGCCGCCCCCAGCAGCCGGAGCTGCCACTGCCGCCGCGGCGGCTGAAACGCCAAAAGTCTCCTCCAGCTCTTTCACGAGCTGTGAGGCTTCCAGGAGCGTCATATTCTTCAAAAACTCGATAACATCTTCGCGTGTTGCTGCCATGATTGTCTTTCTATCCTCCTCCAAAAGGGTTCCTGTGTGCTGTGTTCGTTGTCATTTCGCAGCAGGAGAACCCACGGGACGCTTTCGACAATCGCTGCATCGCAATTGGGGAATGCGTCCGAGCCGTAAATGACGACCTGACTATCGTCAAGCTCGTTGTCCGCGTCCGGCCCTGTGCTTGTTGCAGATTCTAGATTTCCAGTTTTCAATTGAAGAAAGCTTTGACGTCCCCTCAATCGAACTACATACTCATCTCGCGAAATCTAAAATCCCAAATCAAAACCTCAAAGATCCTAAGCGCTCCTCTGTTCGCCAATTTGTTTGACCACAATCGCCAGATTGCGCGGCACTGCCGAGATTACCGTAACCAGCCGCTGTGCCTGGCAATTAATCAAGAATAGGATCTTGGAGATCAACTCTTCTTTCGAGGGTAAATTGGCGATAGCTTCCACGTCTTGCAGCGCTACAACCTTTCCCTCGACAATGCCCGCCTTGAAACTAAAGATGTCGGGATTCGCTTTTGTGAACTTCGCAATTGCCTTCGACAATCCCACCGGATCACCGCCGCTCAACGCCACGGCGGTAACACCTTTGAACTGGTCTCGAGCGACCTCAAGGGGGGTACCTTCCGAAGCTTTCCGAGCAAGAGTGTTCTTCACGACTTCATAAGACACGCCGGCCTCACGCAATTGATTGCGCAACTCCTGGTCCTTCGAAACGGTCATCCCTTTGAAGCCGACCAGCATCGCCGCCTTGGCATTCTTAAACTGTTCAGTGAGGGATTCCAGGTTTTCCTGCTTCTGCTTTTTGGTCTTCATATTCTCCTCACTTCTATTTAACGTACGCGGCTTCGTCCAGCAACACTCCCGGACTCATGGTCGACGCCAGATTGACCTTCTTCACATATTTCCCTTTTGCCGTTGAGGGCTTTGCCCGTACAACCGCCTCAAGCAACGCCTTGGCGTTGTCTCGGAGCTTGTCTGCTTCGAAGGAAACTTTCCCAACTCCTACGTGAATTACGCCGGTCTTATCAACGCGATACTCCACCTTACCAGCTTTCGTTTCTTTGACCGCGGTCGTCACATCGAACGTTACCGTCCCGGTCTTGGGGTTGGGCATCAGACCACGCGGCCCCAGGACCTTACCCAGGCCGCCAACAAGTCGCATCATGTCGGGTGTGGCAATCACCGCGTCAAACTCCAGCCAGCCCGTCTTGATCTTGTTGACCATATCCTCGCCACCCACCAGATCCGCGCCCGCCTCCTCGGCTTCTTTGATTTTCTCACCCTGGGCAATCACGAGAACTTTTTTCGACTTGCCCAGACCGTGTGGCAAGACGAGGGTGCCTCGCACGAGCTGATCGGCTTTACGCGGATCAACACCCAACCAGACTGTTAGTTCAACTGTTTCGTCGAACTTTGCAAATGCGACTTCCTTGACCCTTGTTACTGCCTCTTCAAGATTGTATTTGCGTCCGGCCTCGATTTTCTCCGCTGCCGCGCGATATTTCTTTCCGTGCTTTTTCATCACTTGCCTCCGAGGTGCCAACGGGATCTTTTGACGTTCGAATCCCTCCCTCTAAAATGGATTCCGTCCGGCGCTGCCGTTCTGATTGACATGCGACAATCGGAATTTGGAAATCTACTCCACGGTCAGCCCCATCTGGCGGGCTGTTCCTTCGATTGTCTTGATCGCGGCTTCGAGGTTGGTCGTATTCAGATCCTGCAACTTCGTCCTGGCGATCTCCTCAATCTTCGCTTTGGAAATGCTGCCGACCTTTTCCCGGTTTGGTTTTCCCGATCCTTTGGGTATGCCGGCCGCCTTCTTTAACAAGTCCGCTGCTGGCGGAGTCTTCGTTTCAAAGGTAAACGAGCGATCAGCAAAGACAGTGATCACGACCGGAATCTTCAAATCCGGATCCAACTGCGCGGTCTTGGCGTTGAACGCCTTGCAGAATTCCATGATATTCACGCCATGCTGACCCAACGCCGGGCCAATCGGAGGTGCCGGATTCGCTTTGCCCGCTGGCACCTGCAACTTGATATAGCCTGTAATTTTCTTAGCCATAACTCACTTTTCGACTCGATTCTTGATTCTTCCCTATTGCCGCCCGTTCAGTTGCAACGAGCAAGGAAAAAATCGGAAATCGACAATCCCTTCACTCTTCTTCCGCAAATGTTACCTTCTCGACGTCGAGAAAATTTAACTCCACCGGCGTAGAGCGCCCGAAGATAGTTACAGTAACTTTCAAAGTCGATTTGTCTTCGTTCACTTCCTCCACCTTGCCGGTAAAACTCTGAAATGGTCCAGACTTGATGCGCACCGTTTCTCCCGCCGCGTAGGAAAACTTTGGTTTCGGTTTTTCTGCCGCTTCAGTTACGTTATGAACGATCTGGTCCACTTCCTGCGGTGTTAACGGCGTAGGATTGTGTCCACCCACGAAACCTGTGACTTTCGGCGTCGACTTTATCAAGTGGAATACATTATCCGGAATGTGCCCACGTTCATCGCATTCGATCTGCACCAGTACATATCCCGGATAAAACATGCGCGAAGATTCGATTCGCTTGTTGCCACGCATTTCAACGACGGTCTCGGTCGGCACCAGCACTTCAGTGATCTCGCTTTGCAGATCCGTATCGCGTACGCGAGCTTTAAGACTGTCGCGCACTTTCTTCTCGTGACCGGAGTACGTATGAAGTATGAACCACTGCTGCATTAGCAAGCTTCTTTCTCTTTCACGCTACACCTAAAAGCCTGGCCACCTTTTCAATCAGCCAATCGATCCCCAGGATCAGACGCGATAGTCCCTGGTCGACCGCAAATAAATAGACAGCGAAGAAAATTACGGCGATGAGCGTGATAATCGTGGTGTTCTTAACCTCAGTCGCAGACGGCCAGGAAACGCGTTTCATCTCCGCGCGCACATCGCGCAAAAACTGTGTTATCCGTCCCGGCCCTGCTTGTGGTCCGCTCAGGCCACGCTCCCGGCGCGCAGATTTGCCCTCGGCACCTTCGCCGAAGCGACCGGTTCGCGGTCCAACGATCGGGGCATCTGGATTGTCTGTTTCAGCCATAATTCGACTTCTTACGACGGTGAACTCGGTCGCTTAGCTGGCAGGGGTACCAGGATTCGAACCCGGACTTTCGGTTTTGGAGACCGACGTGCTAACCGTTGACACTATACCCCTCCAGACATTTCCGATTGCAAATTTGCGATTGCCGATTGCTTGTTGCCAAAATTGATCCATCGGAAATCGGCAACCGGCAATTGGCAATCGGAAATGTTACTTGGTTTCCTTATGGTCCGTGTGCTTGCGGCAACGGCGACAGAACTTGCTGAATTCAAGCCGATCGGGCGTGGTCTTCTTGTTCTTGGTCGTAACGTAATTCCGACTCTTACAATCGCTACACTGCTTTGTACTCTGTTCTTTGTACTTTGCTTTTCTCTACTCAGCGCTGAATCAAAAACTTCGACGAAGCACTAAGCTCAAAGGACAAAGCACGTTTTCTACTCAATCACTTCCGAAATCGTGCCCGCACCCACCGTGCGACCGCCTTCGCGAATAGCGAAGCGCAGCCCCTTTTCCATCGCGATGGGCGTGATCAATTCGATATCCATCGCCACGTTGTCCCCGGGCATCACCATCTCCACTCCCGTCGGCAGCGTGGCCACTCCCGTCACGTCCGTCGTGCGAAAGTAAAACTGCGGCCGGTAGCCGGTAAAGAAGGGCGTGTGCCGGCCCCCTTCTTCCTTCGTCAGCACATACGCCTCCGCCTTGAACTTCGTGTGCGGCGTGATGCTCCCCGGCTTCGAGATGACCTGCCCCCGCTCGATGTCCTTCCGCTCCACTCCGCGCAACAGCAGGCCCACGTTGTCGCCAGCCGTCCCTTCGTCCAATAACTTCTTGAACATCTCCACCCCGGTCACCACCGTCGTCCGCGTCGGCTTGATGCCCACTACTTCCACCGTCTCGTTCACTTTCACCTTGCCTCGCTCTACCCGGCCCGTGGCCACTGTCCCACGTCCCTGGATCGTGAAGATATCTTCCACCGGCATCAAAAACGGCTTCTCCACATCGCGTACCGGCGTCGGAATATAGCTATCGACCGCCGCCATCAGCTCCACCACTGTCTTCTCCCATTCCGGATCCCCCTCCAAAGCCTTCAAGGCACTGCCCCGGATCACCGGAATGTCGTCGCCAGGAAACTCATATGCGCTCAACAGCTCCCGCACTTCCAACTCCACCAACTCCAGCAACTCCGGATCGTCGACCGCGTCCGCCTTATTCATGAACACCACCATCGCCGGCACTCCCACCTGCCGCGCCAATAGAATGTGCTCCCGCGTCTGCGGCATCGGCCCGTCTGTCGCCGCCACCACCAGTATCGCCCCGTCCATCTGCGCCGCTCCCGTGATCATGTTCTTCACGTAGTCCGCGTGCCCAGGACAATCCACGTGCGCGTAGCCACGAAACGCACTTTCGGATTTCCCTTCGCCAGTATTTTCGTGATCGCCGCTGTCAACGTCGTCTTCCCATGATCCACGTGTCCAATCGTCCCGATGTTCACGTGCGGCTTTGAACGGTCAAATTTTTCCTTGGACATTTCTTCTTGGCCTCTTAAATAAGGATCGATAACAACTCTCAAACGCGGGCAAAAATCGCTGGAGCCCGCGATGAGATTTGAACTCATGACCTCCTCCTTACCAAGGAGGCGCTCTACCCCTGAGCTACGCGGGCGCGAATGCCAAAGCCTTCAACAAAAAACTGGAGCGGGCGACGAGATTCGAACTCGCGACCCTCAGCTTGGAAGGCTGATGCTCTACCAACTGAGCTACACCCGCTCATTTCGAGATCTCAAATAACGGTATCTGAAATCTCTGACGGTGCAGGGGGCAGGATTCGAACCTGCGTAGGGCGTTAGCCCGCCGGGTTTACAGCCCGGTGCCATTAACCACTCGACCACCCCTGCGTCCTTTTAGTGCCTAGTGGAGCCGGCGAAGGGACTTGAACCCCCGACCCTCTGATTACAAATCAGATGCTCTACCAACTGAGCTACGCCGGCCGCTATAGAGAACAAATAGCGCATTCCGACAAAATGCGGATACTACCAACAGGATTTCAAAAACGCAAGTCGCAGCGACAGTTGCAGATATCCTAATGCCCTTAACGACGAGGCGAACACCTTACAAGGTCTCCCCAGTCCCCAAACTATCGCTCCGTTTTCCCCACTCAATAATTTGAATTGACCTATATTGATGCTGCGAAGTAGGATTGAGTCTACCCCGTCTGCGTCTTAAACGCGAACAAGCCTCACCGGGACGTTCTGAAACAGACAGTTATTACCCGAATCCCCTGATATCTCAATCACCAGTATCCTAAAGGAGACCAGTTATGCCACCATCTCAACTCACTAAGAACTGCCTCTCGCTATTCTGTTTATCTCTCCTGGCAATCACAGCCAACTCTCAAACGCCTCGGAGCAGCGATGCACCGATCATTCAGCCCTCAAATTTGGTACAGGAGCAGGGAGCTAAACCGTCCGTCATTGCGCCGACAGACAGACAGGCCCCACGAGTGATCGGCAGAACTGGTCTTTACTGCGCTGGCTACATTCGTTATCAGCGATTTCCCAAGACTCCTGAGATAGTCGGAGCTGAACAAGAGCAGGAGCAACGAACGTTCGCGGAGGGAGCTATAGTCTATCTCAATGCGGGTTCACAGCAGGGCATCCATGAAGGCCAGGATTTCCAGATCATTCGTCCTCGCGGTGACGTGAAGGGCGTATACCGGCAAAAGAAAGACTTTCTGGGAACATATGTTCAGGAAGTGGGCCAATTAGAAGTACTCAAAGTGCTTGAGCAAACTTCTGTGGCGCAGATTACATTCTCCTGCGAGATGGTCTTACTCGGCGATCTCGTCACACAAGTCCCCTTACGAGTCGCGCCACTTCAACGTGCGGAGTCGAACCTTGACCGCTTCGCCGATCCCAGCGGCAAACAAACCGGTCGCTTGATGATGGCCCACGGTGCGAATGAGATGGTAACCAAAAATGATGTCGTGTTTATCGATCTCGGAGCTGAGGACAAAATCACGCCGGGTGACTACCTGACCATATTTCGCGATACAGGCACAGGCAATCTGACGCGTGTGGACAACGAAGAGAATGCTCGCGGCAGGGCCACGGGATTTCAAAGCGACCGCTATCAGGGTGGTGGATTTTCTATTCAGGCACAGCGTGCCAAAGATTCCACCGCCTTTGTAAACTCCGAGGGTCGCTATCGATATCGGCCCATAACTACGAAAGGGGTCAAACGAGATCGTCCTCCGATGCCGCGAAAGATTGTAGGCGAAATGGTCGTCATTGACGTGCAAACACGAACGGCGACTGCGATCATCACGCGAGCCGTAATGGAAGTACATACGGGGGACAAGGTCGAATTGCAGTGAGCAAATGAAGCCGGCTCCGGCCACTAATCGTGAATGACGGCAACAGTAGCGCTCTTGGTCTCGGGCGCTGCCGCACGGCCGGCCACGACAGCCCGGTAAAATGAATTGAAGTAGCCGTACATTGATACGCAGGCTGATATGACCACGAGCCATAACAAGGCGCGGCCAGCTGTGTAAAGCAAAACCTGCCAGTCTGTGGGGGTGATTACGCCGC
>WNFY01004509.1_pt1 | contig 12830 bp, 7 predicted proteins | sample 5400091 | NCBI WGS metagenome assembly WNFY01 (sample SAMN13153364, study PRJNA577476) | soil metagenome | isolation source: 60 cm soil or saprolite under grassland replicate 1 | place: USA:California | collected 2016-06-15 | reverse complement strand
AATAGCGGCAGCCCATGCAGCGGTCGGCGTCGTAGATCACCGGGCCGGCGGCAGTTTTGCGCAAAGCGCCGACCGGGCAAACGGACGCGCAGCTTGGGTCTTCGCAATTCATGCACAGGCGGCGCATGAATTTGTCGCCACGGGTTAATACCGCTGTATATTTGTGTTCCGATTGCACCGGCTCAGCGGCAATCGTCTCATCGTAGGGAAGCCCGTTCTGTTCCGCGCATGCCTGCTCGCATTGTTTGCAGCCAATGCACAGTGTCGCGTCATACAGCAGCGCCCTGCTCATGAGTGGTCCTGTCCTCCGGCTACTTCTGCAGCGTACGGATGTAGGCGACCAGCGACTTGATCTGCTCCGGCGTTACACCCTTTTTCTCGTAGGCATGAGTCGCTTTCTGCGCCTTGCCTCCGTTGGCGATGGCGTCGGTGATCTCGGCATCCGTGAGTTTCTTTGCTTCGGGGGAAATCAGGCTCGGTGCTTTGAGGGCCGGTTTTCCGGCACCATCCACGCCATGGCAAATCGCGCACTTGGCTTTGAACAAAGCTGCGGCATCGTCGGCCCACGACGCGTTGGGCAGGAGCAAGAAGAGAACCAGGGCTGCGAAGCTGAGGAGAGTTAATCTGCTGTTATTCATCGGGTCGTCCTTTCTCTGACAGGATTGTGGCGAAAGACAGCAGGCACAAAACGGTCCAGTAAGATTGTCAACTCTGCGGGAGTGTTATGAATGTGATCAAAATCACCACATCGCGTGACTCTGGTGGACTGTAATGAGTCTTGGAATCAATAGGTTGAGCCGCGGGCATTCGGCGGCAGAGTGCGGTGTTTCGCATCGGGTAGTGTTGCGAAAGACCACGCCAAGATTCTGATCTCTATCTTTATGATTTTGCGGCGGATGCACTGAAATCCATAATCGTACGGACAAGATTCGCTGGCCGACCGCTGTGAATCACAACGGTCTGGGCGGATTCGTCCCCAAGTCGAAATTCCCAATTCGTGTACGACCGCTCCCGTATGTAGTTGGTGGCTAAGTACATAACACCTCATCGCCGGAACAGAGCGAGTGACTTCTGCGTTTGGCACGGTGCCTGCCTTAGAGAGAGTGCAAGTGCAGAGAGGCTTCGCCCGAGGTGTCTGATGACCGTCATCCTGATGCTGCTGATGTTTTCAATTTTCCTGGTAGTCGACTATTTTCTAAGACGCAAGCAGGTTGTAGCCCAAACAGCGAAGCCGGTAGCGGAGAGATCGCTGCCCAGACTGGTTCCAGTCGTAGTAGCGGGATTCCAGGTGCCGGAAAACCTCAGCTATCATCCTGGCCACACGTGGGCGTTGCGCGAGAGTTCAAACCTGGTGCGAGTCGGCATGGACGACTTTGCTTCGAAGTTGGCGGGAAAACTCGAGAGCATCACTTTGCCGAAACGCGGGCAGTGGATCCGCCAGGGACAGAAGTTACTCACCATGCTCCACAACGGCCAGTCTGCGGAAATGATTTCGCCGATTGAGGGCATTGTTACCGGGATCAATGAATCTGCGGTTCGTGATCCGGAACTCGCCCGCAAGGATCCATACGGCGAAGGTTGGCTGGTGAAGGTAGATTCGCCCGAAGCCACGACCAGCTTCCGCAATTTGCTCAATGGCACGCTGGCGCGGAGTTGGATGGAAGATGCCGGACGGCGTCTGCGAACCAGGTTGGCCCCTGCCGCTATGGCCCTGGCGCAGGATGGCGGCGTGGCCGTGGATGACCTTGCTTCGCAAATCCCTGCCGCCGACTGGGCGGGGATGGCGCGGGAGTTCTTCCTGACCTAAGAAATGTGGAACACGCTGCCAGGGCCGCTGGATCCGGCTTACGATCTCGGGTACGGTGGCCCGCAGTCGTGTTGGCGCGAGAATCGCCGCGTCTTAACGGAGTAGGGAGGTATCCGCAGTAGCGCCCGCAACTTCCACTACCGGCTCGAACCCTTGCGTCATAGAGATCGCACGCGAGACCAGGCAGAGGGCTTGCGCTTTTTGCAGAAGCCGCTCGCCCTTGGCGACCTCGGATTCTGCCAACGCCTTAAGATGCGGCCGCAAGACAAGGTGCCGAAAGCTGTAGCCAGAACCCGCCTTGCCTACAATCCCTGATGCTTCTACCTGAAGATCTGCATATTCCCATTTTGCGTGTTCTGCGAGTACGCGAAAGGTAGTTACAAAGCAACTGGCGACCGCACACAGCAGCAAGTCTTCAGGAGTCCATCGGCCTTCCAGGCCGCCAAACTGTGGTGGGGCTGCGAAGTGAATGGAATTCGGCGCGCTGTCGGATTTCGCCAATCCCGAGCGGCCGGACGACCACCAGGCAACCACCCGGTGCTGATAGGATTCTGCCATAGCTTGTCTAAGTTTCCGTCCCTTTTCAACGCCTTTGTCGAAATTGAAAATCCACCCGCTTGAGGAAAGCTGGTGGACAAGATGTGTTAAGACTGCCTGTGGTTGTGGCTTCCTTCAGTGCTTTGAATCACGACAGATTGTGTCAGCAATCACACGTCTGGTAGTGAGGAGGGGCCCGCCTTGCACTGCCGGGTTTCGCGCTAGGCAGCAGCCTGCTTTCGTGGGATGTCTTTCCGCCGTACGTGGGCAACGGGTTTTTCATGAAGCAGCAGTTCGGTAGCCTGGACGCGGCGTTCTGCATGGAACCATTGCTGGACAATTCCCCGGTTCAGAAAATTGGCCATCGCCAGCAAGCTCATTCCCTGATGATGGGCCATCCAACAGCGCACCAGCTGATAAGGCTTTTTCCAGAACCTGAGCCGGGACCCGCTGAAATCCGCCGCTTCATAAAAACCATGGCTGCCGAACCAGCCCATGTTTTCCATGAGGCGAAGATTGCGTAATGCTTCGCTGGGATCAACGTCCAGTGCCAGGAAAGTGGAATAAGGAGAAATTACCAAACCATTGATCTCCCGCTTACGCAAAGCGAGGTTGGGGAGGCCGAAGGCGTAATACTGGTAGTTCCCGGCTTCGTCCAACTTGCTGTACGCGGACTCGGAAACGCCCCACGGCACACCTTTGTTCGCGGCATAGGTCTGCTGTACACGAACGGCGGCCGCCCGGGAACGTTCTAAGAGGGTGTTGGAATACGAGCGCATCCATAACGACGGCATCAGATATTCGAACATGGTTCCGGTCCAGGACAGGAGTACGGGGCGCCCGTGGTCCAGTGTGTGGGCGCGGCCCAGAAGAAACCAGCTCTCCTGGGGAATATCTTCTTTCGCAATGGCGCAGAACACGGCCGTGCGCGACTCTGTTCCCAGCAGGTCATAGCAAGCGGTATGGACGCGCTGGTTTTCCATGTCATAACCCACGGACATCAGTTTGCGCTGCTTGTTCAGCAGAAATTCGAAGTCCATTTCATCGGCAAGCCTGCCTGCATCGGCCGCAATCTTTCGCAGATCTTCGATCAGGCGCACCACGTTGGGGCGGGCTTTCAGCAGCCGCGCGTGTAGCTGTTCGCGCAGAACTGTTTCGCCTCCCCCGGCTGACTGTGAGACTGGATTGGTGCGCTCGAGGATTACATCCATGAAGGCTGGCAGGTTCTCCAGCGAGAGCGTATCCAACAGCTTGAGATTCAAAGCTTCATCGTCGCGCAAAGCATCGAATTCAGGAGCCAGCCACGGAGTATAGAGATCTACCGTTTCGCGGACCTTGCCTAAACGAGTGATGGTTTCGTCGGCAAACCATTTCGCATTGACTCGGCTCCCGCGTTCGCAATTCTGACGGGCACTGTGCAAAACCTGGGCGGGCAAGTTCAGGGATGATGCCAGCCAATTGCCGTTGTCGCATTGGCGTCCGTATTCGGCCACAATCTTTCGCGGTAAGACCCGATGGGCGAGCAAGGAGCGAAGATAATCCATGAACCCTTCCGCCAGACAGGGCTGCAACGCCGGTTGTTTCAAACGGTCCAAGCAGCCTTGCTGGAGGGTCCAGAACGATGCCAGCAAATTGCCACTGTCCACGGCGGAGATAAAGCGCGGGGCCAAGGGCTCGAAGGTTCGTGTGTCGTACCAGTTGAGCAGATGACCCTTGTATTTTTTGAGCTTGGATATGCTGGTCATGGTCCGCAGCGTCTGTTCGGCAAACTCCGGCACGGTGAGATAGCCAAACTCAACCGCTACCTGGCGTGCATTGAGCAGCAGGCCGATGTTGGTGGGAGAGACGCGTGGCGCAACCGCCGCGGGTTGCTCCTGAACATTGTCCGGGATCAGCCAGTTATGTTCCAGCGTGCTGAACTCGGCGAAATACCTCCAGGTGCGCAAAGCTGCGCGCCGGACAAAGGCAACATCCGTTGCCGGAACCCGGTTTCTCGCCGGGACCGGGGCACGATTCAGCCAGGACGAAACCATCTTGCTTGAGGCCCAAAGAATCAGAATGGGCAGCGCCGCCGTGAACGCATAAGGTCGCGCAGCAAGGATCGCCAATCCGAGACCGAGCGCGAGAACCGGCGTCCAGTTCAAGTAAACATCGACCGGAGCCATGCCGCGGCTTCCCATTTCCGCTTCCGCCGCTGTCTCCCATTCCAAAAGTCGCCTCTGCGTTACCAAGCGCCGGATCAGGGCGCGCAAGACTGCGTCCATCGAGAGCATGGTTTGATGGGCGAAGAAGATGATGGTGAACAGCAGTCCGACATTGGTCGTGTAGAGCGCGGTGAGGGCGTCTTTGGCAATGGTTATGTCACGTACACAAGCCGCTTTTATCACATTGAAGACAAACTGGAACCATGCCGGTATGAAGAATATGCAAATCACCGTCAGCGTCCAACGCCACGGCTGCCCGATCGGCAGGAACCATCCCGCGATGAGCAGCGCAAACGCCGCCGGTTCCACCAGGCTACGGCGGAGATTGTCCAGAATCTTCCACCAGGAAATCAGCGAGATGGGATTCGCCACCCGATCGGCTGACTCGTTCGGCACGTTTGGCAAAAGCCAGCCCGCGATCTGCCAGTCTCCGCGCAACCAGCGATGTTTGCGCCGGTTGTAAGCGCTGTAGTGCGACGGATAATCCTCGATGACCTCGATATCGCTAGCCAGCCCGGCACGCGCATACGCGCCTTCAATCAGGTCATGGCTGAGCAAGGCATTGCGCGGGAACCGCTGATCGAGGACCCGAAGCACCGCGTCTACTTCATAGATCCCTTTGCCGGTGAAACTGCCTTCGCCATACAGTTCCTGGTAGGCATCCGAAATTGCGCGAGTGTAAATATCAAACCCGGTTTCACCCGCATAGATTGCCGCCAAGCGTGAGCGCGCCGTGCTCTGCACGCTTACTCCCACCCGGGGCTGCAAAATTCCGTATCCCGAAACCACGACATTTTTTTGCGGATCAATGACGGCCTGATTCAGCGGATGTGCCAACGCGCCGATCATTCGGTGCGCCGTACCTCGTGGAAGCTCGGTGTCGGCGTCCAGGGTGATCACAAACCGGACCCGCGAGAGCAGTGACAGATCGCCTACTTTGACCGGGAATGAGTCATATTGGCCGCGCAAAAGCTTGTTCAGATCCAGCAGTTTTCCCCGCTTGCGCTCCCATCCCATCCAGGCTCGTTCACGCGGGTTATAAACCCGGTGACGATGGAACATGTAGAAAGACCCCATCCCCTGAGCTGCATACTTGGCATTGAGCTGATGGATCAACTCGGCACAGAGGGAGATTAAAGGGTTGTCTTCGCGCCCGGGCTCGCGTGTGTCGGGCAAATCGGTCAACAGGGCAAAGTGAATATTGGCATCGTGGTTGCCCAGGAAGCGGACCTCCAGGTCTTCCGCTAGCCCACGCACCTGTTTTTCGTTGAATAGAAGGCTAGGGACGGCCACCATCGTGACGCAATCGTCCGGTACGCCTTCGGACAAATCGAGTTTGGGCAAGATCTCCGGCGGCAACAGGGCAGTGACCAGGTAATTCATCAATAGCACCGCGCTTTGCGAGCTCGGCAATACCAACAGCAACATGGAAAATAAAATGACCAGTGCCGAGCTGCCGGGATCGGTCAGATACAAAACCGCCCCGGCCATAATGGCCAACGACAGCAGTTGAATACCCAGCAAAAAGAACTCATCCGGATGCGTCCGCAAGAGGGCGTGAATCTTCTGGATCAATGGTGGGTGAAAGTGAGTCTTCCGGTGAAGCAGGGAACTCCCCTGGTCGACCAGGTAATAGCCGACGTGAGATTCCCGCAGCGCGGTCCGCGAGTCCGCATACTTGCGGCGGCTGGCCTCCTCTGCCAGAGACAGAACCTTGCTGGCAATTTCCACTTCGTTGAAATCGGAATGGTCGGCGATATTTGAGATCTTCTTGCGATAGAGATCACGGCTTTCGAAGTCCATTCGAGCATAGGCGCGAGCAGGGTCCTGAACCAGGATCTGATCGATCACAACCAGGGGATCCAAGGCCTCTTTCCAGGAAATCTGCCCAATTTCACGAAGACTGCGGACGCAGGCGCCCACTCCACTGCTTTCGTCGCTGGGATGCTTCAATAAAGACGGGCTCCGCGACGCAATCTGTTCGAACAGGACCAGCTTCAAGGTCGATACCAGACCCCACAGTTCGCGCAACTCCAAGACTGTGGTCTTCTGAAATACTTCTACAAACAGAACGAATTCCTGCAAATCGAAGTCGTAAGCAACCGCCTCAAGGAACTTCTCCGCCATCACCAAGACGCGGGGAACCGCCTGCTCCTCCGTGCTCCGGACGTGAGGTATTTTCTTAATTCGCTGGAGCGTTTCATCGACGTTCTGGAGTTCCTTATAAAGAAGACGGCCGTTGTCGTAGAGCCAGCGGAAATCATCAGAAATTGGCTGTTTTGGGATGGGTTCGTCCAGTGCTGTGAATAACGGTTTCAAAGCATGAGCGAGCGTGTTGCAGCGGTCGGAGAAGGTATTCGAGAAGGATGAATTCGGCAACCAAACGAACTCGCGCGCCATGGTCTCCGCTTTATCATGCAACAGGCGCGGATCGAGAATGGCGTGAGTGGGCTGGTCACTCTCCGCGGAAATGATTTCCAAACGTGTGTTCTGTGTCATGGGTATCAGTCCCTAGCGATAACTGGCCGCTTGCATTTCGAACATCTCGGCGTAGTGGCCACCCAGGCGGGCCAGTTCATCATGGCTGCCGTCCTCGGCAATCTTTCCGTTTTCCAGCACAACAATGCGGTCGGCCATCCGCACGGTAGAGAAGCGGTGCGATATAAACAGGGCGGTTTTCCCAGCCGTCAACTCGGCAAAGCGTTGGAAGACTTCAAACTCGCTGCGGGCGTCGAGCGCGGCCGTGGGTTCATCGAGAATCAGAACTTGCGCATCCCGCAGGTAAGCCCGCGCCAGCGCCACTTTCTGCCACTCCCCGCCCGAGAGATCGACGCCATTCTCGAAGCGCCGACCCAGCATCTGCTCATAGTCACGCGGCAGTCTCTCGATGACTTCATTCGCCATGCTCTTGCCGGCGGCGGATTTTAGCAGCGGGAGATTGCCGGCCTGTTCAATTTGACCAACCGCAATGTTTTCCCGCGCCGTCATCTCATAGCGCATGAAGTCCTGAAAAATTACTCCAATCTCACGGTAGAGGTTTTCCAGTTTGTAATCCCGCAGATCGATTCCATCCAGCAGGATTTGCCCTTCCGTCGGGTCGTAGAGACGGGTCAGCAATTTGACCAGAGTGGTCTTGCCTTCGCCGTTTTCTCCGATCAGAGCCACCCGTTCTCCGGGATGAAGATGGAAATTCAAATCATGCAGCACCAGCCGGGAATTGCCCGGATACTGAAAAGAAACCTTACGGAACTCGAACCCATGAACGATGGGCCGGGGCGCAGGAAGCGCATGCGGCTTGGAACGAATCGTGGGTTCCATCGCGAAAAATGCCAGCAAATCAGTAAGAAACAGGGCCTGGTCGGCGATACTGGAAAGCGTGGAGAAGATCAGCTGAATATTCGAACTGGCTTGCATGATGGCGCCAGTCAGGAAAGTTAACGTGCCGATGGTTAAGAAGCCGCTTACAGTACGCCAGATCACGTATACATAAGCGGAATAGTAACCGGCCGTGCCGATCATGGACAAAAATGATCCGCCGATCAAGCGGCGGCGCGCCAGATCAACATTTTCCACGTAAATCTGGTCCGACAACCGGGTGAAGCGCCCGATCAGAAAATCCTTCAACCCAAATAGCTTTAGTTCCTTGGCCGCCTCACGACTTCCACCCAACACGCGCAAATAGTCAAGCTCGCGACGCACCGGCGTCTGCCGGAAATTGCGAGCGTATCCCAAAAACGCGAAATGGCTTTCTCCTAAGAATGCCGGCAGGAGCCCGGCAACCAGTAACAGCAGGAGCCATGGCGAGAATAAGAGGATGGAAACGGAAAGCGATGCGGCCGTGATCACCTGTTGAACCAGCCGCCCAATGGACTGAATCATTCCCAGGCGGTCGGTTGCCTGCACCCGCGCCCGTTCCAGCCGGTCGTAGAACACCGGATCTTCGTACGCGGTCAAATCCAGGCTCGCCGCATGCTGCATGACCCGGATACTCACGTGGCGCATATATTTGTCGGCCAGCAAGGAATCCAGGTAATCAATCGTGCGGCTCAAGACGCTGCCAAAAATGGCGACAGCAAACTCCGCCGCCACCAGCCACCACAAAGTCCGCGTTACCGGCTGGCGTCCGGAAACGGCTTGCACCACGTCATCGATGATGAGCTTAGTGATCCACAGCGCCACGATGGGGAGCAATGAAGTAAGCAGACGAAAAACCAGCCCCAGAGAAACCACCAGCGGGCCGGATTGCCAAACAATTCTCAGGACGGGCGGCACATTGCGCAGAGCCGAAATGCGCTCGTGCCATCCGCTCCAGAAGTTTTCTTTTCTCGCCATTTTCGTCTGTGTTAAAGGTGCGTCAATCAAGATGCTTGAATCGCCTTAGGGGTTTGTGCAAGACCCTTGAGGCACAGCAGGTTAGGCGGTTACTACCGTCTCGCCCCAGTCTGCTACTTCACGTTTAGTTCCGATCTCACGGATCTCGGGCTGACAAGCCTAAGAAAGCAAAAATGCCCGGTTACTGTTACCCCGTTCCTCCCTACATGTACTTTCGATTGTTAGTGTTGTGCATCCTCGATCATCCGGCCAACAAACTTCGCAAAAGAGCCGGGCTGGCCAGCTCCCTCGATCTGGCGGCGATCTGTACCTTAAGTTCAGGAAATATATTCATAGCTCCGGAAAGAATGTTATGGGAAAAAGAAACAGCCCGCGATGAGACTTTTGGACGTATTTAATATTTTCTAAAGCCCGCCCGCTCCATCCCACGCCGGGCTTCCTGGCTCTTCATGAAAGTATTCCAGACGAACCCAGAGCGGACGTTCTCCGCCATGAGTAAAGTAATTCCTGTATCGATGCCGATCACATCCGTGTCATACCAATTGTTAAGCGGATTGAATGCGTTTACGAATCCGTATTTTGTGTAGGCGTCAGGATAGCGCTGCTTGATCGTGCGCAGTACGCGCATCACGGGTTGAGGCAAGAATGGCAGCGATCCGGCGGAGGCGCTGGGCGCGATGGTGCCGTCGATCGGACCGGCCTGCGGTGGCCCACCCCAAATCACGTAGCCTTTGGGCGAGTCGGAGGCAGTGATGCCCCACAGGTCCTCGCTGTAACTGGGAAACTTCTTTCCCAGCTCGAGGCAGAAGAGTCGATGCACCTCGGTTGCGGTGACGGAGTTCTGAAAGTAATCGGCATATTTGTCCCGCTGCCCGCGAAAATCGAACCACGCCTGCGAATACTGGTGAACAAACAAGGGCGCAAACGAGCCGATGTAACGCAACCCATGATATTCAAATCGGAGCCTCTTCCAGGCCGTCCAGGCGTCGTCGCGCAGCGGGAAGTTGTCGGATCCCAAACCCAGCAGATACATCATCATTAATTCGCTGTAATTGTCCCAGCGGTAGGGGAGAAATCCGATCTCCGGAGTCCATCCATGGGGCAGAAGCGACGTATCCTCGGAAAGCCACGTCCATTCCACGCGGCCGAAAATATCGTCTGCCAGGGCTTGCACCTCCGCGGCCCGGAAATATTCCCGGCAGGTCAGAACCCCGCACAGCAGGATGGCAGTGTCGACCGAAGAAACTTCCGAGTCCCAGACTCGCTCTCCGGTATTGATATTGGCCCAGTGATAGAAGAATCCGCGATGGTTCGGGAGTTTTCCCCAGAGAGAGCGAAGGGTGACTAAGACGCGTTCCTGAGCTGCGGCATGGGGGATGAAGCCACGGCGATCGCCGATGCAAAGCGCGGTCAGGCCGAATCCTGTGGCCGCGATACTGCCTACGTTCCCGGTATCATTCGCGCGAACACTGCAACGGTCTTTGACCAATCCGGTTTTGGGATCCGCCTGGTCCCAGAAATACTGGAAACTGGTTTTCTCCAAATCGTTCAAAAGTTGATCATCTTCAAGGGATAGGGAATTGGCGGTTGGTAGCGGTTTGGCTCCAGCCGGGTTTTGCGCTGTCAAGGCCAGCCGTAGCAATGGAATGCACCCCACGGTGCCCAGCGCTTGCTTCATAAATTCCCGCCGCGGGAACCGCTTGCTGGAGTCTGGTTCTTTCGTCATTTCAATGTAAAAATTCTAAATCATTCAGCCGTTGAACAAAACCGCTTGAACCTCTCGTAGAATATCCTTAACGGAGTGGGATGCTCGGTAAAGCGAAAACCTGGCTGGTGATTGCTCTGGTGGCCGCGATGGTTGCGGTGCTGATCACCTTTTCTGTGCTGCACCGGATGCGCGCCCCTCTCACCCTTACAGGCGCGGTTACGATTCGAGACACCGACGCCCACAAGGAATTGCCTATCGCCGATGTACAGGTTACGGTGGCGAACGGGCAAGCGGAAGCCCCTACAAAAACCGATGCATCGGGAATGTTTGTGATCAAGCTGCGGAGAGGGATCAGACGAACCTATCCCATCACCCTGCAATTCCGTCATCCTAATTACCGGCCATTGGATCTGAAGGAAACTGCGGACAACAAGCTTTACGTCGCCCGCCTGGCTCCGGTCACGCAAAGATCCAGTACCTCTGCTGCCATCGCCATCGCCAATATTCGCGTCCGCTACTCCATTAAGGCCCAGCGGACCCTGAATGTCGGGAGCGCGGTGAAGACGTTCGAAGTGAAAAATCAGGGTAACGTGCCTTGCGACGGCACCTCGCCTTGCTCCCCCGATGGAAAGTGGAAAGCATCCACGGGCTCCATCACCTTGGATGCAGGGACCGCGAATCAATTTCAGAATGCGCGGGTCTCCTGCATTGCCGGCCCGTGTCCCTTCACGAAAATTGAGTCCGGAGATTTTTCCCAACCCAGCCAGACCATCACCGCGGCTGCGCTCAACTGGTCGGACACGACTACATTCCTGGTGGAGGCCGAGGTGATCCACGTCATGCAGAGCGACATTGATCACCGGCTGTATCCCGTAATCTTTGGTTCCGCGATGAATTTCACCTTGCCGTCCAATGCAGAGGGAGTCACGCTGGAGGCCGATACCGGAGGTGAATCGATCATATACCCATTAGGCCCCGATCTTTTCCTGAGTTGGGCAGACTGCAGTTCAAGGTCAGACAGAGAGAAGACCACCATTTTTCGCTGTGAGCTCAAGCCCGGTTACCGCTTTCAGTAACTGGGCAGAGTCAATGCCGCAATGCGGTGACATTGATTCGACTTCTTAAGGCTCCGGGAGACAACGAGCCTGGCACATTCTTCTTGCTTAAGGTCAATGTTTCACGGCCCAGGTCACTGCCGGCCGATCCATTCTGCATTAAGTCATTGATGTACATAGCCTTGCCCCACTTGGAACCCAAGTTGCACGCTTTGTCATAAGGCCTCACACCTACGGTCCGGCGAGCAAGATGTCAAGGTTGTTATTGAGTTATCAAGCAGTTAACCGCTTTTCGCGAAATTGCATCCTAAGATGCGGAACAAAACGCTCAGCGGGTCATTGGCGGCTTGCTGTTAGTGTTTGAATTTATTGGGTTTACCTCACGCGAAACTTTAAGACGTTCACATTCGAAAGATGGCGGCTCAAAACCACGGAATTCGGCGGCTTCCTTTTTCCCTATCCAGGGGTGGGAGGGCTCTGCCATGAGGCTGCTGAGTCTTCGGCTCATTGTTTCCCTGATTGTAGGCATTACCCTGGTGTCGCTGGTCACCTCGTACTACGAAGTTCTAGGCGAGAAGCGCACCCTACGTCATGATCTGGAGCGCAGAGCGGAGGTACTGGGCGACAGCCTCTCCAACAACGTTGAGCGCTTCTGGGGCCGTGATTCAGGCCGCGACCTGCAACGCATTGTGCAACGCTTCGGGAATCGTGAACACCTCATCGGGATCGCGATTTATGACCTCAACAACAAGTTGATCGTTGCCACACCCCAGCTTACGGTAAATCTCACAGCTCCCCCGGCCACACTGGCACAAACCATTGAACGCGATCGCGGAATCAGTTCGTTCCTTCGCTTGGGCAGCGTTCCGGTGGAAATGTATACCCTTCCGGTGCACAGCGATGACAAAGTCGTGGGTGGACTGGTGATTGTTCACGACGCGACCTACATTCACGAACAAAACCTCAGAACGTGGCGGGAAAGTTTTCTGAAGGTGCTGTTGCAGGTGCTGGTGATTTCCCTCATCACCCTTCTCATCGTGCGCTGGAGCATTGCCGGACCGATCGCCCGCGCGGCCCAGTGGATGAAGGCGTTGCGCACCGGTCGGCCTGCTTCTCCACGAGACTTGCCGGACCTCGACGTTTTTCGCCCCATCGCGCGTGAAGTTGCCACCCTTGCCGAGAGTCTA
>WNFY01014430.1_pt1 | contig 12833 bp, 8 predicted proteins | sample 5400091 | NCBI WGS metagenome assembly WNFY01 (sample SAMN13153364, study PRJNA577476) | soil metagenome | isolation source: 60 cm soil or saprolite under grassland replicate 1 | place: USA:California | collected 2016-06-15 | reverse complement strand
GTTGCTGCGGCGCGCAGGCACACCTTAGGGTTCAAAGAATTCCAGTTGTCTGATGATTCAAGTGGGCATCCCAGGCGGTGGAAATATCAGCGAGACTCATACACGGGCGGTGTAACAAACAGAAGGCGCGGAAATCGCAGCTGTTTTTGGACAGAATCAGGAGAAGGCTACGCGGTTAAGCCATTCTTTGGTCGCAGGGTATATTAGAGCTTGCAGCCCTTTCTCGATAAGGCGCGAAGCGACGCCATGTAATAGCCCCGACCGTCAGGTCGGGGTCAGACGATTCAACAATTAGAACAGCGAGGCCCGAAGGGCTGATATGAATTCATGCCAGCCCTTCGTGTACACACTTGAACAACGCTCTATCTTTGTCGCGGGGGAGAGCTAAGGCTCGACGGCAAGAAATTGCGGGACATTGAGGCCGCTGGCGAAAATACTCACTGATCCATCAGGAGTTATTTTGTAGATCACATTGTTGCCGTGGCCTGCTGCAAAAAGATTTCCCGCGAAGTCGAAAGCCAAACCACGAAGGCCCCCCACTCCAGAGACGAAGAGAGTCTGTGTTCCATCGGGAGCGATTTTGGTGATGCTTCCCTGTACATCGAATGAATCTGTGCCGCTCGCGTATAAATTTCCCGCACCGTCAAAAGCCAGTCCAATGGGTTCATCAATAGAGACAAATGTGCTAATTCTTCTATCAGGAGTGATCTTGTAGATTCCACCTTGTAGGTTGTCCGCCACGAAGAGGTTATTCTGTCCATCAAACGCGATTCCGAAATTCTCGTGGTAAGTTGTAGGGTCCAAATTCAGTACGCTTCTTTCTCCGCTCGGAGTAATTTTCGTCACCCGCCCTTCTCCGGCATTGGATAGGGGCGAGTAGAAAATGCTTCGGTTGAAATAAATACTGGTGACGTAAAGATTGCCCACGCTGTCGAATGCTAATCCTTCAGGAGACTCCAATCCGGCTCCGGCGGCGAAAACAGTAACCGTTCCATCTGGAGCGAATTTGAGAATCTGTCCTTTGTCATCGTGGAGAGTCGCTGATGTGTCGATAGTCGCGACAAAAAGATTCCCAAAGCCGTCAAAAGCCAGGCCACGAGGACGCGGCATGCCGGAAGCAAAAATACTTGCCGATCCATCGGGCGCATATCTTCGAATAGAACTGTTATCCGTTGCATATAGATCGCCAGGGTTTGCATGAGCGCCGATAGGGATTAGCGCGGCCAGAAGGACTCCAAGCAGTTGTATTCTCCTCATTCTCTTCATCGTAGTTTCCTCCTTCTATGTTTTGTTCGTATGCATGTTGTCTGCCGAGCCCCGATTAGAAGGGTCGGTTCAGTGCTGGCTACCGAGCCGCCAACTGCCGCTGCCCGGCTGAGTCTGCACCAGGTTCGCGGTACCGGTCAGCCGGTCCTGCGTCGCACCCGCGCCGATGGTGATCTCAATGTTTACGATCGAGAAGTCGGCGTTGCTAATGCTGGTTCTGAAGTCGCGGAGAAAGATGCCGCCGCTGTTGTTCGCACCCTCGTCAAAGACCAACCGCTCGATGCTGGTGCGCGCTCGCTCGGCGTCGTTGAGCGTCCAGCGCCGCTTAGGCGCCTGACCCTGAACCTCGAAGCCGTTGAGCGCGTTGAAATCAGGCGCGGGGTAAAACTGCCCTCCGGCCGGGGTCGAGAGCTTTATCGTCACGGGCTCGGTGCCGGGGTTGATGCCGTCGCTGCCACTGCCGAGCGTATAGTCGGCGCGCAAGCGGATGCGATCGGCCGAGTCCGCGTCATTCAGACGTAGCTGAGTAAAGTTGAGCCTGCCCGCAACCGGAATCACGACGCGTTCAGAACGGAACGCGCTGAACTCGACGGTGCATTTCGCTTCGAGGCTGCCGGCACCGAACTCGACCGTGGTCGCGGGGCGTGTCGGCCCTGGCAATTTGTCGGCAGTGAGCAGCGCGCGTGGGTTCGGCGCAACTCCGTTGACCTCCACGAGCTCCGCATCGCCGTTCGCGTACCGGCGCAAGCGCACCGTCACCGGAGCTGCCTGCCAGTCCGGAGCGACGAACACCGGATACGAGGCCGGGTCGGACAGCGGCCCCTGCGACAGGAGGCCTACGCCGTTAATGCCGTTGATGACGACCGCCTCGGCGATCGCTGCTTTCGTCTGGCCGTCGTTGATCACGACGCGGCTGCCGACGTCGGCATTCATGCGCGTCGTGACGCGCACCTTGAAGGTGGCAATGACGTCGACCTCGATGCCGGCTGCGGCATCGTCATCGTTGGCGAACAAGACGCAGAAGTCCGAGACGGATTGATCGTCGAACAGGAGCACGCTCCCGGGCGTGACTGGTTGGGTGCCATCTTGATTGAAGTTCGCAATATTGGTCGGATCAAGTGTAGTAGCCGCCTCGACCGGGACGGTGGTTTGAAGCGCCAGCATCGCGAAAATGGCGAGCGTACACGCGAATCTCTTTCTCATTGATTGCCTCCTGCCGTTTCAAATGCCGGGGCGTTCCAGCGGTGACACACTTTCAGAGAACTTGACGGCCTAACGCCTCCCGGCAAGACAACTGGATTGCTACCATCCGAAGCCGCTGTTAGAATCAACCAACAAAGTTCCCATCCTGATTGGGAGGTCCAAATTAGCCTTAATGGCTTTGAAAAGTCCCGAGAACCTGATTAGAAAGTTCTTAAGAAAGTTTTAGAAGAGTTTTCAGGGTGATTATGTCCGCGGCAAGCACGCAGTTTTACTCGTTCGGAGATTTCACGGTCGACGCCGACCAGAAAATCCTGCTGCGCCGGGGCAAGCCGCTGCAGCTCACACCGAAGGTCTTTGACATGCTGCTGATTCTGATTGAGAACAGCGGCCGGATTGTTGAGAAGGAAGCGTTGATGAATCGCCTCTGGCCCGACACTTTTGTCGAGGAATCGAACCTGGGCTTTAACATTAACCAGTTGAGGAAGGTGCTCGGCGACGATGCGCGCCATCCGCAATTTATTGAGACAGTCGCGCGTCGTGGTTACCGCTTCATCGCACAGGCTCGCAGTGCCTCAACCTTGAACCATCCCAATATCCGCATAATCCATAAGATTGGCGAAACTGATGACGGACGGCCCTCCATCGCAATGGAACACATTGAAGGCGTAACGCTACGTCAGCGTATGAATGAAAGCCTTGGTACGGATCAACTTCAGGCTAGCCGCTTGACGACAATTGGCTTGCCCGACATTCGCCGCAGCCGTTGGCCAAAGCGGCTGGCTTTGACGGGACTCATACTGATTAGCATCACCGGCCTGGCGGCTGGGATCTACAAATTGACCAGGCGAATTGATGCGCCGGCGACAGCTCGCTTTCAGCGAATAAATGTGACCAAGCTGACGACTAATGGGAACGCGATCTTTGGCTCGATCTCCCCAGACGGCAAGTACGTCGCCTATGTGAAAAGCGAAAATGGCCAGGAGAGCCTATGGCTGCGTCAGGTGGGTAGTGCAGGCAATCTCGAGGTGGCTCCGCCGCGCAAGGGACACTATAGGAGCATCGCCTTTTCACTCGACGGAAATTCCATCTATTACGGTTATGCAATCAGCTCCGCCAATGATGCCGGAGAGATCTTCAAAGTTCCGGTACTGGGAACGGGCGCCCCTCCTCTTAAGGTCAACCCTGAAGAAGGTCCAAGCAGCCTTTCGCATGATGGCAAACGCATTGCGTTCCTGCGTCACAGTCGTGCCACTCAGACTGACGCGCTGGTAGTCGCCAAGCCTGACAACAGCGAAGAGCAAACTCTAGTTACGCGCAAGTGGCCCGATAGATTTTCCTGGAACTGGGAGTGTCCCTTGCCAAGCGCGCCTGCCTGGACCAATGACGATCAGAACCTTGACGTCCCACTAGTTAAGTCCGATGCGAGCGGTTTTTACTTCTCCATTTACGAACTGCACCTGGCTGATCGGTCTGAGAGGACCATTCCTCTCTCGGCTAAGCGATTCGAGCAGCCGAACAGTGTAAGACTCCTGTCGGATGCTAGTACGGTTTTACTTGCCGGTCGCGCTCAAGGAGCCTCTTTCGAACAGATCTGGTATTTGGGACGCGACGGATCGGTACGACCGCTGACGAACGATCTCAGCGATTACTGCACCGTGATACTGACGGCGGATTCAAAATCAATGGTGACGACCCAAACGCAAACGTTGGGCAATATCTGGGTAGCGCCAAAAGGGGAAACAGCTCACGCTGCGCAAATCACCGCCGGTCTAGGACGTTACTTCGATCTTACCTGGGCTCCGGACGGCAAGATTATCTTCGCCTCAGACGCCAGCGGCAGCGCAGATATTTATGAAACGGCGGCGAACGGTTCTCAGGTGAGGCAATTGACCTCGGGCATGAAACGCAATTATGCGCCCGCTGTTTCTCGAGACAATCGCTTCATCGTTTTTCATTCCAATCGCTCTGGCGTGTTCCAGGTCTGGCGTATGGATCGCGACGGTAGTAATCCCCAGCAGTTGACTTTCGGCGAAATGGAAAGCCACTGGCCACAGTTTTCGGCGGACGGAAAATTCGTGTACTACCAGCACCTCGAGCCAGGAGACACGACCTCGCTCTGGCGTGTTCCGGCGGCCGGTGGCGCCCCCGCAAAAGTCACTGAGTGCTTTGCTGTCCGACCTGCAGTTTCTCCGGATGGTAAGTGGTTGGCTTTCTGGCAAAACGAGGGCAAGCCGAGGTCGCCATGGGAACTCGTGCTTTTCTCATTGGAAAGCGGCAAGCTGATTAAGACCTTTGCAATGGGCCCGACCGTCCAGGTTAACTGGGACTCGATACTTCGTTGGAATGGTGATAGTCAAAGCCTGACTTACCTGGATAACAGTGGCGGCGTCGACAATGTCTGGGGGCAACCTATCGACGGCCGCCCAGCGAAACAACTGACGAACTTTACTGACAACAAAATCTTTTCGTTTGACTGGTCGCGCGAAGGAACTCTTGTCCTTTCAAGAGGTGTAATTACCAGCGACGTAGTGTTAATCAGCGATGCAGGCCCGTAAAGGGCCTTGGTAGCCGGCTGACCGATAGCGATCAGTTGTCCACAATTCCGTGTGCCAAAACTCCTTACATTAAAACTGTGATCATTGTTGCTACAGATTGCCCAGTGATAGTTGACGTTGGGTAACACTGCGTCGTTCAATCCGAGCCGGACACAGCGGCCTACGATGTCATGGTCTTCGCACGCGTACCAGTAGTATGCAGCCTGCGCTGGCTCTGGCGCTCTGAAGGCAAAGACTGCGGGCGAAATGTCGCGCACCAGCCGGAAGACGCTACTCGCCGCTGCGACGGTTAACGTGATTTTGGTCGCGGTTGTCTGGCTGCTGTTGCTGCGGCACCGCTCCCAGGCCCGGCCTCAACCAGAGCCGGGTGGTGGTGGGCCCAGCAGAACTCGAACCTGCAACCATTGGTTAAAAGAAGAAGAGACATTGCGGTCTGCGACAACCACAGCAAGCTCTTATCTCGAGATATCTACAATTGCAACCTTATTCACGCCGCTGCAGGCAAGATAGAGGTGGTCGTCAGCGGTGGCGACCATATTGCGCACGACACCGCCGCCCGAAGGGATGGGCCATGATTGAAACGCCTTCGTCTTTGGATTGAAAGCGACGACCGTATTCGGCTTGACGCCCGATTCGCTGTACCAAACGGTGCCATCTGATGTCGACGCGATTCCATAGGGACGCGAGTTTGGCCCGCCGGGGGACGGCCATTCCTCGACTTTACCAGTCTTTGGATCGAGCCTCCCGATAAAGCCGCGCGCGAAGTCGCTGTAGTAGATCAGGCCGTCCGGGTTGTTTGAGATTCTGCGTGGCCGCGCACCCGGGTCCGGCAAAACGATTTCCGTAATATCAACCGTTTTCGGATCGATCTTCCCGATCTTGTTGCTGCCGAATTCGCAAAAATACGCCGCGTTATCTGGTCCGATGATGATGCCGTAAGGAAGAGCGTGTAGCGTCGTTACTTCCTTCAGTATGATCTTGCCGGTTTTCGGATCGAGTCTGCCGACAAAGTTGCTGTCTTGAGTAGTGAAAAAGATCATTCCCTCCCGATCAAACGCAAGGCTATGCGGATCGCGCGCCCGTGGATCAGGCATTGGGTATTCCGTTATGTTGCCTGAGTGGGGATCGAGCTTGCCAATGTAAGCCTTGAAATTCGCGGTGAACCAAATGTTGCCGTCTTTATCGGCAGCGAGCCCGTGCGGGCCGGAGCCGGCTGTTTTTAACGGGTACTCTTTGATTTCACCCGACTTTGGCCGAGATGCACAAAAAACAAAAACCGGAAAAAGAGAGAAAAGAAGAATTCGGTTCAGCATGAAAACAATCCTCCTTTTTACGAATTATCAACCCACTCGTAGAGAAGCTTCAAGTCGCTTTTGAGTTTGCTACGGCTAACTGCCGCATTCTCCAGACCACGAGACAACGACAATTAGTCAACGCATTTGATAGGTTAAAGGAACAATATTGACCGCCGGGCCAGGCAGTATCGTGCAGGTTATAGTAATCCTACAAAGCTACTTCAGAATTGCACTCTAAGAAATGAAGCAGAGTTCCCTCATACGAGGCGCAGGGAATCTGTCGTTGCATATATATAGAGGAGGGCCATGATGAATTCGAACAGCACGCGCCGTCAGTTTATTCGCACGTCCACCGCAGTCACTGCCGGCCTTCTGTTAGCAGGCTGCCGAAGTAGAGCCGGGACAAACTTGCAGACAAAGGCGAAGGATGAATCTCCCGCGAAACCGGACGAAAATGAGATGGGCGGCGAGGTTACCGCCACTGAAGATTTAATGCGCGAGCACGGGGTGCTACGAAGGGCCTTGCTCGTCTATAGTGCGGCGGCAATCAAACTCCGCAGTAGTCCTGCAACAGTTGCTCCAGATGCGCTTCAGAAAACCGCGAAACTCTTCCGCGCGTTCGGTGAGGAGTATCACGAGAAGAAACTCGAAGAAGCCTACATCTTTCCAGCGGTCAGGAAGGCCGGCGGAGAGGCGGCGGGCTATCCGGACATACTTATCGCTCAGCATAATCGCGGGCGTGAAATCACCGAGTACCTCATCAACGTAGCGCAGGGTGGAAAATTGGGCGCAAGCAACTCCGAACCGTTGGCCAAGGCACTTGAGGCGTTTGTGTGGATGTATCGTAACCATGCCGCGCGCGAAGATACAATCATTTTTCCTGCCTGGAAGCAGACGATGACCGGCGAACAGCTCGATGAGATGAACGACAAATTCGAAGACATTGAGCACGAGCAGTTCGGTGAGGACGGTTTTGAAGACGCCGTGAAACAGATTAGCGCAATCGAGAGCAGTCTTGGCCTTGCTGACATCAGCCAGTTCACGGCGCCGCCTCCTCCGAAAGTCTCGGGCACGTAAACCGGAAGGTGAAGCGGCATGAGCTTTGGACCAAAGATCGTCGCTACGACAGCGCCACGATCAGTAATTCTAAATCCGCCTGATTGTCGGAGCGGTTTTTCTCTCTGAAGGCATCCAGAAGTTTCTCTTTGCAAACGATCTCGGTGTCGGCCGCTTCGCCAGGATTGGCATTCCCGCGCCGCAAATCATGCCGCCGTTCGTGGGCGGGTGCGAGATTGTCTGCGGATGTCTGCTGTTGATTGGCCTGTTCACTCGACTGGCTGCTATTCCGCTGATCATAGACATCTCCATCGCTATATCTCGACCAAGATACCTATACTACTCGGTCATGGATTCTGGCGGTTTAGCCTGAGCAAGCTTCCGGCTTACGGTTTCTGGAGCATGGCCCACGAAGCTCGCGTTGACTTTGCGATGCTGCTCGGCTCGCTTTTTCTTTTGATAGTCGGCGCCGGCGCGTGGTCTATGGATGCTTATGCCGGGCGGAGAACGGCTGAAAAGTAATCACCTCAGGGTCAGGCTTGCGATCTTTGCGATTCTCGATCAACCCAACCGAAGAACTTCATGAACTCAACGCCGGTCGTTTCCATCGGCGCCGAGTTAGAATCGCAAAAATCGCAAGCCTGACCCCGAAATTAACTATTGTCCGAAGCGCGATGAGGCTAGCTTAACGTCAGCCCGGGCCCACGCCTTCTTGAAGCGCGCCTCGACCAAAGCTGCGTCTTCATTCTTACCTTCGGCCTTGAGGGCTTGCATCAAGCCAAACAGAGCCCAGCCGTTTTCGCGATTGCGTTTCAGATCTTCCCAGTAAACAGTTTCGGCTTCGGCGGGGCGATTCGCATCCAGTAACACGGCGCCCAAGGCATGACGCGGCGGATAGTGAAACTCAGCGGGCTCGGTGTAAACGAGCGCGTCTTCCAGCCGCACCGCGCGTTCGAGGTGCGCGATTGCGGGGTCGTAATTCTTTTTCGCAGCGGCAATCTCACCGGCCAGAACTTCTCTCGCAATTGAAAGTACCATGCGACCGGTGTTCGGCGAAAACAGCGGTTGATCAAGCGACTTATCCGCCATTATTTCATCCAACTTCGCGAATTCCCGATCGGCCGAATCAGTCTGTCCTTTGCCGAGGAAAGCCGTGCCGCGCGCGTAGTGCCACATGCCGAGGAGGTACGCGCTCGTCGCCGGCGGCTCAGGTTCGCCCAACATCTCGTCCCATTTTCCGAAACGCGTCAGCGCGTAATAAGGCACGACCCGAAAGCCGGCGAGCAGCGGAACTGCTTTCAAAGTTTCATCGTCAACTCTTGACGCCGCTTTCCGCGCCGCCGCGATTGCCACCGCGCTGCGGCCGTCAGCCGTCGCGGCAAACCAGAGAAAGTGCAGGTTGTGGGGATAATAAGCCATCGGATAAAGCCCCTGCGCGCGACACTGCGAGATGTAATCTTCGTCGGCTGCGATGGCGAGTTCATTGCTGCGCGCGGCGTCGGCATAACGGCCCACGCGCTGATAGATATGCGCGGGCATGTGCACCATGTGACCTGCGGCAGGCATCAGTGTTTGCAGACGATCGGCGGCCGCTTCAGCCTTTTCCGCCTGGTACGCTTCCATCAGGTGAATGTAAAGATGGAGTGCTCCCGGATGCTGGGGATTGCGCGCAATGATTTGTTCAGTGAGCGCAACAATTTCCGCAGTTCTCTCGTAAGGCGTGCCGTCACGCGTCCAGTAACCCCACGGCCGCAGGTCCATCACCGATTCAACGTAAAGCATGGCAATGTCCTGATCGTCTGGGAACTGCAAGTGCACTTTGCGCATCGCGTCGGCGTACGCCCGATCGCGTGCTTTGCGATCTTCGGCGCGGCCGGAATAGCGCTGCGTGAGGGCATCGATGAGCGCTTGCTCGCGCGGCGAAGCTTTCGACTTGAGCGCGATGGCTTTTTGAATTGCCTCGAGAGCTTTTGGTTCGTTGGCCGGATCCATCGGCGCATTAATGTTCGGCCCGAGCGCGAGCGCTTCTCCCCAGTAAGCTATCGCGAGATTCGGATCGAGACGTTCCGCCTCGCGATAAGCGCGGCCCGCTTCCGCGTGATTGAACGCGTACGACAGGTTCAACCCCTGATTCATGAAGAGCTGCGCCTGCGCGTTCTTTGTTGACACGGGAAATGTGTGGGTGCCGAGCTTCTGAAGCCGCGGTGCGATGGCGCCCGTGGGGGACTTTGTCTGCTGAGCAGGTTCAATATAGTGAACGTGCCTGGGCGCCGGCTGCGGCGTTTGAGCCACCGCTACGCTGGTTGCAACCAGCGTCAGGAAGAATCGTGTAAATCGCATAACTATGTCCTTTCTGACTAAAGTCTGATGCGTTTAGGGAAAGGGATTCTACAGCCGCAATGAAAATGCTTCAAGCATTTTTGCCGTTTGGTAGTGGGAGATGCCACGTACGCTATCCGGGCTAATCGGCCCCCCGTAGGAAGTGAGCGTCCCGAACCGCCGGGTCTAACCGCAGATGATCCCCTGTGCGCTTTGTGATAAGGTGAGGCGTTCAGTGACTGAGATTCGAGGCTGATGAAATCTCTTCGTCTTAGCGGCAGGCCTAGCGCCGGTCATCGTACAGCCTGGCGCACCAGGCGAACCAACCCGAACCCTGTCGCCGTCAACGAGGGCCACATTGCCGCCGGCTTCGCCGAAGAATGTGGAGTTTATGCAGGGCATGATTATGCATCACGCCCAGGCGGTGGAAATGACTGCACTCATCGAATCGCGTACGGAGAACAAGGATCTCCGATTGCTCGGCGCTCGCATCAGCCATTCGCAGGCGGAAGAAATAAGATTTATGAAACGCTGGCTCGAGGCGCGAGGTGAGCCGACTTCACTCCCGATGAAGAATATGGGAGGCATGGACATGTCGATGCCGGGAATGTCGGGCATGGATATGTCTAAGCAACCGATGCTGATGCCCGGAATGCTGACGCCAAAGCAGATGGAGGCGCTCAGAAAAGCAAATGGCAAAGAGTTCGACCAACTGTTTTTGACGGGGATGATTCAGCACCACGGCGGGGCCTTGATTATGGTAAAGGACTTATTCGACACGGCGGGGGCGGGGCAGGATGCTGAAATATTCAATTTCACGACAGATGTCGACAGCGGCCAACGCGCCGAGATTCGGATTATGCAAAATATGTTGGAGGCTTTGCCTAAAGAGTGATTCACATGACTCGGCTATGCCGCCTGATGTGCGGAAGCGCTTTGCGCTTCCGTCCAGCTTCATAATGAATTCGGGGCTGCGCCCCAACCACTGGGCAAAGCCCAAAATCTAGATGGGACCATTACGGAAGGCCAAAGGCCTTCCGCACATCAGACGGCATAGCCGCAGATTTTTATGCAGATCATGCTGCGAGAAAAACCTTCGGAGGAGAAACAATGAATCGGCTATACATCATCGCTGTTCGATTGCTACTAAGTTCGCTTGTCTTGTGCTGTTGTCTTTCAATCAGGGCGCAGGCGCAAACGGCTGCGCCGTCGCCGTCTCCGGAATCCGCCAAGCCGCCAGAAACCAAGCCGGCCAACCCGGGAGGCGGGAATCCTTTTGGTCTTGAATCGGCGCCGCCACTGCCGGCTGGAATGACAGGCTCAGATGCAAGCGACCCGCGCTTCAAACTGACGCCGGGAATGTACGACGCCGGCGAGACATCGCGGGGGCTAAAGCATCTCATGCTGCTTAAAAAGCCTGACGCGTTCGAACTTGGCGCCAGCGATCCCAATGATCCCAAAGTGAACAAGACACTGACGACGGTACTCGGCGTAGCCGACCCTTCGAAGATGCCAGGCGGGATGAAGTTGGTGTTTGCCGGGCTGGCGTTTGCTAATTCGGATCTGGCGTTCCAGGGCAATCACTTGTTTCAGGGAAACTTTTATGGCGTCAGTATTTATGACATCTCCAATCCGGCGAAGACCCGGCTATTGACTTCAATGGTGTGTCCCGGCGGGCAGGGCGACGTCTCGGTTTACAAAAATCTCATGTTCATGTCGGTGGAGATGCCGAACGGTCGCCTGGATTGCGGCACCGCCGGATTTCCACCGAACCCACCGCCACCTCCTGGAGAAGAAAACAAGCCGCACTTACCGGCCGCGCAAAAAGATCGTTTCCGGGGCGTGAGGATTTTCGACATTGCCGACATCAAAAATCCGAAGCAGGTGGCTGCGGTGCAAACGTGCCGCGGCTCGCACACGCACACACTGGTCGTCGATCCGAATGACAAGAACAACGTCTACATCTACGTGTCCGGCACTTCTTTCGTCCGTCAAAGTGAAGAGTTGGCCGGGTGCTCAGGTGAAAAGCCGGAACAGGATCCGAACACATCACTGTTCCGCATCGATGTGATTAAGGTGCCGCTGGCTGCACCGCAGAACGCCGCAGTTGTTTCCAGTCCTCGCGTGTTCATGGATCCGCGAACAGGCGCCATAGCAGGCCTGATGAGCGGCGAAACCCACGGCAAGGGAAAGCCATCGCCGACTGATCAATGCCACGACATCACCGTGTACTCGAGGATCGGTTTGGCGGCCGGTGCGTGCTCGGGAAATGGAATCCTTTTGGATATCAAAGATCCGGTTCATCCGAAACGCGTGGACGCGGTAAACGATCCGAACTACGCGTACTGGCACTCGGCCTCGTTTTCAAATGACGGGAAAAAAGTCGTGTTCACCGATGAGTGGGGCGGCGGACTCGGCGCGCGCTGCCGGGCGAATGATCCGAACAAATGGGGCGCCGACGCCATCTTCACTTTGAACAATAACAAGCTGAGCTTTGCCAGCTACTATAAGATGCCGGCGGCCCAGGGGGACAGCGAAAACTGCGTGGCGCACAACGGATCGCTGATTCCGGTGCCGGGCCGCGACATCGAAGTGCAGGCCTGGTATCAGGGCGGCGTTTCCGTCATGGACTTTACCGATGCCGAACATCCAGTTGAGATCGCTTATTACGATCGCGGACCGATTGATCCCAAGATGCTCGTACTCGGCGGCGACTGGTCAGCCTACTGGTACAACGGCCACATCTATGCTTCGGAGATCGCCCGAGGCCTGGACATCTTTGAGCTGACGCCGACGGAGTCTCTGACCCAGAACGAGATCGACGCCGCGAAAGCCATTCGCATGTCTGAGTTCAACGTGCAGAACCAGCAAAGAGTTGAATGGCCGCGCCAGTTGGTGGTGGCGAAGGCGTATGTGGATCAGTTAGAGCGATCGCAAGCTCTGCCGGCCGATCAAATCGCGACTCTGCGTCAGGCGATTCAAAGCGCGGAAGGCTCACACATGAATAAGAGTTCACTCGCGAAGCTCAAGACTCTGGGAATGTCTTTGGACAAGAGCGCGGCGACGGCGAAGAGTGCGACCGACGTAACGCGCATGCAGGCCCTGGCGGAGATTTTGAAGCGACCCGCTAAGCAATAGC
>WNFY01004506.1_pt1 | contig 12835 bp, 11 predicted proteins | sample 5400091 | NCBI WGS metagenome assembly WNFY01 (sample SAMN13153364, study PRJNA577476) | soil metagenome | isolation source: 60 cm soil or saprolite under grassland replicate 1 | place: USA:California | collected 2016-06-15 | reverse complement strand
TCACGTCCTGCAGGCCCGGTGAGATGCGCAACGAACGGCTGCGAGCGCTCCTGCTCGAGCGGGGCAAGACCCCCGACCAGCTGGCCGAGGCTGTGCAGGTGGACGCCAAGACCGTGGAGCGGTGGATCACCAGGGGCCGCCTGCCCTACCGCAGGCACCGGTTCGAGGTGGCCACGTTCCTGGGCGTGGATGAGTCCTATATCTGGCCGGACGCGCTGGGCCGCGACCAGGTCGCCGTGGTCTCCGAAAGCGAGGTCATCGCGGTGTACCCGCACCGCTCCGAGGTCCCCCGGGACGTGTGGGGACACCTGTTCTCCGAGGCCGAGCGGGAGATCGGCGTGCTGGTGTACTCCGGGCTGTTCCTCTCCGAGGACGCGGGCATCCAGAAGATGTTCAAGGAAAAGGCCAACGCGGGCGTGCGGGTGCGGATCTTGCTCGGCGATCCGGGCAGCCAGGTCGTGACCGACCGCGGGGAAGACGAGGGCGTCGGCGATGCTATGGCCGCCAAGATCCGCAACGCCCTGGCGCTGTACCGGCCGCTGCGGGCGGCCGGCGGCGTGGAGTTCCGGTTCCACCGCACGGTGCTGTACAACTCGATCTACCGCGCCGATGACCAGGTGCTCGTCAACACCCACCTGTTCGGCGTGACCGCGGCGCACGCCCCGGTCTGGCAGCTGCGCAAGCTCCCCGGGGGCGAGCTGGCCGGGCTGTACATCGACAGTTTCGAGCGGGTGTGGGAAACGGCCACGCCTTTGGATGGGGCCTAGCTGGCGTGGCCCGCAGGATCGACTATTACGACGACCCGGCCGCGCCTGAGGCGAACAGCCTGGTGCCTTCGGTCAATGTGGTGGTAACTAATTCGGCGGGCGAGGTGTTGCTGATCCGCCGGTCGGACAACGACAACTGGGCGGTTCCGGGCGGGGCGATTGACCTGGGTGAGTCGCTGGTGGAGGCGGCGGTGCGGGAGACCCGGGAGGAGACCGGGATCGACTGCGAGGTCACCGGACTGGTCGGCATCTACACCGACCCGAGGCACGTGATCTTGTACACCAGCAATGGGGAGGCCCGGCAGGAGTTCTCCATCGTGCTGACTGCCCGGGCTACCGGCGGCGAGCCGACGCGCAGCGAGGAGAGCAGCGAGGTCCGGTGGGTCCCGCGCAAGGATCTCGGCGGCTATTCCATGGATCGCTCGATGCGGCTGCGCATCGGGCACTACCTTGAGGGACGTGCTACGCCGTACCTGGGCTGAGCAGTGGCCTGTCAGGTGCAGGTTGCTCGGGCGCGGACCTGGCCGACGGCTTCCAGGATGAGCGGAGTGGCGCGGCGGATGGAGCGGCTGACCAGGTGGCCCGAGCCGTAGCGATCGTGGATCTCGGCCAGGCGGTTGTGCACCTGGACACGCTCGCCGTCTGGGCTGGTGGTCATGTCGCAGAAGGTCAGCGCGTCGGCCAGCGGCCGCGGCGGCGGAGCGAACTCGCGGGTCAGGACGTGGGCGAGGCCGCGTTCCTCGGCCTCGATGACGGCGCAGGAGTGGTGCGCGACCAGGCGGCACAACATGGGTTCGGCATGCTGGACGTCACGGAGGTAGCGGGCGCCGTCCAGGCCGTGCAGGCCAGTTTCGGTGAGTTCAGGGAGGTAGCCGATGTCGTGCAGCCACGCGGCGGCCTCGAGCAGACCGGCGTCCGGGCCTATGCCGGGGGCGAGGCTGCGAGCCTGGGCGGCGACGCCCTGGACGTGGGCCCAGCGGCGGGGAAGAGAGTCTGCCAGGAGGGTACGGGCGAGGTCTTGAGCCCAGGCTGCGAGCGTGTTCATGAAGTCCACGCTATTCAGCCGGGCCGGGACGTGCACGGACGCGGCCTGGCGTCTGGAGACGTCTGAAACGTCCCTGCTCCCCTGCGCGTCACACAGCCGACAGTCACGACATTATTGAGGCCGGGCGTGATCGCCTGGATGTTCTTCGTCGTGGCCGTGGCGAAGTCGTTGATAGCAGCGGTGACGTGGTGGCTCACTCCCCTGCCGCTTCCAGGTCGAGGCGCGCCCAGACGACCCGGCCGCCGTCGGTGGTGGTCTCGACGCCCCAGCCATCTGGGCCGGTGAGGGCTCGGACCACGTCCAGGCCGTGCGGGCGGCCGTCGGGCTGCCTGCGGCGCCAGGGCCCGCCGAGGTCTTCCGCCTCGACGCGGACATGATCCGGGTGCAGCTCGGCGCGGACGGTGAAATGCTCGGTCTTGCTCCGGGAGTGCAGGACGGCGTTGGAGGCGAGTTCGGACGCGATAAGCACCGCATCGGCGGCGGCCGGGCACCCTGCCAGGTACCCGGATATCGCGTGGCGGACGTGGCGCACCTGGTCGGCTCGCCCAGGGTAGGTACCGGTATGCCGCGTGGCGGCGGCTGGTTCAGCTGTCATTGCGCGGTCAGCTCGCTACCACCGGGGAGGCGAGCCGCGCCGGCGGCACGGCGGCGGTCTTCGCGCAGCGTCTGCCGCAGATCTGCTTGGAAGGCAGTGAGCCTGTCGCGTTCGGCGGGCGGCAGGTCGGATCGTTCGGCCACTAGGTCGACCAGCGTGTTCACCTCCTCGAACTGCGCCGCAGTGTAGAGCCGGACTGACCTGGTCATCTGGGTGTTCCTCTTGCCTGCGTGCTGCTGCTGGGGCGGTGGGGCGATGCCGCGCCCTGGAGGCCAGGTTGGTGCAGGCGAGGGGAACTTCTAAACTCCACCTGAGGGACTTCTAGGGACGTCTTCTGGTACGGTCGGGAGTGTCCTCGCGCTCCGGGAGGCGCCAACGGTGAACGAGCCACTGCGCCGCGCCCTGCTGCGGGCGCGGCTGCGCGAAGCCGACATCGCCGCCCACCTGGGCGTGGATCCTAAGACGGTCCGGCGGTGGCTGACCGGGCGCGTGCCCTACCCGCACAACCGGGCCGCGATCGCCGAGCTCGTCGGCGCGGACGAGGCCGACCTGTGGCCGGACGCGGGCGGGCTGCTGGCGGCGCGGACGCGGCCGGAGGAGCTGGGGACGGTTTACCCGCACCGGTGGGCTGTCCCGCGGGAGGCCTGGGTACAGCTGTTCGGGGCGGCCGAGCGTGAGATCGCCATCCTGGCCTACAGCGCGCTGTTCCTCGCCGAGGACGCGGGAATCTTGCGAATTCTCGCCGAGAAGGGACGGGCGGGTGTCAACGTGCGGATCGCGCTCGGAGATCCTGACGGGCCGCATGCAGCCGAACGAGGCGAGGAAGAAGGCATCGGCGACGCCATGCCAGCCAAGATCCGTAACGCGCTCACGCTGTACCGGCCGCTCTGCGCGGTCGAGAACATCGAGATCCGCCTCCATCGCACGGTGCTGTATAACTCGATCTACCGCAGCCACGATCAGCTTCTGGTTAATCAGCACGCCTACGGGATCCCAGCCGCGCAGGCCCCCGTGTTCTGCCTAAGCAACACAGGGAGCAGCGAGATGGCCGCCCTCTACCTTGACAGCTTCGAACGCGTGTGGGCTAGTTCTGCGCCACTGGCATAGCGTCGCCGACCAGCGTATGACTGAGGCAGCCCTCTGGCTCGGCCGCGCGGATGCCGGGCAACACCGTCCCCCACGTTATCCGACCGCGGCTGACCATAACGGGCAGAGAACTCGGAGCTCAGCCACCTAGGCGCAATTTTGGCACCCCACAGGTCATCGTGCCCCTGGTCATCCGGGCTGTCGCCGGTGCCACAAAAGGCGTGGCGATCCGCTTGCTGGGGCTTCAGCCTGCCCGTCGACGCAGCCCGAGCTCAGACCGCCTGCAAGCCCGACTGCGTCCGCCGGCTTGTGCGGACTTGTGCGGACTACCCGCTGACCTCTACAGACACTGCCTGTCCTCGTGCTTACTGAAGTCAGGACTGCGCCGCGAGGAGGGCGGGAGCATGAAAGTCATTCTTCTGGTGGGCGGCCGGAGCACCGAGCACGACGCCTCGTTGCACAGCTACGCCCACGTGGTAGACGTGATCCTGAGACACCCTGACGAGATGACTCTGGAAGCGGTCGTCTACGTCGACCGGTCGGGCGGCTTCCACGTGACCCGGCATACCCCATGGCCCGTAGATATGCCGACGCTGAGCGAGCCGCCTCTGGTGCCGGTGGGCGAGGCTCTTAGGCAACTTGCCGGCACCTACTGTTTCTCGCTGCTTCACGGAAATGAGGGAGAGGACGGCGCGTGGCAGGGCCTGGCTGAGATCTTCGGCCTGCAGGGGAGCTTCGGATCCGTCCTAGCCTCGGCTTTGTCGATGAACAAGCGCATGCAGTCGCTGGTAGTCAGGCAACTGATCCCCGAGGTTGCCGTCCCGCCGACCTGGGCGTTGCGGCCCGGCACCCCGCTGGCGGAGATGGTGGAGGAACTCGCAGGGAGGCCCATCGTGGTGAAGCCCAACCAGATGGGTGCCTCCCTGCTCACCCGGCACCTCACCGAATACAGCGAGGAGGTCCTCTCGGCGGTGGTATCGGACATCTTCCGCTTCGACACCGAGGCTCTGATCCAGGAGTACATCCCAGGAACCGAATACAGCTGCGGAGTGATCGAGCGGGACGGAAAGGCCCTCGCCTTGCCGGTGATGCGGATCAGGACCGAGGGCGGTTTCTTCGGCCACGAGCAGAAGCACCAGCACGGCGGGGCGCGGAACAGCATCGCGTCGGCCTCCGGCGTGGTACGGGCGATCCAGCGTCACTCAGAGCGGCTCTTCACCGAACTGGACCTGCTCGGCTGGGCGCGCTTTGACTACATCGCCTCGCCAGCCGGGATCTTCTTCCTGGAGATCAATTCGATTCCAGGCCTGATGAGCGGCAGCCTGTTCCCCCGCATGCTGGATGCGGCCGGGCTGGGAATCGTCGATTTGATCCGGCTGACGGCACAGGCCGCCGGACGCCGGGCGGTGCGGGACAAACGCCTCGTGTACACAATCGAGCACTGAGGGGCACAGTCATGAGCCTGAGCACGATCTCCGCTAGCCTGACTCCCTGCGTTGTCACCCCGATCACCGGCCTTCCCACTGAACGATGGAAGAGCCTCATGGTGAAGGACGAGACCAAGCAGGTGTCCGGCGCGTTCAAGTATCGCGGCATCCGGCACCGGCTCGCGTCGGTGCCACCCGGGAGCGGCCTGGTGACCGCGTCGACGGGGAATCACGCGGCTGGTCTCGCCCTGGCCGCCCGCGAACACGGCTGCCCGCTCGACGTCTTCGTTCCCGCGACGACGCCCGCGGCCAAGCGGGAGAAGATCAGCCGATACGGCGCCCGACTGCACCTGATCGAAGGCGGCTACGACGACTGCGCCGCGCGAGCGGCAGCCTTCGGAGCGCGCCACGAACTCGAGTACGTCCACAGCTTCGACGACCCGCAGATCATCGAAGGTCATCGGGGGCTTTTCGACGAGATCACCCGGGTCATGCCTCCGCCGGACACGGTGTTCGTCCCCGTCGGCGGCGGCGGGCTCGTGTCCGCGGCCATCACCGCCTGGGGGCGGCTGGATACGCGCATCATTGGAGTGGAGCACAAGTCCGCGCCCGCCATGGCCGAGTCGCTGCGGCTCGGACGGCCGACGATCCTCCCGGTGCCGACCGGACCCGCGGAAGGCCTGCTGGTGCGCCGGGTAGGCGATATCCCCTTTGCCGTCTGCGCCGATTACGGGCTCACAGTGGAAACCATCGACGACTCCGAAATTGAAGGCGCGATTCGGCTACTGTACCTGAGGGCGCGCATCCGGGCTGAATACGCCGGAGCAGCCGCTGTAGCCGCGGCATTGCGTCACTATGCGCCGACGAAACGGGTGCTGTGCGTGGTTTCTGGAGGAAACATTGACCATTCTCGGTGGCAGCGATGCCTGGAAGATCCCTGATGTGCCCTATTTCGCCCAATGGGAGTCCGCTGAGCTGGTTCCGTCTATCATCTCCGGTGCGATGCGCGCCAGCCAGGATCCCTTGTGGGCGCGGTCAGGAGCCGATTCCCCCGCAGAATACGAGTTCTGGTCCTGGCGGGCATGCGGTGTCGCCTGCCTGCGGATGCTGCTGAAATGGTGGAAGGGCGAAACGCCGGCGGCACTTCCGCTGGTACGTGAATGCCGCGACGCCGGGGCCTACGTCGCCAATGGCAACGAGGTGCGGGGGCTCATATACGCCCCCTTTTGCCGCTACCTCGGTGATCGCTGGAACCTCGACGCCCGGGTCGTCACCGGGGTCGAACTGCCCGAGCTGGCCGGGCTGCTCAGCGAGCAACGGCTCGCCATCTTGTCGGTCCACCCGTCCATCCGGGAGGTCACCCAGCCACCTCCCGAGCGCGGCGGGCATCTCGTCCTGGCCGTGGCGGGCAGCCGGGACGAGCTTATCCTGCACAACCCGTCCGGCCTCCCGGGCCGCTCACAGCGGTTCGCCGCCTACAGCCTCGGCACGCTCTCCCGCTACTTCGCGGGCAGGGGAATGATTATCAGCCACGTATAGGAGCCCGCATGCCGCTCATCCCGGTCACCAGCCTCTCGTTCCTGCCGAAGTACTTCCACCAGGGGCTTCTCGGCGCGGACGCGGCGTGTTACGTCGCCGAACCGGTTGCCGGGCGCCTGGCACACGCGCAGATCTACCTCCGGTCCCTCAGCTCACCCGGCCTCCGCTACGACCTGATGATCTGGGACGCCTACCGCGCGCCGAGCACCCAGCGACGGATCTTCGACGACTACACCGATCTGCTCGCGCGGACCAAGGGACTCGCGCCCGCGTCCGCGGCCGAGGCCGCCACCCGCTTCGTGTCCCGGCCGGACGGTGTCTACCCGCACGGGACTGGAGGCGCGGTTGACCTGACCCTGCTCGTCAACGACGAGGAGGCGTTCATGGGGACGGGCTTCGACGCTTTCGACGACTCCTCGGCCTCGGACTGGTACGAGCGGAACCCGCCACGCACCGCTGAGGACCGGACGGCGGCCGCGAACCGCTACCTGATGAAGGCGGCGATGCTCCAGGCCGGGTTCGTCCCTTATCCCGACGAGTGGTGGCACTACGAGTGGGGAACCGCCCGGTGGGCCGTGGCGACTGGGCGCCCGGTCGTCCTGGACTGCACGGTCAGCGACTGGCCAGTTCACGCGCCAGCACCTGAAGCCCGATGCTCTTTGACGCCTTGACCAGCACCACATCCCCAGGCCGCAGTTCCGCATCGAGCACGTCAAGGGCCTCGGGAATGCTGCGGACGAGGCGTCCCCGGCCCGCTCCGGCGAGCACTGCCTCGGCGGGCGTGCCGCCGAACCCGACTATGAGGCCCATCCCGCGCCGGGCAGCCTCGACGCCTATCCGCTCATGTTCCTCGAGTGAGGTCTCGCCGAGTTCTGCCATCTCGCCCAGCACGAGAACCCTACGCCGGTCTCCTGCGAAGGCGTCGACGGCGTCGAAAGCCGCCCGCACCGAATCCGGGTTGGCGTTGTACGCGTCGTTGATGACGGTGACCCCGTCGGCACGCTCAAGAAGCTCCATGCGGCCAGGTGAGCGCCGCCGCGCCCGGGACAGCGCGACGGCGATCTCCGGTACCCTCATGCCGAGGCCGTGGGCGACGGCGGCCGCGGCGAGCGCATTGGAAACGTGATGCGAGCCGACCAAGTCCAAGCTCACCGGTTCGCAACGACCCTCGATGACCAGCGTAAACGAAGCCCGGCCGCCGTCGTTCCGCATGTCCTCGACGCGGACGTCCGCCGGGGTCCGGAGGCCGAAGGTCAGCACCCGCGCCGAGGTCCGCGCGGCCATGGGCAGCACCAGCGGATCGTCGGCATTCAGCACGGCGAGGCCCCCCTCGGCGGCCGACGGCAGCGCCTCGACGAGTTCGCCCTTGGCCAGCGCCGTCTGCTCACGCCCGCCAAACTCGCCCATGTGCGCAGTCCCGATGTTGAGCACAAGGCCCACCTGCAGGGGGGTGAGGCTAGCCAGGTAGGAAATGTGCCCCTTGCCGCGAGCGCCCATCTCCAGCACCAGGAACCGGGTCTCGGGCGTGATCCGGAGCGCGGTCAGCGGCAGCCCGATCTCGTTGTTGAAGGACCCCACGGGAGAGATGGTCGGCCCGAAATTCTCTAGCACCTGGGCGAGCAGGTCCTTCGTGCTCGTTTTCCCCGCTGACCCGGTCAGTCCGACGACGGTTACCCGGCTCGCGGCACCGGCCAGCACCGCCTTGGAGAGCATCCCCATTGCCTTCACGGTGTCGTCGACGACGATGGCCGGAGCGTCCACCGGATGCTGGGCCAACACGGCGACGGCACCGTTCCGTATAGCCGCCTCGCTGAAATCGTGACCATCGACCCGCTCGCCGGGAATGGCAATGAATAGCGCGCTCTCCGCGGCCTCGCGGGAGTCGATAACCACCTCCCCGGAGATGACGGCCTCGGGGTCCACCCGATCCAAGGTGCCGTCAACCAGGTCGGCAACTTTCCGTGCGGTCATCGCGATCATCGTATACTCCCTTTCTGGCAACCGCTCCAAACCATCCCGCGCTTGGACGGGTTCGGGCAGATGCGGAGGCACCATGTTAGGATCCGTCCAGGGTGCCGGATTACGGCATGGGGGGAGATATTGGACACTGTTGACCCAGCGGTCATTCGAAACCGTTCGGATTTCGCGAGAAGCCTGAACATTCTCCGGAGTTCCTCTCAGAAGACAATTCGCGATATCGCGAAGTCCACCGGAATGCCCTATGGGACGGTGGGAGGCTACTTCGCCGGAAGGCACCTGCCTCCACTGAACCCGCCGACAATTCTGCCGACGGTCCTGAACGCGCTCGGTGTCACCCGCGAAGAAGACCTCCTATCCTGGCGCATCGCCTTGGAACGGATCCGGCCCACACCCGGCCCGGCGGCCGCTGACACCAGGGCACCCTACCAGGGAATGGGCAGCTTCCAGCCAGAGGATGCCGAGTGGTTCTTCGGCCGCGAGGATCTCGTGGAGGCCCTACTGGCGGAGTTGGCACGGAACTCGCTGGTCGCGGTCGTCGGGCCGTCGGGGGCGGGCAAGTCGTCCCTGCTGCGCGCGGGCCTGGTGCCCCGCCTGGCCGACGTGCTCCTGCTGACGCCGACCTCTGACCCGGTCAGCAGGCTGACCGAACTCCTCCCGCTGCCGCCGACCATGGAGGGAGCGGCCGCCAACGGGTCGCAGACGCTCATTATCGATCAGTTCGAGGAGCTGTTCACCGCCTGTACCGCCGAGGACAAGCGGCAGACCTTCACCGCGCTCCTGGGCACCCTGACCGGACGCGGCGTGCGTATCGTGTTCGGGCTGCGCGCCGACTTCTACAATCACGCCCTGCGCTTTCCTCTCCTGGCACGCTCTCTCCAGGACAGCCAGATCCTGGTCGGCCCGATGACCACCGAGCAGCTCCGGCGGGCTATCACTGAACCCGCGCAAAAAGCCAGGGCGACGCTCGAGGACGGCCTCGTCGAGCTTCTCCTCAGAGACCTGGCGGGCATAGGGGGCATTCCCCACGAGGCCGGGGCACTTCCCCTTCTGTCTCACGCGCTGCTCACCACGTGGGAACGCGGAAATCGCCGCAAGATGACAGTCGAGGGTTACAACGACAGCGGCGGCATCTTCGGAGCCGTCGCCCAGACCGCCGACGCGATCCTCGATGGCCTCGACCATCGCCAGCAGGAGCAGGCCAGGGCGCTGTTCCTGAGGCTGATACGGGTCGGCGAGGACACCGCCGATACCAGGCGCCGGATGCCCTGGTACGACCTGATCGCCGACGCGGACTCCAGCGGAATGCTCTACCAGTTCGTACAGGCGCGCCTGATCACCGCAGACACGCATACCGTCGAGATCACCCACGACGCTCTCCTGCATTTCTGGCCCCAACTCAGGCAGTGGATCGCCGCCGACCGTGACCGGCGCCTAGTGGGGCAGCAGGTCGATGACGCGGCCAGCGCGTGGGAGCGGGAAGGGCGCGATCAGGCCGCGCTCTACCGGGGCGCCCGGCTGATCACGGCCCAGGACTGGCTGAACTCCGCCGACGGCGACGATGTCACGCCATCCATCCAGGCCTTCATCGAGGCGAGCATCAGCCACGATCTGGCCGAGCAGCGCGCCGCCCGCCAAAAGACCCGCCGCCTCCAGCAACTCCTGGCCGTGCTGTCCATCGCCGTCCTCGCGGCGGTGCTGCTGGCGGGTTACGCCTTCATCCAGCGCGGCACCGCAATCCAGCAACGAGACATGGCCATCTCCCGCCAGCTCGCGATCGAGGCAGACAAGCTTAGGACCAAGGACATCGCACTGGCCAGGCAACTGTCGCTCATTTCCTACCAGATATTCCCCACTCCGGAGGCCCGCTCCAGCCTGCTGAGCTCCTATCCCGCCCCCGCGGTCACCCGGGCAGTGGGGGCTCCGGGGGTCATGCAGTCCGTCGCCGTGACCGGCGATCACAAACTCATGGCGACCGCAGGTGAGGACGGCACCATACAGCTGTGGAGCCTGGCCCGGCGAGGCCATCCCGCCAAGCTCGGCGCGCCACTCGCGGGCCACACCACCACCGTCTACGCACTCGCCTTCAGCCCCAATGGCCGCACCCTGGCCAGCGGCTCGGGTGACCACACCGTCCGGCTCTGGGACGTCTCAGACCTGCACCACTTCAGAATGATTAAGCAGCCCGAGTCCGCGGCGGCTAGCACAATCTATTCGCTCGCGTTTAGTCCCGACGGCCGCACTCTCGCGGCAGGCAGCGCCGACGGCAAGGTCCAGCTGTGGACCTTGGCAGGCCCGACTGCTCCCCGCGTTCTCACCATGCGGGGAAGCACAGTCCAGGCCGTGGCCTTCAGTCCTGACGGCACGAGGCTCGCGGCGGCCGGCTCGGCTGGAACCGTGCGACTCTGGAAGACCGACGGCACGCCCCTTGGCCCGCTCTTCAGCGGACCGGCGAAGACGGTCTTCGGCCTGGCCTTCAGCCCGAACGGCCGCATGCTGGCCGGCGGTAGCGCCGACGACTCGGTCTGGCTCTGGACCGTCGGCGGCCCAGCACGCGGCACGGCGCTCACTGGTCCGGCCAGTTTCGTCAACAGCGTGGCCTTCAGCCCAGACGGGGCCACGCTGGCCGCTGCCAGTTCCGACGGCAAACTGTGGCTCTGGGACATCGCGAACCGTACCGTCACCACCGCGCTTCCGCACCCGGGGCCGGTCACCGCGGCGGACTTCCTGAGCAACTCCCTAGTCGCCACGGCCTGCGCCGACGGGGTGGCCAGAATCTGGGAGCTTCCCGGGCCACTCATCCACGTGTCCCCCGGAACCATCTACGGCGTGGCCTTCAGCCGGAACCACGACGTCCTCGTCGTCACCGGGCTCGACAACACAGCACGGCTCTGGGACATCGCCAACCCCGAACATCCCTATCCCCTGAGCCCCCTCCTGGCCAACATCACTCAGGCGGCAACTCGGGCCACCGGCGCGTCAGCCCTCAGCCCCGACCTGCGCATCCTGGCCATCGGGGACAACAAGGGCAACGTCGAACTATGGAATGTCACCAACCCAGCACATCCATCCCCCCTACCGGAAAAGCTCACCGGCCCCGCCACCAACATAGAATCCCTCGTCTTCAGCCCGGACGGGAAGCTCCTAGTCGTGACGTCCAACGACGGAACGGCCTTGCTCTGGAACTTCACCGATCCCCTTCATCCTCACCGCCAGGGACCTCCTCTCACCGGATTCACCAACTACGCCTACACGGCAAGTTTCGGCCCGGAAGGCCACCTGCTCGCGGTGAGCAGCGCCGACCAGACAGTAAGAATCTGGGACGTCACGAACCCCGGGAGCCCGAAGCTACTCGGCCGCCCGCTACGGGCCGGCTCCAGCTACGTCTACGCGGCGGCGTTCAGCCCCGACGGCCGTACGCTCGTAACCGCTGGAGCCGACGACAAGGTCCAGCTCTGGAACATGACCGACCCCAGCCACCCGGCGCGTCTCGGGGCACCCCTGACCGGCCCGACGAACCAGATATTCTCGATCGTCTTCAGCCCGGACGGCCGGACGCTGGCCGCGAGCGCGGGTGACGGCTCGACGTGGCTCTGGGACGTCACCCGTCCCAGCACCCCACAACTCTTCGCCACCCTGACCGGACCGGGCGGTGCGATGTTCTTCTCTGACATCGACACCGGGAACTCGATCCTCGCGACCGCCGGTTCTGATACCACCGTCTGGCTTTGGAACACCAACCCGCATCAGGTCACTGCCCAGATATGCGCCACCGTTGGAACCCCCATCACCCAGGCCGAATGGAACACTTACGTTCCCAACCGGCCCTATACACCTCCCTGCCCTTCGTCCGGGTAGGGAGGAGGTAACGCAGTCTCCGGTTCCGCGCCGCATGGTGGTGGCGGTTCCCCGACCGTCCCGCCAAGTTCTCAGGGAACCGTCATCGGGACTGTGCTCGGGCTCGGTGTGCAGAGCAGGTCGAAGGCCTGTCGCTGGGCCGGGGTGGAGATGATGATCTTCTCGATCTAGTGGTCGGCGCTGGTGCTGATCTTGCGACCGAGAGTTGCTAGATGGTCAAGCAGGTCGCGGAACCTGCCCGCAGGCTGGCCGACAGCGACGTCGGTATACGCCATAGGGGTTGGGGCTGAAACGGCAATCGCCGAGTAGGCCCAGAGCGCAGTTCCGGGATTGCTCCCAGCCGACGTCTCGCTCCAGGTTGGCGGGGCTGGTTGTACACCTCCAGGTAGACCCATCCGGACGTCATAGCCACCCGGCGATCCCGCCAGACCGCTCTCATCCTTGTCGTGACCTGGGCGTTATGCGTCCGGTTACCGAACTTCGCCAGCATTCGCCCAGAAGACTCCGGCCGGCGAGGAAGGGTCTTGTCAGCCGGAGTCCA
>WNFY01006142.1_pt1 | contig 12841 bp, 14 predicted proteins | sample 5400091 | NCBI WGS metagenome assembly WNFY01 (sample SAMN13153364, study PRJNA577476) | soil metagenome | isolation source: 60 cm soil or saprolite under grassland replicate 1 | place: USA:California | collected 2016-06-15 | reverse complement strand
CGTGGTGGAAGAGCTGGCGGATGTGCCGCCGGGGCGGGCGCTGGACCTTGGTGCCGGCGAGGGGCGCAACTCGGTGTGGCTGGCTGCTCGTGGCTGGCAGGTGACCGCGGTGGATTTCTCCGCAGTTGGCCTTGACAAAGGCCGGCGCCTGGCCGGGGCGCGCGGCATGACCGTGGACTGGGTCCGCGCGGACCTACGCGACTATCAGCCCGAGGCGCGGTCTTTCCAGCTTGTCCTCGTCGCCTACCTGCAGCTTCGTGAGGCCGAGCTGGACGGCGTGCTGCGCCGGGCCGCGGCGGCGCTGGCGCCCGGGGGCGTGCTGCTTGTGGTGGGCCACGATGTGACCAACTTGACTGAGGGAGCCGGGGGCCCGCCGGATCCGGCTGTCCTGTATACGCCCGAGTCCGTCACCCGCTCCCTCGCAGGACTCACCGTGCTGCGCGCCGAGCGTGTTCGCCGCCCCGTCGCCGGCACTGCCGCCGACGGAGTCAGGAAGGCGGTGGACACCCTGGTCCGCGCCGTCCGGGCCTGACCGAGGGCGATGGCTGTGCCCGGCCGGGCCCGAGACCGGCCGGGGCGCGGACACCGCCCGGGCCAGTGGCGCCAGCCTAGGTTCAGCTGGCGCTGCTTCGGCGTCGGGTGGTGAGCTGCAGCCCCCGCAGGAGGGGCCGCAGCCAGCGCAGATGCTCACGGTCGCCCTGCAGCTGCAGCCGCCGCCACAGCACGGCGGTGGGTGAAATCTGGCTGGCGTGCATCAGGGCGGCCCGGCGCTGCCTGGCCCGGTCCACGCGGATGCACAGGTCGATGCGATCGGGTGGCTGGCCGGTGAATGTCTGGCCGGTCTCGCTGCGCAGCTGGCTGGCGACGTTGGCGGGCAGGGTCCAGGCGAGGACGGGCAGCCCGGCTGCGCGGCCTGCCCGCAGGGCGGCACGTGTCGCGGCCTGGTGGTCGGGGTGGCCGGTAATGCCGGTGTCGTCGAAGACCAGCAGCCCGCTGGGCGGGTGGCGGGCGGCCAGCCGGGTCACGTGCGCGGCCAGCTCACCCTCGGGCGTGCGGGCGAGGCGGCCGTCGGGGTAGCCGAGCAGGGTGATGGTCGCGGCCCCGAGGGCGCCGCTGGCCTGCCGCAGCTCATCGGCTCGTGCCCGGCGGAGGCTGGCGCCGGTCTGGTTCAGGGTGGAGGCCTCACCGCGGGTATAGCACAGCAGGTGGACAGCGGCGCCGCTGGTGGCGAGCCGGTCCACGACAGCGCCGAGGCCGAAGGTCTCGTCGTCGGGATGGGCGACGACGGCCAGCACGGCCGGCCAGGCGGGGAGCAGGCGTCCGGGTCGGGAGATCGCGCCGTCGGCCAGGTCCGGGCCTGGTCTCATCGCCGTCGGCCTGGGTTCACCGTGCATGGAACGGGGCTCTCAGCAGGGGCGCGGCCACGCACACCCGGGCCGCTCCCGCCGCGAGCGGAACGAGGCCGATCAATGCCAGGACGAGGCCGCCGGTGCCGCCCATGGGCGCGCCGGCCAGGATCAGCGCAAGACCCGCCGCCGCCCGGGCAGCCCGTCCTGCCGGTGAGTTCATCAGCTGGGCAGCTCTCATCACGCACCTCCTGCTGAGAAATACCCCCATGGGTATTTCTCAGAAGTAACCGGCGGGTGACCCGCGCGTATTCCCCGACCCCGCGAGCCTCGCCAACGCGCCTCGCGCACGGTCATCGGGCGCCCCTGGATGGCTTGTCACCGTGCAGCCCAGCCGGCGCCCCACGATGTCGGAGGGGCGGCGGGGAATGCTGGAGACCCACCGCATGTTATATACCCCGGTGGGTATCGGAGCGGTGCCCGGCGAGACGAGGAGACTGGCGATGGCGACGGTTGAGCTGACGGCGGAGAATTTCGACGAGACCACGGGCGAGGGCCTGGTGCTCGTCGACTTCTGGGCGGCGTGGTGCGGCCCGTGCCGCGTCTTCGGCCCAGTGTTCGAGCGGACGTCTGGCCGGTACGCGGACGCCGTGTTCGGCAAGGTCGACACCGAGGCCCAGCCGGACCTGGCCGGCGCGTTCGGAATCTCCTCGATCCCCACGCTGATGGTGATCCGCGACGGCGTGATCTTGTACGCGGAGCCGGGCGCGCTGCCGGAGGCGGCCCTGGAACAGCTGATCGCCAAGGCCCGCGAGCTTGACATGGATGAGGTCCGTGCCCAGATCGCGAAGTTGAGCGAGCCCGCCCCGTCCGGGGCCTGAGGCTTCCGCGGCAACAGGCCGGCACACATCCACGGCGAGGAGGCCGGCATGAGCGCACCCATAGCGCGCGGCGCATCGGCGGCGGCGGACGTACCGGCGTCGCCGCTGGTTGAGCGGGTCAGGCGCGGGGTCATCGGCGAGGGGGAGCTGATGGACGGCCCGTTCGGGCCGCGCCGGGTAACGTACGCCGACTACACCGCCTCCGGCCGGTCAATCGATTTCATCGAGGACTTCATCCGCGATGTCGTGCTCCCGTTGTACGCGAACACCCACACCGAAAGTTCCGGCACCGGCCTGCAGACCAGCAGGCTGCGCGAGGAAGCCCGGCGGATCATCCGCGAGGCTGTCGGGGGCACGGAGGATGACCTGGTCATCTTCTGCGGCTCGGGCGCAACAGCCGCGGTGAACAAGCTGATCGGGATCCTGGAACTGCGCATCCCGGCGGGCCTGGATGAGCGGCATCACCTGGCCGCGCATATCCCTGCCGCGCAGCGACCGGTGGTGTTCGTCGGCCCGTACGAGCATCACTCCAACGAGCTGCCGTGGCGGGAGTCGATCGCCGACGTCGTGGTCATCGGCGAGGACGCCGATGGCCACATCGACCTGGCCGACCTTGAGGAGCAGCTCGCTCGGTTCGCAGGCAGACCGCTGCGGATCGGCAGCTTCTCCGCGGCCTCCAACGTCACCGGCATCCTCACCGACACAACCGCCGTCGCGGCGCTGCTGCATTCCCACGGCGCGCTGTCGTTCTGGGACTACGCGGCGGCCGGGCCGTATGTGCCAATCCGGGTCGCAGCGTCCGCGCCAGGGATTGACGATCACAAGGACGCGATCTTCCTCTCACCGCACAAGTTCCCCGGCGGCCCGCAGACACCCGGCGTCCTGGTGGTCCACCGCGACCTGGTCAGCAACACCGTGCCCACCGCCCCGGGCGGCGGAACCGTGGCGTTCGTCGACCCGATCGGCCACCGCTACCTCGACGACCCGGTCGCGCGCGAGGAGGGAGGGACACCGGCGATCGTCGAGTCGATCCGCGCCGGCCTGGTGTTCGGCCTCAAGCAGGCCGTCGGAACCGATGTGATCCAGGCCGGGGAGGAACGGCACTGGCGCCGCGCCCTGGACCGCTGGGAGCAGAACCCGGGGATCGAGATCCTCGGCAGCCACCGGTCCGCCCGGCTGCCGGTCATCTCCTTCCGGATCCGCCACGGCGCACAGTACCTGCACCACAACTTCGTCGTCGCGCTGCTGAACGACCTGTTCGGCATCCAGGCCCGCGGCGGCTGCTCGTGCGCCGGGCCCTACGGGCACCGGCTGCTCGAGATCGGCCCCGTCCGATCGCATGCGCTGCGCGACGAGGTCGGTCACGGCTGCGACGGCGTCAAGCCTGGCTGGACCCGGGTCAACTTCAACTACTTCATCACCGACGCGGCCCGTGACTACATCGTCGATGCGGTCGAACTGATCGCCGCGGAGGGCTGCCGGCTGCTTCCTGACTACCGCTTCGACCCCCGCACCGGGCTGTGGCGGCACGCCAGCGGCCCTCCGCGGCCGCCGCTGCGGCTGGCCGAGGTGTCCTACCGCCCGGATGGTGAGATGACCTACCCGCGGTGCCGCGCCCAGGCCGGCGAGGACGCCTTCCCCGGCTACCTGAACCAGGCCCGTGCGCTGCTCGCAGTGCGCCCCCGCCGCATCGACGGCGGCGCGACCGGGCTCAGCCCCCACTTCGAGGCCTTTCGTTGGTTCCCGCTCCCACCCGCCTGCCTCGAACCATGGCCTACGGGCCACGGTCCTGGGGCAGGACGGCACGCACTGCACGGGCAACCGTCACCATGACCCGCACGCTGACAGCGGGGTCGGCTGTCCCGGGGAATCGGCGCCGGGCCCCGAACGTTGCCACTGATATACCCATACGGGTATTTAGGTCGAACAATGATCCCGAACGGCTGCGCGTGACGGACCCAGCCGCAAACTGCGGCCGGGTCTCGGGGATGAGGAGGCACGTGATGAGTATTCAGGCTTCCGGCGCCGGGAGCGGATGCGAGCATCATGGCTTCCTGACGGCCGGCGGCCGGGAAGTGCGAGCCGGGCGGCTCGCGCTCGGTGACACGCAGCGGCCCGTCAGCCGTGTCAGCCTGGCGATCGGCAAGTGGCCTGGTGGCCGCGATGGTACGTGGGCCGCGCTGACCGTCGCGGAAGCGCGCCGGCTCGCCGCGGCATTGCTCGCGCAGGCCGCTGCCGCTGAGCATGACGACGAACCCGGCTTGGCCGACGCTGCCGAGGCGGGGCGGATCGCGGTGACACACGCCGGTGGCGAAGCGTATGTGATCACCACACGCGGCCACACGGTTCTTGTCGATCAGCCTGTCGACGCCGGCGGTGGGGACGCGGCGGGCACCCCGACGGAACTGCTCGTCGCCTCACTCGCCTCGTGCGCCGCCTACTACGCCGGCCGCTACCTGGCCCGGCACGGCCTGGACCGTGATGGGCTGCAAGTCGTGGCCGAGTTCACCATGGCCGCCGACCGGCCCGCGCGGGTCGGCGCCGTCCGGCTGCTCATCACGGCGCCCGGCGTCCCAGCCAAGCGCCAGGCTGGGCTGCTGGCCGTGGCGTCGCACTGCACCGTGCACAACACGCTGCGGCAGGAGCCGGAGATAGCCTTCGCGCTCGGCTGACCTCGCGCGGCCCGGCCCATCCCCGATGCCGCCGCCGCAAGCTGGCCCGATGCCCTTTCGCCCGACAGGAACTACGCGTGCGGCGCTCGCGGACTATACCCCGGGGTAAGTGGGATCGATCGATGCCGTGAAGGAAGGACCGCTGATGAAGCTCGAGGAGGAGACCATTGGCGCGGTGCTCAACCGGCTGCGCCGCGCACAAGGGCAGCTGGCCGGGGTCATCGCGATGATCGAGTCCGGGCGGGACTGCACCGACATCGTGACCCAGCTCGCGGCGGTGTCAAAAGCGCTGGACCGGGCCGGGTTCAAGATCGTCGCCAGCGGCATGCGGCAGTGCCTCACCGACGGCGACAACTCGCCCATCAGCCAGGAAAAGCTGGAAAAGCTATTCCTCGCGCTCGCCTGACGCCGGGTTTCGCCCCGGATCCGGGCCGGGATCTGCACGCTGCCTACGCGGCGACCTGGGGATTGGCGTAGCCCTTGAAGAGCACGGGCAGGTGGGCGTATGTCTCCAGCGGCTCGATCATCCGCTCTGTCTGTCGCCCGCAGCCGTGCCAGCAGCCGTGCCCGCAGCCTCATCCGGCAGTGGCCTGGCGTTCGTGCTGGAGATCACGGCGTCGCGGGCGCGGTGCGGCGTTGCGGTCCCGAGCGCGGGCGGCGCAGCCGGGTGGCGGTGAAGGCCGCGAGGTAAACGAAGGCGGCGACCGCGATGATCGCGAAGCTCGGTGGCATCGCGGGGGCGGCGTAGGCCAGCGCGAGCCCCGCCCACATCTCGGCGATGGCGAGCCCGGCGGAGATAGCCATGCCGGTGTAGGGCCGGTCGGTGAGCAGCAGCGCGGCGGCGGGGGGCGCGGCGAGGAGGCCGAGCAGCAGCAGCGCGCCGACGGCCTGGGTGGCTTCGGCGGCGGTCGCGCCGATCAGGGCGAGAAAGCCGATACCGAGCGCGCGGACTGGGACGCCGCGGGCCGCGGCGACGGCCTCGTCGATGCTGGCGAACAGCAGTGGCCGGGCGATCGCCAGGACCGCGAGGACGATTCCGGCGCCGATCGCGGCGGCGATCACGGCCTGGCCGGCGGACAGGCCGAAGATTGAGCCGAAAAGGACGCTGGTCCCGGCGGTGCCGTTGCCGCTGCTGCGCGAGGTCGTGTAGACGGTGAGGAAGAAGACGCCCAGGCCGAGGATCCAGGCGAAGACGTTGCCGATGACGACGTCGTCGGCGTGCCCGCGCCGTCCCAGCGCGGCGAGGGCGATACCGACCGCGATGGTGGCGGCGAACAGGCCGAGGCGCAGGTCGATGCCGGCCGCGAGAGCGGCGAGCGCGCCGGTGAACGCGACGTGGCTGAGGGCGTCGCCGGTGAACACCTGGGCGCGCAGCACCAGGAAGTACCCTGCGAGCCCGCATGCAGCCGCGATGGCGGTTCCGGCGAGGAACGCGTACTGCATGAACGGGTGAGCGAACATGTTCATGCCGCCGCCTCCGCGGGTAGCCGGCCGCGCTGGAGCCGCTGCAGCGCGCTCGCCGCGAGATGCGCGCCGAGGTAGGCGGCGAAGGCGAAGCTGGTGACGTAGAAGCCGATTGGATACGGGGAGTAGTAGGCGGCGATGAGACCGGCCCAGGTCACCAGCAAGCCGATCATGACGGTGAGCACAAGGCCCGCGAGCGGCCGTGGGGTGAGCCGCTGAGCGGCCGCCGCGGGCATGACCAGCAGGGCGAACACCAGCAGCGCGCCGGTGATCTGCGCGGTTTCCGCGACGGCCGCTCCGAGGAGCACGAGGAACATGACCGACAGGGCACGGACGGGGACGCCCCGGGCCGCGGCGACATCGGGATCCACCGACGCGAAAAGCAGCGGTCGGCCCATGGCGATGAGCGCGGCGAGGACGGCGAGTCCGACGACAGCGAGCAGCGCCACCTGGCCGGTCGTTATGCCGAGGAAGCTGCCGAACAGCAGCGCCGTGGTCCCGTTGAGGAAGCCCTTGTAGAGGGCGACGAACAGCAGGCCGCAGGCGAGCGTGAACGCCTGCACGGTGCCGGTCAGCGCCGATTCCGCGGCCAGTGTGCCCGCGGACCTTCTGCCCCGGCTGCCGAGCGCGATGATGACAGCCGCGCCGATGCAGAAAGCGAAGTAGCCGTACGCGGCGCTGATCCCGATCAGTGTCGCGCCTGCCGCGCCGGGGAACGCCGCAAGGGCCAGGGTGTGCCCGGCGAATGACTGGCGGCGTGCCACCATGAACCAGCCCATCGCCCCGGCGATGACCGCGACGATGGCGCCGGCGCGGAAGGCGTTGACCATGAACGGGTACGCCCACAGGTTGCGGATATCGGCCAGCAGGTCCCACGAAAACCTGGCGCCGGTCATGGCGCGCCGCCGCTGGCATGGCGGTCGGTGTGTACGGCCGGTGGTTCTGGCTGGCCGACCACGACCAGCCGCCCGTCAGAGGTGGTCAGGACCTCGATGGGAGTCTGGTAGAGGCGGGTCAGCGTCTCGCTGGTGATGACCTGCGCCGGGGTTCCTGCGGCGGCGCCGCCAGCGGCCATGTAGACCACCCGGTCCAGGTGGGACAGGATCGGGTTCACGTCGTGGGCGACCATCACCACGGTCACGCGCTGGTCGCGGCAGATCCGGCTGATCAGCGCGGCGGCGGACGCCTGGTTCGGCAGGTCCAGGCTGTCGAGCGGCTCGTCCAGCAGCAGCAGCCGCGGGCGGCGGATCAGTGCCTGCGCGAGCAGCAGGCGCTGCTGCTCGCCGCCGGAGCATTCGCCGATCGGCCGGCCGGCGTAACCCGCGGCCCCGACCAGGTCGGCCACCTCGTTCACCTGGCGGGTGGCGTCGCGGCCGCGCCGGGCGAAGGGCAGCGGGATACCCCAGTGGTCGCCGTCCAGGCCGAGCCGGATCACGTCGGTGCCGCGGATCCGCACCGAGGGGTCGAAGCTGCGCCGCTGTGGCAGGTAGCCGATCCGGTGGTTGGCCCGCCCCGGTGGCTGGCCCAGCACCCGGACCTGCCCGGCCGCGGCCGGCATCAGGCCGAGCAGCACCTTGAGCAGGGTGGACTTGCCGGCCCCGTTCGGGCCGAGCACGGCAACGAACTCACCCGCCCCGACCGTGAGGTCCACCCCGCTCCACAGCATGGTTCCGCCGACCCGGACCGCGGCACCGCGTAGCTCGAGTACCAGGGCGTGGCCGTCAGGCCTACCCCGTTCGGCCGGCCTACCCCGTTCGGCCGGCCTACCCCGTTCGGCCGGCGCGCCCCGTTCGGCCGGCGCGCCCCGTTCGGCCGGCGCGCCCCGTTCGGCCGGCGCGCCCCGTTCGGCCGAGGCGACGGATGCGCCGGCCTGCGGGGTCCGGGCGATCGTATTCACACCGTCTCCCTCACTTGCCCGTTGCCTGATGCAGTGCGCTTTCCAGCCGCTGAAGCTGGGTGACCTGCCATTGCTGGAATGTGGCGCCGGCCGGGACCAGGGTCTCGGTCACCGTGGCGACCGGGATGTGCTCCGTTTTGGCCGCCTTTACCTGGGCGGCGACGTCGGGCGTGGTGTTCTGGCTGTTGTAGATGTAGACCTTGACCTGCCTGCTGGCGATCTGCGCGTCGATCGCCGCCTTGTCCCGTGCGGTCGGCTCGCTGCCCTCGCTGATCGCCTTCAGGAACGAGTACGGGGTGAGCATCTTCAAGCCGAGGGTGGCTGCCAGCGGGGACACGATCGACTCCGAGGCGCCGACCGGGGTGCGCGCGTACTTGGCCCTGATCTGGGCGATCAGCTCGTTGTATCTGGCCAGCGGCTTGGTCTCGAACGTGTTCTCCTGGCTGGCGAAGTAGGCGGCGTCCGCCGGGTCGAGCTGCTTGTAGTAGGCGGTGATCGCCGTGATCACCTGGCGGACATGGGCTGCGGAGTACCACTGGTGCGGGTTGTCGCCGTCCTTGAGCCCGAGCAGGGTCCCGACGGTGAGGGTCTTGCGGCCCTGAACCGGGTTGGCGGCGATCAGCTTCGGTGCCCACGGGTCGTAGCCGATGCCGTTAACGATCACGAGCTGCGCCGACGCGATGGTCCGGGCATCATTGGCGGTCGGCTCGTAGTCGTGCGGGTCGGTGTCGGGGTTGGTGATGATGCTGGTCTCGACGACGTGGACGCCGCCGAGTTGCTTGGCGGTGCTGCCCCAGAAGTTCTCCGCCGCCACCACCACGATCTTCTTACCCGGGCCGCTGCTAGCCGTCGGCGTGCCCGAGGCCGCCGTCGAGCACCCGGCGGCCATTGCCGCTGCTGCCGCCGCTGCCGCCGCCCGGTACATCTGCGAGGTGACTCTCATCCGGCCTCCTGACCTGACCGCCGCGGCCCGCCCACCATGAGGGCACCCGGTCCCGCGCGGAAATGAGACCGCTCACCGTTTTCGGCGACTTCCAGGTCAATAGTAATGAAAACCGTTTCCATTGTCTATCTGTTGAGCGGTGGCCGCCGAACAGTGCGCGCGAACTCGGAGCCGCTCAGACGACAGACCGCGTGCCCGTGCCGGTCAGATCACCGCCCGCCGGGCGGCGTGAAACACGACGACCAAGGACCCGGCACCACAGGTTCGCCGGAAGGTCAGTGCAGGTGGGTTTCGGCCAGCGGTTTGCCGACCAGGCGGGCGGCGATGACGCCGGCGAAGTTGGGGCACGTGGCGATGTCTTCGTGTTGGCAGCGCAGCGCGTGGGTGATGGCTTCTCGCGCGGCTTGGGACTTGGCGATCTGTTCGTCGAGCTCGGCGAGCTTGCGGTGGGCGAGCTGCCGCCAGCCGTCGACCGCGTGGGCGCGCGATGCGAGGAGAGCCTTCGATTCGCGAAGCGAGAACCCGGCATCTCGAAGGAACAGGATCACCCCGACGAGCGCGGCCGCGGACTCGGGGTAGCGCCGCTGACCCGAGATCCTGACAGGCGCCGGCATCAGGCCGAGCTCCTCGTAATAGCGCAAGGCCGACGTGGCGACACCGGTCCGCCTCGCCAGCTCGCCGATCGTCAGGTGTTGGTCAGCCATCTTGACTTCAAGCATACTTGAAGGCGTTGGGTGGCTGTCGTGGACATCTCCGCGCCGCTGCTGCTGCGGGCCGAACAGCGAGCCCGGCAGGACGGCCTGGCCAACGTCGGCTTCGAGCACGGCGCCGCGCAGGCTGCGCTGAAGCCGCACCTGACCTCAGACGGCGTTCGGCTCGGTTCACGGGCGTGGCTCGTCACGGCTCGCAGTCCCGGTGAGCGAAGGCGTTGATCGTGGGGATCAAACAGCGGGTGATCACGGCGGTGGTCCGCCAGTTCGGTCATCCCCGCGGCATCGGGGGACGGCTGGCCGGATGGGTGATGGCGCATCGCTCGTCCAACCGGCGACGCAACCGCTGGGTGGTCTGTCTGCTCGACGTGCAGCCGGCCGATCGGGTGCTGGAGATCGGCTTCGGCCCGGGCCTCGCCATCGCCGAACTGAGCCGCCGCGCCACACGTGGAACGGTCTACGGCATCGACCACTCCGAAGCGATGCTCCAGCACGCGACCAAGCGCAACGCCGCCGCTGTCCGAGCGAAACACATACAACTCGCCGAGGACGCTGCCCCGGCGCCACCAAGGAGACCTCGGCCCAAGCCGCTCGAGAGATCGAGAACCTGCTCCACAAGGCTGGCTTCTCCCAGACACGCGTCGAAACTCTCGATCTCAAGCCGCCCGTCGTCTGTGTCCTTGCCAACCACCAGTGAGCCGAAAACACAAGACTGCCGAGCACCAGGGGGGAACTCCGCGCGCTTACTGGCCAGCGCCGAGGGGTTCAGGTTTGGCTGTCGTCATCGCCGTTTGCCCCCTGGCAGCCGCCGACGGCGCGGCGCAAGGTCGCCGCCGGGTCGGGGCTGCATTGAAGCAGTTCGCTGATGAGGCGACCGAGGTGCTCGGCGAGCGGCGCGGCGGCGTGGTATTGCCATCTGCGCGGCCCGGCGTGGCGTGCCGCGGGGGAGCGGCGTTTGCGCAGGTGGCCTTTGCGTTCCAGGTTGGTGGCGACGGTGGCGACGCTGGTGTAGGCGCGGGTGGGGTAGTCGATGCGGTCCTGGATTTCCCGGGTGGTCAGCCAGTCGTCGGCCTGCCACATCACGGCCATGATCGCGGCCTCGAGCGGGCCCAGCCGCAGTACGGACGTAGTCACCTGCGGGGCTCCCCTCCGCAGCGCACCACGGCTCGTGCGCGGCGCGCGGCGGCGCGGCAGGCTGTCCACGGTGAGCTGGTCATCTTCCATTCGCAGTAGCCCAAGACTCTGCCGCCGCGGCGTCGCGTATGCATCCGGGCTCCGCGGCGACGGCCTCCAGGCGGGAAATGACCTCCTCCGCCGGGACCGCCGCCACGCGGGGGCGCGGCGCTCGGCTGGAACGTGGCGATGACATGCTGGCCCCCTCTGCTCAACGGCCGGTGTAGCGGGCCCGTGCTCGCGCCGCCGGGCAAACGCGCCACCGCTGATCCCGAACGGCTGCCGCAGCCTGACGCGCCCCTGAGCGGCGCGGTCAGCATGGCTGGGAACCCAGCCGGGGGACGCCTCGCGCGGCCCGGTGGATCCGGGGCGGCACGAGGGCTAAGGGCGCGCACGCCCGGTCACCAGCCCGTGCCGCCCCGGGGTCTACGGCCATCCGCGGTGGCCTCGGCGGCGCGTTCAGCACCTGGTCGAGCAGACGGGCCAGCTCCTGCGCGGACGGCGCGGTCAGCAGCCGGTCAGCCCCGCCGCGGCTGGGCAGCGCCCACCACTGCAAAGTGGAACGCCCGAACCAGGTCGGTACGCCGGCGAAACGCTCCGCGAGGGCGGCCTGGTCCCCAAGGATCGCAGCCTGATACCCGTCCGGGAACTGGCTGGGTTCCACCGCGCCATCACCGGCCCAAGCAACCTCGGCCCACACCAGCCGGCCGCTGTTTCCACCTGAGACACCCATCCGCGCGGCCAGCGCACGCACCATGAACAGGCCACGCCCGTGATCAGCCTGCGGGTCATCGATCACGTGCGGCCCGGTAGGGGCACCGCCGTCGGCGACTGCCACGCGCACCGTCCCCCGATGCCACGCGATCTCAACGGAGAACCAGCCGCCCCGCCCGCTGCTGGTGAACTTGATCGCGTTTGTGGCCAGCTCCACCGCCACTGCGACGACGTCGTCGCGGGAAGAACAGGGCGGAAACAGCCCAGCCAGCCAGCGGCGCAACGTCCGGATTTGGTGTTCGTCACCCAGGAACACCTGCCGCCACCTAAGGTCGGCCGCGCTTGCGGCCGTCGCCTTCGGCGGGCCCGCGCTGTGGCCGGGAGACTGGTTCACGGGCGCACCGGCCTCATTGTGTCCGCGGTGGTGAGACCGGGAAGGCGCGAGCGGAGTGGGCGGGCACCGTCAGGGTGATATGTGGGGACGGCGAATGGCGCAGGAGGGGATGGCCACCCAGGCTGGTGGTCGCGCGTTCGCGCCCGTAAACGGAGCACCTGGCATCACCCCTTTGGGACAAGCCAGCCCAAACCCGGCTGTGTGTCAGATAATCTGTGTTACACGGATTTTGCTAACACGAAAATAGCTCCATACTGGTACGGAACACAAGGCCTTTCGCGCAGGAACCGCTACACAAGGTGAACCGCACGTCGCTGACGCCTGTGGCTCAACACCCCTTGTTGGCTCTCGATGCGGTCCAGCAAGCGCTGCCCTCGCGCCCGATTTGCGCCCGCGCTCGTGCGGGACGCTCCAGCGATCGGCGGGGGATAGTTCCAGACCGCGTGATCAAATCCGGGGATGCCTCACCGACCTTGGACGCTGTCTACGCGGCTAGCGACCGGTTCTCGCTAGTTTTTCGAGGTAGGTGGTGGTCGCGGTGGGCGGGAGCGCCGTGTCGCGGATTTGGCCGAAGATCGTGGTGTAGTTCTTCACGTCGTCGGCCTTTGTCACTTCCTGGATGCCGACGTCGTTCTCCAGGTACACCA
>WNFY01005859.1_pt1 | contig 12841 bp, 12 predicted proteins | sample 5400091 | NCBI WGS metagenome assembly WNFY01 (sample SAMN13153364, study PRJNA577476) | soil metagenome | isolation source: 60 cm soil or saprolite under grassland replicate 1 | place: USA:California | collected 2016-06-15 | reverse complement strand
AGCTGTCGGCAGATAGGGATAAATGCGTTAGGCTATATAACTCTCCAGTTCCTCCATCATATTCTTGCTGCCTATAAAGAATGGAGTCCTCTGATGCAACTCTGCCGGTTTTATATCAAGAATAGCCTGCTTACCGTCTGTGGCTTTGCCGCCTGCCGTTTCAGTGATAAAGGCAAAAGGATTGCACTCATACAATAAACGAAGTTTACCTTTTGGTTTATCAATTGTTCCCGGGTACATAAAAATTCCTCCTTTGATCAGGTTGCGGTGAACATCGGATACCATGCTACCTATATAACGCTGCGTGTAGGGACCTCCATTCTCTTTTGTTTTTTTCTGGCAAACAGTAATGTACTTTCTTACTCTTTCATCGTACTGGAAAAAATTGCCATGGTTTACCGAATATATTTTTCCATTCTCGGGGCATTTAATATTCGGATGGCTTAAACAAAACTCACCAATGGAAGGATCGAGTGTAAAACCATTCACCCCTCTTCTTGTGGCATACACCAGCATAGTTGAAGAACCGTATACAATATATCCTGCAGCAACCTGCACCCGGCCAGGTTGTAAAAAATCTTCTCTTGTCACTGTGCTTCCTTTCGGAGTTATTCTCCTGTACACGCTAAAAATAGTTCCGATGGAAACATTTACATCGATATTGCCGCTACCATCCAATGGATCATACAAGCAAACATATTTTGAATTCTTGCTTACATCATCATCAAAGGCTACATAATCATCTATCTCTTCGCTGGCAATACCTGCGCAACTAATTCCATGATGCAGCACCCCAGTGAACTGATCGTTTGCAAATACGTCAAGCTTTTTTACATCTTCACCCTGCACATTTATTTCCCCCGCATCGCCTAATATGTCTACAAGTCCTGCCTTATTCACTTCCACATTTACTCGTTTCGCAGCCAGACCAATATCACGGAGTAAGCTGCTTAGCTCACCGGTCGCCTGCGGAAATTGTCTTAATTGCTGAATCGTAAATTCATCAAGAGTCAAGACCTGCCTGTTAACAATACTCATGGCAAGAGTTTTAAATGAAGAAGTAAAACAAAAATAAGGTTTAAAAGAATTGAAGATCGATAATGAATATTTTTGCATCCTTTCATTCAATCTAAAATCATCATGCAGGTTTTTAAATTTGGTGGCGCCTCTGTGAATAGCGTGGAGAGAATCACGAAGCTTGGCTATATCCTCAAAGGATTTTCAGATGAAAAAATACTGGTGGTTATTTCTGCAATGGGCAAAACCACTAATACTTTAGAAAAAGTGGTCGATACTTTTTTCAGCGGAAAAAAGGAAGAAGCTCTTCAATTATTTGAATTAGTAAAAAACCAACACTTAACCACAGCAAAACAATTATTAGTTACTCAATATTTAGAATGCGAAGAACAATTAAAAGAATTTTTTACCGAAGCAGAATGGTTGTTGCATGACAAACCACAAAGAGAGTACGACTATTATTATGACCAGGTTGTTTGCATTGGTGAATTATTGTCTACTACTATTATCAGTTTCTATTTAAAAGAGGTTGGCATTAAAAATATCTGGATTGATGTCCGCGACATCATCCGGACTGATGATAATTTTCGTGATGCAACTATTGATTGGGAATTCACAGGTTCTAAAGTTTTAAATTCTGTTCTCCCATTATTTAATGAAACTAATATTGTTTTGACCCAGGGCTTTATCGGGGCTACCGATGAAAATGAAAGTACGACTCTTGGAAGGGAAGGAAGTGACTTTACCGCAGCCGTTTTCGCCAATTTGCTGAATCCAAAGATTTTTCTTTCGTTGGTGAACATCACGTAGCAACCCTCTACAGTTTGATGGGAAAATTAAAAATCAAACCTAATCTTACGCAAAACGCGGCTATCAGTTTCATTACTGTACTTGACGATCGGCCTGATAAAATTGAAAAGCTTGCGTTTGAAGTTTCTGAAATTTTCGATGTACAGGTAACGAAAGGATTGACCTTACTCACTATTCGACATTATAATAAGGAAATAGTTGAGAAATTGACAAATGAAAAAACTATCTTACTTCGACAGCAAACGGCGGACACGATTCAATTATTGATGCAATAATCAATTAGCAAGTACCTCGCCTAGTATTCTATTCACCTCTTCCGCTCTATTCATCACCATCAAGTGCCCCCCGTTTTCAACAATATAGTCAGCCTTCACGTATTTGCACGGAAGCAGGTGATCGTTTGAGCCATGTATATGAATTAAGTTCGTGTGCCTTTCAATATGCGACCAGTTCACAATTATGTTCAATGACCAGCGGATAAATGCCGGGTCAATATTATTTACGTAGCTATATACAATCGCTTTCATTTCTTTGTCACCCGCTCCCATAAACCTGTTCAATAGAGTTGCCTGTTTATACACCGCAGGTGATATAATCCTGTGTAAGCCTAACCTGCCACCCATTTTAAAATACCATGGTAATTCATTATAGCAGCCAACGCTTGAGATAATAATAATTCTCCTGGGAGAAATTAATTTAGCAATCTCACTGGCGAGCATACCGCCGAATGAAAGGCCAATCAAAATAAAGTCTTCGCCAGGTTCTATTAATTCTGAAAAACGTTTAGCATAATCGGAAAAACTTTCATTGGGGAGAGGTTTTATCCAATCAAGATGAACTGCCTCGTAATTGAGTGGTAATTTAATTTTATAAAACGCTCTTTTATCCGCACCCAGACCGCTAATGAAATATGCCTTCAAGAAAAGAAATTTTAGTGTTCAATACGCAAAGGGGAGCTTACTCTATTCAGGGGGTGGGTGAAGGCTCTTGTGCCACGATTTCAATGGATTGTTTCATTTTTTTGGCCACGGTTTTATCATTCAATGTAGCAGGTTTCCATGTAGGCATTTTTTCCAGCCTCGTAATTAGCTCATCGTCGAAATCTTCATCTACCCCTTTAACCACTTTAAAATTCACAGGCACGCCATCGGTATCAACAATAAATTCAACCTGTACAAAAGCTTTTTTTGTTGAACCTGGCAGGTATGCAACCATTTCTTTCCCTACCTGCTGCAGCCAGTCGAGATAGGCCTGCCCACCACCGGGAAATTCAGGCCATTGATGAACTGCATCACCCAGATCAGAAATATTCCTGGTGCGATGTATCACTTTTTTGTGAACCGGCCTGTCCTGTTTGTCAGCTACAATGGGCTTACGAACAATTCCATCAATTACGTAGTCTCCTTTTTCATTCACCATTATAACGGGCAATTGCCTGTATTTCTCAAAATAATTAAATGCATCTTCGAGCCGAATTGCAAATTGCTTGAGATACTGATCATCTTTTGCAAGTGTGTTTAGAAAATCAGTGCTTCTTTTTACATTATACCGGATGGGAAAAATATGTACTGGAATAAAATCCTGCCCGGCATCTTTTGCATGTGCGGCAAGAATATACAGCTCATCAATTTGGCCGTCAGTAATTGGAATACAACCTACGGTTACACAACTACCGTGAATATAAATATCACCTCCCGGATTCAATGAATCACTTAATATTCTGTCTGATGCATTGGGGTAGTTAATGCCAAGCGATAAATAATAAGTGCTTTTGGGATTAAATTCATTGACGTAATAAAACCCTTCAGGTACCTGGAAATCGCCCCCCATTCTTTTTGGGCCAAGGGATCCCGCCAAAGCACAAATCCTGTAAGTTTTGAAAAGCTGGAAAGGATCCTTAAGATCATTCTTCACCCATACTTCCATTTGGCTATCATACTTAAATGAGCGGATATAAATGTATTTAGCAGGCCAAACCAACTTCTTTGCTTCGAACTGTTTTTGCAAAGTATCTTCTTTGCGGGCAAGGGCTTCGGCAGGGCGCGGTAATGTTTTTTGATATTCAAGAAAAGAAGTGGACACTGTAGCGAAGGAAGTTCCATTCTTCTGGGCGGAAGCGGAAAATAAAAAGCCGGCAAATAAAATTAGTGCACAGAGGTTTTTCATCGCGGAATATTTATCCATTTTAAAAACGTAAACTCCTTGGTGTTAAGTATTAAAAAATGTAAATGATTTGTAAAGATAATTCATTCACCGTTACAAGTTGAGAGTTATAAGTTACGAGTTCCTTAAAACCCCCAACGACAACTGCTATTTTACGGTTTCAAGTTAGGATAATAACGCTACTCAATTACTTGTAATCCGCGGCATTTTTAAAGATTTCCGCGAGCGGCCTGTTCCCTTTCGATTGCTTCAAACAAGGCTTTGAAATTGCCCTTCCCAAAGCTTTTTGCACCCTTTCGTTGTATGATTTCAAAAAATAATGTGGGTCTGTCTTCCACTGGCTTGCTGAATAATTGCAATAAATAACCTTCATTATCCCTATCCACCAATATGCCTAGTTCTTTTAGCGGTTCCAGGTCTTCATCTATATGTCCTACTCTATCCAGCAAATCATCATAATATGTAGAAGGCACTCTTAAAAATTCTACACCCCGGCCCATCAGTTCTCGTACTGTCAATACGATATCGTTTGTTGCCATAGCAATATGTTGCACACCTTCGCCATTATAAAATTCAAGGTATTCTTCCACCTGGCTTTTTTTCTTCCCTTCTGCCGGTTCATTGATGGGGAACTTTACAAACCCATTTCCGTTGCTCATTACTTTACTCATCAATGCTGAGTACTCTGTTGAAATATCTTCATCATCAAACGTCAGGATATTTCTGAACCCCATCACTTCCTCGTAGAATTTTACCCACCTATTCATTTGATTCCATCCCACATTGCCTACGCAATGATCAACATATTGCAATCCGGTTTCCTTAGTTTTAAAATGAGGCAATTCCCATTTCGCATACTGCGGCATAAAGACACCATTATAATTTTTTCTTTCCACAAATACATGCACCGTATCGCCATATAAGCCGATCCCACTCAGTATTACTTCACCATCATCGTCTTTTAAAGAAGTAGGCTCCATATAGGCGTTAGCGCCACGCTTTGTAGTTTCAATCCATGCACTTTTTGCATCATCAACAAGCAATGCCAGTGTCTTTACTCCATCACCATGCCTTTGCACATGATCTGCAATAGGATTGTTAGACTGTATTGGACAGGTTAAAACAAACGTCAATTTGTTTTGCCTCACTACATAACTCGCTTTATCTCTCACGCCGGTCTCGGGACCTGCATAGGCTAATGGTTGAAAACCAAAGGCATTCATGTAGTAATAAGCGGCCTGTTTCGCATTGCCTACATAAAATTCGATAAAGTCTGTTCCAAGCAACGGTAAGAAATCTGTTTGTCCACCGGATGCCGCGGGTTCTGTTGATTTATTTTTAGTAGGTGCAGTTGACATTGTTTAGAGTTTCGTTTTTCGATTTTGTTACCAGCTTAATGTCTTCTATAGGCTCCGCTGTGTCATGCCGCGCTTGCTATCGGCATCTCAACATTCATCGTCGGGACTCACTTGCACATTCCGTCATTCTATTCAGCTTCTTTGTGACCTCTGCAGTTCCTGTGTCCTTGTGTCCGTTTCAAGTCACAGCAACACAAAGCAAAACAAGTTTGTTACGATCAAAGCTACTTCGCATCCATTGCCAATGTCTCCATCAGCAGGAAGAAATGATTGCGGATATCAGGAAAGATTTTATGGGGATAATCTGGGCGCATTCTGAATGTAAAAATAAAAAAGTTTTGAATAAACCTTATGGGTATATTTTATTTTTCAGTGGCATTGTTGATTTCAATACCGAACCATTAATTTTCTTTCTTGCAAATCAGGCTCGACCCAAATATCATTTCGGGCGGAATCAATCCAAACAAATGTCTTTCTTGCTATACTGCACCGGTCGGTAGGATCGGGTAATGATAATCTGTCAACCATTGTCATTTCTGCAGAGACATTGAAGGAGTGGGCCGGCAATCTAAAATAATCATCGTCATATTCCGGAACCAAGTTAGTGGATCATCGAGGGAGGTACTCAGCACAGTAGATTTAAAAAAAGAACCGCGTTATGATTACCCATTTCATAACGCGGCTCCAAGCCTCATGCAACAACATCACACGACTGCCTCAGTAGGATTGTCTTGTTGTTCGGCCAAATTATTTTTAACTGCCTTTATTTTCGCCGGCTTTTGAATTTTTTGCTTTTGCCTGGCAACTGCCTTAGCTATATCAGCAGCAAATAATTTACTTGCTTTTTTTAATTTCTTTTCTTTTACACTGGATCTATATTCAGCAAGTGCGGTAGCAAGCTTTTCGTAAACTAATTTCCTTGCTTCTTTTTTGGATAGTTTTGAAGGAGTTGTCTCTGCCATATGTGATTATTTTAGTAACATAAATTTAATCGTAAATTAATATTCGGCAATGTTAAGTTTTTTTCTGAAAACATATTTTGACTCACGTTATAACGGGGAAATAAAATTTGACCATCATGATTATTTCTTCATAAAACCATTGACAGACAAGGCTTATTGCTTTCAAAAATTGTATTGATGATACTGAAAATCTCAACAATTAGGTTTTGACAGCCCAAATCGCCAACCTACTTTTACATCGTCAAAACAGATCGAACGCTTCACTTGCCTTCCTAATCATCCGGGAAAATATAGCCAGCAGCTCACACTTGTTTTTCCTTTTGCTTGTATCAGTTTCGGTTGCATTCCATTCACTTGTTCATTTTCGGTTGCTCCATATTAATGATTTTGTAAACCCATTATTAACCAAAAAATGAAGTATTATGAAAACAACAATCAGAAATTACGGAACCATTGCCTTATTCTTTGTCTTTAGTTTGGTAGCAACAGTTACGCTGGCAAACGACGAAAAGAAAGATCCGCCAGCGGCTGAATTAAAATACATTGGTATTTTAAAAAATCAGCCGGTGTTCCAGCTTGATCTTAACAGTGCTGATGAAAAGGACTTTTCCATCTTTATCAAAGATCAGTTCGGCGAAGTTCTTTACACTGAAAAAGTAAAGGCAAAAACTTTCACAAGGAAATTTCAGTTAGACACTGATAACCTTGATGATGCTGTGCTAAGGGTAGAAGTAAAATCAGGAAAAAACAAACCTGAGGTATTTACAATTAACAGGAGTACCCGTTTTATTGACGAAACCAGTATCAGTAAACTATAAATCCATTCCGTAATTGTTGAAATGCATCTGCCTAAGGGGGATGCATTTTTTTTTTGAAGGTGGCGGGGTTTCTTAGTTCTGAAATTGCTTTCTTATCACGTTCAATGCACCTCCGGCCTTAAACCATTCAATCTGCTGTGAATTGTAAGTATGATTTAATGTGACGTCATCGACTGAACCATCACGATGATGCAAAACCATTGTCAGCGATTTGCCGGGAACGAATTCCGTAAGACCAATTATATCAATAGTATCATCTTCCTGGACCTTATCATAATCGGTTTTATCGGCAAACGTAAGTCCAAGCATACCCTGTTTTTTTAAATTGGTTTCATGAATTCTTGCAAAGCTTTTTACAATAATTGCACGAACACCTAAATGCCTTGGTTCCATCGCTGCGTGTTCTCTTGAGGAACCCTCACCATAGTTTTCATCACCTACGACAACAGTACCAACACCCAACAGTTTGTACTGACGTTGTGTAGCAGGTACAGGACCGTATTCGCCAGAAATCTGACTTTTTACCAAATCAGTTTCGTTGTTGAAAAAATTAATAGCCCCTATCAACATGTTATTGCTGATGTTATCCAGGTGTCCGCGAAATTTGAGCCACGGCCCGGCCATTGAGATATGATCGGTAGTGCATTTTCCTTTTGCCTTGATCAATAATTTTAGACCGGTAAGATCAGTGCCTTCCCATTCAAGAAAAGGCGCAAGCAATTGCAAACGCTGGCTATCTGCCTTCACTACAACCTGCACCTCGCTCCCATCTTTAGCAGGCTCCTGGTAACCCGGATCATCTACATCAAAACCGTGAGGAGGCAATTCAAACCCTGATGGTTCAGATAATTTCACATCTTCGCCTTTGTCATTTCTCAATGTGTCGGTCAAGGGATTGAATGCAATAGTTCCGGCCATTGCCAACGCCGTTACAATTTCCGGTGAGGCCACAAACGCATGTGTGCTTGCAAGCCCATCATTTCGTTTTGCAAAATTTCTATTGTAGGACGTTAGAATTGTGTTCTTGCGATTGGGATCGTCAATATGTCTTGCCCACTGACCAATACATGGGCCGCAGGCATTTGCCAGCACCACTCCGCCCACATCTTCGAACTCTTTAATAAACCCATCTCTTTCAATTGTATAGCGCACCTGTTCACTTCCAGGTGTGATTGTAAATTCACTCACGGCCTTTAATCCTTTACTCAATGCGTCTTTTACTATAGACGCTGAGCGGCTCATATCTTCATAAGAAGAATTTGTACAACTGCCAATTAGCGCCACTTCAAGTTTTGAGGGCCATTCTTGCTTTTGAAGAACTTCCTTCATCTGCGAGATAGGCGTTGCAAGATCAGGAGTAAAAGGGCCATTGAGATAAGGTTCCAGTTTATTAAGGTCTAAGTAAAGTACGTCGTCATAATGTTTTTCCGGATCATTGTAAACATCTTCATCCGGACGAAGGTGCTGACGAATACCATCAGCCAATGCAGCAATTTCTTCCCGTTCAGTAGCACGCAGGTAAGCACTCATTTTCGAATCATAAGCAAATAATGAACAAGTGGCCCCAATTTCAGCACCCATATTACAAATAGTCCCTTTACCTGTTGCACTTAGACTATCTGCGCCTTCGCCAAAATATTCGATAATAGCACCTGTACCCCCCTTAACGGTTAACTGGCCAGCGACCCAGAGTATCACATCTTTCGCACTCGTCCATCCATTTATTTTTCCTTTAAGTTTTACACCATTTATTTTGGGCATTTTTAATTCCCATGGCAGACCCGCCATTACATCAACTGCATCAGCCCCACCTACCCCGATAGCAATCATTCCTAATCCACCGGCATTAGGCGTGTGTGAATCTGTTCCAATCATCATACCCCCAGGAAATGCATAGTTTTCCAGCACCACCTGGTGTATAATTCCGGCACCAGGTTTCCAGAAACCAATTCCGAATTTATTAGAAATGCTGGCAAGAAAATCGTAGACTTCTTTATTTGTGTCCAGGGCCGTAGCAAGATCCTGTGAGGCTCCCACTTTGGCTTGTATTAAATGATCGCAATGAACAGTTGAAGGAACGGCTACCCTGTTTCGACCGCAGGTCATGAATTGCAATAAAGCCATTTGCGCCGTCGCATCCTGCATAGCGACACGATCAGGAGCGAAATCAACGTAGTCTTTTCCCCGTTCATAAGGCCTCGCCGCAGGCTGAAATAAATGTGAGTATAGAATTTTTTCAGCGAGAGTTAGTGATTTTCCGGTTAATTTCCTGGCTGATTCAATTTTGCCTGGCAGATCAGCATAAACTTTCTTGATAAGATCGAGATCAAATAACATGATAATTCCGTTTGAGGTTAGGGTTTGATGTTTGAAGTTATATGTAAGTATCTAACATCGAACCGCAAACTTTGAACATCAAATCCAAAAGAGGGTGCGAATTTACTTAAATAACAAGCTTTAAAAAAATTGGTTCTATGTAATTGAAATAATTCCCGATTACGAAATTTATTAACAAGCCGAAAGAAATTTTTTGTTGTAGTTAAACTCAAAAAAAATCTAAATTAGCAACATGAACAAGCTCAAGAATTTCATCGAGTGGCAGGCCTTTGGCGTTTGCTCTGCTATTGGAGAAAAGTTAGGGATTGCTACCAGCCGTATCCGTATGTGGTTCATTTATGTTTCCTTCCTCACTATGGGCTCGCCTATTATAGTTTACATGGTTATTGCCTTCTGGATGAATATGAAGAAATATGTGAAGGCGGCCCGAAGGAATCCATGGTATAATTTGTAAGATCTCTTTCCTCCTGAGCAATTATTATTTTTTATCTACCCAAACAGGCAGTTTTATATAGCTGTCTACAAACCATTTTATTTGTAAAGGCTCTTTTGCATCAGCAATGGTTTCATCAGATACAGCCTTTCCAGTACCATAATTAATCTCCTCATAAGGATGCTTGTTGACATTAAGAATAATTGCTAACCTGCTGCCTTTGCTGATTTGCTTGCTTACAAAGCGGGTTTTGTCAAACGCTATCCTCGTTTCTTCATTTGGTTTTAGTAACTGCCTTTTGCTATTATCTTTTGCATAGCTTGTGCCGGAACGGTTGTTAAGAGGAATAAAACAAATTTGCTGATGTTTCTCATGTGTTGCCCTATGCGCGTTGACCTTTCTTCTCAACAATATCTACTTTAAAATAGGAATGATTACCTCGGGTCACTATTGAAAGTATTATTTTATGGAAGCCTGTTGCGGCAAAGTTAGTGCTTCCCTCTTTGGATTTCATTGATCCGGTCAGATGCGTCAAAACTCCTTTGTCGTTATACTCAATATCATCAAAGTCTAGTTCAAAACCTTTCTCTTTAAGTTGTTTTTTAAACTCCTCAAGTTGTTGCCTCGTTGAAGTATTCGCGATAGTGACTAATACATCTTCGCTGCCTTCACCTGTAAACCCATCATCACCGGCTATGGCAACGCCAACACCTACACCAACTCCGGCACCTGAAGCAGCAACGGGCGCAATGATTGTTGTTCCTTCGGCATTCACAGATGGTGACGAAACAATTGCTGTTACAGTAGTGACGTTAGCAGGGGTAGCAACTACTATATTACTATTGGTGTTTAGGTTGGTATTGGCATTTACATGGGTATTGCTGTTACTCGTTATGGTTACAGGAGCCACTGCAGTTACTATTCCATCGACAGTTATCGCTGATACGGTCGTCATAGGCCCGGTATGCACAGTAGTATTGATGATCTTCCCATATTTTTCTTCGAATTTTTTTCGTTGTTCTTTATTCTTAAGATCATATTCTTCTGTTGCGCCGTTCTTTAAATGGATCGCTGCCCTGTCATCATTTATCTCGTAATCGTCGCTGACAGAAGAAAGTTTTTTTTCATTGCTGATAATGCCTGGCTTGGTTGATCCTGGAACCGTATCGATCGCCAAATTTTCAGGTATCGATGAAACAATCGGACTCGTGGAAGAAACAGCGTGATTATTCTTTGCGGTAATTAAAGGGCCCTTGTTTCTAAAAGCTAATAACAAGGCCACCACCAACGGCAATACAAAAAGAAATCTGACCAGGTTTAGCCTGGCGCTTTTTAACTTGTTCATCATGGCTATACGTTTTTTTAATGAAGAAAAATTGAATTTTTGGGCTATACTGAATTGATTGTTGCCGATCACCTTCAGCAACAAGTATTGATATTCCTTTTTATTGATCCCGTTTTGTAACACTCTATTGTCAGCAATAAATTCAAGATTTTGCCGGATGGATGCTCTCAATAACCATGAAAACGGATTATACCAGTTGAGCAGACAAATAATTTCACTTAAAATAATATCAACGCTGTGTCTTTGCTTTACATGCACAAATTCGTGTCGGATGATTTCTTTCAATTCTTTTTCGGTATGAAGATGAGGATTTATAAAGATCGAATTGCCGAAAGAAAAAGGAATGATAGGATCATTCACCTGGTAAAATTTCATTCCTTCAGCAGAAATAAATTTTGCTTTCTTCATCATACGCCTAAAAGAAAATAATTGAAACAATAACCGGAAGAACATTATGCCCATGCCCGTAACAAGCAAAAGGCGGACGATATTCCATACTGTAGAGAACCCAGGGCCATCCGAATTCTTCATAACAATTTCTTTACCATCTAATAGGGGAACCCATTGTACAATGGGCGTAGCGGTCCACTCATTTTGTTGTAGCACTGGTGAAACATCAATAAACGCAACAAAAAAAGAGAGTAAGCTATACCCAAGTAAATAATAGCGATTCCAGTTATAGAAGGTGAGCTTTCGAAGCACAAGCTGATAAAACAATGATACCAGGGCAAGACTCACCGAAAGCTTGAGGCAATATGAGAATAATACGGGCATAATGATTAGTATAGGTTATTGATTGTTTCCTTTTTCGATCATTCTTATGATCTCTTTGAGTTCTTTAGCGGAAAGTTTTTTTTGTTTCACAAAAAAATTCACAAGCTCTTTGTATGAATTGTCGAAATATTCCTTCACTACTTTGCCCATAAATCTGTTCTTGTAGTCTCCTTCGCTTACGACAGGTTTATACAAATAAGCATTGCCTACTAAACGGCTGCTGAGATAACCCTTTTTTTCCAGGTTTTTGATAGTTGAAGCTACCGTAGTGTAGGGCAGCGATTCATCAAGATGCTCCATAAAGGATTTTACATTGCCTTCACCGGTGCGCCAGACCGCCTGCATGGTTTCCTCTTCAGTGTGGGTTAACTTTTCCATTTTCTACGAGATTTTCGTAAATCTACGGAAATTTCGTAGACGGCCAAGTTTTTATTTTAAATGGAAATATCTTTTTGTAAAAGGTGAATTCTTAATGCGAAGTCAAATCAATTCCTTAAGCCTGGTTATTACAGTATCCACTTCTTCTTTTGTATTGTGTTTACTAAATGAAAAACGAACAGTAACAAGATTGGGATTGTTATCGATGGCACGAATGACGTGCGAAGCCTGGTCAGCGCCGCTTGTACATGCACTGCCACCTGATGCACAGATATGATTGATGTCAAGATTAAAAAGAATCATTTCTGATTTTTCAGTTTTTGGAAATGCAGCGCTTAAAACCGTATATAAGCTTTTACCTTCAGCGTCTCCGTTAAATGAAACGCATTTTATTTCTTTCCGCAGTTGTTCAATCATGTAGGTTTTTACTGATTGGATATATGTAC
>WNFY01004502.1_pt1 | contig 12844 bp, 4 predicted proteins | sample 5400091 | NCBI WGS metagenome assembly WNFY01 (sample SAMN13153364, study PRJNA577476) | soil metagenome | isolation source: 60 cm soil or saprolite under grassland replicate 1 | place: USA:California | collected 2016-06-15 | reverse complement strand
GCTGGCTCGAACGGTGAACTGGGCTTCGGCACAGATTACGCAGGCTTCGGCATCACGTGTCTGCCCAACTCCATCGCTACCTACACCATAGGCCCTATGTGGGTGGACCAGTACCCGGTCACGAGCACGTGCCCCACCTGCGGCGTCTTCTACGCGACCTATGGCACTGCTCCCAACCGCACCTTCGTGATTGAGTGGCGCGATGCCTACTACCCGGGCAATGCCACTCCCAACCTCAACTATGAGGTGATCTTCAACGAGGCTACCGCTCTCACGGGTAGGTTCGATGTTTACTACAACCTGGTGACCAGCCACGCAGGAGGGACGGATAGCGCCCTCACGGTAGGAGTGCAGAAGGACAACACGACGAATTTCACGCAGGTAGGGTGTGACCCCACAGGGACCAATCCACCTCCGGGTGTAGCCTCGGGTGCTTACTTCATTTACACACTTGCCGCGTGCGCCTCGCCCACACCCACACCAACGCCAACCTGCACGCCCAGCAGCTTCCACATTCTGATCGTGTACGCGGATGGCGTCATTCAGCCGGGCACGCTCCGGACCAGCCTGCTCGCCCAGCCCGGGGTGGCCACGGTTGACTTCTTCGACGGCGGGGCCGGCACGCCCACCCTGGCTCAGCTCCAGGCGTATCAGATCGTTGTGCCCTACCTCAACTTCCCCTTTGCCGACGCCACTGCGATGGGTAACGTGCTGGCGGACTACATTGACGGCGGCGGGGTGGTGGTTGGCCATACCTACCTGTGGGGCAATTTCAACCCCATCGCTGGCCGCTACGCCACCGGCGGCTACAATCCTTTTGTTATCCCGGCCACTAACGACTTCACTCCTCACACACTGGGTAGTTGCACTTTCGCCCCGCTTTGCACGGGCGTTAGCGCGCTTAATGCCACCGACACAAATATCGCTACACTGTCGCCTGGGGCAGTGCTGGCAGCGACCTGGAATACGGGTCAGCCGCTGATCGCGTACAAAACGGTCGGTGGGCACACTTCGGTGGGAGTAACGGCCTACGTGGGCGACAACCCCGTCGTGACGTGGAGCGGCGACTTCGCTAAGGTAATCGTCAACGCCGGGAACTTCCTGGCGCCGCCGTGCCCCTCGCCGACGCCCACTCCTACAGCGTCGCCAACAGCCACTGTGGCTGCAACAGCAACGCCGACTGCCACGGCGACGGCAACAGCAACAGCAACAGCAACGCCCACGGCAACAGCGACAGCGACTTCTACACCTACTGCGACACCAACGCCCACGGCCACAGCGACCTGCGGCGTGTACACGGTCAGTCAGATAGGCGGCAGCATCATACCAGGCACGACAGACAGCGGCAATCACGGGGATGATGTAGTCACTCCCGTCGCATTACCCTTCCCATTCACGCTGTATGACACGCCTTTCACGAGCATCAATGTGTCGTCTAACGGCCCTGCTCAGTTCACGACCATGGCTACCGACTTTACCAACATCTGCCTGCCGTGGCTTACCCACAATTACACGGTGTTCCCGTACTGGGACGACCAGCGCACGGACAATTTGGGCTGGGTTGGTTGCACGGGTTACCCAGGGGGTACGTGCGGTGTTTACACCTCGGTATCGGGTACCGCACCCAATCGAATCTTCAACATTGAGTGGCGCGCAGTGTATTTTTCTAACACGGCCCTGTCGGCCAACTACGAGCTGAGGTTGTATGAGGGGCAGAGCCGCTTCGACATAATCTACGGAACGGTGGCCAATGGCAACAGCAGCGCAACAGCTGGAGTACAGAAGAACGACACCGCCTTTACGCAGTATTTCTGCAACGGGTCGGGTGGCGCGGCCAGTGGCGGCCAAAGCTACATCCAGGGAGTCTGCCCATCGCCAACGCCTACCGCGACGGCAACGGCAACGGGAACGCCCAGTTGCACACCGGGCTGGGCAGCGGGTCTGCCCCTCCCGACGCCCGCGGTGCGCGCGGTTGGCGTTTATTTCCCGGCTAACGGGAAGTTGTACGCTATGGGCGGACGCAGCTCCGACTTGGTGGGGAGCGATTTCACCCATCCCTTTGAATATGATCCAGCCACCAATACCTGGACTACAAAAGCAGCCACTTACGCCGATAACCAGGTGAACAACATGGCCTGCGGTATTCTCACCGACGCCGGGACCCCGTACATCTACTGCGTGGGCGGCTCGGCAGCTACACAGACAACGACTACCGACCGCATATTCCGGTATAATCCCGCCACGGATACTATTAGTCCCGTTGCTGCTCCATGGCCGGGTGCGTTGGGGAACACGACCCTGCCTGGTGGCTTCTCTGTGTTCAGCAATAAGCTGTACATCCTGGGTGGATTCACCGTATCGCCTGCAGCGCCCGTTAACACGATTTGGGAGTTTACTCCCACAACCAACGTCTGGGTGCAAAAGGCCACTATGCTGCCTGTGGCGCGCGCCTACATACCGACCACCACCATTGGTAGCTTCATCTATACCGGCGGTGGGACCGATGTTCAAGGCGGCCTACTTGTTGATACCACTGATTCCTTTAGATATAACCCGGTAGCTGACTCCATTATCACCATTGCCAATATACCAAGGGCCACGGGTGAGACGCGGGCACTGACCTTTAATGGGCTGATGTGGGTCATGGGTGGCGGCCGAACCGCTCCCAATCCATCGAACGAGGTCGATATCTACAATCCGGGCACTAACACCTGGTCAGTGGGCGCGCCATTCACGACAGCGCGGCGTAATTTCCCCACGGATACCAACGGCACCAACCGGGTCTGGCTGGCAGGCGGGTACGCTCCTACCGCGGCAACGCCCACGATGGAAATCTACAGCCAGTGCGGGACGCCTACTCCGACGCCGACGGCCACGCCTACAGCAACACCGACCGCGACACCGACTGCGACGGCGACGGCAACTGCAACTGCAACTCCAACCTCCACAGCGACAGCTACTCCGACAGCAACTGCTACGTTTACTCCAACACCAACAGCCACGGCCACATTCACGCCTACACCAACGGCTACGGCTACGTTCACGCCCACGCCGACGGCCACGGCTACAGCCACAGCAACAGCTACCGCAACGCCAACGGCCACAGCCACGGCGACTGCGACAGCTACGCCTACGCCGACTAATACGCCGAGGCCTACGCCGACGCCAAGGGCGCGTCCATCGCAGACGCCGCATGTGGGCTATTGCTTCTTCAACACTGCTAACTGCAGCGGGGTGCCCAATTTGGCGGGGGTCACTTGCGTTGATTGTCTTGCAACCCATCCCGGTGGCTCGTGGCAAGACACCGCTGGGTGCCACGCGACGTGTCCATTACGATAAGGCGCTGATCGGATCTCCTTAGGGCGGGAGCTCGCGAGAAAAACTCGCGAGTTCCCCTGACAGGCGAGCTTACGGTCTGTAGCGGCAGGCGTGCTTGCCACGCCGCAGCCTAGCGAAGGCGGGTCGCCTGCGAAATTCGTCGTGTTGCAGCCGGCACGGCTGCCTCTACAGAAGAAGTATTGTTACCGGCGTCACGCTGCCTTTACACTCGGGAGAATGATCAAGGATCGTCCGCATCGACTAGGCCTGATTTACATCAACCAACCACTTTACTTCGTCACTTTTGCTACTGGCGACCGCAAAAGTATTCCTTCGCTGAATCGTGTCCAGCTTGCTCTTCAGCAATACGCTCATTGCGCGATTGCTAAATTTGATGTTGCGCTTGGGCGATACGTGATCATGCCCGATCATGTTCACCTCTTTGTTCGCGGCGGCAGAAACTTCGCACTCGCATCGTGGATTGGTGGCCTAAAGCGGGCGATCTCTGTGGCGGTAAAATCTCATCGACTCTGGAATAGGAGAGGACAGAATTAACAGAATGAACAGAATCGAAGAGCAGCCACAAGAATACGATCTATGTGGGCAGGTCATCGGCGCAGCGATGAAAGTTCATTCAGTGCTCGGACCGGGATTTCTCGAGTCAGTTTATCAGAACGCCTTGATTTGGGAACTGCGAAAAGTCGGACTCAAAGCTGAAGCAGAGAGACCGATCAGCGTGCATTACGATGGCCAAACCGTCGGTGCATTTACGGCTGATTTACTGGTAAACGATTCGTTGATCGTCGAACTGAAAGCAATTCAGTCGCTTGCGAAAGTGCATGAAGTTCAGCTTGTAAACTATCTTGTTGCAACCGGAATTGACCAAGGCGTGCTATTAAACTTCGGGCCAGACCGCTTGGAGTATAAGAAAAAATTTCGGCTGCCAAAGCAAGAGCAAGTCTCTTTCTGATTTGCTCAAATCATTTTGTTAATTCTGTTCATTCTGTCAAAAGATGAAGCGCAAGCGTGTCGTTGTCCTGGGGCGCGACTGGCAACCTGGATTTTTTGATCACATTCTGCGCAGCGATGAAAGCTACAGCGAGAAATGGAATTACGTCCGGGACAATCCAGTTCGGGCTGGCCTTGTGGAAATCGCGGACGACTGGCCATACCAAGGGGAAATCGTTGTGATTGATCGCACGTGACTGTAGCGGCAGGCGTGTCGCCTGCGAAATTCGTCCGGTTGCAGCCGGCACGGCTGCTCTAAAAAAGCACGCGAAAACGCCTTTCACTCTGGCATAGCCTTTGCGGCGACCCGTGACATCCCCGTTACCAAAATTTTTTAAGAAATTTTAAAAAAAGTCTTGACATGCCGCCGCTTTTTTTGGCACAAATGGCGTCCCTGCATGGACACACCCCGGGACTCCCACCCTCAATCCAGCCGGATTGAATCTCTCAATTCCAAAATCATGAGGTCTTAAAAAAATGAAAAAACAAACCAAACACTCCGTTAAAGCGCACCTACTTTGGAGCGCGTTGATCCTGCTTGTACTTGTCGCCTTATGCGCGATCCCATTCGCGCTGGGGCAGCGACAGGCTACCAAGCGAACCGTGGCCAACTCTTCGGTCAACATGGGCGCGGCAGGGAATCAGAATCCGATGCAGAACGCGCCGCCTTCCACCGGAGCAGTGGGCGCAAATGTCGCCCAGAGCCCCGCCGGGATTCCTGTAACCGACCGAGTTCCGAAAGTTTCCAGCGGTCCCATGGGGGTTCCGTCGTCCCGGCTGCCTTCAGTTCCAAAACTTCCGAATGTCACTCTCTACGACCAGCTAAACAATGCTGGAACAATCAGCACCGGGTCGCAGGATTTCGAGGCGGCCAACGACGCCTTTGACGACTTTACCGCTGATGATTTCGTCGTTCCGGGAGGACAGACGTGGAATATCACCGAAGTGGATGCGCAGGGGGTGTATTTCAATGGAGCTGGCCCGGCTGCGTCGTTCCACGTCTTCTTCTACCAAAATAGCGGCGGCCTTCCCGGGACCAACGTGTACACCGCCATGGCCCAGCCGTACGTAAACGCCGCCGGCGTCTTCCAGGTAACCCTGACGGTACCGGCCGTCCTCGCTGCCGGCACTTATTGGGTCTCGGTGCAGGCCCGGATGGATTTTACTCCATTTGGCCAGTGGGGCTGGACCGATCGGACGGTGCAGGCGAACAGCCCCGCGGCCTGGCAGAATCCGGGCGGCGGCTTCGGTGTCGGCTGCCTCACTTGGGGCGTCCGGGGCACTTGCGTTGGCGACGCAGCAGCTCCTGACCAGATGTTCCGGCTTATCGGGACGATAGGCGGCGCTACACCTACAGCTACACCAACGCCAACGTGTGCGGGCGGCAGCCAATACACGATCAGTCAGATAGGCGGCAGCATCGTGCCGGGCACGGTGGACAGCGGCAATCACGGTGATGATGTAGTGACCACTATTGCATTGCCATTCTCATACACCCTGTACGACACGCCTTTCGCGAGCATCAATGTATCCTCCAATGGGCCTGCCCAGTTCGTGACCATGGCTACCGACTTTACCAACGTGTGCCTGCCGTGGGCCGCCCACAACTACACCATCTTCGGGTATTGGGACGACCAGCGCACGGATAATCTGGGCTGGGTTGGCTGCACGACTTACCCAGGGGGCACATGCGGTGTTTACACCTCGGTGTCGGGCACTGCGCCCAATCGGATCTTCAACATTGAATGGCGCGCAGTGTATTTTGCCAATACGGCCCTGCAGGCCAACCATGAGCTGAGATTGTATGAGGGACAGACACGCTTTGATGTGATCTACGGCACGGTGGCCAATGGCAACAGCAGCGCCACAGCTGGAGTGCAGAAGGACGTTGCCCCTAACTTCACTCAATACTTCTGCAACGGCACGGGTGGCGCGGCTACTGGCGGACAAAGCTACGTCCTACAAGGTTGCGGAACGCCAACACCAACGTCGACGCCTACCCCAACACCTACCGTTGGAGGTACAGCCACGGCGACGCCCACTTGTGTGCCAGGCGGGGGCAAGATCTATAACATTGCCGGCTTTGGCCTTGGTCTCCAAACTACGACGACCCGGATCTACGACATCGCCGCGAACAGCTGGACTACCGGTGCGCCGATACCCGAGGCGAACGGGTTATCCGACCATGCTACCGCGTACTCCAATGGGATAATCTATGTGGCAGGCGGTTATAATGGAGCGGCGATAAACACGGTCCGCGCATACAACATCGCCACTAACACCTGGTCCGTTCTTGCGCCGTTGCCTCAGGCGTTGTACCTGCCCGGGTTTGGGATTATTAACGGGAAGTTGTATATTGCCGCCGGTAACAACGGCTCCGTCAACCTGAACACGTTATACATCTACGACATCGCCACCAACATGTGGACAACCGGTGCAGTTGTGCCGACGCCGGTGGTTGGGCCTGGCAGCGCGGTGTACCAAGGGAAACTCTACCTATTCGGAGGCGCGAACCCATTCCCCACAACGATTACTACCACCCAAATCTACGACCCGGTTGCCAACAGTTGGACCACCGGACCGAGTATGAATGTGGCCCGGTTGTGGTTCTACGGAGCGAATGTGAATAACACCAGCATCGTTGCCCCTGGTGGAGACAACAGCCCCGGCATTCCGATTAGTGACAATGAACAGCTGACTGGCACCTGGGCGATAAGGGCCCCGTTGCCTTTTGCCTCCCGCGGACCGTTCGCGGTCAGCGACGGCACGTTTGTTTATATCGGAGGCGGCTATGATGGCAGCACTGTCCATACAGACACGCTGCGTTACGATCCAGTAGCAAATAGCTATACGCCGCTGGCGCCTACTGCCGACGGCCACTACCTGTCGCAAGCGGTATTCGTCCCTGGCGTTCCATGCGGCACGCCGACGGCTACGCCTACCGCGTCTCCGACAGCTACGGCTACGGCTACGGCTACAGCTACGCCTACAGGGACACCTTCGGCGACCCCGACGTGCGCGCCGGCAGCACAGATAACAACACTCTTCGCCTCGAATAACTTTGGCAACCCGGGCGGCGCTAATTATTTCGACCTCACCGTTGCGTCGAATCCAATTTCCATAACTGCATTAGATATCAATACCGCGGAAACGGTCCCGTTTACTAACTTTCGGGTTTATGTGTTGCCGGGGATGACCTTTGCAGGGCACGAAACCAATATGGCCCTCTGGACGCAAGTGGCAACCGGTAGTGGAACCGGGGCCGGTGTGGACCTTCCGACCCACGTGACCTTGTCGAACCCGATCCCCCTAAACGCGGGCACACTCTATGGAATCGCTATGGTGGCCGACCCCGCAATTTCGCTTCACTACACCAACGGCAATGGATCGAATCAAAACTATTCCAACGCTGACCTGTCTCTTTTCCTCGGGTCGGCGACCAACGTGCCGTTCACCGCGCCGGTCTTCTCGCCTCGCGTCTGGAATGGGACGATCTATTACGGCGGTCCCTGCGGCAGCCCAACTCCGACGCCTACAGCAACAGCTACAACCACAGGAACGCCGTCGGCAACGCCTACTTGCCCACCTGGCGGAGGTACACCCGGGCCATGGATGCAGGCAGCTCCGGTGGCCATAGATCACTATGGTGGGTTCATGGACAGCAATGGCACCGTTGCCTATGAAGGAGGCGGTTACTCCTTCTCGGCTAGCGGCACAATCAACCAGTTCGGAAGCTTCAATCCTGCCACAAACACCTGGACGCCTCTGGCGCCTGTGCCAGATCTGGACAACGCCTTGGCCTCAGGCGTGTATGCGCCTAACGTCAACAAGTTGTTTGTCTTCGGTGGCGACAATCCCACCACGGGCGTCGTGGTCAGTACGACCCGCATCTACGACATCGCGACCAACACGTGGAGCACCGGCATGCCGATGCCTGACGTGCGCGCGTTCATGGCCTCGGGTTACTTCAACGGCAAGATCTACCTGGTGGGCGGCTACAGCACCGGGAACATTAACCCAGCGTTCCTGCAGACCTGGGAGTACGATCCGGTCACCAACACCTTCGCCACAAAGACCCCCATACCTGCGGCGGCCGGCTTCGGCGGCGCGGGCTCGGGCGTGATCAACGGTCACCTATATGTGGCCGGGGGACGCGATGCCAATAACGTCGTGATTAACACGTTGTGGGACTACAACATTGCTGCGGACACCTGGACACCACGAGCCAATATGCCAAGCTCCGACAACGTGCCGGGCTCGGCAGTGATCGGTGGCAAGCTGTGGATATTCGGTGGTGGCAATCCCTTCACTGGGGCTGGTTCTGCGCCTACCTCCGGCAAGAGCGGAGTAGGAGCATGGCTAAAGAGGCTGTTCAGGCCGGATACTACCGGCGCACTGGTACTGTACGATCCAGCTACCGACAGTTGGACCAGCGGACCAGCTCTGATTCAGCAGCGTTCATTCCCTGCGGGGACAGATGTGGGGAACACGGCGGTCGCAGTGGGTGGATACACCGGCAGCACCACGACAACCTCGGTGGAGATCAATGTCGTAGGTGGCGGAGGGTGCGCCAGCCCAACACCGACGGCTACAGCAACAGCGACAGCAACAGCCACTGCGACAGCTACAGCAACAGCAACAGCGACAGCAACAGCCACGGCCACGGCCACGGCCACAGCGACAGCTACGCCTACGCCGACTAATACGCCGAGGCCTACGCCGACGCCAAGGGCGCGTCCATCGCAGACGCCGCATGTGGGCTATTGCTTCTTCAACAGTGCTAACTGCAGCGGGGTGCCCAATTTGGCGGGGGTCACTTGCGTTGATTGTCTTGCAATCCATCCCGGTGGCTCGTGGCAAGACACCGCTGGGTGCCACGCGACGTGTCCACTACGATAAGGGGCTGATCTCTTAGGGCGGGAGCTCGCGAGAAGGACTCGCGAGTTCCCCGCCTGAGGCGGAATAGATTCCTGAGAAGCGTACTGCCTGCGGGGGTACTCTTCTCCCGAGGCCTACTGCAACAGCCATGGCAACCGTCACCACCGCAGCAACGGCAGGCTACGGCGACATCCACACTGCGGCCACAACGACGGTCAGACCGATCCGACAGCGAGGCTGCGTCCCGCCCCGACGCCTCCTCCGTAGCAACAGCGAACAGCAGCGATTCCGCAGGCCGCGAAATACGGGTTTTCGCGATGATGGATGAACTACCGAGGGTCAGCACCGGAGCGTGTCAAGTGGGCATCTGCATTCCCGTTGAAATTAGAAAAATTGCAAAAAAAGTATTGACATTCCGCCACGGTTTTCTTTAAAAATGAAAGTCTACGTCCAGAGCCAAGACCGCTCTCGAACTGTTTAACCAAACCATCAAAAATGAAAAAACAATTCAAGTCATCCATCAAGGCGCATCTCATTTGGAGTGCGCTGATCCTGCTTTCACTCCTCGCCGTCTGCGTGATCCCATTTGCATTGGGTCAGCGAACCCAACACGTCCAACGCGACCAACGCGCTTTACAAGGCCAACGCCCCAATAAGAAGTCTCCTCAGGGGATAGTTTGCACACCAGGCTGGTCGGCAGGTCCTAATCTCCCTTTTGCTGGTGTCCGCTTCGCTGGCGTCTTTTTCCCGGCCAACGGAAAGTTTTACGCCATGGGCGGGCGGGACGCCAGTGATGTCGAGTTCACTCATCCATTTGAATACGATCCGGTGACCAACGCGTGGACGACAAAGTCAGCCACTTACCCCGACACCTCTACGAACAACATGGCTTGCAGCGTGCTCACTGATTCTGGAACACCGTACATTTTTTGCGTGGGCGGTTCCAATTTCGCCAGCCAGACCGCGACCGGCCGCGTCTTCCGCTATGACCCTGTTGCTGACGCCATCACCGCTGGTGCTGCTTCCTGGCCGCCTGGGGCGAACAGCATTTTGCCCGGTGGCTGGAGTGTATTTTCGAATAAGATGTACATCCTTGGCGGGTTCGACATTCCTAATGGCATCGCCATCAACCAGATTTGGGAGTATACTGTGAGTCCCGCCGCCTGGGTGCAGAAGGCTGCCGTCCTGCCAGCTGCGCTCGGCTACATACCGACCGCTACCATAGGCAGCCTGATCTACACAGGCGGGGGCGCCGATATCACGGGCGGCACTCTGACCGATACTACGAACTCTTATGTCTATAACCCAGTGGCCGATACCATTGCCACCATCACCAGCATACCGCGGGCCACGAGCAACACGCGTGGGCTGAACTTCAATGGGCATCTGTGGGTGCCGGGCGGTCAATTTCCCACGCCTGGGAACGAGGTGGATATCTATGATCCCGTGGGCAATAGCTGGTCCGTCGGCTCACCAATGCTTACTGCGCGGCGCAATTCCGCCATGGACACCAATGGCACCGATCACATCTGGGCGGCAGGCGGTTATGATGCCACTGGCGTGGCGAATATGACGATGGACATCTTCTGTCAGGCGGGAGCATCACCCACGCCTACGCCTACCGCGTCGCCCACGTGCTCGCCAGCAATCAACGAAGGGTTCGATGATATTACCAACCTGCCTGGCTGGGTTATGATAAACCATAGCCAACCGTTGGGTGTAACCAACTGGTTCCAAGGTAACGATACTGTGTTTCCGGCGTTCGACGGTCCGCCTACCGCATATATCGCCGCCAATTTTAATAACGGCGCCGGTCTCGCCACGATTAGCAACTGGTTGTTGACGCCTGTGCTGAATCTGGTGAATGGGTCGGTACTCACCTTCTACACGCGTACCACCGATGTGGGCGCACAGCTCTTTCCGGATCGCCTCCAGGTGCGGATGAGCACCAACGGTGCGAGCACCAATGTGGGAACGACAGCGACCGACGTTGGCGACTTCACAACCTCACTGCTCGACATCAACCCGACTTATGACGATCAATACCCGCACGTCTGGACCTTGTTTACGGTTACCATCAGCGGTGTTCCATCGGGCACCACGGGCCGGCTTGCCTTCCGCTACTTTGTAGAGAACGGCGGGCCGAATGGAGCGAACTCGGATTACATTGGAATCGATCGTGCGGTCTATACCGCTCCGTGTGCTTCGCCGACTCCTACCGCGACAGCGACAGCTACGGCTACAGCCACCGCAACACCAACCCCGACATCTACTCCAGCGCCGCGCTCAACCCCAACACCACGGCCTCGTCCCACGCTGCCGCCACGCCCGTAGTAATGGCAGCGGGTCGGCAAGCTACTTGTACGGGGACTCGCGAGTGAACCTCGCGAGTCCCTGCGTGCGATTGCAACGGATGGATTACGTTTCAGCGCCGAAAAAGCTTGACTAAATCCGGCGCAATCTTTAAACACGGCTTTCGCCTGCGTTTTGAGGCCTAAGGTACGAAGCATACGCTCTAATAAGCGAGTGCTGGCTAGCGTTCGGAACTCATCCTTAACAACACGTTCAGCGTAAACTCCAACTCTACTAAAATGAAAACCAAATCCTCCACTCGTTTTGCACTTGCCCGCCATAGCCTCGGTCAACGCGGTTTTTTTAATCTCCGTGCGCTGCTTGGGTTTACACTATGCTTCGTGGGAGTAGTGCTGGCGCTTTTCGCACACTTCTCACCTCATCACTCCTCACTTCCAGGCACCACAGAGTCGGAGCTCCCTCGCTACATGCCTGTACCCGGCGCCGATTCGCAGGACGAAGCCGTTCGTCTGGGGCAGCTGGAACAATACTGGCAGGATCGTTTGACGTTTCCCACAGGGCGCTTTAATCCAGCATGGGTCCGCGCCGCGGCCGCGCAGCATGCCCGAATGGCAAGGGGCATTCCAGCTGGACTCTATCTACGACGCAACCCAGACAACCCTGTGCCTTTGACTCCGACTGCATTTACCGCGCTTGGTCCGCAGCCGGAACGGATGACCGGTTGTTCGGGCTGCTTCGATTATACGACGACGGAAGGGCGGGTTAACGCGATGGCAGTCGATCCGACCACGACCGTCAATGGCAGTATCGTTGCGTATCTCGGGGCGGTCGGCGGCGGTGTGTGGAAAACGACCAACTGCTGTAGCGCTAACACGACCTGGACCGTTGTCACGGATGATCCATTGATTTCCACCACAGCCATTGACACTATTACCATTGATCCCGGCAATCATAACACGATCTACGCAGGCACTGGCGACCTTAATTTTGGTTCCTTCGCCATGGGCAGCCAGGGTATTCTCAAGTCAACCGATGCCGGCGCCACCTGGACAGTCCTGGGCGCAAACGTGTTCGGGATGGCTTATGTGGAACCTTCGGGGCAATTCCCCCAATACAACGCGGTTGGCAAAGTCCGCGTAGACCCGAACAACAGCAACAGGGTCGTAGCGGGCACGAAACAGGGGGTTTACTTCTCGTACGATAGCGGTGTTAACTGGACCGGCCCATGTTTTACCAACAACTTCAGCACGCAACGCCAGGACGTCACAGGTCTGGAGCTAAGTGACATGGGCGGCGGCAACACCCGGATCATCGCTGCGATCGGCAC
>WNFY01013281.1_pt1 | contig 12848 bp, 10 predicted proteins | sample 5400091 | NCBI WGS metagenome assembly WNFY01 (sample SAMN13153364, study PRJNA577476) | soil metagenome | isolation source: 60 cm soil or saprolite under grassland replicate 1 | place: USA:California | collected 2016-06-15 | reverse complement strand
TCAGGGGCAGAAGCTGCGCTGTTGGAGCCACCAGGTGGATGATGCCCATCACCATCGTCCCGTGGCCGAATGCCGCGTATTGATTGCTTCCGTCAAGAATGGCCGCCGAGGACGGATCCAGGATCGCGGCACTGGATTGGTTCACTTGCGCTGGTGACGGGCAGCTCGTGCTGCTGCAGGCGGGAGGCGGCGGAAAACTCGGAGGCAGATCGTTCAGCTCAGAACCACCGACCTGGTTCCGCGTAAAATCGTAACCCGGGAGCAAAACAGGCTTCAGTACCGGGTGGTTGGGATCCACTCCGGTGTCGATGTCCGCAACAATCCCCGTGCCCGACACTTGGAACGCGTTTTGCGCATTTTGGATTTCCACGATGGACGCCGCCGGTTGATTGGCGTAGCTGTTCCACACATCCGTCCCGTAATAAGGCACCGGAGTTCTGTCTGACATGAGTGTGCTGGGAATTGGCGTGGGAACCACGTTCAGACCGCCGATCAAACTGAGCACCTGATCCACCTCGGCATCCACGAAGCCGGTCAGGCCGGTCAAAGGATTGCTCAAGAGACCAATGAAGGTCGCTGGATCAAGCGGCGTGGTCACGAGGAAAACTTGGCCCAATGTGCCGTCCAGCGAACCAACCACGGTGCAAGTTGTCGGAAAGCTACAGAAGGTCTGGAGCGCTGAGAGGCCTGCCGTCGTCCGAACGATTACCCCCGTGTCCGCCTTTGCTGGCGTGGCCCAGAGCAGGGCCAGCAACGCACCGGCAATCCACATTCGGTGTTTCACTGGTTGGCCCTCCTTTCTAGCAGGCGGCGACATTCCCGCGACGCGCCACCCTCCGTCTCAATTCCAGAGCTCCCCCGTTGTTTTTGCATTTCCTGAAAAAGGTGAGTCCTACACATGAATATCTCCCCGACATCCGGCAACAGCGCCCCCTTTGCTCCTAACTCTTTAATATCAAGGGGTTACGAAGTGTCCGCGCAGTCCGCCACGCCGTCGAAGGCAGACCGCACCTCTCTGGTCGGTCCTCCCCATCTAATAAGGGGAGACGGCAACCAAAAGATAGTCGGAAAAATCAGTAAAAGCGGCTCCGGTAAGGACCTGCTTTCATCGCCTCCACATCCAAGATGTGTCTGTAAACTATTGTTTCTAAATATCTTACGATAAGAGCAAGCGACTTTTGCCCGTGGCAAGGGTTTAATAAGATTAGTGCGGCTCCAATTGGCGATGGGCCGTACTAACTTAAGACCCGAGAACGCCCAGCGAACGCCAGAAAGGTGAGAATCATGCGTATCGCGCGCTTAATCTGTTCTTTGCTTCTTATAGTGGGCCTATTGGCGATACCGGTTCAATCCCGAGCACAAGTTGCTGTGGGCATCTCTGTTCGGATTGGTCCTCCGGTGTTGCCAGTCTACGTACAGCCGATTTGCCCCGGGCCCGGCTACATTTGGGTCCCTGGTTATTGGGCTTACGGTCCGGACGGCTATTTCTGGGTTCCAGGCACGTGGGTATTCCCGCCGGAAGTTGGCCTACTCTGGACTCCAGGCTATTGGGGATGGGAAGACGGCTTTTATGCATGGTACCCGGGCTACTGGGGACCGGAAGTCGGCTTCTATGGCGGCATTAACTACGGCTTCGGCTACACCGGCGTCGGCTTCTTCGGCGGCTACTGGAGAGGCGGCACGTACTACTACAACCGCTCCGTGACCAACGTGGACGTCACGGTTGTACGCAACACCTACAACACGACCGTCGTCAACAACAACACCACGATCAACCGGGTCAGCTTTAATGGTGGCGCGGGCGGAACAACCGTTCGTCCGACGTCTCGCGAAATGGCTGCGGCTCGCGGGCATCATATCCCGATGACCTCCGAGCAAACGCAACATCAACAGGCCGCCAGCTCAAACCGCACTTTGCTGTCTTCGGTGAATCACGGTCGTCCAGATGTTGCCGCCACTCCGCGGCCTGGCCAATTCAACCGCCGCGGCGCGGCGGAAACTGGCAGACCTATCGCCCCGAACCGCCCTCTCGAAAATCCGAGGGAAACAAATCGTCCGGGGAAACCGCCGGCGAATAACGGGCGCACGTTCGAAGACCGCCCTCCCTCCTCGCGGCCGTCGAATGCCCCGCGCGTCAATCCTGGGCTGGAGCAGAAGCAACAAAGAGAAATAGAAAAGATGCGCCAGCAGCAGGATTCGGAGCGCCAGAAGGTGCAGCAGCGGCACGTCCAGGAGCAGCAAAAACTGGAACGGCAGAGGCCGGATCAACGGCAGCAGGAGCAGCTCCAGCGTCGCCAGCAACAGCAACTGGGGCAAATGCAGCAGAAGCACGCTCAGCAGGATCAAAAACTGCAGGAACGCCAGCAGAGAGACGTGCAAAACCAAGAGAAGAAACAACCAAAGAGCGACCGCCCTCCTGGGCACCAACAATAACAACAGAGCACGAAGGCCGGACCCTCGGGTCCGGCCTTCTCTAATCACAGAATAGTTTACGGTCGCCGTACCTCACACCGGCACGTACGGCGGCGTTCGAACGCGTTGAAACCGCGCCGCACGCCGCGTTCTAGCCGTCTTTGAAATGATTCGGGTCTTGCGTCGGGCTACGCGCTGCCGATGGCCCGTTTGAGCACTTCGCGCGAAATATTCGCCCCGCTCACCACCAGCGCAACGTGATCGCCGCAGCCGCTGCTCGATTTCAGCAGCGCCGCCGTGCTCGCGGCTCCCGCGGGCTCCGCCAGCACGTGCTCCTCCAGAAGCAGCGCTTCAATCGCTTGTAACATCTGCTCCTCACTCACCAGCACTACGTCATCCACGAGGCTCTTCACGTCGCGCACGTTCGCCGCCTCCGGCGTTCGCGTGGCCAATCCATCGGCAATCGTGTCGCACGTTTCCGTGCTTACGACTCGGTCTTCTTTCCAGGATAGGTAGTACGCCGGTGCGCGTTCCGCCTGTACCCCGATGATTTTCACTTGCGGAGCGATCTGTTTCGTGGCCGCGGCGATCCCGCGAATCAGCGCCGTATCCCCCATGGGCACAAAGATCGCTGTCGTCTCCGGAAGCTGCTCCAGGATTTCACAGCCAATCGTCGCGGGACCGGCAAGCAAATCTGCGTCGGTCGCGTCGTTCAAAAAATAAATCCCCGGTTGCTTCGCATATCCCGCGGCCAATTCGAACGCCGACGCCGGATCCGCGTCCGCGCTTTCGACAATCGCCGCTCCCAGCGCGTCAATTCGCCCGCGCTTCACCGGATTGCACTTCGCAGGCAAAAAGATTCTAGCCCTGATTCCGAACTCTTTCGCCGCATAAGCCACCGCCGCTCCGTGATTCCCGGTGCTGAAAGTCACCACTTCGCGCACCTCTCCCTGTTTCATCCTCTGTGCAAGTCCCCATAGCGCGCCGCGCACCTTGAACGATCCCGTCGGCAGCTCGGTTTCCAGTTTCAAATAAACGTTTCTGCGCGCCGCCGCGCTCAGATACGGCGCCGCCACCAGCCGCGTCCGCGCAAACTTCTCCGCCAGAAATTTCTGCGCCTCCCGAATCGCGGATATGCTCGGCCGTATCTGCGCCGCGCCCGCGCTTGCCGCTGAACTCATCCCGCCACCTCCGCTGCTCTTGTCTCTTGCTTCACCGTTCCTGGCCCCAACTGGATGTACGTTTCCAAGTCGTCCATCATACTCTGGATTTGCGCGTTGACCCCGACCGTGTCGGGGTCGCGCTGGAAATGCCTAGCGATTGCGTCCGTCGGCGGCTGGCGAAATCTCCCGCCGGACGGGACACAACCATGTCATACAATTACGAATTTGTAGTACAATGAGGCATGCGCTCTGCGATACAAGCAAGACTGGATGACCGGTCGCGAAAGAGGCTGGCAGCGCTGGTTCGCGAATTGGGCTGGACTCCTTCGCAGGTCGTAAGAGAAGGCCTGCGCATTCTGGAAGCGAGCTATTTGCGCAGGAAAAAGCAAGGGATCATCGATCGGTCTCGGAAAGTTCCGCTCCGGTGTGTCGGATCTGGGCTCCAACAAGAAACACTTGCGGGACTTCGGTAGGTGAAGCCGGTACTGCTCGATACCGGTGTGATCGTGGCGCTTCTGGACCGGAGTGAGGAGTTTCACCAGGCATGTGCCAAGGCAGTCCGTGATCTGGAGGCGCCGCTAGTCACGTGTGAAGCGGTCATCGCAGAGAGCTGCTACTTGCTGCGGAACCTCCCTGGCGCACCCGAAGCCGTGATCGAAAACGTGGCCGCGGGGATATTCCAAGTCCCTTTCCAGCTTTCACGCGAAGCGCTTGGCATAAAGCAGGTCTTGCGAAAGTATCGAGACCGCAGAATCGATCTCGCTGACGCCTGCCTCATTCGTATGGCGGATGAATTCGAAACCCCCGACATTCTGACTCTGGACAAAGACTTTCAGATCTATCGCTGGGGCAAGAACAAACCTTTCCGCCTCTTGCTGCACCTGAATTAGCCGCGTCTCCAACCCTGTCCTTTTCGCCAGCTTGCGATTTCTCTTGTCTTGTCTGCGCTTCTTCGCGCCCGCCGCCTGCCTGCCCACGGCGCCACCTAGCCTGTCATTCCGAACGGAGCAGGCTGAGTTTCTCTTCCCACTTAGCTCCAGCGAAGTGGTCAGCCTGCGGATGTGAGGAATCTCTCTTATTCCTCGTGCGGCGACTTTACGTCATCTCTCCCCGCTTTTCACCTCGCACTTTACCGCCGGAGCGCATGGCTTCAGTCCTGGAAGCTGCCGGATTTGTTCGCGCTGCCCGGCACGCAACGCTCCTGTGGCCCCTCGATCTCTACCGCCGCCGCGCCTGATTTCCATCAAAGTTTGAAGGTTGAAGTTCAGGAATGGGAGCCGGAGCGGAAAGGCGGAAGATCTTGAGAAAGGAAGTTGGAGCGAGTGAATGGAGGAAGAGCCAAAGACCCCACCCTCCCCGACCAGGTTAACGTCCGGGCCACTCCCGCGTCGCATTAGCTCTCTTTCGGGACCGCCACGAAGACTATGAGTATTCGCGCCGCATCGAGTTTGATTCCTCTGCGAAGTCGGCAAACTCCAGTTGGCGTCCGTTTCCTTTGTTGTGCGCGTGACCAATCGTAATGCCTTTCAGGTTTTCGATGTTTACAACCGCACCGAAGGGCATGAACACATCGGAGAAACACTTAAAGTCTTCCCCCCAATAGACCATAGCGCAGGACATCGGTGCTCCCTTCCCTGTGTCCCTTCCGTTTTCGAGAAAACGGAGTCTGGTGTCGTAGAGAAAACAAATCCCCGTCGCTCTGCCATAGATATATTTCTTCCAGTGGCCAGTGTTTGTGGCCACGGGAATTAAGGCGATGACTTGCGACCCGTGCACTCTGTGCGCTTCCTCGCATTTTCTCAACCAATCCCTGATGGTCTTCCCGTGTTGCCGGTCGATTCCGTAAGGTGGATTGACATACACGGTGCGGAAGTTCCACGATTCTCGAAGACCGTCCTGTTTAGGAAGCGCAAACTCAGTCCGAGCATTCACAATGGAATAGCGATTTGAGCACGGGTCGAGGTCAATGTTCCCACCGAAGCACTCCCTCACGGCATCAACGTACTTCTTTGGTGTCCCCCAATCTTTGTTGTCGGCAACAACTTTTCTTCCCGCTGTCATAAGGAATGTATCTTGCTCCAATTCTTTCCGCGTAATTGCGAAAGCTCCGATTTCAAAGTCCTCATTGTAACCCTCGGTGGCGTGATGATGTTAAACCACCTGTCGATTCGTTCGGCGTTGTTTTTGAAGTACGTTTGCAGAACCTGGTCGGCTCGGTAATCCATTTGAACCTTGGTGAACTGGTTTTTCGTTTTGTCTCTCGAATAGCTGGCAAGAAAGGCGTTTCGGGCGGGTTCAAGCAAGCGAGCGGGTTTGAGAAGCAGTTCAGTAATGAATTCTGCCAGGCCTGCGTCTGTTAGAAAGACGAGCCAGTCATAGGATTGCGCCAGGACCTTGAGTTCTTTCTTTGTTGTGGTTTTCGGATGTGAACCAATTCCCGTGATTGCTGACGACACCAACGGTAAGGACGAAATCGCGCACGAGTTCGGCATCGTTCGAGGCGATTATTTCGGCCACGAGTTCCACATAGGGCTTCGAGTAGATCGTGTGGTCTGCCTTGTATATGAGTCCGCGGAGTTCGCCGGATGCCGTCCGAAGTTTATGTAGAGAGGAAAGTGATTTTGCGACATAAGCACCCTGCTTAGCCTTTTCAATTGTCTGCGGGCCCTTCCTCATGCCTTCTTCAACACCGACGCGTTTGCACTCGAAAATCGCAAATGGCCCGCTAAATTGTTCGACAACCTCCAAAAATACACCGTCTCTCGACATCGAACTTAATGTCGCGACGAGATGCGATTTCCTACCGCTTGCGACTACGCACGAATTTCTTAAGACGCCACTGCTCGTCAGGAGCACCATGCTAGATTTTTCAAAGCCTTTGAGTGCGAATTTTTCTTCCTCCAGCTCCGCCATGATACGCGTCGAAGTCACTGGCAGTTTGCCAGCCAGCCGTAACGCATGCTCACGAAGAATTGGATGGAGCGAATACTCGACATTGTGGGTGATGTCAGGATTTCCGTATTCGGCCAGGGCCCGCTCAATTGCCATGGAATGTTCGAAGCCCCAGGATTTCAGCAGGTAGAAGGTGATGATTTCGACCAGGGTACCGAGAGCGCGGCCCGCTGCCTTCTTCGAGTCTTTAGCGTAATGAAAGACTTTCTCTACTAAGACTTTTTGTAATTGGTCGACGGATTCGTAGGCCATGTTTTGGGCCAGAGTTTAACATGCCGCAGCCGAGTTCAAGGAAGCGTGTGCGGCACACACGTAAGGGCGGGTGAAGCAGGCCTGACGCATCGAGGCGCTCTCTGGTGGCGCGTGCCACTGACTAATCACGATAGCCGCGCAAATCGGAATGACGGTTCCTTCGAGCCATAGTCGCGCCCATTCTTTCTAGAATGCATAGAGATTCTGATAAATAGCCATAATATAGTGTCCCCGTCTGAGGAGATGCTAGGTCATTCAATGCAACCAAAGGAGCCTTGCAATGGGGTCACTCTACCTGAATAGTCTGTCAGCCGACCAACGGAAGGAACTCGAGACGCGCCTTCTAAAAGCACAGCAAGGAAAATGTTTCATCTGCGAGAAACCAATTGATGTCGTACTTCATGCCAACGCTATGGACATCGACCATGTCGAGCCCATAAAGGTTGGCGGTAAGGATGACCCCAGCAATTTCGCATTGACGCACTCTTCCTGCAATCGATCTAAGCAGGCCAGCGACCTTCGAGTAGCTCGAGTTCTAGCGCGGTTTGCCTCGATTCGCGACGAGATTGCGAAAGGAAATCGCGGGGCGAACTTAAGTGACGTCTTACGCTACTACAAGGGTGCGGTGCATGAGCTCTCCCTAGTTGTCAAACCAGATTCTGTAAGCTTTTCGTTTCCCGAGCTCGGAAGGAATGAGGTTTACCAGGTCCCGCTATACATCGATGACTTAAGCGGGCTGAAATACTTCTTTGCGAAACTGCCGATCGAGTATCTTTTCCATGACGACCGAATAAACCCACGGGCGGTAGGCGGAAGTTTAAATGGTCTGATTGACGAGTTCCATAAGAAGCGACCTCAACTCCAAGTAGCTCTCGCATGGGCTGAACCGAAAGATGGGCAGGGCAAGACAAGGGTGAAAGTCTTTGATGGTCAGCACAAGGCCACGGCTCAAGTATTGCTCGGAGTTAGGGAAGTACCCTTAAGAGTTTTCCTCAATCCGAATCTGGACATCTTGCTCACCGCCAATACGAATGCTGGGACGACACTGCGTCAGATAGCCTTCGACAAATCAGTGCAGAGACACTTGGGAAGCGCCCTCTTTGGAGACCGCCTAGACCGGTATAGGAAAGAGCGCGGCCTTTCCCCAGACGCGGAGGGATTTTCAGAGAAGGATCTAGTGAATCACTTCAAAGGCGAATGGCGAGAGATGCGTCGCTACATCCTGGACGCAGTCCGGGACAGCATTACACATCATCCCGAGAACAAGTTGAAGGACTACATAGACTTCGCGGGGAAGGGGAAGGAACGGCCACTTTCGTATAGCACAATGGAAAAGACTTTCTATTCGTTCTTCATATTTGGCGACGTTCTTGAAACGCCTCTCAACTATGGCGACGACGACAACGCGAACCCACCTGATCTGGAAATACAACAAATATTGAAGCTCATGAATACCATTGCGGAATACATATACGTAGGCCACTTCGATCCAGCTCTCGGTACCGCCCGTATTGAGAACCAAATTCAAAAAGGCGGCGATATTCCGGAACCTCACCTGATTGCGTATCGTCTAAGTCGCGAAGAGATACTTTACTCTTGGCTGCGATTTGTCCGCCAGATCGTACAGAACTACTTCATCACCACCGGAAAACCAATCCAAGAGGACAAGCTTTGTCAGTATCGATTTCCGGAGCCCCTCTGGGACAATATAGAAAACTTTGTGAAGAATCTGATTAAGATGCCACTCTGGGTGAACCGTGACCTCTCCTTATCGGTCTTTGGGGGTAAGCAGAACTATGAATACTGGCAGACAATCTTCGAGTCAGGAAAGACCCCTCAAGGCCAACAGGTACTGCCGAGCGGGATTAATCTTATGAAAATGATTCAGCCATAGGACAAAGCCTGGGGACATGCTTTCGCAATGGTGAACTCAATTGCCCGCCGCGACGGCGGCGGCCACTTCTTTCTTCCTCGACTCCTTCCATAGCTGAATGTAAGGTCCCAGGTCTCTCATCATCTTTTGGAATTGCGCGAGGTCCAGCGACTGCGCGCCGTCGCTGATGGCCTTCTCCGGCGCGGGATGCACTTCCACGATCAAGCCATCGGCGCCAATCGCCACGCCTGCGCGCGACAGCGCCGGCACCAGGCTGCGCCTCCCGGTCGCGTGGCTCGGATCCAGAATCACCGGCAAATGCGTCAACTCGTTCAGTGCCGGAATCGCCGTGATGTCGCAGGTGTTGCGCGTCACCGTTTCGAACGTGCGAATTCCCCGCTCACAAAGCAATATTTCGGAATTCCCGTGCGCCGTGATGTATTCCGCGGACATCAGCAGCTCTTTCACCGTGCTGCTCAGCCCGCGCTTCAGCAGCACCGGCCGTCCGCATTTTCCCAGCGCCTTCAGCAGCATGAAATTCTGCATGTTTCGCGCGCCCACCTGCATCACATCCGCGTATTTCGCCACCAAATCAACGTCGCGGTCGCTCATCACTTCCGTGATGATCGCCAGCCCCGTCGCCTTCTTCGCCTTCTGCAACAATTTCAATCCTTCTTCTTCCATCCCCTGAAAATCGTACGGCGAAGTCCGCGGCTTGAACGCGCCGCCGCGCAGCATTTTCGCGCCCGCTTTCGCCACTCCCTCGGCCGCCTGCATGATCTGCTTTTCCGACTCCACCGAGCACGGGCCGGCCATCACCACAAACTCGGCCCCGCCGATCTCCGTCCCGTTCACGCGAATCCGCGTTTTCTCCTTGCGAAACTCCTTGCTCACAAATTTATACGGCGCGGAGATTCGAACGACCTTCTCCACCTGCGGCAGCGCCTCTACCGATTCCATGCACGCCGTCACATCGCCTACGCCTACCACGCCGATCACCACGCGCTCCTCCCCTTCGATGGAGTGCACCTTGTACCCGAAGTGCTCCACTTGCTTTCGAACCTCGTCAATCTCTTCCCGCGTCGCGTGCAGCTTCATCGAAATAATCATGGCTTGACCCTCTCAGTTTCCTTTTTGTCCTCTCCAGAAAAACTTCTCCAAAATAAAAAAGCCCACTCGCTGCGAGTGGGCCGAATCTCTCTTTTCCTTGCTTTGCTTACGGAATCGCCCCTCGCCACCTAGTTGGGTGGAACCCAAAATCGAAACCAATACGAGTAGGCGCTAAAAACCATGCGCAGAGTGTATTTCGTCTCCTGCCCGGATGCAACAGTTTCTTTCAGCCGCCCGGCGCGCCGCCAAATTCCATGCGGGCTTCAGAAAAAAAGAACCGCAATGCGATATCGCGCGAAACCGGTGGCTCCGCCGGCGCGGCACGCTCCCACTGCCGCCTTGTTGCTCGCGCGGCTCCGAATCTTCCGCTCAACCTCTTCCGAAAATTTGCCCAGGTCGGGCGTTTCGAACCGGATCATAGACCTGGCCCCCGTGCCCGCAAGCCCTGCCTCTTTTTCGCAGGTTTTCCGGGCATCCTCGCTCGCCTCGGCCGCCCGTACTCCCATCCGGCTGAGCAACGAGGCCACTTTCTGTTCCTGCTGGTCCAGACTCAAAATCGCGACCGATTGCGAAAAGTCCTGGACGGCGAACAGGCCTCCCGTCCCTCGCACCGCTGCAATGCCCACGGAAGTGAGCCGCGGGTCCAGGATGTTTTTTCGGTGGCCGGGAGAATTCATCCAACCGGCATGAATGGTTTGGGGATTCGAGCCGACGGCAATGTTTTCCGCGATGGCGCCGAACCGCGCGCCGGCTTCGGCCAAGCGCTCCTCCAGCTTCGGTTCGCTGGGGAGTTGGTGTTCGAGCATATTCAGATTGACCATGCGCAGCGCGTGCTGGCGGGCCGCTTTGAAGAGCGCGTTATCCCATTGAAGTTCGGGAAGGCCTTGCGCCGCGCGCTCGCGGTTCAGGGCTTCGAAGAGCTGGCGCTCCGAATCGTTCCTCTGCAACTGAGCCCTGGAGCTTGAAGCGAAAAACAAAAAAAACGCGGCCAGAAAAAATTTCACATTGCTTATAGCGGCAGCGAGAAACTTGAAAGTTCTCATGCCACCGGCGATTAGCCGCGGACGCGGACGGCGCTGAAGCTGAGAACCACATGGCCCCCAGCGGTGGGACGCCCGAAGCTGAGCATCGGGCTGAAGCGCGAGAAGAGCAGCATCTGATCGAGCTGGCGCCGGAGTTCCGGGCTGCTCGGGCCGGAGATAATCTGGTAGTCGGTCATGTGGCCCTGGGCGTCCACCGTGACGTCAAGCAGCAAGCCATGGGGCAGCGAAAGCTCGAGGTCGTGCTGTTCCGGGGCCCAGGATTGCGGATAGTCGGAGATAGAAACGAGCTCGGCCGGGCGCATCAGGTTGATGGGCACATCGTTCTGCACGGCGCGCACGGTGATTCCCGGCACGATCATCTGGAAGACCAGCACGAAAACGAGAATGGCGGAAAAGAAACCGCCGGTGGCCGGAACGGTCAGGGGGCGGAAAACATTGTCGAGCAGAATTTCCGCGCGATCCTTCATGCGGCGCACGCGGCTTGGCCAATCCTGCGACTGCTGCGCCTGAGCGGCGGCGACCTTGATGCGAATGGCAAGATCCGCGGGCGGAACATTCTTCGGCACGCGCGACAACAACACCGCCAGCTTGCGGAATTTCTCGAGCTCCGCGCGGCAGCCGTTGCAACTTTCCAGATGTTCGCGAACCGCGATGCGTTCTTTGACGCGAGCTGCACCCGTCAGAGCATCATCGAGATAGCCCGCCAAATTCTTTCGTACCGTTGTGCACTTCATGGGAGACCCTCGCCCGCGGGGCTGGCCCGCGGGGACTTACTCTGCGGCGAAACGATGACCCGCCGCGCCGCCGAAAATGCATCACCGAACGGCGACGGCTGCGGCTCGGCGACGGAACCATGCGAAGCCGTGGACGCGTGGCCGCTCTGAAGATGCCGCCCGTTGAGGAGCGGCTCGAGAATTTCCTTCAGCGCGCGGCGCCCGCGGAGAATCCGCGATTTCACCGTGCCCACGCTGCATTCCAGAACTTCCGCGACTTCCTCATAACTGAGCCCTTCGAGGTCGCGCAAAATCACCGCGGTGCGAAATACATCCGGAACGTGCCGCAAAGCCCGGTGCACCGCGGCTTGAATTTCCAGGGCCGCAAGCTGCTCGAAAGGCGTCGCGCCGAGATCCTGGACCTCGATGTGAGCCCGCCCTTCTTGAGGCTCGGCATCGATCGAAACATTCTTCTGCAAATGCCGCTTGAACCAGCGCTTGTGATTCAAAGCTTCGCGAATGGCGATGCGATAGAGCCACGTCTTCAACGAGCTTCCCCGGCGGAAATTCCGTATGCCGCGGAAAGCCTTCAAGAAAACTTCCTGCGCGCCGTCGGCGGCGTCGGAAGTGTCGCCGAGCATGCCGAGGATCAGGTTATAAACCGGCCCGTGATAATGGGTGACGAGCCAGTCGAAGGCCGTCTCCGAGCCTGCTTGCAGCTCGTGGACGAGTTCGGCTTCGTCGCGGCCCCAAGAAAGGGCGCTAGCCCAATCGGACACTGCCGGCCTTTCCGACCCGGTGCTGGTGCGCGGGTCTCCCTGCTCTGCCAGGCACGGCCCCGACCAAGTCGGGGTAAACCGCTAACCGGGGACAACGTCGCGCAATCCCCGGCGTCCGCTCTCTATTCTTAGACACCGGGAGGAGCGGAGATGTTTCCCGTATAGCCAACGCTCGTGCCTGGCTATGGCCAATTGTGGCACCAACAATTGCCCACTGCAATGGGACGGATGGATAACCGGGTTTCGCTGCTCGCCATCGGGGTTCCATGAGACCCCACTCCGGATTTGAGGAGAGATCCTTTCCGACAAGGTCGGAATGTTCCATCGTCGCGATGCGCCCCAGGACACATTTCCTTGTCGGGAATGAAGAAAAAGCGGGTCCCTCGGCTCTCGATGGTCGCTCGGGACAGACATGCTTCGTCGCATGTCTGGTCAACCATACCCCCACCCCTAGGTTTTTGTAAGTGCGGATTCTAAAGAGGTTACGGGAGAATTTTTCGTAAGTGCGGATTCTAAAGGGGTTATAAGTCCTTTGTTTCCCGCAGATCCGA
>WNFY01006221.1_pt1 | contig 12853 bp, 11 predicted proteins | sample 5400091 | NCBI WGS metagenome assembly WNFY01 (sample SAMN13153364, study PRJNA577476) | soil metagenome | isolation source: 60 cm soil or saprolite under grassland replicate 1 | place: USA:California | collected 2016-06-15 | reverse complement strand
GACAGCTTTCTGCTTGAGTTCCAGTTGCGGCCCCGGAACCTTTGCAGGTGTCGCAGCCTTCGAGACGTGGAATGCGAAGCTGCGCAGTCATCCCGTCGGCAGCTTCTTCGAGGGTTATTTCGAGATCGTACCGAAGATCAGCTCCACGTTGCGCGGCTGAGCGGCGGGAACCGGCGCGTCCGCCGCTGAATACATCACCAAAACCAAAAAGATCGCCGAGAATATCTTCAATTCCACCAAATCCGGGCGCGCCCCAGGCTCCCGCACCGCTGGAAACCCCGGCGTGACCGAAACGATCATAGCGTCTGCGCTGTTCGGGATCTGATAGTACGCCATAGGCCTCAGCCGCTTCTTTGAATTTCTCTTCCGCACTGGCATCATTAGGATTCTTGTCTGGATGAAAACGCACGGCTAAGCGCCGATATGCGCTCTTGATCTCCGGGTCGCTTGCGGTACGGCTGACCGACAACACTTCGTAATAATCACGTTTGCTCATCTAGTTCTATTAACAACCTCTCCAACAGTGAAATCAATAGTTGCAGCGTGCCCGACGCGATCGCTTCTATGGTTAAGCAGGCGTAGTATCTTTGGCGGGGTTCATCATTGCGGATGTCAGCTGGGCAGCCATCCGCTCCAGACTGTTTAAAGCTTCGTTAATCTCATCAATATTTTCCGTCTTAGTGGCAGCTTCCGATGCTTTGAACACGCGGTCCGCTATGTTCTGATCATTTTGCGACAGCAGGCCGCCAAACTTTGCGAACGACTTCTGCGTGTTTCTTAGCAAAGATTCGAGTTTGCTGTGGAGCACCACGATTTCCTTGGCTCCTCGATCGCTGTCGGCAAATTCTTCGGCCTCCGTGATCAGTCGTTCGATCTCGTCAGGGGTCAGGCCGGACGTCGGAGTAATGCGCATCTGCTGCTCGCGTCCAGTCGCTTTGTCTTGAGCAGACACGGACACGATTCCATTGGCATCTACTTCGAACGACACATCGATCTGAGGCACGCCCCGCGGAGTGGGTGGGATCCCCACTAGTTCGAACTTTCCGAGAGAACGATTGCCTTGCGAAACTTCACGTTCGCCCTGAAGCACATGGATTTCAACAGACGATTGATTGTCGACCACGGTTGTGAATGTCAGGCTGTTGCGCAGGGGAATCGTTGAATTCCTCTCGATGATCTTGGTAAACAAACCGCCGCGAGTTTCCAGTCCCAGACTAAGCGGTAAAACGTCGAGCAGCACGATGTCTTTTACGTCGCCGCTCAGTACGCCTCCCTGAATTGCGGCGCCCATGGCTACTACCTCGTCGGGATTTATCTCGGCCGACGGCTTCTTGCCAAAGATCTTCTCGACAGTACGCTCGACTATTGGAGACCTCGTCTGTCCGCCAACCAGAATGACTTTATCGATGTCGCTGGCCTGAAGTTTTGCGTCTAACAACGCCTGATGGCAGGGCTCAATTGTTTTATCAACCAGATCGACCACCAGGGCTTCAAACTCCTCGCGGCTGAGCGATTTATTAAAGTGTTTTGGACCGGTGGCATCCGCCGCAATGAATGGTAGGTTAATAGTGGTCGAGGTTGCGGCGGATAGTTCACACTTCGCGCGTTCCGCTACTTCTTTTAATCTCTGCAGAGCCAGGCGATCCTGTCTCAAGTCGATGCCGGTATCCGCCACAAACTGCTCCGCCATCCAGTTCATGATTCGCTCGTCTAAATCCTCGCCGCCCAGAAACGTGTTCCCTGAAGTGGAGAGCACTTCAAAGACGCCGGCATTCATTTCCAGAATAGAGATGTCAAAGGTGCCGCCTCCCAGGTCGTACACAGCGATACGTTCTACTCCGGATTTTCCCATCCCGTACGCCAACGCCGCGGCAGTTGGCTCGTTGATGATGCGCTCTACCCGCAGACCGGCAATCTTTCCCGCATCCTTTGTGGCTTGTCTTTGAGTGTCGTCAAAATACGCCGGTACCGTGATGATGGCATCAGTAACTGGTTCACCCAGGAAGTCTTCGGCAGCCGCTTTCAGCCGTTGCAGGATGATCCCGGAAAGTTCCGGCGGACTATAGCTGTGACCATGGACGCGTACTCGGGCATCACCGTTCGGCGAATCCACAATTTCGAACGCTGAGGTTTCCCGCATCCGTTCAACTTCATAGGAACTGAATTTCCGGCCTATCAACCGCTTTACAGCGTAAACTGTATTCGCGGCGTTGGTCACTGCCTGGCGTTTGGCGATCTGTCCCACCAATCGCTCACCCTTCTGAGTGAAGCCCACGACGCTTGGGGTTGTCCTGCCGCCCTCCTTGTTTGGCACAATCTGAACTGCGCCGCCTTCCAGGACTGAAACGCAGCAGTTAGTAGTACCTAAATCGATTCCTATCGCTTTTCCCATTAGAATTCGCTTATCTCATCATGCCCGGCAAGTTAGCCTCGCTTGGCCACCTTAACCAATGCCGGACGAATCAGTTTATCACCCAAGCGGTAGCCAGCAACGATCTCTTGCATGACCGTGTCAGGTTCGTATTCGTCTGTCACTTCCGTTACGACTGCTTCGTGGATGTGCGGGTTAAAGGGCTCGCCAACAGAAGCAATTGGCTTTACGCCTAAGGCTTCGAGCACACCATTCAGTTGTTTGCAAATCAGATCGACGCCGCTCAGGAAATGACGAAACTCGTCGGATTCATTAGCTTCAACAGAGGACTCTGTTTCAAGGGCTCGCTTCAGATTATCAAGCACCGGCAAGAGCTTCGCGGCAATATCCGCAACGACGCGATTGTAGGTTTCTGTTCGTTCCCGCTCGACTCGCTTACGATAGTTTTCGAAGTCGGCCTGACGGCGCGCCAGTCTGTCTCGCAACTCTGCATTCTCAACCTCGAGTCGCTTCAGTTCTGCTCTCGTAGCAACCAGCTCGGCAGTTTCGGGTCCACCGGATACCCCGGCGGGATCTTGCTCAGTATCCTCAATCGATGTAGCTGATTCGGTTATGTCCATATCGCTGAGTGAGTCCTCGAAAAACTCTTCTTCTTCGTCGTTGTATGGGTCGGTTCTGTCCACGTTGGCAAGCGCAGCGGCAGAGTCGCTTTCCCTGTTTGCATCCGGGAATCTGATGGGAATGCGATTCCCTTTCTTGTCTTTGTCCGATGCCATTAGCAAGAACTTTAAGAAGGACTCGAGGTTCTCTCCTGGTCAAACTTAGGGTGCGGTCTGCTCGCTCAAGCGATGCTCAATCAGCCGCGCCATGTAGTTTACCATAGCCATTATCCGCGCATATTCGATTCTCATAGGCCCCACTACCCCAAGCGTCCCCATATTCTCGTTTGATCCGACGCGATACGGGGCAGTGATCAGTGCGCAATTGCGCATGGAACTGGCTGGATGCTCACGCCCGATGACCACATGCACATCGCCTGGATAACTGTGTGTATCCTGCGCCACGCATTCGTTCAGAATTTGAATCAGCCGGGATTTCTCTTCGAAAGTACGAAAGAGATCTCTCATTCGCTCTATATCGACGAAATCAGGCTTTGTCAGAATGTTTGACGTGCCGCCAATATAAACTTCTCCGCCACTTGTCCCTTCCCCTTCCAAACTGCGCTCGCAGAGCAAAACGGCGTTGCGGAGTAACCGGTCATAGAGCGCCTTTTCCTCCTTCATCAATTCCACAATTTCCGCACGAATGGCCAGCAGGCTCTTCCCACCAAATTCGCTATTCAGGTAGCGGGCAGTTCGATCAAGTTCGTCCTGAGTCAGATCGTCCGCGGGTCTAATAACCTTGTTGTGAATGATGTTGGAGGAAGAAACCAGTACCACCAGGATTCGCTTGTCGGGAAGTTGAACAAAATCAATGTGCTTCAATCGATTCTCAGCGAGTGAAGGTGAAATAACGATACCGACGTTTTGGGAAAGGGCGGATAACACCTGAGACGCAGTTTCCATCAAACGGTCAGGCGAGGCCTCAGCAGCTATTTCGCTCGTTGAAAAAAGATTGTCGATCGCGTTCAAATCGCTCCGCGAAAGCCTCGCCTCACGCAACATATTATTGACGTAGTATCGATACCCCTTGTCTGTAGGTATGCGCCCAGCGGATGTGTGCGGCTGCTCAACAAACCCCGACTCTTCCAGGTCCGACATCACGTTTCTGATTGTTGCCGGACTCCAGCCGAACCCGTGTGAAAACCGATCAGACAAGACGCGCGACCCCACGGCTTCGCCGGTCACTAGATGCTCCTTGATGAGCGCGGCAAGCAGGACTTCAGCGCGGGAATCGGGACCGCTCTGTTCTGAAGGTTGGAGGTTTGAGGTGCGACGGGGCATTAGCTATTCAGTATTCTCAGGAAAAACTTTCGTTGGAGGCGATGACGTCAGCCTTTTTTCGCGCACCATGGCAGAGCTAAACTAACAAAGAAAACAGCCATTTGCAGTATAAAGGATTGATTCAAAACCCTGCAAACGAACGACCAAAGTTAGGCGATATTTCGACGAATCTGTTTCATTGATGCTGTAACATGAGCACAAAGCCAACTCGACGAGACGGGACGAAAACGCGTAAACTACTGAAAATTAAGGAATTGCCAATCCTTTACGCAATCCTTGGCTGAATCAGACCCCAACTCCGGGTTTTCCGGGTCTCGAGGCCTTCGAGCCGACAAGCCTCCCATTAGTTGACGCGCCGGACACCCCTCCTTAAGATTAGAGGCGCTCGGATCCTTATTTGGTCACGCCTCAGCGCCAATCGCGGTCGATTGCTTACCTATTACTCCCGGTAAGGCAGACCGCCACAGACCAGATATCGCACAAGTTACGCTCATGAATGAAGTGAGAAAATATTTCGTCGACGCTTTTCGTCATTTGGGAGGCAACCGCGGCGTTCCGGTGATCGAAGTTCGTTTCTATCCTTATGCTGGACTGCGCCACACGATTCGCTTGCGCTCAGGACGCGTATATGTGCGGTTGTCTGACATCTGCAAGGACTGTCCTCCAGATGTGCTGCGAGCTCTGGCGTGGATCCTCGTGTCTCGCTTGCTGGGCAAGCGAGTACCGCCCATCCATGACAGAGTCTATCGTGACTATTCGTTGACTCCGGATGTGATGCGTTCGTCCGATCTTGCTCGTCGGGGCCGGGGTAGAAAAATGATCTCCTCGGCACAGGGAGAGATTTACGATCTCGACAAAATGTTTGCAAAGCTGAATCGGCGATATTTCGATGGGCAGATAAGTAAACCAGCAATCACGTGGTCACAACGCAGAACCCGCAGCATCCTCGGTCATCACGATCATATCTATGACAGTATTACTATTAGCAAGACTCTGGATTCCAGCGAGGTGCCCGAGTGGTTCGTGGAATATATCCTTTACCATGAAATGCTGCATATCAAGCATCCGGCCAGATTAATCAACGGCAGACGTTACTATCACACCAGCGCTTTTCGTCTCGACGAACGACGGTTTCCGCATTATCAGGCTGCCCAACAATGGCTCGAGCGTCTGGCCCGCCGGCGTCGGGGGCCCCGCGCCCGCGCCGCCTGAATCTTATTGGAACCATTTCGTTCGATGAACGTTTGTACAATCGAGGTAGGTGGGCTCCTCAAAAAAAGGGCGGCTACTCTGCAACACCGTTTCAGGTAGACCGCCCTTTTACTGTCTTCTCGCAAGAATCACACCATGGCTTTGAAGGTTGTACGAAAACTCAGAAATCCCTCCTACGGAAAGTTGGCGGGATTCGTGAATTCCGCAAGCTCACCTCTGTAGGTTGGATCTGAATTACCACCCTTTTCACCGCGGGTGGTATTCGGCGTAATCACCCAGTTTTTTGTGAGGATGCTTTGGTTTTGCTCCTGGACAAAGCCCAAGAGGCGTAGTTAGACTACGCGTTTTGCTAAGGGCCCCTGACGGCTCACCGTAGCTACGATGCACTCAACACAGTTATTTTTTACGGAGACTTATCATTTATGGCTATTCCTGCAACACAGATTAGACGCGGTATGGTTATCGTTTTCGAAGGTCAGCCCTGCAAAGTTGTGGAGTTTCGGCATCACACTCCCGGCAACCTGCGCGCCATGGTGCAAACAAAGCTCCGAAATATTCGCACCGGATCATCGTTTGAGCACCGTTTTCGGTCGGCTGATACCGTTGATCGCGCATCGCTCGAACAACACGAGATGGAATATCTCTATTCCGACGGATCGCATCATCACTTCATGAATACCGAGAACTACGAGCAAACAGCCTTAAGCGAAGAAGAACTTGGCGATGCAGCCCAATGGCTTTCTCCGGGAATCAAGCTCCAGGCTGAATTCTACGAAGGGGCGCCAATCGGAATTGAGTTGCCCGCTTCCATGGAGCTCATGGTGAGGAAGACTGAACCAACGTTGAAGAGTGCTACGGTTTCCAATGTTAACAAACCAGCCACGCTGGAAAATGGAGTTACGATCCAGGTACCACCCTTTGTTAATGAGGGCGACCGAATTCGCGTGGACCCTTCAGAGGGACGCTACATCGAACGCGTAAAGTAATAGAAGAACCAAACAAACAAGACCCGGAGCCCAAGTGGGGCAACACCGCAGGGGTGGGAGCATCCAGCGCCAGTCCAGCCTATTTGTGCGGATGAGAATTGTCTTTCACCTATGTATCTGGCTTACAGTTTTCTGCTAACGCTTGGCTTCCTGTTCCTCCTTCCTCGCTTCATCTTTGACGCTTTCAGCCATGGCAAGTACATCGCTGGTTTCCGCGAGCGGCTCGGTTCGCTGCCCGACGTTGGCGATAGACGGCGGCCTGTTGTTTGGATTCACTGCGTTTCCGTAGGAGAAACGCAAGCTGCGCGACCCCTGGTGGAGCGTCTCAGAAAAGAATTTCCGCATCACGCACTAGTCGTCTCGACGATCACCTTGACCGGTCAAAAACTTGCGCGCGATGTCTTCAAAAACGAAGCCGATAGAATTATTTACTTTCCATTCGATTGGCGTTGGACCGTCCGACGCGCACTGGCAAACGTGAATCCCATAGCCGTGCTGATAATGGAGACTGAGTTGTGGCCCAACTTTCTGCGTCAGTGTCAGCTCCAGCGTATACCAGTGTGCCTCATCAATGGCCGAATCTCTCACCAGTCGTTTCGTCGCTACCGGCTCATTGAGTCTTTCTTAAAGCGAGTCCTTGACTGTCTCAACCTGGCAGTTATGCAAAGTGAAGCCGATGCCGAACGAATCCGCAAACTCGGTTTACCCCCTGAAAGACTCTTCACTTCGGGTAACTTGAAATTCGACGCGGGAGCAATCTCAGCAGCCACTTCAACCAGCGTCGAGCTGCGCGAAAGATTCAATATTGACGACAGCGCGCTGTTGATTCTCGCCGCGAGCACTCATGCTCCTGAGGAAAAGATCATACTCGATAGCTTTCAGCACCTGACTCTGGAAAACCAGAGACCGCGTTTAATGCTGGCGCCCCGACACCCGGAACGCTTCCAGGAAGTAGCTTCGTTGTTGGAGATTTCAGGATTGACCTGGGCGAGACGCACCGCACCGCCTCAGCTGGGTGACGCTCAATGCAACGTAATTCTCCTGGATACGATCGGGGAACTAACAGCGGCTTATCCATTGGCCGCAATTGTGTTCGTAGGAGGTAGTATTGCGAACAAGGGTGGCCATAATGTCCTGGAACCGGCGGCCACGGGTGCCCCAGTTGTGACCGGCGCGAACACTGATAATTTTGAGGCCATAGTAAGTTTGCTTAGCGACTACCGAGCAATCGTGCAACTGCCGCGGTTACAAGATCAGGATGCGGCGGGTAAGCTGACCGAAGTTTTGCTCGAATTACTAAGGAAACCTGAGTTGAGAAAAGAGCTCGGCGGCCGCGCGAAGCATCTGGTTGCGCTCAACCAGGGGGCCACAGATAGAACTATTAAACTGATCTCTCATCTCCTTTCGGAAAACTCCGTAACCAGCTCGGTAGTAGATCCGCTGTCCTGGAAAGCGCCGACATCATGAATCCGCTCGTGCCTATCGTACTGCCGCCTCTGGGCGCCCTGTATGGAGCCATCACACGAGCGCGTTTGTCCTTGTACCGCAACGGGACTTTCCGCACCGTCGGTCTGGAGCGGCCGGTCATCAGCGTCGGCAACATTACGACGGGTGGAACCGGGAAGACTCCGCTCGTGGAATGGGTGGCGAGAGTGCTCGCTGCCGACGGGAACAAGGTGTGCATCCTTACCCGAGGTTATGGTCGTAACAATCCAGACCGCCGAGTCCTCGTGTCCGACGGAAAAGCTGTCTTTGCCACGGCAGCCGAGGCCGGGGATGAGGCCTTTCTCCTGGCAACAAATCTGAAGGGGATAGCTGCGGTCATCAGCGACGTGAACCGCGTGTCTGCGGGCGAAGGTGCGATCAAACATCTCAACGCAGAATGCTTCGTTCTGGACGACGGGTTCCAACACCTGCGCATCGCTCGCGATTTAAATATTGTTACGGTTGACGCGACAAATCCCTGGGGTGGTGGCAACTTGTTGCCTTATGGCCGGCTACGCGAACCTCTCAGCAGCTTGCGTCGAGCAGACTGCATTGTGATTACCCGAGCGAATCAGGTAGAAAAGATTCAACCACTCCTCGAAGAACTGGCACAGCTTACTGGTGGCCGTCCTATGTTTCGATCCCACATGCAGACGATCCGGCTGGCATCCCTAATGGGTTCTTCGCCAACTGAAATGAAAACGCAGCGGAGCGCAGCGTTCTGCGCAGTCGGCAACCCACATTCGTTCTTCGACCATTTGCGACGCGAGGGCCTTGAGCTGTTGCTCGAGAAGGTCTTTCCCGACCACCACACCTACACTCAGAAAGATATTGACTCCCTGATCCATGCGGCCGTAAAAGCCGGTGCCGAGGAATTGATAACCACAGCGAAAGACGGGGTGAAACTTCAGTCACTCGAATTTGTCATACCCTGCTATGTCCTCGAGATTGAGATCTCCATAGAGGACGAGGAAAAGTTGCATGCGCTTATCCGCAAAGCCATGTTGCTTCGAAGAGAGGACAGCTAGAACGATGTCCCTCCGGTTAGCGAAGAACTAAGGTTAAATACGAGGGAACTGTTTTGTTATTCCGGAGGGCCGGTTGGCGATGCGGCCGCCTCGGGCGGCGATGGTTTCTGTGCAGGTGTTTTTGCGCCAGTGGGTGAGGGCACGGGCACCACTTCGGGATTTACCGTACGCGAAGGTTCCGGTACGGCAGGCGCCTTTCGATTGGCGTTTGCATTGGCATTGGCATTGGCGTTAACAGTTGGGCTTTCGCTGGCTTCCTGGACAGGAGTCGCCGAAACCGTGGCGTTCGCATTCAGATTCGTGTTCACATTAGCTGTTGCCGGGATAGTGCCGCCAGCAGGAATCCCCTCCTCGCTCTTGCCTGTGGGTGGTTGTACCGACTGCACGGGCTGGCTATTAGGATCAGCCGCTAGTGTCGATTGAGGTTGGTTTGCATTTGTCGCATTGCCCGACTCGGAGTTTCGGGTATAGGCATAGATAACGGCAAAGATCACCAGCACGGCCGCGGCCGAAGGGATTATGACCTTCAAAGGGTTGAAATTGGATGCAGGATTGGGCTGGGGGATCGGAACTGTAACTTGCGCGCGCGGAATTGAGACCGGCTCGGACCGTGGTCTAGCCACGGTCACCTCATCCGCCTCACTGATCAAATCCGACGCAACAAGTGACGAAGTTGCTGGGATCGCCTCTGAGGTCGGTGCCACCACCTGCATACTTGCGGCAATCGTTAGATCCTCGATCAGATCCTCTATTGCCTGGTAGCGGTTCTCTGGAAGCTTGGCAAGCGCACGTGCAATTACCGCACCAACCGACGGCGGCAGATCCCTTCGCTCATCAAGCACCGAAGGCGCCGGCTTTTGCATGTGCTTCATCATGATGGCTGTCGGCGATTCCCCTGTGAAAGGCACATGTCCAACCAGCATTTCGTAAAGGATTACCCCGAAGGAATAGATGTCCGACCGCGCGTCGATGTTCGACGCTTGCGAGCACTGCTCCGGCGACATGTATTGAGGCGTTCCAATAACCAGATCAGGGGACGTCAGCCCGGGGTCGAATGAGCCCTCGGACTCCTTGATCTTGGCAATGCCAAAATCTAACACCTTTGCGTAATCGCCTGCGCCGCCGTCCAGCATCATGATGTTCTCACTCTTGAGATCGCGATGAACCACGCCCTGAACATGCGCCGCCTCGAGCGCGCCCCCGATTTGGCGCGTAATTTCTACGACTCTCGCGAGCGACATGGGGCCTTCCTCACGAATAACCTCCTTGAGCGTTTTACCGCTCAAGTATTCCATCACGAGGAAGACAATTCCGCCTTCATCTTCGCCAAAGTCTGTAACACTCAAAGCGTTTGGATGTGAGATACGAGAAGCCGCCCGGGCCTCTCGCGAGAAGCGGGCAACAATCTTCTCGTCGGCGGCAAGGGACGGGGGCAGCACTTTGATGGCGACAGTTTTGTCCATTAACACATGCTTGCCGCGATAGACTGTTCCCATCCCGCCTTCGCTCAGCCGTTCTTCAATACGATATTTTCCCGCCAGGATTTGACCGAGAAGAGAGTCGCCTGTTTTCTGTTGTCAGCCTATCACACACGTTGAAGGGCAAGCAAAGAGACGCAAAAACGGGTAGTGCCCTAATTTGGGTTGTTTGTATTAGTGCCAGAGTAAAGATTTGGTTTTCAAATTAGGGCACTACCCAAAAACGCGAAGCGGGGGGAACTTTTGAGATCGACGCGGTATCCTTCTGCCTTGATATGAAAACTGAGCGATGGATAAAAAACGCGAGCGAACCCCGCAGGCCCGCTCGCGTCGGCAGAATTGACGGTATTCCGGTCTATTTCATTGCCGCAAAAACAACGAGAAGCGCAAACAACACGAGCGACTCGATCAGCGCTAATCCCAGAATCATCATTGTCTGGATTTTGCCAGCTGCTCCTGGGTTGCGTGCTGCGCCCTCGCATGCCGCGGCCCCGATTCGGGATTGACCCAGCGCTCCGCCTAACACAGCAATTGCAAAGCCAATTCCGACGGCAATATTACGAAGGCCCAAATTGTTGTTTGCCCCGGCGGCAGCAGTGTCCGCCGCCTGGGCGAATACCGGCATCGCGCTCATTAACACCCCGACCAGAGCGAATGCCAGGATACTTAGTTTCTTCATCTAGGAGTTCTCCTTCTAAAGCTGAAGCTTCAGAATCAGGAGCGTCACAACTTTACCAATGCTTGCAAGCAGATAGCGCCTCTGTATAATTTCGCCTGCTCCCGGTATCCACCGCCCCTCTTACAACGGCGCTCCTGCGAAACAGACCTGAACGCTTCAAACAAACGAAGCTATGATCGGCCTCAATCCTCTGCTCGGTAGTTGTAGACGCGAGTAACTACACTTGCGCGGTAACGTATGCGGACGCGTCGACCACATCGCTCACCAGCGCGCTCGTAAAATCTCTAAGTCAATACCGGAACCATAAATTCTTCACTCTCATCATCCGCGTCATGATCAGCGTGGAAATCGTGCGGAGGATGCGAAACTTCGCTCAAGTAAAGCTGCGAAAGAAGAATGAAGACAAACGTCTGGATCAAAGCAACAAATACACTCAAGGGCATGAGCAGTATGGGAGCGAACCAGGTATATGGCGGGTACAGATGGGCCAGTGTGTTCATCACCTTTTCATCGGCGAATAGGTTGCCGAAGAGACGTATACCCAGGGAAAATGGACGAATGAAATTACTGATCAACTCGATGGGAAAAATCAGCGGCGCAATCCACCAGATTGGTCCGGCGAAGTGCTTCAAATGCCCGAATAGACCATTCTCTTTTATTCCGATGAAATTGTAGTACAGGAAAGAAAACAAACCGAGAGCAAACGTCACGCTAGTGGCCGATGTAGGACTTATGAAGAGGGGAAAGAGTCCCATGAGATTGGAAACCAGAATCAACACTGCAAAGGTCAGCACCACAGGAAAGTATTTCAGACCATGAGGTCCAATAATGTCCTCGATCATGCCCCTGACAGCCAGCACGCCAAGTTCCAAGGTTTGCTGCCCATGTCCCGGTTCGTCCGCTGAAAGCTGACCTTTTAGTATCCAAATGATCGCAACACTCAGCAGGCACGCTATGAAAAACATCACTGTGTACCAGGGGATCGCATTCTCCGGCGTGTACGCGCCAAAAACGGATTCCGGCGTCGTTCCAAACTTCGCAAAAAAAGTTTTCCACAGCGGATACGTATACTTCATTTCGAAGTCGTAGGCCCATGGTCCCAAATAGTGGTTAACCAACTGCACTATTATTGGCGACTGCTCCTGGGCTTCTTCGGTGTGCTCTGCCGCGCTTTCGGCGGCTTCCTGCAACCAAAACATTAACTGGTTTCCTCTCGATGCATAATGACGAAATAGAACTCTCTAACGGCTTCAGCAAATAACGCCACTACAAAACTACACAATCCGGCAAGCACCGCAGGCAAGGACGCCATCCTTAACTTGTATGCGACTAAAGCTGCAGTGCCGATCACCAGATACCTAAGGATAAACTTCGCGAGATTTATTGTTGGTTTGTGGCCGCCTAAGGCCAGAGCGATTACAGCAGAGACCGAAGTTTGTAACCAATGGTGACTTAGTAACGATAACAGCCCACCGATAAGCAGCCCCGTCGCGACCCGCCAGGGCGCGAATATGGCGGCCGCAGACACAGCAACTGCGGTCGTTGCAATCATTACGCGCAGGATTCTGGTATTCAGGCTACCGTCGATACCGGGCCGGGCTAACAGAGGACCACTGTCTGGATTGTTTGCAATATTGCTCATCGCGAAGCCGGTGATTTTACCTGTGAATT
>WNFY01006136.1_pt1 | contig 12854 bp, 7 predicted proteins | sample 5400091 | NCBI WGS metagenome assembly WNFY01 (sample SAMN13153364, study PRJNA577476) | soil metagenome | isolation source: 60 cm soil or saprolite under grassland replicate 1 | place: USA:California | collected 2016-06-15 | reverse complement strand
TTCCAGGTTTCCCGCTACCAATTCACGTATCTTGGAATCGACCCCTTGCTCAATCGCCCCTCGCGCCGCGCGGATGATGGCTGCACAGGATGCCATCATCTCCAGGCACCCATTATTCCCGCAGCAGCACAACGGACCATTCTCCTCCACAGTCATATGTCCGAATTCCCCAGCGCCGCCTCCGGATCCTCTGTAGAGACCACCATTGAGAATGATGCCGGCGCCTATCCCCATACCGACGTCGATATAGACAAAATCCTCAAGATTCCTTTCGACGCCAAAGCATCGTTCCGCTAGCGCAATCGCTCGCACACTATCTTCCAGAACACATGGAACACCGAATTCTTTCTCAACCAGTTGTCGTAAAGGTACATTTTTCCATTCGGTCATCTGTCCGGGCCGAGGGAAGGAGAGCACGATTCCGGTCGCGGGATCGATAATTCCCGAGTGTCCCATGCCAATGCCACGAATCGCCTTTTTCGGAATACCGCACTCCTGTATCGCGTTGTGGATGGCACTGAACGTTTTGTGTAGAACTTTCTCGCGCCCGTCGGGCAAATTGGTTTCCGTTTGCAGTTTGTGAACCGTATTTCCGAGCATGTCAGTCACAACAACTCGCAAATAGAAAGATCCCAGATCTACCCCGATGACGTATGCCGCATCGTGGCGCACCTTGAGGGCGACGGGTCTTCGTCCGGCAGCGCTCGCGCGTCCGGGAAGTTCAGTTACGAGCCCCTTGGTGATCAGATCCTGGACTATCGCGGTAATCAAACCCGCACTGAACCCAGTCAGTTCGACCAACTCGACTCGTGATACATCATGGTTTCTGTGAATGATTCGAAGGAGAGCAAGTTCCTTCTGCGCTGATTTCTTATAGAGATTCTCCGGCGCATTCTTGCGATCGGCTTTCAGTGAACTTTGCATGTTAGACAAGCTCGCACCTCTGAAAGGCGGCGGCGAGCACAGATGGCTCGTCGTCCGTGCCCCACATTGCAAGCAAGCCATTTACTTCAATAATGAAGATTCCATTTTGGGCGGCAGTTCCGCTTTGAGCTCGCCAGTAGTCTAAAAAATGGCTTGACATCAGCCAATATTACCAGCTATAAGCCATCCCTACACCAAAAAACGCAGCGCGCTTCCAGAAGAATATAACTTCATAAATGAAATATATCGAGATCCATAGTAATAAAAATAACATTAATCGGAGCGCGGGTCACGCCGTCGGCAGGTCTCATGCCGTCAATATGAGGCGTTTCCCCGGCGGAGGGCCTGGGACCCTGGCAGTGTTGCTCGCGCTGCTCTCTTTCACAGTGCCTGTCTGGCCTGCAACCCTTAGGGCCGGCGTAGCCAAGGCAGACATTACTCCTGCACCAGGCGTTCGGTTGTGGGGATACAGTGATCGCAAGGGCCCTGCAACCGGTACTCTTGATCCACTCTTTGCGCGGGTGCTGGTTCTCGAAGCCGGCAGTAAAAGGCTAGCGTTGGTCACGGTAGACCTTGGCCGATCGTTTGGGCCGGAATCCCTCGATTGGTTGCGAAACGCAACTCGCAATGACGTCTCTTTTGTCATTGTTGCCGCCTCCCACACACACTCGGGCCCCGTGATCCAAAATGAGTATGCAAGCGGTGCACCGGCGTGGGAGGGGGCGGCTCTAGAGAAAATTGCCAGAGCTGTCGCCGAAGCACGTGAACACCTCACTGACGCTCAGGTTGGGACCGGGTACGGTGTCGCTTCGATTGGTCATAATCGGCTTCGGGTGAACTCGGATGGAACTGTAACTTGGTTCGAACGCAATCTCACTCAGGTCGCGACGGCGCCGGTTGACGGAACCGTCTCTGTCTTGCGCGTGGACACAGCGAGCGGTCAGCCGCTCGCAATTCTCGTGAACTACGCCTGCCACCCAGTCATCTTTGGCACCGATAATCTTCGATACTCGGCTGATTTTCCAGCGGCGATGGCGCGAACCGTGGAGCAGGCATTGGAAGGCAAACCCGTTTGTTTCTTTCTGCAAGGTGCGCCGGGCGACATAAATCCATATTACGCAGTTACGCCCCTTGAAGAAGATGCGATCGTTATGCGCGATCGCGCCGGCCAGATACTGGGGCATGAAGCTGCGCGGGTCGCGAGAGATATTCATACCCAAGCTGATCCCGAATCCGATCTGCAGGTTGCGGAGGAGCGTCTCAACCTTCACCTGCGTTGGCACCCGGAAAAATGGCGCGAAGCACTGATTGCGGTTTTTGGTCCGGGTGGACTCGAAACGTTTCCATCGATATCCGCCCGAGAAGTTCAGTTGCCGGTCACAACCGTGTTGATTAACAAGAAAATCGCGATCCTCACTATGCCCGGGGAGCCTTTTGTTGAATACCAGATCACCTGGCGCCAGCGATGTCCGGTGCGCGATGCCTTTTTGGTCGGGTATGCAAATGGCTACGAAGGTTACTTCCCTACGATCCGAAGCGCCACTTTGGGTGGTTATGGTGCCGCCAATCCTGCCACCTGGGTCGAGATTGGCGCTGGGGACCGCATGCTGGACACTGGCGTCACCAGCGTGAACCGGATGCTTGGTCGTCTGCGCGACTTTCCAGAGGATCTGTTGAAGTGAGACAGCTCAAGCCAGGTCGAGACCGGAAACGTGGCATCCTGCGATTGTTATTTTCTTTTACGGGGCGACGCACAAGAAGTGCACTCGCGATCTCTGCTTGTACCGTAGGACTTGCTTTGCTCCTCGTTACAAACACCATTGATCTCTATGCCGCTACCTTCAAAGCCGCAGTAGGAAAAGTCGATATCACCCCGCCTTCGGGCCTGCAGATGTATGGCTTCTTTGATCGCATTAAAGAAAATGAACTTTCGACAGGGATCTTGGATCCGCTCTATGCTCGAGTGTTGGTTTTGGAAGTTGGCGAGAAGCGGCTGGCGCTGGTCACCGTTGATTTAGGGAGAACATTCAGCGAACCACAACTCGCGCAACTGCGACAACTGGTGAAATCCTCGGCCGGAGTTTCCTTCCTTCTCCTCACTGCGTCACACACTCACTCCGGTCCCAACATTCTCGATGAATATCCTGCAAATCGACCCCCGGCATGGGAAAGGACCGCAATCGAAAAAATCGCGGCTGCAGTTTCAGGAGCAAGTCACAATTTACAGGACGCACAAATAGGGACCGGACGCGGCCAAGTTTACCTCGGGTATAACCGCCGGCAGGTGCATGCCGATGGCGCAGTAACGATGCTTTGGACGAATCCCGAGAAGAAACCGACGGCTCCTCTCGATCCAACCGTTTCCGTCATGCGTATCGATGACAGAAATGGCAAGCCGCTGGCCATCCTTGTTAATTACGCATGTCATCCAGTTGTGCTGGGAGCCGACAACCTCCAATACTCTGCAGATTTTGTCGGAACGATGGCAAACACGGTGCAGAGAGGGTTCGATCCTGCGCCATTGTGCTTCTTCCTGCAAGGCGCTGACGGTGACATTAATCCTTATTATGCAACTACTTCTCTCTCCGATAATGCGGTCGCAAGGCGTGACTGGACTGGAGAGCAACTCGGCGAAGAAGTTGTTCGTGTGTCGAAGGCCATCCACATGGATGTCCCTCGCGAGCCGGGAATCGATTTCTCCGATGACGTGCTGAGCTTCCAGTTGCGCTGGGATGCAAGCAAGTTGCGGGAGAGGTTGCTGAATCGCTACGGCCCTAGGGTGTTCGAAGATCATGCCGACGTGCTTGCGCAGGACCCGCCACCCGACCATTTGGAACTCCACGTCACCACTCTGCTGCTGAACAAGCGAATTGCCCTAGTCGGAATGCCGGGAGAACCTTTTGTTAATTTTCAAATCAGCTGGAGGGATCGTTGCCCGGTGCAGGACGCATTTTTCCTCGGCTATACAAATGGTTATTTCGATTATTTCCCAACCATTGAGGCAGCAGCCCAGGGAGGCTATGGCGCGGCCGATTCGAACACGTACGTGGAAATCGGAACGGGTGAGCGGATGCTTAGGCAAGCTTTGGTACGAGTGTACGAAATGTTGGGCAAGGTCCGTGATGTTCCCGAAAGAGATTAGAAAAATGATATGGCACAGCCAGTATAAGTCCATCTTCGACTCAAATTCCAACCGCTGTGCTGAGTTGGAATTGAAGGAGCAGTTATGAATAGCTGCAAAATGCTTGCGATTTTTCTGGTGCTGCTCGCCGCAACAATCGCGGTGGCCAGCATCACGGGAACAATTTCAGGAATAGTCACCGATCCCGCCGGCGCAGTCGTTTCTGATGCAAAGGTAACGGCTACCAACGTCCTGACTGGCGTTGAGCGCACCATCACGACTGATGCGAAAGGCTTCTATTCCTTTCTCGCACTGCCGCTTGGCACATACACCATTAGTGTGCACCGGGACGGCTTCAAGGATTTTCAGCAGAAGGAGATCGTCATCGACGCAAACAGCTCAATTCGCGTCGATGCTAAGCTGCAAGTTGGCGCTGTACAGCAGCAGGTGGTGGTCTCCAGCACGGCCGTACAAGTGGAGACCACAAACACACAGATGGGGGAGGTAATCACCGGTTCGTCTATGACTTCCATTCCCCTGAACGGTCGGTCTTTTACCGATCTGCTTGCGCTTCAGCCGGGTGTAGTGCCGCAATCCACGGGAGAATATGGCTCGGGATTCAATCCTTCCGGGGACCTGAATGCCGGTAATTTGTCGGTCAGCGGACAACGCGAGTCCGCCAATGGCTTTATGGTGAACGGCGGCGATGTGGAGGAGGCAGGCAATATGGGAACCGCTGTCGTCCCCAACCTTGACTCGATTGCTGAATTTCGCATTCTCACCAACAATTTTGATGCCCAGTATGGCAACTACATGGGCGGTCTCGTAAATGTCGTGACGAAATCAGGAACGAACCAATTTCACGGCGACATTTTTGAATTTGTTCGCTTCCCCAATTTAGACGCTCGCAATTACTTTTCTCCCACGCGCGCTACTCTCCACCGGAACCAATTCGGTGGTACGTTTGGCGGACCCCTTGTCCACAGTAAGATTTTCTTTTTCGGGGATTATCAAGGGACACGGCAAGTGGCCGGTCAGGATAGCGGAGTCATTCCTGTTCTTTCCGCCGCTGAGCGAACTGGTGATCTGACGGATATTTCCAGCCAATTGACTGGCACGGTAAATGGTCCATTTTGGGCTACCACACTTTCGAATGCACTCGGCTATACGGTAACGCAGGATGAGCCTTACTACTTCAGCGGCTGCAGCTCCTCCCAATGCGTATTCCCCAATGCCGTTATTCCTCAAAGCGCCTGGGCAGCTCCAGCGCAGCCTCTGCTGCAATACATTCCGCAGCCGAACATCGATTGCGGAGGCCCATGTTTTTCTACGTCGGCGTTCAATCAGGCTCTCCGTGACGACAAATTCAGCTACCGGATCGATGCCAACGGCAGCTGGGGTACGCTCTCTGCCTACTATTTTTTTGATGACTACAACCTGGTCAATCCTTATCAGGGTGCAAACTTACCTGGATTTTCGACAGCAACTCTTGGGCGCTCACAGCAGATCAACATTGGCGATACCAAGACTTGGGGATCTGCAATGGTCAACGAATTTCGCATCAACTACACGCGCGAAGCCACTGCGCCCACTCCCAAGGGCGGCATTGGGCCAAAGTTGAGCTCTTTAGGCTTCGTCACAGGAACAGGTACCCCCGGTGTCGTGGTTCAAGCTCCGCAATTGGAAGGCGTTCCCAATGTCGCGACGAACGAGTTCTCGATCGGGGTTAATCCTTATACCGAAAAGCAAGTCAACAACACCGTCCAGCTACTCGATGATTTCAGCACGGTTCATGGCACCCACACCATTAAATTCGGGGGCAGCTTCCATTTAAGTCAAATCAATCTCTTTGATCACGGCGCAAATAATGGTTCGTTCAATTTCGATGGATCAGAAACAGGCAGTGACTTCGCCGACTTTCTTCTGGGTGCCGTTTCTTCGTATCAGCAGGGTAGCCAAGTACCGATGTACACGACGAGCCGCTATTATGGGCTCTACGCCCAGGATAACTGGCGGGCCCGCCCAAATCTGACATTGAACTACGGGCTGCGGTGGGAAGTCAGCACCCCGTGGTATGAGAAGCATAACGAGATTGAAACGATCATCCCGGGAGAACAGTCTGTCGTCTTCCCCGGTGCGCCAACCGGATGGGTCTTTCCCGGCGATCCGGGCGTCCCGCGCACCCTCGCCCCAATCCGATATAACAACTTTGGACCACGGGTCGGTTTGGCTTACTCTCCAAGTGCTAGTAACGGTTTCTTACACCTCCTTTTTGGGTCCTCGGGAAACAGTAGTATTCGGGCGGGCTATGGGCTCTTCTACACGGCTTTTGAGGACGCTACGAGCTTCAATGAAGTAGGCGACGCTCCGTACGGCTATTTCTGGAGTAGTCCGGTACCTCCATTATTTGCGACCCCCTTCATTGATCGCGCGACAGGAAATAGCGAAGGTCAGCGATTCCCGGTCCAATTTCCCCCCAGTAATGTAGGTCCGTCCAATCCTGACACCAGCGTTGACTGGAGTCAGTTTGCACCCATTTCGAGTTCTCCCGGTTTCTTTCACAAAAACCGTCTGCCCTATGCAGAAGATTACATGCTCTCCTTCCAGCGGCAGTTCGGCACCAATACCATGTTGAGCCTGAGCTACGTTGGAACCCAAGGTCATCGTTTGCTTGCTGATTTGGAATCGAACCCAGGCAATCCCGCTCTATGTGCCAGCTTAAGCCAGTCCAGCCAAGTCATGTCTGGGACGGGAACCTGTGGCCCGTTTGGCGAAGATGGCACCTACTACCCGATCACGGGCGGGGTTGTCAGCACAACCCGAACGGTATTTCAGAATGGCTTGGGAAGCAATGGGTATTTCATCACCATGGCGAATTCCGGCTACAACGCGTTGGAGGTAAGTCTTCGCCACTCCACTCATCGGGCAGCTATATTGGCCGCATACACCTACAGCAAAGCCATGGATAACGCTTCTAGTTGGGGGCCTGGCGTCAGCGATGCGGGTGAGCAGATCAATCCGATAAACCCAAGATTATCCCGATCCCTCTCTGCTTTTGATCTAACCCACAATTTCGTCGTGAGCTATTCGTACGAGTTGCCTTTCGACAAGCTCTTTTCCCCGAACAGGCTGACTAAAGGCTGGATCATCACCGGCATCACGCGGTATACAACGGGATTGCCGGTCACCATCAACGAACAGGATGACAACTCGCTTCTCGGAACATTCTGCACCGGTCCAACATGTTCGGTGGTGGATACGCCAAACTACACGCCGGGTCCATTGCACTTCACTAACCCGCGCTCGGGGCAGCCCTACTTCAACACGGCGTTGTTCAGCCTCGAGGCTCTCGGACAGCTCGGGAACTCCAACCGTCGCTTCTTTCACGGTCCGGGAATTGCAAACTGGGACTTGGGCGTCATGAAAGACGTATTACTGACCGAATCCAAGAAGCTGGAATTTCGCGCTGAGTTCTACAACATTTTCAACCATGCCCAGTTCAACTCCCCGCAGGGCGACATCATCAATTCGTCATTTGGTGCCGTCACCTCCACCAGGGACCCGCGTATTGGACAACTCGCAGTTAAATTTCTTTTTTAGCTGATGATAGGAGATCTAATGTTAGAACTTCCTGTTGCCGACTGTGGTGTCCGCAACCAACGCAAACTACATCGCAGCACTACGACACATTTAAGAAAGATGTTGAGCATGCTCGCCATTGCTGTCATCTTGATGCTGCCTGCCGGGTTACGCACTCAATCGGTTGACACTCCCCTCTATCTCGATCCCAAGCAACCGATCGAAGTGCGAGTTGACGATCTGATGAGCCGAATGACATTGAAGGAAAAGGTCGGCCAACTGAACTTACCTTGTGTGTATGTAGATCAGCTCGGGAAGACGATTCCTGAAAAGCTGCAAGCATGCAAGCGATTCGCAGCTGGAAGCTACACCGATGAAATCGGACCGGGCAGCGGCTTTTTTACTCTGGCAGATACCATCCTGCATGAGGGAACCGAGCAGCAGGTTGAGTACTTTAACGGGCTCCAGAAAATTGCTCTGACTCAGACTCGACTGAAGATTCCCCTTCTTGAGGATGAGGAAGGCACGCATGGCGCAATGTTTTCCGGCGCTACCGTTTTTCCCGAAGGACTTGCCATCGGCAGCAGCTTTGATATGCCGCTCATTGAATCGATTTACGCGGCTTCTGGGCGGGAAGCCAGGGCGGTCGGAATCCATGTTCTTTCAACATTGGTTCTGGAACTCGATCGTGATCCCAGGATGGGGCGCAATGAGGAAGCCTACACTGAAGATCCTTATCTTGATTCACGCATCGCCGAAGCGATCGTACGTGGAGCGCAAGGTCCCAGCATCGATGCCCCCGACAGAGTAGTCGCGCTCATGACAGATTTCCCGACTCAAAGTGAGCCCTTCGGGGGCTTGGAGCGCGGAGCTGTCGGGTTGTCAGAGCGAACACTGCGGCGCGATGTTCTGCCTCCTTGGATTGCGGCGATCACCAACAACGGCGCTCTGGGCGTGATGGCCGGATATCCTGAGGTCGAGGACATTCCGGCGCACGCCTCTGAGAAATGGCTCAATGACGTTCTGCGGAAGGAACTCGGCTTTAAGGGGATCGTCACCAGTGAGGGAGAGGGCTTTGGAACGCTGATTTATGAAGGCATTGTGCCAACCCAGAAGGAAGCGGGTGCACTGGCGCTGCGGGCTGGCGTCGATCTGAACATCACGTATGAGCCTGCTTATATGGGGCCGCTCATCGAAAGCGTGCAGGAAGGTCGAATTCCGGTGGCGCTTGTTGATCGAGCCGTGCGGCGCGTCCTGGAACTGAAGTTCCGTTTGGGACTCTTCGAGCATCCCTATGTTGACCTGGACCATGCCAAACAGGTGATGCATTCGAGCCAACATCAGAAACTAGCTCTCGATGCTGCTCGGAAAGGGATTGTCCTGCTGAAGAATGAAGGGAATCTTCTACCTCTGCAGAGAGCTCTGAAATCGATTGCCGTGATTGGGCCAAACGCCGACAACACTTCCAACCTGTTTGGGGATTACTCGCCTTCAGTTGTCCTTCAACATGTAGAAACAATTGCTGATGGAATCAAAGCCAAAGTCTCACCTGCGACCCACGTCGTTCATGCCAAGGGATGCGGCATCAACGATCAAGACAAAAGCGGATTCCATCAGGCCATTCAGGCCGCGAAAGGTGCTGACGTGGCCGTAGTTGTTCTGGGTGAACAAGCAAGAAGAGAGGGCGCAAAGGACCAGCCGCCCCCGACCGATGGTGAAGGGTACGATGTCGCCAGTTTAGACCTGACCGGTGTGCAGGAGGATCTGGTCAGAGCCATTCAGGCCACAGGAACACCAACCGTTTTAGTGCTGATTAATGGCCGGCCTCTTTCTGTTTCTTGGGAAGCAGATCATATCCCGGCGATTGTTGAGGCCTGGGAGCCAGGTGAGCGCGGCGGCGCAGCGGTGGCTGACGTCCTGTTCGGCGATTACAACCCGAGCGGCCGGTTGGCGATCACGATTCCTCGCGGCGTAGGCCAGTTGCCAGCCTATTACAACTATCAGCCATCGAAGTCATACTGGATCGACGGGGGCTGGACCCATACCGAAGGCTATGTGGATATGCCCGGCAGCCCGTTATATCCCTTCGGCTACGGACTGAGCTACACGCAGTTTCAATACAGCAACCTTCGCCTCGACCCGGCAGAGATCTACAGCCAGGGCAACACTCATGTGAGTGTGGATGTCGAGAACACCGGAAAACGCCCGGGAGTGGAAACGGTTCAGCTCTACGTTCGCGAGCGCTTTACGCCGGTGGCGACTCCAGTGAAGCAATTACGCGGCTTTGAGCAGGTCACGCTTGAGCCCGGCCAAAAGAAGACTGTGAGCTTCACATTAGGACCGGAGAGCCTGCAACTGCTGAACCGAGATTTGCGTTGGGTGGTTGTACCGGGCAGCTTCGACATCATGATCGGGAGATCATCGGCAGACATCGCCGCGAAAGGGACGTTAGAAGTGAAAGCATCCGGCTTCGCTATGAATCAAAACCAGTGAGCCATCCAGGGCCGCTGTCCATATACAGCAGCAACTAATCGCTGCACGGCGGTCTTTTTTCGATTCCTTAGTAAGTGGTGAACCCGTAGTCATTTGGTGGTGACGCGTGACAATAAAAGATAAAGATAAAGACCTGACTCCTACCTTGAGCACAGAAGAAGAGCGATTAGCAATCCACGGCGGCCCGCCTGTCCGTGGCCAGCCCCTGCCTCTGGAGTTTCCAGGGATCCACCACATGGATGAAGAGGAAGTTGAAGCGGCTGCGCGTGTGCTTCGCGACCGCTCGCCTTTCCGCTACTACGGCCTGAACCTCCGGGGTGAAGTTGACCAGTTCGAGAAAGAGTTCGCAATTCATCTCGGACTGCCATATGCGGTTGCCGTCAGCAGTGGGACGGGAGCGCTGCACACCGCATTATCTGCATTGGGCGTTGGCCCTGGACAAGAAGTACCTATTGCACAAATTGCTCGCGAGCGTGGTCTCTTCTTGCTGGAGGACTGTGCCCAGGCGAATGGCGCCAGCATCGGAGGCCAAAAGCTGGGGACGTTCGGCGATATGGCAGTGTTCAGCTTTCAGATGAATAAGAACATGACCTCAGGCGAGGGCGGATGCGTAGTTACACGCGACTTACAGTTATACCGCCGCGCACTTGCCTGCCATGATCTCGGTTACGCTCGCGACGATCAGGGCCGGCTCATGCTTGATGTTCCCGATTTATGTATGTGGGGAAGGGGGTACCGCCTGGATGAGATTCGTGGAGCGGTACTTCGTGTGCAGTTGAGAAAGATGCCATCCATTGTGGCACGAATGCGAAACAGTAAATACCGAATCCGTCAGGCTCTCGAGACATTCTCACGCGTCAAATTGCGGCGAATTGTTGACCCCGCGGGCGACACCGGCGCTTTTCTCATCACGACGTATGAGAATTCCTCGATCGCTCAGGAAGTGAATCGTGCTCTTCGCGCCGAAGGAATCACGACCTTCCCACAGGGCATGTCTAATATTCGGATGACAGATTGGGGTCTCCATCTCTACAACAATATCGTTAGTCTCGTCACGAAGCGGAGTGTCGACAGGCTAGGTTTCCCCTGGACGTTGACTGAAAATAAAGGATCAGAAATGCGCTACGAAAAAGGTACCTGTCCAGTGGCCGACAGTCTCTTCGAGCGAAGCATTATCATGTCCATCCCTTCGTGCCTCAGCACCGAAGATGAAGCTGACATAATCTGTGCTTTCAAAAAGGTGCTGAACCACTATTTCGTGAAAGTGAGTCCAACGCCTGCGGTCCAATAACGACGTTCAAGCATGGTCGGGTTCAGCCCGCGGAACAGCGGTGGATCGAGACCACTTCCACCGCCCCGACCGTACCCTGCCTCCGACGTTCTCTCACGCTTTGGGATTTGATCATTTACGGCGTCATTGTCATCCATCCGGTTGCACCCATGTCCTTGTTTGGAGTGATCAGCAATCGCGGACACGGGCATGTGATCAGGACAATTCTGGTCGCAATGATAGGCATGCTGTTTACCGCTATTGCTGGACGAATGGCGCGTGTTTATCCCAGTGCCGGGTCAGCTTTACATATGTCGGTCAGGAGATCAATCCCGTCCTCGGCTACATCACAGGATGGGGCATGGTGATGGATACATGCTGAATCCAAATGATCTGCATTATCTGGTGCAGTCAGCAGGCCCATGTGTTCCCCATGTACCTTACTCTCTTGTCTCACTGAGCGCACAATCGCATTGTTTTGTCACTCAACGAATAATCTGCCTGCACTAGAATTAGTACTGGGAGACGCCCGTCCAGGAAGTCGCTGAGCACCGTAGGTGACAGTTTGACGTTATTTTTCCTCGGGGGTCGCTGTTTGCCTCAGTTCTCGCTGCAACTGTAGCAATTGTCGAAGTTCATCCGTGTTTGCCGAGTTCGAAAGCGGAGGACCATCGTTCGGGGTTCCCGCCGAGGCAGACTTGGCGTTTGCGTTCTTTTCGAGCACGACATAGATCGGAGTATTGGCAGGAATCGTCACTACGACATGTTCCGTCAAAGCCAATATTGACACCTGCTCGTCCGATGCCTGGCCGATATTATTGCTGACCCGCTCTCATAGCATATCGCCGGCGCTGAATGGCTGGTTCAGACTGCCGCGGCCCACTAAGAGAGACCCCACTTGGCCACTTCCCGATAGAGATCGCACCCAGACGTTCTTACCGGTGTTCTTTCCTTCAACCTTCCCCTTGGGAGGTCGCAGGCTCAAATCTGTCGCCACTCCCTGGATTGGAATGCTGGCGTCATCAGGCATCATCAACAAATCGAACTGGATTGTCATGTACCCTGAGCGGTCAGCCTGTTAAACCAAAGGGTCCGCCGATCGCGTTCCGCTTGACGATTCGGTGATCGAAGAGCTCCTGAGGTGGAGAGCAGAAACGCCCTATTCCGCGGATGACGACTACGTCTTTGCCAGTCCCAAATGAAGGGCAAGCAGCCGTACTAGATGAGCCGCATCATGCAACATTTCATCCGGCCCGTGGCCCGCTCGCTCGGGCATTGCCATCAAGGGCTGGCTCACCTTGCGCCACAGCTACACGACGCTGTTGCGCCAGAACGACAATGATCCCAAGGTTGTGCAGGGACTGTTGCGTTGGGCGTCACCAAGAAATGATGAACGTGTACGACGAGGCAGTGGCTCCGGAAAAGCGAACAGCACACGAAGAGCTGCTGCAAAACCTGTCTCGACGT
>WNFY01004496.1_pt1 | contig 12857 bp, 13 predicted proteins | sample 5400091 | NCBI WGS metagenome assembly WNFY01 (sample SAMN13153364, study PRJNA577476) | soil metagenome | isolation source: 60 cm soil or saprolite under grassland replicate 1 | place: USA:California | collected 2016-06-15 | reverse complement strand
CATGGCAAGCAGTCTTACAAGGAGTTCATGGAGGAATGGATCGTCGCCGAGTTCCTACGCCTGATTGAGGACTACGGTCTCAAAAAGCCCTGGTACTGGGAGGAGTTTCTCGCTGGCCTGGAGACCTGGCACCACTCGCTGCACCTGGGCGTCTGGTTCTGGCGTCCAAGCGTGTGGTGGAAACCACAGGGAGGCGTGTCGAAAGCCGAGCGCGCGTGGCTGCAGGAGAAGTACCCGCACTGGGAGGAGCAATGGGGCCCCATCTGGGACACCCTCATTCAGAACATCAACGCAGGCAACATGGAAGGGACTCTGCCCGAAACGCTGCCCTGGCTATGCAACCTGTGTCATCTTCCAATCGGGACCGCGGCTTCCCCCCATAACCCGAGGTACCCCGTGCGCAGCTATCCGCTCACGCACAATGGCTACACGTATCACTTCTGCTCTCGGCCATGTCGCCAGATCTGGTGGGAGGACAAGGATACGCTGCACCAGAAGACGGTCATTGAACGCTTGCTCACCGGGGAGATCCAACCGCCCGACGAGGGTGGCATCCTGGCCTGGATGGGACTCACCCCGGAGGTCATGGGTGACGATGCCTACAAGTACAAGTGGGCAGAAGAGTACCGCGAGCCGGCAGCGGCCGCGGGGGCAGAAGGAGGTTTGCATGCCTGATCCACAACCCATCCCCATCAATGCTAAATTCGACGACGACTTCGTCACCCAATTGGTCGTTGTGCTGAATACGGACACCATGCGCAAGGTGGCGATCAAGGTAGCCCACCACGTGGTGGGCAAGCGCCTGCCAAAGAGGGACGCGGACATGGTGGTGCGCTACCAGGGACGCGTCCTGTCCGCCGACATGACGGTCGCCGAGGCTGGCATCGCGCCGCTGCAGAACGTCTACGTCGACTGGGTCGAGAAGGGAGTAACGCCATGAAGAATGCTGTCGGTCCCGTGTTGCGCATGTCCGAAGGCGTCGAGGCGATCATTGCGGCCATCGAGGAGGACAATCCCGGCACCGAGATTGAGGTCATCGACCGCGGAGCCTACGTCCGCATCCAGGCGCAGCAGCGGATGAAGGTGACGCGCGCCTCAATAGAGCGGCACATCGGGCGCCCGTTCGAAATGCGGCAGCTCGAGCCCATGATGTCGGCCTTCGCCGGTCGCATCGAAACCACCTCGGATGCTATTCTGTGGTCGTTCAAGCGAGAGGAGGAAACGATTTCATGAGCCAGAGATCGGCGCGCAAACTACGTACCTGGAGTCGCTTCGGCCAGATCCGCCGGGTGCCCAGCGAATATGAAATTGTCACCCATGACACCAATTACACGACCCGCCAGGGTCGGGCATCGGCCCTGGAATCCAATCCGACCACCCCGATCAACATGTGGTTCCTGACCTACCGGGACTACTCGCCGCTCTCGGCGGAGGACTGGCACGGCTTTCGGGACCCCGATGAACTCACGTACCGCAAGTACGTGACGATGCAGGACGAGCAGGAGACGGTCGTGGAAGGCATTCTGGACGAGTTCGGCAGGGTGAACCATGATGCCCACCTATCGCTGCAGTGGCTGCAGGTGCTGGCAACCGTCTTTACCCCGATGCGCTTCCCTGCTCACGCGCTACAGATGACGCAGGCCTATCTCGGCCAGATCGCTCCTTCTTCCTACATCACGAACTGCACGGCCTTCGCAGCAGCCGATCTGTTGCGCCAGGTGTCGCTGGTGGCCTACCGCACGCGCCAGCTCCAGATGGCCCACCCTGATGCAGGCTTTGCGACCGGCGAGCGCCAGATTTGGGAGACGCACCCAGACTGGCAGCCCACGCGCCGTGCGCTGGAGACCGCGCTCATCGCTTATGACTGGGGCGAGTGTCTCACTGCAGTCAATCTCGTCCTGCGTCCGACGCTCAGTGAGATCCTGCTTCGGCAGCTGGGAATCGTGGCGGACGAGAACCGCGATCAACTCACCTGGCTGCTCCTGTCCAACCTGGCCATCGATGCTGAGCGCAACGCTCGCTGGAGCGCCGCGCTCGCTCGCTATGCGATCTCAAAGCGGCCAGAGAACGCATCCGTGCTGCGGCACTGGGTGCAGCGCTGGACGCCAAAGGCAGACGAGGCAGCAGCGGGCCTGGCCACTCTGCTCTCCGAGCTTCCAGAAATCGGGCGGGAGGCGGACACGACGATGACTGCCGCGAAGGCGGCGCGGGAACGTGTGCTGTCCGAGGCGGGTGTCCTGGCCGCTATAGTTTGAGGTGAGTGCGCTCGCTGGTGAACCGTATGGAGGCGCAGGGAGTCAGTGAGCAGACCGAGGAAGAGGTGGTGACGACCGTGCTTGTTGATCCGCAATCTGAAGCAGTAGCGCTGCCGGACGAGTTGGTCGCGCTTGTCGCCCGGCAGGCGGTAAACGAAGGCCCGACGCGCGCCGCGTGGCCTGGCCTCACGTTCTACCGCTTTGAACAGCGCGTCGCGACGCACTGGGATGAGGTTAGTTCTGTCTTCCTGGGCATGGTCGTCCAGGGCCGCAAGCGTGTGCGCGCTGGTTCGATCAACTATTTTTACGATCCGTTCCATTACCTGGTCATGAAGCGCGAGTTGCGCTTTCAGGCGGAGATCCTGCAGGCAACGCCGGAGCGTCCTTTCCTGTCGTTTGTCCTGCAGTTGCAGCCCGAACTGGTGAACGAGGTCTATGACGAGATGAACCGCCTGGTGCCCAATATATTGCGTATTGAGCCTGCCCCGCCTACACCCGATGTGTATGTGATGGCCCTCGACCAGCCGCTGGTCGGTGCGGTGGAGCGCTTTCTGCTGGCTCTGGAGTCCGAGCCGGAGCGCGGGGTACTGGCTTCCATGTACCTGCGAGAGATCGCCCACCGGCTGCTGCGCGCGGAACAGCGCGTCTGGCTACTGGAGAGCGCTGCTCGTGAGAATCACGGCAATGTGATTACTGCGGCGATTGCCTACATGAAGCAGGAGATGCACCATCCTCTCTCCGTGCGGGACCTGGCTGAGGCCGTCAGCATGAGTGAATCGGGCTTCGCGCATATGTTCAAGGCGGCGACGGGCGTCTCCCCGTTACAATTCTTGAAACAGCTGCGTATGGAGCAAGCACGTCGGCTCCTGCTGGGCGGGTCCAATGTGAGCGAGGCCGCAGATAGCGTCGGTTACTCTAGCCTGTCGCACTTCATTAGCGAATTCAAACGCTATTTTGGGAAGTCGCCCGGGGCCTATACCCAACGGCTGCGGGACGTGCATGCGGCAGCTCTCAGAGATGCCAGCAACATTCAGTGAAAGGGTTCCTTATGCAGTGGTACGAGATCATGCCGCTCGACGATCTCTGGATCGGAGAGATGCTGGGCGTCGAGGCCGGAGGCGTAAAGGTCCTGTTGATCAACGTGGAAGGCGCGGTCCAGGCCTACCTGGACCGCTGTCCTCATCGGGCCTCGGCGCTCTCTGAAGGAAATTTCGAAGGCCTCACCCTCACCTGTGCGACCCACCTCTGGGAGTTCAACGCGCTGACGGGGCGCGGGATCAACCCGGAAAGCAGCAAGCTGATCCGGTTCCCGGTGCGTATCGAGAACGGAATGATCTGCGTGGAGGTCCCTGAAGCAGGCACCATTCCCCAACACGTCGATGAAGGCGAGGACTGACAGGCGTGCGGACGCACCAGCATCGCGTCATGCTACATCCGGTGGCGCGTTCCGGCGAGGAGGCTAAATGATCAGGTATCCTGGAGCCGGTCTGCGCAGGAGCTCTAACTCGTCCACGCCGAGCGCCTCGGCCAGCTGACTCAGTTCGTGCGATTCGGGTTTATATTGCCCTTGCTCGAGTGCCGCAATCGTGGCCTCGTCCATGCCAGCCCGGCTCGCGAGTTCTGCTTGTGTCATTCCTGCCTTCGCCCGAGCCCCCGCCACGGTGGCTCCGAGCCTGGCGCGTGATACCAGCATCTTATTGCCCTTCTCTTTGGTGAGGGTCTACAACAGATAACCATAGAGCAAGATTACCACAGTTTGCTACAGATTACCAATGGTGTAGAGTTCAGGAGGAAAGCGATGGAAGGCGATATGATCAGCGTGGTTGGCTACGAGGTCTCACCAATGGAGGTCGAGAAAGGCCTGCTGCTCCATCCAGCTATTGCGGAAGCTGCCGTGATCGGTGTTCCGGATGCTTACCTCGGCCAGGCGATTAAGGCCTTTGTCACGCTCAAACCCGGAGCTTCTGCCACACCGAAGGAGATCATCACCTTCTGCAAGGAGCGGATGCCCAGGCACCAGTACCCACGGCAAGTGGAGATCGTCGACGACATTCCGAAGAGCGAGACTGGTGAGATCTTGCGAGCTGAACTGCGTGCGCAGGAATCGGCGAAGCTGCGCGGCCAGCGGCAACCGCATCCACGCGAGCTATGACCCGGTACAGTAGTGAAGTATAAAACACCGCTGTTGATCATCTATGCCCTGGTCAAAAAGCAGGCGGGAACCTTGACCAGGCCGCTGGGACGCCGCATGGAGCGGGAAGGGAGGCGCTCAGGTCCGTTCTCCGCCTCGATGCAGCGGTGACGGCCAGAGTTAGAGAGCGTGCTGGATGCCTGGCACAGGGGCGCTCTCCATCGCCCCCAACGCGCGCAACGTCGTCTTCTGCGCCTCGGTCAATCCTTTTATCCCGCTGATATCGAGGCGCTCGTAGGGCCGGTCGCGCCGCAGCGTCCGCAGATGCTCGCCGCTCTGGAGATCCCAGATGCTGATGGCCCCGTCATCGCCGCAACTGGCCAGCGTGCTCCCATCGGGACTCACTCTGAGCGACTGAACCGCCCCCTGATGCCCCTGCCGAAGCGTCAGGCACTCCCCGCTCTGCACGTCCCACCAGCGTATGCTCCCATCGCTGCCGCCACTGAGCAGCACCGCTGCGGTCGGACTCCAGGCCAGCGCGTACACGATCGCGCTCGGTTCGCTCCAGGATTGCAGGCGCTGCCCACTGGTCACCTCCCAGACGAAGATCTCCCCACTGCCTCCTCTGCCCCTACCGCCACTGGCCAGCCGCGTGCCATCGGGACTCCAGGTCACGCTCATGACCACGCCACGATGCCCCTGGAAGCGCTGCAGCAGTATGCCGTCGGAGGCCTGCCACAGGCACACGCTGCCATCCTCGTCGCCACTGGCCAACCGGGTGCCATCCGGACTCCACGCCACATGACGGATCCTGGTTGGCTGCGAACGGCCCACCCACCGACGAGTGCCGGTGGTCACCTCCCACACCTGCACCCCCTGCTGATAGCTCCCACTGGCCAGAAACGTTCCATCCGGACTCCACGCCACGCCATAGAAGGAGGTGTCGACGCCGTCGGGGCCACGCAAGATATGCACCTCGGCTCCCGTGGTCGTGTCCCACAGCCGGACGGCATTGTCCCACCCACTACTGGCAAGAAACCTCCCATCCGGACTCCACGCCACCCCAAACACATTCCAGCGATGGCCGCGCAGCACCCTGGGCGGCGTCCTGCCGGCACCATCCCAGATGGTCAGCAGCAGATCCGAGCCTGCACTGGCGAGCTGGGTGCCATCGGGACTCCAGGCCACGTCGTAGAGCGAGACCGCGTAGCCCTGCATGATACGCACACACTGCCCACTCTCCACGTCCCACACCCGTAAGGTGCCATCATCACTGCCGCTGAGCAGGCTGCGGCTGTCCGGCGTGAAGGCCAGGCCATGCACACCAGCGGAATGCCCGTGCAGCACTGCCCGATAACTCCTCCTCTCGACATCCCAGAGCCAGATCGTCTGGTCCCACTCGCAACTGGCCACAGTGCGCCCATCCGGGCTCCAGGCCACCGCCCACACCCGGCCTGTGTGCCCTGTGAGCGTCTCGCGCACACGTCCGCTGGCGACCTCCCACAACTTGACGGTGCCATTCCAACTCCCGCTGGCCAGGGTGCGTCCATCGAGTGTAAAAGCCAGTGTGAATACCCAGTCGGTATGGCCCACGAGCATCCGCATGCCGGGACCTGGCTGTGCCCCAGAGAAATCCCACAGTCGAATATGGGTGTCGAAGCCCCCACTGGCGAGCAGGCTGCCATCGGGACTCCACGCCAGGGCGTACACCGGGCCGCTATGGCCGGAGAGCGTCCGCAGGTGCGTGCCCCTGTGGGTGTCCAAAAGCTGGATGAGCGCATCTGCCCCGCTGCTAGCGAGCGTGCGTCCATCGGGGGCAAAGGCCAGGCGCTGGATATTGTTGGTCTGCCAGCTCGTCCAGAGCAGGGCGCCGCTCTCTACGTCCCACAGCTTGATGGCACCATCCCAGCTCCCAGTGGCCAGGGTGCGACCATCCGGGCTGAAAGCGAGGGTCGCCACCGTGCTGGTATGCGCCTGCCACGCCAGATGCAAGAGCTTCCCTCCCTCACGCCACACCCGCACTTCCCCCTGCCTGCTGCCCGCAGCCCAGTACTGTCCGTTGAGGCTTGTGGCGACCGCCCAGATGGCATCGAGGGCGGAAGTCCAGGCCGTCTCACGCAAAGTGGCTCCCGAAAGCTTCGTATCCTGCATCTCGACCCCTTGCAGAGACGCCCCCCGAATGACGAGCTGCGACAGGTTCAGGCCGCGCAGGTGCCCGCGCTGCTGCGCGAGCAGCGCCAGCAGGTTCGCCGGTCCATAGCCCTGGGCGTAATCTGCCCGCGTGCGCAACTGGTTCAGCAGCGCCAGCAGGTGCTCCTCCACTGCGGCTCGCGCCAGATACACACTCTGCACCTGGGCGAGCAGCGGAGCCACAATGAGCCGCTCCTGGGTCTGCCGCACGTAGTCCTTGGCATTCGCCTGTTCCAGTCCATGCTCGATAAGGCGAGAGAGGGTGCCCTGCTCGATCTCGCGGCTCGCCTCCGCGATGCACCGCCCGGTCGCATACTCCAGCACCACCGCTTGCAGCGTGAAGCTCCCCGGGCGTTTCCCACGCTCCAGCAGCGAGCGGCGGCGCAGCGCCTCCACGGCTTCCAGCACCTGGGCGCGCGAGAGCGGGGTGGCGAGCACAGCCAGCAGCTCCTCCAAGGTCACCGGTTCGCGCAGGATTGCCAGCCACAGCAGCACCGTCTGCTCGACCGCCGAGAGACGATCGAATTGCTCGTCCAGCAGCTCCCGCACACTGCCAAAGATCACCTCGCCTTGTTCCAGGAACGGAGCGATCTCGCCCCCGAAGAGCTCCACGATGGTCTCGGCAACGATGTTCAAGGCCAGCGGGTTGCCCGCGTACACCTCCACCAGGCGCGCCCGGTCTTGCGGAATACCGACCACTTCTTTCTCCGCCAACAACTGCTCACTGGCGTCTGTCTCCAACCCCGCCAGGCGCAAGGCGCGTACCGGCCTCCTGCTGCCCTCCAGTGGCACCAGGTCCGCCGGTTTCTCCCGGCTGGTCAGCAGCAGGCAACTCTGGTGCGCCGTTTCGCCCACCTGGCGCAGCAGCTGACCATAGCCCCCGTAACCGGGCCGCAGGTGCCCTCTGCCCTCGCCTTCGGAGAGCAGGCTCTCCAGGTTGTCCAGCACCACGAGCGCACGCTCTTGCCGCAAGAACTCTAGCAGCAGGCCCAGGCGTCCTTCCAGGCTGGCAGGCACTTCCCGCAGCGGTTGGGGGGCGAGCACCTGCAGACACTCCTCCAGCAGCGATTCACAAGAGGGAGCATCGCGCAGCGAGCGCCAGAGCACCACCTCGAAGTGCGCAGCGACCTGGTGCATCAGGCTGACCACCAGGGCCGACTTGCCGATGCCCCCCAGGCCCAGCACGCTCACCACCCGGCAGCGCTCCTGGACCACCCACTGGGCGAGCGTGGCCAGTTCCCCTTCGCGCCCATAAAAGCTCGGCACATCCAGCGCCTCGCCCCAATCCACCCGTGGACTACGAGCAGCAGGTGCTCTTCTTCCGGCTGGCCCAACCGACAGCGGACTCTCTCCTGGCTGCGATGCCTGTGCCAGGCTGCTCGGAGCAGCAGGAGGAGCGCTCACCGCTGCAGCGCCTTGGGCCTCTTCGACCGGCACCGGCGCAGGTGGGGGAGACAGCTGGTGCAGCAAAGCGGAGAGCCAGGCCTCATCGAGCAGCACCTTCTGGTGCGCCGCTTTCCAGAGGGCCCGGATCTCCTCTTCCTCCCGCCCTGGCGGAAAGACGTGCTGCTGCACACACAGCACAATAAAGTGTTTGAGATGGTGGGCTGTGGGATAACTGCTGCCGGCCTCCCACTCCCCCACCGCGCGTCGTGAGACCCTCAGCAGGTCGGCCAGGCCCGCTTGCGTCAGGCCAATAGTCGTCCGCAGGGTCAGCATGGCCTGACCAAAGGCATAGTCTCGCTCACGATAGGAGAACCGCTTCATACGCGTGCTCCTTTCCTGCCGCGCGACCCAGCGGCGCCACGCCAGCAATGGGAAGTGATGGGAAGTGACATGGCATCTGCTGGAGGCTGTCTTCCCCGGGCCTTCCCAGTATACTGATAACTGTTGGATGCGCTCCACGCGGGTCCACGTTGGTTGCGAGGGTCTGGGGAATGGTGAGAGACTCCAGACTCTCCCTCTGTCTTCACCCTAGTATGATACCAGATTTTCTGAAGGATGACGAGCCTCTTGCCCACGAGCTCAATCAGTCAAATATCAGAGATAGTAGAAACGGGAGCATCCTATGAGTCATGAGACAAGGCATCACCAGGACCAGCAGGGACGTCTCTGCGTTGTTTGTGCTCCTGGTCTTCTTCGGCCAGTTCGGCCTTTCGCTGCTCGGCATGGTGCTGTGGGGGATCGGCCTGGGCGCCCAGGACTCACTCCTCAAGGCGCTGCTTTTCAGAATCATTGAGGCCAACAAACGCAGTACGGCCTTCGGGGTCTTTGATACCGGCTTTGGCATCGCCTGGTTTCTTGGCAGTGCCACAATGGGGCTCCTCTACAACCGGTCCATCGCAGCGTTGGTCGTCTTTTCGGTGGTGGCGCAGCTTGCGGCATTACCCGTGTTGCTCCTGGCGAAAAAGCAAGCGACAGCACCCAGCAGATGGCACGTCACTTCCTATCACTTCCCATTTCTGGCTTTGCTACAGAGCTTTGCTATTTCCAAACACGGATTTGACCAGGTTCATCGATGCTCCTGAACTTGTCTAGTCCATTCCAGGTGCATCACCTTGTGGAGCGTCTGACGGATGGATGGAAACCTCTCATCCCAGGCACTGGTTTGCCAATCATCAAGCGTATCTCCTGGAGGGATCCAGGGTGGGAGGACAACCTGAATACGATGGGCCAGGGCACTCACAAACGGCTCATACGTCGCTCGTAGCTCGGCCAGCTTCTGCTCGCTTGCCGTTCCTTCCTGCAAGCGGATGCCCGATACCGCCAGCATGTCTTGCAGCCAGGTAAATTCGGTCGATGACAGCCGGTTCACTCCCTTTATGGGCGTGGTATTCAGGACCTGGGCCAGGTCGACGACGGCATGACGGGCCATCGCAAAGGTAAATCTGGCTGGTGCGACCGGTACGCCATCAATGGCTGTCAGGATCAGCGCGCATGTATCCAGGATGACGGTCAGAGCTTCCACCCAGGATTGTTGATCGTGTTGCGAGCGGTAGAAGGCCAGGATGGGATAGGAGAGGTGACTCTCCAGTATATCGGCACACCACACTTCCCAATCGTGCAGGAGCATCCCCAGTTCCTCGACGTTGTTGCCCGCACAATTGCGACGCAGGAGCTCCACCGCCGTAGGTGGGGAACCTGCCCGTGCATCCAGTAAGGAGATCCTCAGCTCACGTCGCGAGAACGCCTGGTAGATGATGGGCACGTAGCTAATCACCAGGGCCAGAAAGATGAACCCCAGGGCGACCTCGGTCACCACCAGCAAGCGTCCCACGCCTGGCATCGGGGTGACATCACCCAGGCCGAGCGTGAAAAACGTGGTGCCGCTCATGTAAAGATAGGTGAGGAAGCTGATCGGCTGGCCCGGGGTATTGAGGGGAAGAGCCAATCCCCACAGCAAAAGCCCAAACCCGAAGACGAAGAGCACCGCCCAAAACACCAGCAGTGCTAGCAAGGAAAGTGGCCCCAAATAGCCGCGAAAGGACTCCCGTCGTGCTCTCGATCGTATGAGGTGGCCCATGGATTTCCATCCGATCTGGGTTAGACGATAGAAGAGTCGGGCCAGGCGGATGCGCCGGGTGACCCGGCGCGGTAAGACGATCGTCTCAAAGGCGTCCTGGGCCACCAGCACGATCAGCACAATTCCGAAGATAACTGCGAATATTCTCATGAGTTCCTTCTACTCCTTTCGTCCTGCCTGACAGCGCACTCCCATCCCTATTTGAGCGTCGCCTGTGCGCTGCACCCATCGTTTGCAGCTCCATCACTGGACAGGCTCTGGAGTCGTGGCCCAGGAATTGCTGATGCTATACTCGAGTTCGCCCAACGTCCCTCCTCGCTTCATCTGTTGCCAACTTTTACCGCTGCCCGCCGGACAGGCCAGAGCACCGCGGCCAGCGTGAGCAGGAGCAGGAGCGCAATCACTGCCGCCAGGCAGATCGAGGCCACGAGCAGGTTCGTGCCCTGCGCCAACAGTCCGACGCCCACTACGGGGACGCTCACTCCACCGTAGGCGGCTACGAAGAAGGCAGACACCAGCGCGGCCCGCTGTTCAGGCGGCGCCACCTGATTGATCGCGGCCAGACTGCCCATGAATGCCAGCCCGATCCCCAGGCCACCGATCACCGTGCCTGTCAGGAAGAGCGCGAGGCTGGACAGGCCCAGCCCCAGTTCGATGAGGGCGAGTGCCAGCAGCAGCAGGCTCCGCCCGGCCAGTCGCGCCGTTCGCGTGGTGAGGGTGTGCAGGACGACCTGGGCCGCCGAGGCTGTGCCAAAGAGCAGGAAGACGACGACCCCGGCCACGATCAGGTTGGGTTCATGGAGCGTGCTTCTCAGGAAAGATGGTGCCAGGGCGCTGAAGAGGCCCAGGAGCGCGAAGACACAAACCACTGTCACCGCCGCCTCCACAAAAATGGTGCGGGTCGAGGGCGGCACTGCTACACGTGGCCGCAGGTCGAGCACGTGGTCTGGCGCTTTCACCGTCTCTGGCAGCACGCCCACCAGCAGGAGCGCGACTACCAGGAAGAGCAGGTAGACGACAAACACGAGCCGCGTCGGGGCGGGCGCCAGCTGAGCGAATAGCCCGGCCACGAGCGGCCCCAGTCCCAGGCCACCCATGTTGGCAGCGGTCGCCACACGCGCCGCTCGCTGCTGGCTGCCCGTTGGCTCGAGCTCGGCCAGGCCAGCCGTGGCCGTCCCGGTGAGCAGCCCGGTGCCCAGGCCAGAGAGGACCCGTCCGGCCAGCAGCATGGCGACGTTCTGGGCGAACACGAAGAGCAGGGTACTCGCGCAGGCCAGCAAGAGCGCGGCGAGCAGGACAGGACGGCGCCCAAAGTGGTCCGAGACACGGCCAAACACGAGCAAGGCGGCCAGCACGCCCAGAGCGTAGACGGCAAAAATCACAGTAATCAGGCCCGTGGCGAACTGGTATTGCTCCTGGTAGAGGACGTAGAGTGGCGTTGGTAGGGTGGTCCCGAGCATGCCAGAGGTGAACACGCAGGCGAGCAGCAGGTAGGCCAGGGGGCGGGAGACGTGAGGCGGCAGCGGATGGTGGCGCCGAGTCACGCGCGTATCAAGGTGGCCGGTACAGGGCAGATCGTCAGTTTCGGTACGCATCACGCATGCCTCCTCCATGAACTCTACAACGAGGTGTCACAGCTTCTTACCGACTGATCTGGTCGATGGCGTCAAACTCCTGCTGGCTGAGCTTGATCGTTGCACCAACCATGTCCTCATCCAGATGCTTCACCCTGGAAGTGCCAGGAATAGGCAGCATGGTGCTCGAGCGTTTGAGGAGCCAGGCGAGCGCCACCTGACCAGGCCGGGCGTTGTGCCGCTTTGCGATCTGGTCGAGAGCTCCTCCGGAGCGAGCCAGTTCTCCAAACGCCAGGGGGGACCAGGGGATAAAGCCGATCCCCTGGCGGGCGCACAGATCGATCATCGCCTCGGAATCGGCAACCGTCATATGTTCGGACTGGCGCATTGATAGATTATAGTGGTTCTGCACTGTGACAATCGGGACGATCTTTTGGGCTCGTGCCAGTTGATCGAGCGTGACATTGGAGAGTCCGACATGGCGAATCTTCCCTTCCTGCCTCAACTTCGCGAGTTCACCGACCGAGTCTTCAAATGGAACCTTCGGGTCCGGGCGATGGAATTGATAAATGTCAATGCGATCCAGGCGCAGACGTCGCAGGCTGCTCTCCAGCGCCTGCCGAAGATGTTCGGAGCGTCCGTCTGCTGGCCACTGGTTGGGACCGGTACGCAAAAGACCTCCCTTGGTCGCGATGACCAGGTCTTTCGGATAGGGGTAGAGCGCTTCGGCAATCAGCGACTCGGCTACCTCTGGCCCGTAGGAATCAGCGGTATCTAACAGGTTCACCCCCAGGTCAAGGGCGTGGCGCAGGACGGCAAGGGCTTCTTGCCTGTCAGCCGGTGGTCCCCAGATGCCTGGGCCTGTGAGGCGCATGGTGCCGAAGCCGAGACGGTAGACCGTCAGGTCTCCGCCAATCGTAAATGTTCCGCTCTCTATGGCGGGTCGTTGGGTTGTATGCTGCATGGAGCTATCTCCTTCTTGTCTATTCGTATGGAACGTGCATGAGTAGGCTGATCAATCGCGGCAGGCGCGATCAATCGGTCCCTACAGTGGTGTCGTTTCCGCTCGCATATCCTGTTGGAACGGGTATTACATTCCCTCGGGAGCAGGGCCTCCTATGGGAACCGCTTCGCGCATGATGCGCTCGATCTCTTGCAGCGTGTCCTGCGTGAGGTGTCTATCG
>WNFY01012506.1_pt1 | contig 12859 bp, 13 predicted proteins | sample 5400091 | NCBI WGS metagenome assembly WNFY01 (sample SAMN13153364, study PRJNA577476) | soil metagenome | isolation source: 60 cm soil or saprolite under grassland replicate 1 | place: USA:California | collected 2016-06-15 | reverse complement strand
CCCTTTTTAATGCTTCGATAAATTTTCGCAGTTATGTTAATCAAGAGGTATAAGCTTTGCATTTTATTTAGCCATTTACTGAAATGATTGCAATTCGGAAATTAATTTTTTTGAAAAACTTAAAAATGCGACAATATAAATAACAGTTGTAGCTACATCATTTATCTAAAAATATTCAGGGAATTTAATCCTGAGTTTTCAGCGTTAGTTTTCATTGGAATAAAGAAATGCTAGTCGGAATAAAAGGTTTCGGCTCTGAGGACCTTCATTTTCCGATCAAGGTAGAACATAAACTTATATGGTTTTTGAAGAGGTATTTTTTTACCAGTATAAGTTGGAGTTTCGGCAATCTGGAACTTATGCTCAATAGACCAAACAATGTCAGGGTTTTCTTCTTTGCGTGGTTTTAATTCGCCGTAAGAAACAGGCTGATATTGTCGTCCATTAAATATTTTTTCCATTATATATTCCTGTATGTTTTCTTTCGCAAGCTCTGTTGCTGACCTGTTGATTTGCGCATTCACGACAACAGGTAAGAGCGATAATAAAAAGACAATTCTTCGCATAACAGCACTTTTAGATAAACAACCGTTGTTGACAAATAAATCTATTCAAAAAATGAAAGCACTGTCTGCATATAGTGATAAACGGCCAAACAAATTCATGATCGAGAATCAGTCATCCTCATTTTGCTTTTCATACACTCAGTTGTAAATCCATAGAAGAATCGGTTTATTTGATTTATCTATAATTGAGGATAGCTTTTCAAAAAAGGCAGGGGAAACCATGGCGCATCCCAGGCTATTACAAACACCTTTTGGATAAATTTCTTCATCGGGAACACAGCTAAAGCCATGCAACACAATAGCCCGTCTGTAGGCGTTAGAATTTGTGCTTTCGAGGCCATATAATTTATAAGATTTGCCGTAATTTCCGCGGTATCGTTCACCTATTTTATATTTTCCCACCGAGGTGCAACCGCAGCCGGGTACATTTGAAAACTTTGCTTCGTTAAGAAAAGTGTCGCCGCAACTGCCGTGGGCAACCAGTCCGGATATTACGACAGTATTGCTTTCCAGATCATAAACAAAAAAACGTTTGCGACCGCTATGAATATTCATGTCAACAAAAAAGCAATAGCTCCTAGAAAAACCATTTTTCATTGCGTAACTTTTAAGCTGGTTTGCCCGGTTCGTAAAAGGCGATGTATAAATTGGCATGCTCGCGAAAATCAACCCGGGCGTTTCACTTCTAGGAGGCGCTGTGCGTTCTGGTTTTTTATTTATGAAATTGCCACAGGATGCAAACAGCACTGGAATAACAAAAATAACGCAGACATAACGGAGGGCTTTCATAGGGATAGCGTTTATTACAAGATAAAAGAAAAAGAAAAAAAATCTAAGTTGCTTGTAACGCAACAAAAGGGAGGGTGGAAAACTATTTGCAAGAATCGCTAAATGAAGCCGTGCTTATACTTAGAGAAAAATGCATCGCATGCCATTGCCGTCGTATAGAGTTATTTTTTAATTTTTATCCCGCCGACAAACGTAGCTCATATGGTGACAATTCAGACAATACGAAATTGCATGCGTTGAAGAGAAATTTCCTGAAAACGAGGTCATTTTATAAAGATGCCTCAGAATGGTCTCGCAATAGGAACGAAAATATATTTTCAAACGAATAGGGGAAAAGGTAACTGGGAAATTTGGAGAATGAATGCAGACGGCTCGGGTCAAAAACCTTTTATTTGGAGATAAGTTCAATAGTAATTGAACTGAGATATTATTGACAAAATAAGAGGAGACTATGCACTTAGGGTTCATTACCTTGAAATTCGTCGAACCATGCCAAATGCTGGTGTAAAACCAAACTGCTGGTAGAATGGTGCAAGATTTTCAGGTGTTATCAATACAATGAACGCGTTGTCGGGTGCATTCTTGTCCAGCCATTGTGTTAGTTTCTGCATCATAGCCGATCCAACACGTTTGCCTTGCCAGGCCGGGTGAACCATCACGTCTTTTACATAAAAAAAACGCGCAAGGTCGCTCAATAGCAATGCGCAGCCGATAATTTCATTACTCATCGCATCTTCAGCCACCACAGCGAACAGAGGCGCCGCCAGAATTTTTTCAACCATCGAGGTATCGGTAGACTTACCCCAACCGACGGCAGCAACCAAATTCAGATACTCTCTTGTATTAGGTGCTCTTGCAATGATCCTTACTGTTTGAGGAATCGTTGACGTACTTTTTTCTCTCTCCGATACGGGCGCCCCGGCAAAAATTATAAAGTATCCATTGATCTCCCTCACTGTATATCCTGCCATACCCCAGGGTTTGTTGTCAAGCGGTTCAACGATCTCCGCGTTTTTCTTTTGGTGAAAATGATAAAGGTTCTCCAATTCCCGTACCCTGATAAAAATCGAGTTTTCTTTGGAGACAAATGCAAGCTTCGGATTCTGGGAAAACTGTATATAAACTCCATGCCAGGAAACACCACCGTGATTGACAGGATCACCCCAGGTCCATTTATCCGGAAAGCCGAGAACATTATGCCAGTACAATACTGTCTCTGACACATCTTTTACAGCAAGCACCGGTTCTACATGCGAGAGAATTGGCCGAGATTCACCTTCTTCGTTTTCCATTCTGAAGTATTATTAAAACGAAAATATAATTTTCTTGTGAAGATGGTTTGCGGGCGACATTCATTACATCTGCCTGCCGGCTTTCGTTGATTGCGGAAAACGAGTGTCAAAAAAATGAAAAGGGAAGTCAGCAGTTTAATCATAATGCAATATTTTGAAGTGGGAGAATTGGCTCACATGGCATGCAGCACAATATGCCAGTGTGGTTAGGATGACGTAATTATTTTTTTATTAGTGATAAGAGCCGCAAAAAATAAAATATACTTGTGATTGCTGCGTTCTAATCTGGCAACGAATTTCTTCGCCCGGTTGAAATAAAATTGTGATAGTGAAAAACCTTGAGGTCTTAAGTAATTTTTCATTCATACTGGTATAAAACTTGTTAATATGGATCAAATTTTAGTCCCTATGTTAAACACCACTCTATTTACTCGTCGTTTCCCATTGTTATTTTCCATTAGTTTATTGCTGCTTCTTACTTCTTCAGTCCCCACTAAAGATGTGCTAACCGGCGATGTACTTAAGTACACCAATCAATTCCGTAAATCAAGGGGATTGGCTGCTCTTGAAATGCGAAATGATCTTAATGCAATTGCACGCAAGCATAGCGAGGATATGGCATCGGGTCGCCGCAGTTTTGGCCATGGAGGCTATAGCCAAAGAGAAGCGCAGGTGAAAAAACTTATTCGGCCTTTCTATGTTATGGGAGAAAATGTAGCCTATGGCGCCCTTAGCGGAAAAGAAGTTGTTTCCTTATGGAAAACTTCAACAGGTCATCGCAGAAATATGCTGGGTAATTATAAATATATTGGAATTGGAGCTGCCCGTGACCGCCGGGGACTCATCTATTATACACAGATATTTGTGCGCTGATAGTTTTGAAATCTTTAGAATGCGTTCTGAGTTGCCAGCCAGATTTTTTTAAAATCTACATTCTTCCTTTATCTTTATTCGTCACCAATTAATTACTACCATGGAGGAAAATATTTTCCCTGAAAAACCCTCAAATAAATTATATACTGAAAATGCCATAAGGATAGCTACATTTTTAGGGGGACCACTTGTTGCAGGTTATCTAATAGCAGATAATTACGGACGGTTAGGCGAACCTAAAAAAATGCAAACAACATGGGCGATCGCCATTTTTGCCACTGTTGCAATATTTATTATTGGGTTTTATCTGCCTGAAAAAACTCCTCCTTATTTGTTGCCTATTGCTTATACGATTGGAGCCTATTATCTCGCTCAAAATTTACAGGGCGCAAAAATTAAGGCTCACGTTGCCGCTGGTGGCGAAACCTGGTCAATCTGGCGGGCCGTAGCGGCTGGTCTTGTAGGTCTTGTAATTATCGTCGTCATTGCTCTTGCTACTTTCTTTTTAATGGATCAATATTTTGCCTAGATTCGACTTCTTTAAATGAACCCCAGGTAAATGAAAAGTAGTTTGTATTGAGCAAAGTTGCTTTAACTATCTCCTGACTTTTTGTAACTATTCTTTATGTATTTTAGTGAAAATCCTTAAATATGAAGACAGTGATTTTTGTTGCGCTTATTTGTGTGGGTTGTTCCAAGAATAATTTTACACCAATTCCATCAAACCAGGACAAGATAATAGGACGGTCCTGGAAAACGTATGAGTTTAGTCATAATGGAACTGTGCTTTCAGCAGTCGCCAGCCAGCAACCCACGTTTGAATTCAGAAATGATGCTAGAATATATTTCTCACAGATCAATCCTGTATTTAGAGATACGCTGCTCTTTATTTTTGTTAATGAGACAAATGTCCAGATTACAAAACCGTGGGTAAATTTAACAGACGTGAGTAATTTAAAGATTGACCGCATCACTGAGACCGATTTTGATTTCACACTAACGAATAATAAGAATTCCGACATGGATAGTTATAAAACGCAAAAGCAATAACAGCTATAAAAAAACACCTGCTACCTGCATCTCTTTTCATATTTTTTGATTAGGTGATGGAGCAAATGGACGCAAGCTTTTTAAGATCCCGCCAGCAATAACCGCCATGAAACTCACCTTTTTTACTATAAAGTTTTTCTCCTCCTACTGCTTCATGAAAATAACCTGAAGGATTTTCTGCTACGCCAAACAATACCATATTTGTAATGCCTTTGCTCAAAAATTTGCGGGCTACATAACCAATCAGTCGTTTTCCTAATCCCAGCCGTTGGTATTCACGCAGGATATAGATCTTGTTTAGTTCTCCCGCGAAATCAGGAAGATCGCTATGGGAATAATTTTTTCCTTTTGCAAATCCGATCAATTCGCCTTTACTATTTCCGATCACAAAACAGAACCAGCTTCCATCATTGTTTTTGAATTGGTCCCTCCATTGCCACTCCCTGATTTTATAGGTTGGAGGACGCAGGACGGTCCAATAAGTTTGTGCCCAGGTTTTTACATGTAGTGCAGCTAACGCTGGAATATCTTCCGCAGTAGCTTCACGAATAATGAAAGACTCTGCTTTTTCACCCCTTCTTTTGCGACGACGAATATTAGCAGCTTTTGAAGGCCTTGGAATATTCATGATGAATCGTTTGATCGCTAAACTGAAATGACTCATGTGCTTCTTGTAACTGATGAAAAGGTAGTGAATAAATCGAAGGTTTTATTACATCACGATTGATGACAGACTTAATTTATTCTTCTTAACTTTCATCTCCTTTTTAACCAAAACTCGTTTTATGAAAAAAAATGTTACTACCGCTTTTCCACTTTTCATGTTTGCATTTTTTCTTATCCCTCTTCTTTCATTCAATCATAGTAAAGATTGACAAAGATGAAATAGGTGTAGGGAGGTTTGAAGGATTTTTTGATGCCCTGCAGTTAAAAGTAGAGAAACGACCCATTAACATGCATAAAATGGTGGTTCATTTTCATAATGGTGAAACCAGAGAAATAGAATTAAGAGATAATTTTACGGCCGGCAGTGAAATCCGAATAATTGATCTGCCCCGTAATCGCCGCATCATTGACAAAGTTGTTTTTTGGTATGATACAAAAGACTTTGCTAACGGCAAAGCAATAGTAGAACTCTGGGGCAGACACTAGTACGATAAAAAATACACCATGCGGAAATATATGTAAAGTATGAGGGTGGAAATCCTACAGGAAGTATGAAAGACCGCATGGCACTATCAATGATAGAGGGAGCTGAAAAGAGAGGTGAGCTCAAGCCTGGTGGAAATGTTGTTGAATACACTGGTGGCAGCACCGGAAGTTCGTTGGCGATGGTATGTGCGAACAAAGGCTACCAAGCCCACTTTGTTTCCTCAGACGCCTTTGCTTCAGAGAAACTTCAGACCATGAGGGCATTTGGTGCCGAGCTTGAAATAATCCCAAGCGGCGACGGTAAAATAACGGCAAAACTTATCAGCTCGCTCATTGAAAGAGCGAGGGAATTAAGTAAGCAACCAAATACTTTTTGGACTGATCAATTTAATAATATTGACAACCGCAATGCATATCACAACATGGCCAAAGAAATTATCGATGTGCTTGGGAAAAAAATTGATGAGTTCATAATGGGAGTTGGCACAGGCGGATGCTTTTCGGGAAATTCGGAAGTGTTTAAAAATGAAATACCAAATATCCGCTGTATTGCTATTGAGCCTCTGCATGTGCGTTCCCTTTCAGGTGGTGATACTTCGGGAAAACATAGATTGGAGGGGATTGGGTCAGGTTTCGTGCCGTCCATAACCAGATTAGATCTTGCAGATGAAATAATCGCAGTAGCCGATGAAGACGCGTACGAAACAGCCAAAAGACTGGCAAGGAGCGAAGGAATATTTGGTGGAATTACTTCCGGTGCAAATGTGTGGGTCGCCATTCAAAGAGCCAGAAAAATTGGAGCAGGGAAAAGAATTGTAACGGTTATAGTCGATTCCGGCTTAAAATATCTCAGCGGAGATTTATATAGATAAGAAAGCGGCAAAAACTCAGTTAATAATCGTCTTCAAGTTTTTTATTCATCGTTAATCTTGCCAGCAGGTTGTCAAACATGAGACAAAAATGATTTTGCCTTTTGCAGTTCCATTCTTTTGCAATTTTTCTCATCGGAAATTTCTAATAATTTTTTGAAATATGCGGTGGCTTTTTCCTTGTTGCCCGCTCTTTCACTGGCAACGCCTGCACCATATAGCCCATTGAACCTGTTTGGATTTGTTTTTAGATCCACTTCAAAATTTTCAAGAGCCAATTCTGGTTTATTCACTTGAAGTAACATTTCTGCAAACAGTTCACGGGCAGGAACCACTGCACCCGGCGTTACCGGATGTTTGTCCATTCCATCTTCCATATCTGCTGCTGCCTTCATCAGTTGCAAGCCTTTTTCATTATTACCTTGTTTGAATTCGATCCATGCTTCTGATGTTTTTATCTGAACAGCTACTTGTGCCGCTTCCTGGCTCTTATTTTTTTCTATAGCCAGCTTATCATGAAGTAATTTCAAATTTTCTAATTCCGTCTTTGCTTCATTCATATTGTTTGTATGTATCGCACCAAGTAATCTTGCAAAATGAATGATTGCTTTCTGCCAGGAAAATTTTTCCCATGGAAAATTTACAGGATGTAATGAAAGTGCGGCAGCTTCTTTCCACATTTTCTTTTCCAAAAAATAGCGGGCCGGAATAGCTGCAAAAGCATAGGCGGTTTTAAAACTCATCGGATAAACTTCGTTAATGGTTTGCAGATACTCCAGCTGTTGTTCGGCCATCTTATCATTTCCTTTTTGCAAATAGGCATACACCAGATAATCCAGCGAGTGAAGCTCTTCATCCCAATGGCCTTTTATTTTTGCTTTGGGTGCATAGCACTGAGCAGAGGAAACTGAGACAAGATTTGATTGAATGCACTCGTCCCAAAGGCCTAGTCGCGTGAAAATATGCGAGGGCATATGCTGGGCGTGCGCAGAAGCTGGAGCAATGGATGCGTATTTTCTTGCAGCAGGCAGACCCAGCTCAGCCAGCTCAGGATTATCGCAATTATGAATAATGTAATGAGCAATACCGGGATGTAAGGGTTCTTTCTGAAAAATAGGATTTAAAATGGCAAAGGCTTTCCTTTGATTAACGTATGTTTTATCAGCAGGATCAGCTGCGGCATCCAGTGCCAGTGCATAAAAAACAGCAGCCTCCTTATCATCAGGATAATCGGAATAGATCTTTTCCATTGCATTTTCAAAACGCAATACACGAGTGTGATGATCAGCTTGATCAGCATTTTCATAAAATCTTGCAATGGCTTCAATATAATCCGATTCTCTTTTTGTTTTGTTTTTGATTGAACGGGCAAGTTCAACAGCTTTTTCTCCTTTTTGTAATTCTTCCGGCGAAGGAGGCACCCAAAGAGCATGAAAATTACTCATCGCTACCCCCCAGTAAGCCATGGCGCAATCCGGCGCATGGTCAAGAATCTTCGCGAACATCTTTTCGGACTCATCATACTCGAAAGAATAAAGCAGGGCGATGGCAATATTGAAATCTTTTTTGAGATCGGCAGGAACCGACGCGGTAAAAGAAACAGAACCAAACATTTCACCATCCTGGGGACCGCAGGAAACAATTTCTCCACGTTTCAAATCCAGTGAACTCGCACCGGCATAATAATCAGTGTTGGTGTTATTCTTACAGGAAAAAAACATCAAAAGGATGAAATAACAACAAGCAATGTTTAAAAAGGATATGCGCATGGTTGTCATAATTAAGGTCAATGGCAATAAAATTAAATTTAAGAACTTTTTTATTGTCCCTGCTGAAATAAATTCCGCATACCCAATTCAAAAGGAAGGCAAATTCAAATATTTCGGTCACTGTAAGACGGCCTCACTTGATTAGAAATTTTGCCTTTCCTGTGCATTAAGTAAAATGGCGAACATTGAGTCCGGGAAGAAAATAAACAAAAACTTTCTTATGACAATGCTGACAAGATCTTTTGGTCTTGATCGGTGAACTAACCCGCAAAACAATATGAACATCCTTTTTCCTGTGCACGATTGATCGCCCAAATTCCTGCAGGCATTACCTGTACGCCAGGCAGTACGCCACTCAGCCAATCCTTTTTAACTTCTTCCGCATCGAGGTTCATGGCTTGCGCGACAGCTGCGCTGTATACCGTAATGGCCATGTTACAGGCGGCAAACAATACACCGCTTTCCTGCAATTCGTTGATCCCGATCGGAACAACTCCTACTCCCGGTATATTGAAATCACCTTGCTTTGGTTTCCAAAAAGGATTGCGTGTTGCTGGTTTTTTTGTTTTTGGATCATCAGCTTTGAATACTTCACCAAGTTTATATTTCGCCCATAAGCGATCTTCAAGTGCATAGGCAATAGCAGTATGACGAAGTACAACGACTACACTGCAATCTTTTTCAGGAGTGCCGGTAGCCGCATTGGTCGCAAGGAAAATTCGTGGCCAGGCAAAAGGAAAAACATCATTTGGCTCCGGAACATCGAACACAATGCGATGCTTGCCCTTTATTTGCTTAAACCATTCATCGGGATCGTTCGAGCCATTTGAAAAATTATTTTCCGCGTGTGTGGTTAAAGGAGAAACAATGGTCGAGAGGCCTAAGGCGGCTACACCGCTGGCAATTGTACCGAGGAACTGCCGGCGGGGATTGTTGTTGTTATTCCCGTTACTTTCCATAAATAAGTTTTTTAAAAATTAGAAAAAAGTACCGCGAGCCAACCCACGAGATGAGAAAACCCGAGGCATTTGCGAAAGCCAAGGTAAAACCAATGTAAACCGGGAACCGGCGCATTTTTCCCACCGGCAGATTTTTTTTCCCAAACGGAGTTAAAATTTAAAGTGTAATCTGCCTTTCTTAATTGTTACCTCAACGTTTGCAAAGTGCATCGCTTATTTAGAAAGGTCTCTATGTTGTTGAAAGAGTCAATCATCGTTTCGCCACGCCAACCGTGACCTTCATTGGGATAAAAAATAAATTCATTTCTTACGCCAGCACTGGTTAACCTCTTTTGTAAGGCGATTTGCTGTTCAACGTTTACAATTGGATCCAAGCCACCCTGGAAGACAAGAGTAGGGGGTGAGTCGGCAGTTACAAAATTTACCGGGCTCGACTCCATGTATATCGCTGGATTTTCATCAGGTGTTGTTCCGGTAACTTGCCTTAGTGTGAGTGGAACCAATGGATTTAATGGACGCTTATATAGCTCCACCAGATCAGTTGGACCGAAAAATGAAATAATCGCTTCGGGCACTGCCGGTTCTTTGTACTTATACCCCTGTAATAGCGCAAGCAATCCTCCGGCACTCACTCCAAGCAAAACCATTTTCTTAGAAATACAATATTCGGCAGAATGATCAATGATAAACTGTAGTGCCGCCTTCACGTCATTTTCCTGTGTAGGAAATAAGGTATCCGCAGTTGTTGCCTGCCTGTAAGTAATATTAAAGAAAGCATAATCGTGAAGACGCTCGTTGATAGGTCGTATATAATTTGTCAGCTCGTCTTTGCTACCACTGTTGAATCCACCACCGTGGATGATCACCAGAATTTTTGTAGATGAAACCGACCTGTTGTATGGGAGATAAATATCGAGTGTTTGTGCACGTTCCGGCCCATAAGCCACATTCCTAATAATCTGTGAATCGGATTCGATGACCCGTTTTTCATCCTCATCATTTATGTCATTCCCTGTTTTCATCTCTTTCACTTTCCTCACTACTCGATGTATAATCAAGCCTCGTGCCTTAATAAACTGTTAGGTATAAAAATTTGATTTGCCAAATATTATGCATAATTAAAATAAAAATACCTGGTTGTTTTCAGTCAGTATTTCATCTAGCCTTTATTGTTGTGTAGAGCTAACATAATTGTTGCGCCAGAAATTATAACAGAGAAGCCGGAAAATGAGGACATGCTGTGGATTAGTGTATAATGAACCTGCGCGTTGGAAAAAGATATAATTAGCGGTAATAAAAAACTGCAAGTAAAGCGGAGCATAGTTTTTATTTGCATAACAAGTTATGTCATTTCAAAAATTCTTCACGGCCATATGCCTTAACTTAGTATTCGTTTTAAATAACAGGCATGTCTATCGTACGCCAGCTTGCGGCTATCATGTTCACAGATATGGTTGGTTATACTGCCCTGATGCAGACCGATGAGGAATTAGCTACAAAGAAAAGAGAACGTCATAAAAAAGTGCTGGAGAACTCAATTGGTAAATTCAATGGAAAAATACTTCAATATTATGGTGATGGTACACTGAGCATTTTCAACAGTGCGATAGAAGGGGTGAATTGTGCTATTGAGATTCAAAAAGAACTTTCACACGAGCCAAAGATTGACTTAAGAATTGGCATTCACAGTGGTGATATTGCTTTGGAAGAAGATGGAGTTTATGGAGACGGAGTAAACGTGGCTTCGCGAATTGAATCGCTTTCTGTTTCTGGGAGTGTTTTTATTTCCGAAAGGGTATATGATGATATAAAGAATCAAAACGGCGTCGAAACACAGGAGATCGGAAGCTTTGAATTAAAAAATGTAAAACAACCCATCCGGGTATTTGCGATTGCCAATCCCGGGTTCCCGGTTCCATTACGCAGCGAGATAAAAGGAAAACTAAATCAGCCTACCAATCGCCTTGCTGTTCTTCCATTTGAAAGCCTTAGCGCTGATCCTGATAATGAATATTTCAGCGATGGCATCACCGAAGAATTAATAAATGCTTTTAGCAAAGTGGATGGTTTGCTTGTTACGTCACGAACTTCATGTTTTGCCTTTAAGAAGAAACATGAAGATGCCAGGGAAATCGGGACTAAACTAAACGTAGATAAAATACTGGAGGGGAGTGTTCGCAAGGCGGGAAACCGGGTGAGGATCACGGCGCAATTAATTAGTGCAGCAGATGGCTATCATGTGTGGAGTGAAACATTCGATCGTGATCTTCACGATATTTTTGAGGTGCAGGATGAAATAGCCAGGATCATTGTTAACAAACTGCGCGAATCCATTGCTGTCAAACCACCGGAAGAACAATTTGTTAAACAAGCTACTGAGAACATTGAAGCTTATTCACTTTATCTCAAAGGAATTTTCTTCAGAAATAAGCTTACTCCTCCTGATCTTAGCAAGGCAATTGAATATTTTGAGCAGGCTTTAAAATTGGATCCTCGTTTTGCTGCGGCTTACGGACAGTGTGCCGGTTGCTATGCCCAGTTAGGGGGTATGGGCCAGGTAAATCCGCATACCGCTTTTGAAATTGTACATCGCTATGCAGATAAAGCCCTGGAATTGGATAGCATGTTAGCGGAGTCATATGTAATTAAAGCAGCGGCTTACATGTTTTATGACTGGAATTGGAAAGAGGCGTATGACTGTCTCACAAAAGGGTTGAAACTAAATTCAGGATCCAGTTTTGCTTCCTTGTTGATGGCAATCTATTACCAGATCCATGGAAAGGTAAATGAAGCGATTGAAATCCTTGAAAACGCACTATTGCATGATCCGCTTTCTGTAGTACTGATGGACTCACTCGCGGAAAAATATTTTTATGCACGCCGTTACGATGATGCAATACTTCAAGCAGAAAAAATCCTTGAACTGGATCCGCACATGCGGCATGCTATGGAAATAAAAGGATATTGTTTTTCATTAAAAGGAGAATGGGAGAAAGCCATTGAAATTTTTAAAGAGGTTTACCGGCTTACCAATCACGCATTAAAAGGATTTACTCCATTGGCTTATGCTTATGCAAAAACCGGGCAATTGGAAAAATTGAAGGAATACGTGGGAAAAATTGAACAAAGAAGGGTTGAAGAACCCGGGTGGGTAGGAGAAGCAGACCTGGCCTTTATTTCGATGGGTCTTGGAGACAATGATAAAGCATTTCATTATCTTTCTCAAGCGGTGGATAAACGTATGTCCATCTGTTATACTCTTTATTCTCCCTTATTTGAGGAAATCCTAAAAGATCCCCGCTCGGCGGAACTCAAAAGAAGAATGAATTTATAAAGAACGCATGAACCTGCTGCCGATTAATTATTCAACTTTCTGATCTCATTATACTCATAGACAAAAAAACCTTTCTTGGTTTCTTTTGAAGCTCTTATCATTGCTTTTGCCACATTTGTTGCCTCTATAGGTTTATATTTTGATGGAAGTAGAAAAGAAAAAGCTTTCATTAAAGGACTCCCGATTTTTTCTCCAAATCTGAATTC